>Ga0247661_1000049_pt1 | contig 21841 bp, 15 predicted proteins | sample CNK02_metaG_FD_182799 | JGI IMG/M metagenome (GOLD analysis project Ga0247661, IMG submission 182799) | Soil microbial communities from Purdue University Martell Research Forest, Indiana, United States - CNK02 | ecosystem: Environmental > Terrestrial > Soil > Temperate forest > Bulk soil...
AACCTTTACCGACGTGACGGAAAAAGCCGGCATAGCAGCGCCCGGCTGGGCTTCCAGCGCCGTCTGGTTCGACTACGACAATGACGGCAAACTCGACCTCTTCGTCTGCCGCTTCGTTGAATTCGACAAAAGCAAAAACAAATTTTGCGGCAACGAGAAAACCAAAGAGCGCTACTACTGCATTCCTCGCGTCTACACTCCCGCGCGCAGCTGGCTCTTCCACAACAATGGCGACGGCACTTTCACCGACGTCAGCATGGAATCCGGCATTGGCAAGGTTCTAGGAAAAGCGTGGGGCGTTGTCGCCACCGACATCAACAACGACGGCTGGATGGACCTTTTTGTCGCCAACGACACTGTCGAGAATTTTCTTTTTTTGAATAAGAAAAATGGAAAGTTCGAGGAAATCGGCTTGCAGTCGGGCGTCGCCTTCAGCCAGGACGGCCGCGAACGTTCCGGAATGGGCGTGGACTCCGCCGACTTCAACCAGGACGGCTGGCAGGACCTTTTCGTCACCAACGTCGATCAGGAAATGTATTCCATCTACAAAAACAATCACGATCTGACGTTTGAAGATCTCGCCGGCCCCATGGGTTTGGGCCGCACCACGCGCCTGATGAGCGGCTGGGGACTGAAGTTTTTCGACTACGACAACGACGGCAATCTCGATCTCTTCATCGCCAACGGTCATCCCGACGACCGTATCGAAGAACACTCCAGCCACGTGCAGTACAAAGAGCCGCTACTGCTCTTTCACAATAACGGGAAGATTCTGGAAAACGTAAGTGCAGCCGCAGGTCCGGCATTCGACAAGAGTTTCGCCGCCCGCGGGCTGGCCATTGGAGATCTCACCAATACTGGCGCGCTCGATGTGTTGATTTCGATGAACGGCGAACCACCGGTTCTTCTGAAGAACAGCGCCGCGGCGGGCAATCACTGGCTGGGCGTGAAACTTGTGGGAAAGAGGGCCAACTCCGACGCCATCGGCGCAAAACTCACCTGGACCACCGGAAATCTGAAACGCACGCAAATGAAAGTAGGCGGCGGCAGCTATCTCTCATCGCACGATCCGCGCATGGTGTTAGGCCTCGGCGCAAACTCCCGCGTCGATCGCCTCGATGTCCAGTGGCCGCTACCCAACGGCAGCGTGGAAACCTTCAAGGATCTCCCCGCCGATCGTTACATCACCATCGTCGAAGGCCAAGGCCTCAAGGAGAAGTAGAACCACAGGTAGTAGTTGGCAAAAAATCGCGGCCTATCGTTCTGTAATGTTCAGCGTGGTCGGCTCGCCTTCGGCGCTACTTGGAGCAACCCATAGCGTCACACGCGCCGGCTCGACACCAAATGTATCCTCCGCGCCCCAAAACGCAAACGTCTCCGCACTCAGGTCGAAAGTAACTTTGCGCGATTCGCCTGGAGCTAACGTAACGCTCTGGAATCCTTTCAGCATCCGCACCGGCATCGCGATGCTGGTTCCGTCGAGCCGCACATAAAGTTGCGGCATGGTCTCTCCGGCGCGCGATCCGGTGTTGGTGACTTCCGTGCTGACGGTGACAACTTTTGCAGCTTTGCTCTTTGCGGCGAGCGCTTGCCGCAAAGAACCCAGCGAGATTTCCTTGGCGCTCGCAGATGTCGCGCCGTAACGGAAACTCGTGTATGTCAGCCCAAAGCCAAACGGAAACTGCGGTGTATTCTTTTCATCGAGGTAGCGTGAAATAAATTTCGTCTCGCCCTTTTCCGCCGGATGATCGGGATCGGTTGCGGGACGGCCGGTGTTCAGCGCGTTGTAATACAGCGGCTCCTGACCCACCGACCGGGGCCAGCTGAGCGGAAGGTGGCCGGTGGGTGCGGCGTCGCCGAGCAAAAGATCGGTCAGCGCGTTGCCGGCTTGCACGCCGGGGTACCAAGCCGCGAGCACAGCCGGGACATGTTCGAATGTCCACGGCAAAGTCAGCGGCCGTCCGCTGAAAAGAATCAGCACCACGGGCTTGCCGGTGGCGACAACTTTTTCAAGCAGTTCTTGCTGGCGGCCGGGGAGGCCGATCCACGCGCGCGATGCGGCTTCACCGGTCATAACGGGGGCGTCTTCGCCGAGCGCCAGCACCGCAACGTCGGAATTTTGCGCGGCGCTTACCGCCGAAGAGATATCGCTATCCGATGCATCCAGAAAAGTTCCGGCCTTCGCGTAGTGTACGCGCGATTCACCGAGTTTTTGGGAAAGCGCTCGGCGCAGCGTGATCGCGTCTTCGCCGCGGCCAAGTCCGCCCCACGAGCCGATCATATTTCCGGCATCATCGGCCAACGGCCCGATCAACGCAATCGATCCCGCTTTGGCGGAAAGTGGAAGCAATGGCGCGCCGGAAACCGATTCGTTGCGCAGCAGAACGATGGAACGGGTTGCGGCGGTCTTTGCGACGGCCAAACTTTCCGGACGCAGGAAGGCGCTCGATTCCTTACTTTCATCGGTATAGGGATGATCGAAAAGTCCCATCGCAAATTTCACGCGTAGAATTCTGCGGACAGCGTCGTCGATTACGGCTTGCGAAACTTTTCCCGACTGCACCAGCTTCAGCATGTTCTGGTGATAGAGGTTGCTTTGCATGTCCATATCCACGCCGGCGAGAAACGATTTGCGGGCCGCCGTGGCGCCGTCAATGGCGATGCCGTGAGCCATGACTTCGCTGACAGAAGTCCAATCGCTGACTACAAATCCCTGGAAGCCCCATTCTTTTTTCAAAATTTGCTTGATAGTGAAGGGGTTGGCGGAAGCCGGAATTCCGTTGAGCGAATTAAATGCGCTCATAAATGTTCCGGAGCCGGCCTCGGCGGCGGCGTGGAATGGCGGCAGATAATATTCGCGCAGCGTGTGTTCGGAAATCTCCGTGGTGTTGTAATCGCGGCCGCCCTCAGCGGCGCCGTAGCCGACGTAGTGTTTTGCGCAGGCGACGATACTGTCCGGGGCATCAAGGTGTTCGCCCTGATAACCGCGCACGTAGGCCCGGGCCATGGCCGAGCCAAGGAATGGATCTTCGCCGGAGCCTTCGGAGATGCGGCCCCAGCGCGCATCGCGCGCGATATCCACCATGGGCGAAAAAGTCCAGCGCACGCCGGACGCCGAAGCCTCCTGCGCGGCAATGCGCGCCGTTTTTTCCACGATGGAAGGATCCCAAGTTGCGGCAAGGCCGAGGTTCAGCGGAAAGGTTGTGCGGAAACCGTGAATGACGTCGAGACCGAAGATCAGCGGGATGTGCAAACGGGATTCGTCGACGGCGATGTGCTGCAATTCGTTGGTGGCGCGCGCTCCGGTGACATTGAAAAGCGAACCGACTTGGCCTTTGCGAATCATGTCCTTGTCGTCGGTGCGACCGGAAGTTGGACCAGTGGCGGCTCCGGCGGAATACTGAACGAGCTGGCCGATTTTTTCTTCGAGAGTCATCTTGGCAAGGAGCGCGTCAACTCGTTTTTCGATCGCCGGCAGGCTTAGCTGATTTTGGGAAGAGGTTTTTGCGGGAACTTTCGAGACGGCCGGAGCTTTTGGCGTTTGCGCCGGGACAGCTGGCAAGCCGAGATATAAGCACAGCATCGCAAGGAGAAGGAAGGCGCTCGGCGAAAGAAAACGTCCGTGACCGTTAAACAAGGGTGACCAGACTGCGCGAAGTTTCATAAGTGACGTAAACCGCCTTTGTGATGGGTGGAATTGCGCTAGCGGGAAAAATACAGGAACCAGCCAGGGCCGCAAAGGGCGGTATAGGCCAGCACCCCCAACTGAGAAAAGCATAAATCACCAAAACGCAGAAGTAAATCGATTTATCTAAGTAGAACAGGGCGGAAACCGCCTGCTTTCGGCAGCCGAGCTGATACGTTCGTGCGCTTGCCGGAATGCCGGAGCCTGTGACAGACTACGCAACCAACAGAGCCATGTCACGCGGCAAATCGGACCAAGGCGGCGGAGCGCAGGGTGGCGGCGAGCACAAGGTGAACCTGCGCGAACTGGCCGAGCACCTGGGTTTGTCGGTGGCTACAGTTTCTCTGGTGATGAACCGGTCACCCGCGGCGAAGTCCATTCCACACCACACACAGGCACGTGTGCGCGCTGCCGCGCGCGAACTGAATTATCGCCCGAACGTGATGGCACGGATGCTGCGGCAGCAGCGGAGTTTTACGGTAGGCGTGATCGTGCCGGAGATCAGCGAGGGATATGCGGCGCTGGTGCTTTCGGGCGTGGAAGACCACCTATTGCAGGAAGGGTATTTCTATTTCGTCGTGAGCCATCGCCATCGCGCTGATCTCATTGAAGAATATCCTCGCTTACTGCAACAGCGCGCGGTGGAAGGATTGGTGCTGGTGGACACGCCGTGCCAGCCGGGAAGTTCCGTGCCGATCGTGGCTGTCTCCGGACATAAGCATGCAGCCGGTGTGACGAATATTTCGCTGAATCATAGCCGCGCGGCGCGGTTGGCGCTCGATCACCTGAGCGACCTCGGCCATCGCCGGATTGCGTTCATCAAGGGACAGGCGTTCAGTTCGGACACCGAAGTACGTTGGAAGGCGGTTCGAACCGCGGCCCACGAGCTGAATCTGCAAGTCGATGAGAAACTGACGGTGCAACTGGAGAGCGAGTCACCGACGCCGCAGCCGGGTTATGACATGACGTGCAAACTTCTGAAGACCGGGCAAGCGTTCAGCGCACTGTTCGCATTCAACGATATTTCGGCGCTGGGCGCGATCCGCGCATTGCGCGAGTCGGGGCGCAGAATTCCCGAAGACGTTTCGGTGATCGGGTTCGACGACATTCAAAGCGCCGCCTATCAGAACCCGGGGCTGACGACGATTCGCCAGCCGTTACGGCACATGGGCATGACCGCGGCGGAAACGCTGGTGCGGAGGATCAACTCGCCGAAAAGCGCTGAGTATCCAAAGAACATTGTGGTGGAGCCGGAACTGATTGTGCGGGGCAGCACAGCAGCAGTCGCTTGAACCGTCCATGACTCGTACTCTTTTGATTGACACCGATGGCGGTTCAGACGATGTGGTGGCGCTGATAATGGCGCTGCGATCTGCGGACGCACGTGTAGCGGCGATCACAGTGGTTGCGGGAAACGTTTGTGTCGAACAAGCAACGCAGAACGTCCTGTACACAGTGGAACTGTGCGGGGCGCAGACTCCAGTTTACGCCGGTGCGGCCAAGCCACTGGTGCGAGATCTTGTGACCGCGCAGTGGTTTCATGGGAAAGACGGCCTCGGAGATCACGGATACCTTCCGGCGTCGCGGCGTGCGGACCCAACTCGCGCGGTAGACGCGATCATCCAGACGGTCCTAACAAATCCGGGAATCGAAATCGTCACCTTGGGGCCCTTGACGAACCTCGCCCTGGCGATGGGCAAAGTACCCGAGATTGGCAAAGCAATTGGTCGTTGCATTGTGATGGGCGGCGCGCCGTGCTGCGAAGGGAATGTTACGCCAGCCGCCGAATTCAACATCTGGGTGGACCCGGAAGCGGCCAAGATGGTCTTCCGAGCCGGACTGCCCCTCGAGATGGTGGGATGGCATCTGTGCCGCGGTAGAGCGGCGCTCAATGAGCCCGACATCGAGAAGATCCAGGCATTGCAAACACCAGTGGCGAAATTTGCGATCCGCTGCAACAGCGTCGCGGCCCAGGCGTATCGCGTGCAAACCGGAGAACTGGGAATTTCGCTCCCGGATCCGATAGCTATGGCGATCGCTCTCGAGCCGGAACTATGCACCTTCTCGAGCATGCACTACGTTGACGTCGAAGCGGCAAGCGATCTGACGCGGGGAATGACCGTGGTTGACCGGCTGGATGTGGCAGGCGACGAGCGAAACAGAAGTCAGTGGGAATGGGCGTTGCAAGCACAAGTGAAGACGCGGGTGTGCTGGACACTCGATGTTGCCGGTTGGAAAGCCGCACTGTGTACTGCCCTTGCATAGCCAGGTGAGTCGTGGCGACAATTCGTAAACCGGTCGTGGTGGTCGGGAGCATCAACATTGACCTTGTTGCGCGCGCCGAACGCATTCCGCTCCCGGGAGAAACGGTTCTCAGCAGCGACTTCCAAATGCATCCTGGCGGTAAGGGAGCGAATCAGGCTGTCGCGGTGGCACGGCTCGGTTATCCCGTTCACATGATTGGCCGTATCGGTTCCGATGCGTTCGGCCAGAACCTCCGGACGCAACTGGCGCAAAGTGGGGTCGACACTTCCGGCGTGCAAATTTGCCAAGGTCCGTCAGGGGTGGCGGTGATCGCGGTTAGTCCCAGCGGAGAGAACGCCATTGTGGTCACGGCGGGGGCCAATGCGCTGGTCTCGCCGAGAGACGTGGATGAGAACGCCGACAGGATACGCACGGCGGGCGTTGTGCTCACGCAGCTGGAAATTCCACTGGAGACGGTGCAGCACCTGGGGAGACTCTGCGCCAGCTGGGGCGTTCCGATGATCCTGGACCCTGCTCCAGCAAGGGCATTGCCTGCGGAGTTGCTGGAGCAAGCGAGCTGGCTGACGCCAAACGAAATTGAAATAGCGCAGTGCTTAGCGGGAGCGCAGACTGCTGTTGCTAGTGGGAATACTTCGGCCATAGTCGACGCTTTGGTGAAGCGGTGCGGCTGTGGCCTGGTGTTGAAGATGGGTCCGCGGGGCGCGTGTCTGGCTACCAAGGATTTTCGCCAGCAGATCGATGCCTTCGCTGTGGCTGCCGTGGACACCACGGGGGCGGGAGATGCGTTCAACGGCGCTTTTGCGGTGGGACTCGTGACGGGCAAGTCGCCGTTAGAAAGTGTGCGCTTCGCGGTCGCTGCGAGCGCGGTGTCAGTTACGCGAGCCGGGGCTCAGCCGTCCATGCCGACGATGGAGGATGTAAATCTTCTTCTGAGCCAGAAGGCAAAGCCGGAGACAGGCTAGTCTCTTTCTTGAGTGACGATGTGGACGTCCACTTCGGGAGACTCGCGCAGGAAGCGATGGGCGGCGGAGAGGTAGAGGTATTTTTTCCAGCCGTGTTCGACGGATCTGCCAAAAATGACGTGGGTAATGTGCTTTTCGCGTACGACTTTCGCGACCGTGTCAGCCACGCTCAAGCCTTTTAATTGGACCACCTTGGCCCCAAGATTTTCCGCGAAGCGAAGATTTGCAGCGAGAGCCTTCTTACCAGGGTCGGCATCATCACGGCCAGTGTCCACGTGAATTACGTAAAGTTCGGAGTCGAGACGACGGGCCATGCGAGCGGCGCGCGCGATCAGATACTGAGCCGCCGGATTCGAGCTGACGCACACGGCGATGCGTTCGCGCACAGCCCAGTTTTTCTGGATGTCTTTCGCCGCCATGTAATTTTCCAGGCTGCGATCGACCTGTTCGGCAACCTGGCGGAGCGCGAGTTCGCGAAGAGCGATAAGGTTGCCGCGGCGAAAGAAATTGCCCAGAGCCTGTTCGATTTTCGCTGGCATGTAGACATCCCCACGGCGCAGGCGGTTTTGCAGGGCCTCGGGAGTCAGATCCACCATGACGGTTTCCGTGGCCGTCATGGGCACCCAGTCGGGAACTGTTTCGCGGACAGTGATGCCGGTGATGTTGCGGACGACCGGAGAAATGCTTTCGATGTGCTGGATATTGAGGGTGGAGATCACGTCAATCTTTGCGGCGAGGATGGACTGCACGTCTTCGTAGCGTTTGCGGTTTTTGCTGCCAGGAATGTTGGTGTGGGCCAGTTCATCCACCAGGACGACGGCCGGCTTGCGAGCCAGGACGGCATCGAGATCCATCTCTTCGAATAAGGTGCCCTTGTACTCGATTTTCTTGCGCGGCACGGATTCGAGCTGCGTGGCGAGTTCTTCGATTCCCTTGCGGCCGTGCGTTTCGACTACACCGATCACCACGTCTTCGCCGCGACTGTGGCGGCGAATCGCTTCGCTGAGCATGGCGAAGGTTTTGCCGACGCCGGGGGCGTAGCCGAGAAAAAGTTTGAAGGCGCCGCGCGCTTTTTCCGGCGGCGAGGCGACGGCAAGCCATTCTTCGGGGTTTTTGGTCACTTACGCTTCCCTAACCTGCAAACGGCAGTGACTGCGCTAGAATTGCCACATGCTTTCCGTGATCCAGCGGCGAACACCGCGAAGCTTTCTGGCCTTGCTGATCGTCGCTGGAATTACAGTGTTTTTCCGCAAAGAACTGCCGCACGTGAACCAGACGACCGTGGCGTTTTCGTTTCTCCTGGCAATTTTAGCAGTTTCCGCGGTGTGGGGCATGACCGTGTCGGTATTCATGTCCGTGCTGGCGATGCTGGCGTTTAACTATTTTTTTCTGCCGCCGGTAGGCACATTTACCATCACTGACCCGCAAAACTGGGTGGCGCTAATCGCTTTCTTGGTTACCTCCATCACGGGCAGCCGCCTATCCAGCCGCATACGGCGGGAGGCCGATGTGGCCAACCGGCGGCGGCGGGAAATTGAACACTTGTATTCGTTCAGCCAAAAACTGCTGGGCGAAGGCAACGTGATTCAGCTGATGAACGCGATTCCGAATCACATCGTGGACGCTTTCGAAAGCGGAGCCGCGAGCCTATATCTGGCGGACAAGCAGAAATTCTATCGCTCGGGATTCGGCACGCTGCAGTTGGAAGAGGAACAACTGCGGATGGCATACGAACGCGAAGAGCCTTCTGTGGATGCGGCGGGCGGTTTTTGTTATGGCCCGGTGCGAATCGGCATGAAGTCCATCGGAAGTTTTGGAATTTCCGGCGCCCCCCTTTCGCGACAAACGCTGGAGGCGGTCGGCACGCTGCTGGGCATCGCCATCGAACGTGCACGAGCCGTGGAGCAATTGAGCCGTACGGAGGCAGATCGCCAGGGCGAGCGGCTGAAATCGGCGCTGCTTGATTCCATCACCCACAATTTCCGCACGCCCCTGACCTCAATAAAAGCCTCGGTGACTTCGTTGCTCGCGGCGCGCCCTCCGGATACAGCCGAGCAGCGCGAGCTGCTGGAAATCATGAACCAGGAATGCGACCGGCTGAACAAACTGGTGGAAGATGCCTCGGAAATGTCCATGCTGGAGGCGGGCGAAATCGAACTGGAATTCCGGCCGGTCTCGGCGCGAGAACTGATTGAAACGGCTCTGATTTCCTGCAAAACATCGCTGGGGGCACGCGAAGTGCGCATCCAATTGCCTCCAGGCCTGCCGCCCGTGCGAGCCGATCTGCCGCGAGCCAAAGAGGTGCTGGTGCATCTGCTGGAGAACGCGAGCCTGTATTCGGGCAGCGACCAGCCGATTATTGTGGGAGCGGAAAATAACGGCAGCACGGTCACCTTCAGCGTCGCGGATCACGGGCCCGGCATCGACGTGATGGAGCAAGGATTGATCTTCGACAAGTTTTACCGGGGCAAGGACCAGCGCGCGATCATCCAGGGCACCGGGATGGGTTTGCCGATTTCGAAAGCCATCGCGGAAGCGCACGGAGGCACCATCGGAGTGACCTCACAACTCAATCACGGTTCAGTGTTTATCTTCACGTTGCCCGCGGCGCGCGAAGGGGCGGATCGCCCGTGAGTTCCGCCAAGATCCTCATTGTTGATGATGCACAGCAGGTACGGCGGGTGTTAAGGACGGCGTTATCGGCCGAGGGTTATACGATTTTTGAGGCTGGTACGGGAGAAGAAGCGCTGGAATCCGTGCGCAAGTCCACTCCTGACGCGATTTTGCTGGACGTCAACATGCCCGGGATCGGAGGCCTGGAAACCTGCCGGGAGATTCGCCGCACGCTGGATGTGCCGATCGTGATGCTCACGGTGCGCAACGCCGAACGCGACAAAGTGATGGCGCTGGACGCCGGCGCGGACGACTATGTCGTGAAGCCTTTCGGAATGGCGGAATTGCTGGCGCGCATGCGCGCCGCGCTGCGTCGCCGGACTCCGGCCGCAATGTTGACAACGTTTTCTTCTAAAGATTTTGCAGTCGATTTCGAGGGTCGGTGGGTGAAGGTCAAGGGGCAGGAAGTTCACCTGACGCCCAAAGAGTTCGAATTGCTCCGCCAGCTGATCGCAAATGCGGGCAAGCCGATCACGCACCGGAGACTCCTGCAAGCTGTGTGGGGGCCGGATTATGGCGATGAGCCCGAACACCTGCGAGTGATGATCAATCAACTAAGGAAAAAAATCGAGAGCGATCCGGCGCGGCCGAGACTGATTTTGACCGAGCCGTGGGTGGGCTACCGCTTTCAAACGCCGCGAGAGGCTAAGCCGGCCAAGACGGACGACGCGGAAGATTAGTGCTGCCGACGTCTCCGCGCCGCCGCTGTCTCCGATTTCGCGTATCATGCGCTGGTGCGCGTGCTTGTAGCAGAAGACGATTCCGGCGTCCGGCATTTCGTGGTGAAGGGTCTGCAGGAGCAGGCCTACGCGGTGGATGCCGTCGCCACCGGCAACGAGGCGCTTGAACAGGCTGAGATCAACCCCTACGACCTGATCATCCTCGATGTTATGCTTCCCGGGCTCAGTGGATTCGAGGTTTGCCGCCGCCTTCGCGAGGCCGGGCAGAAAATTCCCGTCCTGATGCTTACGGCGCGAGACGCCGTCGAAGATCGGGTTGCCGGCCTGGACCATGGCGCAGACGATTATCTGACCAAGCCGTTCGAATTCCGCGAACTGTTGGCTCGCATGCGCGCGCTGCTCCGGCGTCCGGCGGAACTCAAGCCCGCACAGCTTCAGGTTGCCGATTTGACGCTCGACACGGCCGGGCAGATCGCCAGCCGGGGCGGCCGCAATATTCCCCTCACGCACAAAGAGTATGCGTTGCTCGAATATCTAGTTCGCAATGCGAATCGTGTAGTCGGCCGCGCCGAAATAGCCGAACACGTGTGGGACGAACAGTTCGACCCGTTTTCCAATTTGATCGAGGTGTACATTAATCGCCTGCGCCGTAAAATTGATGGTGCGAGAGAAATTCCGCTTCTTCACACGCGCCGAGGGGCCGGCTACCTGCTCGGTCTGGTTGGAGAGCACACTGACACTGCGGATACGTCCGAATCCGCATCCACTACGCGTGGGAAAAACAGGTCCCACGGCAAGCGGCACGATGTTTAACTCTGTACGGGCGCGGCTGACTCTCTGGTATGCCGGGGTGCTTACCTGCACGCTGCTATTGCTTTCGTCGGCCATTTATTGGATCGTCAAGCGAAACGTGATGGCGCGCACTGACTCCGGCCTGGTCGAGTTGGCCGACTCGTTCCTCGCTACGCTGGAAGCCGAGCTTAGCGACGCCACTCCGGCAAATGATGTGGCAGCCGCCGCGCGGCAATCGATGCTCGAGCATCAGTATCCGGGCCATGCGTTCGCGGTTCTTTCCGGCGGCCGACTTCTGCTGAACTCTGAACAGCTCCCGACCGCGAGTCGAGAATCTCGGCGCACGGAACCGAATCCGAAAATGTCGCCTGAAATCCTGCAGGCCTGCGTCGCCTCGTCGAAATCGGAAGAAGATCCGTTTCGTTCACTCCCAGGCAAACGCGGCGGCACGCGATGTTACGTCCGCAACTTCAAGGCCGCGCAAACAGCTTATCAGCTGGTGATCCTGGCCTCGCTTCACCCGGAAAGCGAACTGTTCGCGCGCCTGCGAACCACGCTAGGCTGGCTGGTTCCGGTCACGATTGTTCTTGCTTCGGCAGGCGGCTATTTCCTAGCGCGAAAGAATCTGGCGCCTGTCGCTGATATGACGGCGCGCGCGGATCGTATCAGTGAATCCACTTTGCATGATCGGCTCACAGTGCAAAATCCCGGGGACGAACTCGGGCGCCTTGCGGCGACCTTCAACCGCCTGCTGGATCGCCTTGATCTTGCCTTCGAACGGCAGCGCCGGTTCATTGCCGACGCATCTCATGAGCTCCGTACTCCGCTCGCCATCTTGCAAGGCGAATCGGAGGTTGCTTTATCAAATCCGTCGCGTACGCCCGGCGAGTATCGCGAATCGCTCTCTATCCTGCAGCAGGAAGCACGCCGGCTGGCCCGCATCGTCGAAGACATGTTCACGCTCTCACGCGCCGACGCGGGCCAGTATCCCATCATGCCCCGCGCGCTCTACCTCGACGAACTTATCGCCGAATGCGCTCACTCGGTGCGAACCCTGGCGGCCGCCAAAGCCATCACGCTTTGCGTCGAGTCCAGCGGCGAGCTGCCGTTTTCCGGCGACGAATCCTTGCTGACGCGCATGCTGCTCAACCTTCTCGACAATGCAATCAAGTACACGCCAGCAGGTGGAAGAATCACGATTGCAAGCTCTTCGACGACCAGCGAAGCGCAAATCGCGGTTACCGACAATGGCCCCGGCATCCCAGAGGAATTTCATACCCGTATCTTTGAAAGATTTTTTCGCGCCGACCAAGCCCGCAGCCGCACCAATTCCGCGGGCGGCGCCGGCCTCGGCCTTTCCATTGCCAAGTGGATTGCCGAAGCTCATCGCGGAACGCTCAACCTCACGCGTTCCGATACCCGCGGTACCGTATTTACGGTAACTCTGCCTGCAGCAACCGTTATCTGATGACCTCGCGGTTAATCCTGGATTTAACTCGCATTGGCTAGATTGGACCCGCACGACTGTTTCTTCACGAATCGGATGATGGCCAACGTGCACCTGCCGCATCGTCAATTGATCACCGCTCTTTGCTGGTTCGCGGTGCTGCCGCTTACGCAGGCGCGCGTCTCTGCCCAGGAGAAGCCCGCGGCGCCTCAGCCGCAAGCTCCGGCTGCTGCTTCCACGTTACCGCCAAGTTCCAGCGCCGCCGAACCCGCGCAAATTTCTCTTTCCAGAGCGATTGACCTTGCACGCGCGAACAGCACCGTTTATCAAGCCGCGCTCGCCGAGGCCGGTTCCGCGCACGAGGACCGGACGCAAGCCCGCGACGCTCTGTTGCCGCAAGTCGCCTACAACAACCAATATCTCTACACGCAGGCGAATCAGATTGGCGGCGTGCGGTTTATCGCCAACAACGCGGTCCACGAATACATCAGCCAGGGCAACGTGCACGAATCGATTGACGCTGCGGCAGTGGCCGTGTACCGCAGGGTCGCGGCGGCCGCTGCAGTGGCCCGCGCGAGAGCCGAGATCGCGTCGCGCGGACTGGTGGTCACCGTGGTGCAGAGTTATTTCGCCGCCATCGCGGCGCAAAACAAACTGGAATCCGCACGCCGCGCCGCCGCGGAAGGCGACCGCTTCCTCCAGCTGACCCAGCAGCTCGAACACGGCGGCGAAGTCGCCCATTCCGATTCGATCAAAGCCGAATTGCAGGCGCAGGAGCGTCGCCGGCAGCTTCAAGAAGCGCAACTTGCACTTTTAAATACCCGCCTCGACCTTGCGGTGCTGATTTTTCCCAATTTCCAGGACAATTTTGTGCTCACCGAAAATCTCAACGCCTCTGCCCCGCTCCCCACTTTCGAGGAAATTCAGCAGCAGGCTGCGCGAGACAATCCCGATCTGCGTGCTGCTCTCGAAACGGTCAACATGACCAAGCACGACGTTACGGCCGCCCGCGCCGGATATCTCCCCTCCCTCGGCTTCGACTATTTCTACGGAATCGACGCTGCGCAATTTGCTGCGAGCTCCACGGTGAACGGCCAAAAACTCAGCAATCTCGGTTCGTCCGCGCTGGGTTCTCTGAATCTTCCAGTGTGGAATTGGGGCGCCACGCGCAGCCGCATCCACCAGGCCCAGCTTCAGCAGAAACAAGCCAAGGCCGAACTCTCTTACACGCAGCGGAAGCTGATCGCTGAAATCCGTTCCCTCTACGCCGAAGCCGAAACTTCGCTGAACGAACTGGCCGGCCTGGAACGCTCGGCCGAACTCGCCGCAGAAAGCCAGCGTTTGACCACGCTACGCTACAAAGGCGGCGAGGCCACGGTGCTCGAAGTGGTGGACTCGCAAACTGCATTCGTTCAAGCAGCCAACAATTATCAGGACGGGGCGGTTCGCTACCGCGTCGCTCTCGCCAACCTGCAAACGCTTACCGGAGTGCTCACCAACCCATGACGCAAACTTCTTCACGCATTCGTGGATGCGCGCTGGCGACGTTTGCGCTGGCCCTGGCGTTCCTTTCGGCGTGCTCCAAAAAAGAGGAGGAAGTCACACCCGAAGTGTCCGTTCAGGTAATTTCTGCGCGGGTCGGTGAAATTTCCCAGACCGTAAGCGCCGAGGCCGTAGTCTTCCCGCTTCAGCAAGCGGTGGTCACGCCAAAAATCACTTCGACGATCAAAACATTTCAGGTACAGCGCGGGGCGCGCGTTCGCAAAGGCCAGCTTCTGGCCGTATTGGAAAATAGAGATCTATCCGCGGCCGCGATTCAAAGCAAGGGCGAATTCGAACAAGCCGAAGCGACCTACGTTACCTCGACGGCCGCTGGTCTGCCGGAGCAAATTCAGAAAGCCGAGCTCGATGCCGCCAGCGCAAAATCGGCCCAAGACGCACAGCAAAAAATCTACGACAGCCGCAAGGAACTGTTCGAACAGGGCGCCCTTCCCCGCCGCGACCTCGACGCTGCGGAAGTCGCGCTGATCCAAGCGCGCAGCCAGTACCAGCAAGCGCAAAAAGCGCTTGACGATTTGCGCCGCATCGGCAAGCAGCAGGCCCTCAAGACCGCCGGCGGCCAGCTCTCCGCCGCAAAAGGGAAATTGCTCAGCGCCGAAGCGCAGCTGAGCTACTCCGAGATTCGCAGCCCGATCGACGGAGTCGTCACCGATCGCCCACTATTCCCCGGCGAACTGGCGTCCGCCAATCAGCCGATGCTTACGGTGATGAACACCAGCCGCTTGATCGCTAAGTCTCACATCGCGCAGTCGCAGGCGGTTACGCTCAAGGTCGGGGATCATGCCACGATTCAAATCACCGGCCTGGACGAGCCGGTTCCCGCAAAAGTTTCTCTCGTCAGCCCGGCTCTTGACCCCGGCAGCACTACCATCGAGGTCTGGGTCGAAACGTCGAAGCCACCGGCGGCCCTGAAGCCTGGCATGAGCGTGCAAGTTGCCATCACTGCCGCCACCGCCAGCAATGCCGTACTCGTTCCACAAAATTCGGTATTCGAATCGCAGGAATCCGGTTCTTACGTTTTGCTCGCAGGCAAAGACGGTGTCGCCCACCGAACGCCTGTCCAACTCGGACTCCGCGGCGCCCGCGACACGCAAATCCTCAAAGGCCTTTCCGCCGGCGATTCCGTAATCACCTCCGGCGGCTATGCTCTCCCCGACAAAACTAAAATCAGAATCGACGCCTCTTCTTCCGCCTCGCCAGCTTCTGAAACGGCCGGCGAAAAATCCTCTTCCGGCTCGGAAAAGGAGTAGCGGCAGTGGCGGACCAGACTCCCGTCTCTTCTCCCCTGCCCGTTCGCGATCGACACGTCTTCTGGTTCCAGAGAATTTCCCGCCCTATCCTTTTTCTGATCACCAGCCTGGCGCTGGTCGGCGGTTATCTGGCCTTCAGCATCCCCGTTTCCGTTTTTCCCAACACCGATTTTCCTCGCGTGGTCATCGGCGTGGACAATGGCGTCATGCCGATCGACCAGATGCTGGTTACCATCACGCGCCCCATCGAAGACTCGGTCAACAATGTTCCGGGCCTGCAGCGCGTCGTTTCCATCACCAGCCGCGGATCGGCCGAAGTTGACCTTTTCTTCGATTGGCAGAACGACATGGTGCTCACGCTTCAGCGTGTGGATGCGGTCGTTGCTCGCTTGCAGGCCGAGCTGCCTACGACGGCTAAAGTCGAAACGCATCGTCTTACCTTCGCCACTTTTCCCATCATCGGGTACAGCCTCACTTCCGACACTCTTTCGCAGGACAATCTCTGGGAAATCGCTACCTACGATATCAAGCCGCGCATCAACCGCCTCGATGGCGTGGCCTCGGTAATAATTCAAGGTGGCCGCGTTCCCGAGTATCAAGTCACTCCTGATCCCGCACGTCTTGTCGCGTCCAACGTTACCGTCGCTGACATCCTCGACGCCGTGCGCCGCACCAACCTCATCGATTCTCCTGGCCTGTTCGAACATCATCACCAGCTTGTTCTCGGCCTGGTCAGCGGTCAGGTGCGTTCGGCATCCGAAATCGGCCAGATCGTGGTCAAGAGCTCTCCGGCCGGCGTTCCCATTCGGGTCGGCGACATCGCCACGGTGGCGCGTTCGGTCGCGCCGGTCTATACCATGGTCACAGCCAATGGCAAATCCGCCGTTCTGCTGAGCGTTAACCGCCAGCCGGATAGCAACACCATTGCCGTGGCCGACGAAGTCCATCAACAAATCGAGCAGCTCCGTCCCGCTCTGCCGCCCGGCATTCACCTGGAACCTTTTTACGATCAATCCACGATCGTTCGCGATGCTATCTCGAGCGTGCGTGATGCCGTCCTGATCGGCATTCTTCTTTCCGTCGTCATTCTCATTCTGTTTCTGCGCGACTGGGGCGCGTCGGCTATCGCCGGCCTGGTCATACCGGCTACGCTCCTGATTACCTGTGTCGCGCTCAAATTCTTCGGCCAAAGCTTCAATCTAATGACCCTTGGCGGCCTTGCTGCCGCCGTAGGTCTGGTGATTGACGACGCCATCGTCGTTCTGGAAAACATTGTCCTCCACCGCGACGCCGGCCAGTCCCGCCATCAATCCATCGCCAGCGCTCTGCACGAGCTCACCGTTCCGCTGCTTGGTTCCACCATCACGCCCATCGTCGTTTTTCTCCCTCTCATCTCGATCGCCGGCGTCACCGGCTCCTTCTTTCGCGCTCTGGCCATTACCATGACCGTCGCGCTTCTCGTTTCGCTTTTCCTGGCCATGACCTGGACCCCCACGCTCAGCCAATATTTTCTTCGCGGCAAACAAGAAGCCTCGCCGTCACTTGCCCCATCCGGTTCTTCCGATTCCACCGACCTCGACACCCAGGCGCTGCTCGAGGCCGAAGAGGCTCACCTCTCCGGATTTTTCGGCCGCATCGTCAATTTCTATACTCGCGTGATGCAGCGCATCCTGCGCCGTCCGATTCTTCTGATTGCCGGATCCGCTGCGATTGTCGCGCTTTCGGTGGTCTGCTATCACTTCCTAGAAACCGATCTGCTTCCCGCAATGGACGAGGGCGGATTCATCCTCGACTACTGGACACCGCCCGGCAGTTCTCTCACGGAATCCGACCGCATCCTTCAGCACCTCGAGCGCATTCTAAAAGCAACCCCCGAAGTGGAAAACACTTCGCGGCGCACCGGCATGGAACTCGGCTTGGCTGCCGTCACCGAAGCGAATCGCGGCGATTTTACCGTGAAGCTCAGGGAGAAACGCGATCGGGGAATCGAGGAGGTCATGGAGGACGTCCGCAAGAAGATCAACCAGACCGAACCCGCCACCCGCGTCGAGTTTGTTCAGGTGCTGCAGGACATGATCGGCGACCTCAGCAATGAGCCAGAGCCCGTGGTGATCAAACTGTATTCCCAGGATCCGCAGGCGCTTCTCGATGCGGCTCCGCGTGTCGGCGAGGCCATCGGGAAGGTCAACGGAGTGGTGGACGTTCTCAATGGGGTGGAGAACACGATCAGCGGGCCCGCCGCCACGTTGCAGGTCAATGCTGCCACCGCCGCCCGTTCCGGCTTCACACCGGAAGAAGTTGCCACCGACGCCGCTGCAATCCTCGAAGGCGAACCCGCCGCCACGCCCGTCGTTCTGCACGATCGCCTTTATCCCATTCGCGTTCGCTTCCCGGACTCTGCTCGCGCTTCTCTCGAGCAGATGCTGAACGTTCCCATCATCAGCGCCACCGGCAAGACCGCCACTCTCGGTTCGCTCGCCGCGCTTGTCGCTGATCCCGGACAAACGGAAATTCGGCGGCAAAACTCGCAGCGTTTCATGCAGGTCACCGCAAAATTGGAAGGTGTCGGTCTCGGCTCAGGGATTGCCGCCGTCCAGAAAGCTGTCAACGCCTTGCACTTGCCTTCGTCCATCCGAGTCGAATACGGCGGCACGTATCAGGAGCAGCAAAAATCTTTTCGCGACCTGCTCAAAGTACTCGTCCTGGCTCTGTTGTTCCTCTTTATCGTTCTGCTTTTCGAATTTCGCAGCTTCTCCGCGCCTGCCGCCATCCTCGCCTCCGCGCTACTCTCCACCTTCGGCGCGCTCTGCGCTCTTCTCATTACCGGCACGACCTTCAATATCGCCTCATTTATGGGCATTATTATGGTCGTCGGCATCGTGGCCAAAAACGGCATCTTGCTTCTCGACGCTGATCAACGCTTCCGCAGTCTCGGCTTCTCCGCCGAAGAAGCCATGATCCAGGCGGGCCGCCGCCGGCTTCGTCCCATCGCCATGACTGCTCTCGCCACCATAGCCGGCATGTTCCCGCTCGCCCTCGGCCTTGGCGCGGGTTCTGAAATGCTCAAGCCTCTTGCGATCACCGTCATCGGAGGCCTGCTGAGCTCCATGGTCCTGTCACTCGTTTTCACGCCCGCCATTCACTACCGCCTCCACCGCGCAAGCGCAGCGCAAACCTGAGTGCCTGGAGTTCGAGAATTCCGTGCGGCCACTTTCTTGGTGTCAACCGGAAATAGTTCCCTGCAACGGCCGTCCCGCAAATTCGTTGGGCGGGATTTTATGCCAGCCGGCGAGGATTTCGTTCACCGACAGGTAGCGTAATTCCCGAACGAGCAGCGCCAATCTACTGAAGCGCGGCGATACAGCAGCTCGTCGCTGCCACTTGATATTTAATTGTTTCTAACGAAGTGCCGCAGCAGAAATGCAAACAGCCCCGCGATTAGCCCGCCGGCGATGATGATGCCTTCCCAGATCAATCCAGACGCCAGGGTCACCGAACTCGTCGCGCCAAATGGCAACAGCAGTGCAACCAGAACGGCTTCGCGGATTCCCATGCCGCCTTGCGTCAACGGCAGCAGCGCCGCCAGCTTTGCCAAGGGCCAGGCAAATAGCCAGACTCGAAAGGGCAGAAACAGTCCGCACGAAATCGCCAGCAGCGCGTTCAGCAAAATAAACGTGCCCTGGATGGCCACGCCCAGCAGCCAGCCGAAAATAACCACTTGCGGCTGGCGCTGCACCGAGTGGAACCCGTGACGAAAGCGCGCGAGCCTGCGGCGAAAACGATGCGAGCGGCCTTTGAGCAACGGTTTACGCAGGGAAAACAGCAGAAACAGAATTGTCGCCGCGAGCAGCGCGCCGATGAATAGAATCTTGTGTCCTAAAGCAGCGAATTGCGGCGGCAGCGATCCGGGAAGAAGAAGCAGCCCAAGAAGAACCAGCGCCGCTTGTGCCGCCAGGTCGAGCAAACGATCGGCAACATTTCCCGCGAGGACGGCGGCGGGGCGCGGGCTGCGCCGCAAGCCAACCGCCATGCGCACAACGTCGCCGCCAATGATCGAGGGAAGAAAGAGCGTGCCGAACAGTCCCCCCAGGTAGCACTGTGCACTCGTGGAAAGATCGAGCTGGGAACCGGCGGTGTTCACGACCATGCGCCACTTGAAAACTCCAACGGCGTGCGCGCACAAATACAGAACAAGAATGATGGCGAAACGAATCGGGGGGACACGAGCGAGGGCGGCGCGCAGCGGGGCCACAGGAAGAAAATAAAAAAGAATCGCGAGGATCACCAGAGCAGCCGCCCAGCGAAAACTTATGGCCAGCCAGGCGCGGGATTTGTTTTTCGGCTGGTGGGCGCCGATCATGCTGCGCCGATCGGAGTTTTGCCGGCGTTGGCTTGGGTTAGAGTGCCGAAAGCGAATTCTGTCATCGGGTACCGCTCGTCAGGTTCCTGACGTGGCCCGACTGGCGGTTTGCGTGCTGAATATTTCTTCAATCTTTTCGGCCAGGACAAAATCCAGATCGCTGATGCCCTTCACACTGTGCGTCACCAGATCGAACGAAACGCGGTTCCAGACGTTCGCCCATTCCGGATGGTGATTCATGGCCTCGGCAACCAGAGCGACGCGCGTCATGTTGCCGAACGCGGCGTTGAAGTCCTTGCACTCGTAGGTCTTGTGCAGTTTGCCGTTCACCGCGCGCCACCCGGGTATCCTGCTGAGCAGTTTCTGGATTTCGTCGTCGGTGAGTTTGCGTGCAGTCATGTGTGCCTCCGTGGATCTGCGGCCAAGCGTCTGGAGGGAGTCCGCAATGGTCGTCACAAACATTATGAATCCGGAGCAGCGCGCGCGCCACAGGTTTTGGTCCGAGAAGGCAACCGCATCCGGAATTTGTTCGCACAGAATGTGATACAACTCTTTTTCGTGTGCGAAGATATTCAATCTCCCTCACAGGACGCTAAGGAGCAGGAGAAATGAAAACAGCGCGAAGGATTCTCCTGTTGGTGCTTTCGATGATTGCGTCTAGCCATGGTTGCCCGGCGCAGAGTGCCTCGCAGCCGCAAAAACATCTTCTGATCATCGGCGAAGAAAAAGGGTACCGCCACGAAGCGGTGTCGCATGCGATGGCGACCATCGAACGCCTGGGCCGCGAGAATGGAATGTGGACGACTACGATTCGCACCGATACCGAAGCGCTGACCAAGAAGAAACTGGAGTACAACGCGAAAAATCTGACTGATTTTGACGCCGTGATGTTCTACACCGGCGGCGAACTGGAAATGAACGCCGAGCAGAAGGCCGCGTTGCTTTCCTTCGTGCATGATGATGGAAAAGGATTCATCGGCGTGCACAGCGCGACCATAACTTTTACGAAGTGGCCGGAGTACGGCGAGATGGTCGGCGGGTATTTCGATGAACATCCCTGGGGCACTTTCGAGGCGCCGATTGTGGTGGAAGATCCCGCGTTTCCAGGCATGCAGCAGTGGCCGAAGTCCTTCCTATGGATGGACGAAATTTATCAGCTTAAAGATTTCTCGCGGGACAAGGTGAGAGTGTTGATGCGGCTCGATGCCGGAAAGCTGGACCTGAATAACTCGCGCGTGCACCGTAAAGATGGAGACTTTGCGGTGACTTGGGCCAAGCCGTTCGGCAAGGGGCGCGTTTACTATTCAACGTTGGGTCACCTGGAACAAAACTGGGACGATCCCAAAATGCAAAAGATGTATGTGGAAGCGATCAAGTGGGTTATGGAACTGGTAGACTCCGACGTCACTCCAAGACCGCTGCCAAGCCACTGATAGCCGTTCCGTGAATCCCGGCGAATGGTTTGCCTGAACTGGCTGAATCCTTTATCGTATAGGTTTCGCTGAGCAGCGGAATTTGCAGTGAGCTCCCGGCGATGGTTTTCGGGAAAACGGAGAGGCTTGTGAAAAAGAAGATACGCGCGATTCAGTATGGGATCGGCCCGATCGGGGCGTCGATTGCGAAACTGCTGCGGGAAAAGCAGTCGGTCGAAATTGTTGGAGCTATCGATACAGATGCAGCGAAAGTGGGACGCGATCTGGGAGAAGTGGTGGGAGCGGGCGATGCGCCATGGGGGGTGGCGGTTTCCGACAACGCCGAAGAAGTATTGTCGCAAGCGGCGGACATTGTGATGCACACGACCTCGTCCTCGCTGGTAAAAGTCGCGGATCAGTTGATCGAATGTTTGAAGGCCGGTTCTTGCGTAGTTTCTACGTGTGAAGAGCTGTCGTATCCGTACCGGACGAATCCGGAGCTGGCGGAGCAACTGGATAAGGAAGCGCGCGACTGGGGCGTTGCGTTGGTCGGCACCGGCGTGAATCCGGGATTCGTGATGGACAAACTGGTGATCACGCTGGCGGCGGTTTCGCAACGCATCGAACACGCGAAAGCGCTGCGCATCGTGGACGCGTCGAAGCGGCGTTTGCCACTGCAGAAAAAAATTGGCGCGGGCATGAGCGTGGAGGAGTTTCGCGCGAAAGTGACGGAAGGAACCATAAAGCACGTGGGC
>Ga0247661_1000050_pt1 | contig 21788 bp, 17 predicted proteins | sample CNK02_metaG_FD_182799 | JGI IMG/M metagenome (GOLD analysis project Ga0247661, IMG submission 182799) | Soil microbial communities from Purdue University Martell Research Forest, Indiana, United States - CNK02 | ecosystem: Environmental > Terrestrial > Soil > Temperate forest > Bulk soil...
CTATGGGTTTTCCGGCCGGATCAATTCCCAGCGCCCGTAACAGCTTCAACCCTTCGCCGCGGAATTCGCCTTCGGAGGAATACAAGTGGTCGGCGTCCGCCGCGGGGCTGGCCGCCGCCAAAAACAGGGCTTGCACATGAATCGGCCGGTACCGCGTCATGTTTTCCAGACGCTTCAAGCGCCGCGAAATGTGCGCCGGCCCGGACGATTGTCCACACCCGTCACAAATCAACTGTTCCGATGGCATGCAAGTATCCTAGTGCAGCCACAGATCACACGCAATTTTTCGAGCGATTCGAAGGGAGGAGAAACAAAGACCGGAGCCGCATCCCCTTTTGCCTGGCGTTGCAAGGCTGCCTGGGCTTTCTTACGGTTGAATCACCGTTTCATCCTGCGGCAGCTTGGAGCGCAGGCACCATTTCAATTCCTGGCTCAACTCATTCACTTCCATGCCCGGCATCACGATGAACTTGCAGGCCAGCATTTCACGCGACTCATCGTCGTCCGGCAACTGGCAGCTCACACGGCAATACTGGCAATCCTGATTCCAGCAGAATCGCCCGTAAGGAATCGTCTCGGGGCTGAGAAACTGGAAACATCGCAACAGCGAATTCCGCTCCGGCACCTGGAACTTCTTCCCAAGGATGGTGATGTCCACGAGCTTTTCATAAGGGCGAAACGGTTCCGACATAAATCCCGGTTTCCGCAGGCACGCCACGTTGCTGGGCACAACGCTCGGGGCTCCAGAGTTTCAGGATTCACTTTCCAAACTCCGGGGCAGCAAAGTCACTTACAAACCCTGTCTGGAAAGGCCCTTGCCCGCTTGCTTGTTATACCAATCAAGCCTAACGCGCTCATTTGCAGGGTTACATAGTTTCGTAAACGGCGCGTTCCTATGTGCAAAGGGCGGGTACTAACCCTGACTGTTGCAACGCAAGAAACAAGCTGGCAACTCAGCGGAGCAATGGTCCGAGGCAGGATGAGCTGGGCGTCAAGCCTGTAGGTCGAAAAACTGGCCCATCTTGCGGAATTTCTCATACCGCGCGGACACCAGGCTGGTCACCGGCTCGTTCAACAACTCCACCAGTTGCCGGTCCAGCACTTCTTCCAGAAAACGCGCCGCAGCTTCGAGGTCGGTATGCGCGCCGCCTTCCGGTTCTTTCACAATCTCGTCCACGATCCCTAGCTCTTTCAAATCCGTGGCGGTGATCTTCATGGCTTCCGCGGCGGTCTCGGCTTTGGTCGAGTCGCGCCAGATGATGCTCGCGCAACCTTCTGGCGAAATCACGGAGTAAAATCCGTTCTCCAGAATGTTCACGCGGTCGCCTACCGCGATCGCCAGGGCGCCGCCGGAGCCGCCCTCACCCGTCACGGTGACAATCACCGGCACCTGCAGCCGCGCCATCTCTCGAAGGTTCCGCGCAATCGCCTCACCTTGTCCGCGCTCTTCCGCGTCAATTCCTGGATAAGCTCCAGGCGTGTCCACAAAAGTCAAGATTGGTCGACCAAACTTCGCGGCAAGCTGCATCACACGCAGCGCTTTGCGATAGCCTTCCGGCTTCGGTTGGCCAAAATTCCTCACCACGCGCTGCTTGGTGTCGCGGCCTTTCTGCTGGCCAATCACCGCAACCGGCCGCCCTCTGAATTTGCCCAATCCGGCGATCATTGCCTTGTCGTCGCCGAACGCGCGGTCGCCATGCAGTTCCACAAAATCCGTAAACAGCAGCGGCACATAGTCCATCAAATACGGCCGCTGCGGATGCCGCGCAATCTGGGCGCGCTGCCAAGGGCCCAAGTGCGCATAGAACTCGCGCCGCAATTCCGCAACTTCAGCACGCAGGCGTTCCAGTTCCGCATCGGCGTCTTGGTCACCCGCCAGGCGCTTCAAGTCGTCCACTTCCTTCTCGAGCTTCTCCAGCTCGCGCTGCCGTGCCTCCGCAATTTCCTGCGCCGACTTTTTCTTTTCTTTTACCGTCATGCGCTCCCCGCCACTGCCGCCGCTTCCTTGTGGAGGCCCCGCACTGCCTCGGTCAGCTCCGGTGATGCCTTTACACGCTGCTGCGAAGCGACCACAACCACTGTCCCGTCCGGCGCCTCCAATTCAAACACAACTTGGCTCATTCCCGGTGCGCTTGCAAACAATTTTTCCAGCCGGTTGAGCGTATCCTCCCTTATCGTCGCGATGGGCAGCCGTACTCGAAACTCCTGTTTGGCCGCTTGCCGCTCCACGATGTCTTCCATGCGCCGCGCCTCCTGTAGCGACAGCCGCGTGCCGGCTTCCTCAATCTGCACGCGCACTTTCAACAAGAGCGGAGTGCCGGGCTTCAGGATTTGTTCATGCTTTGCAAAGCTCTCGGGAAAAGCCAGCAGCTCCTGCACTCCGGTCATATCCTGAAGGGTGAAAATTCCCCATCGCGCACCTTTTTTAGAGCGCATCGGGCGCGCACCGACGATCAGCGCCGCAACCGAGATTTCTTTGCCGTTGCGTTGCCCTTCCACCTCTTCCAGGCGAAGAGCACCCCATTCCGTCAGCCGCGAACTGTACTTTTCCAAGGGATGTCCCGATACATAGAAGCCCAACATGGCATATTCGCTCGCCAGCCGCTCTTCTTCGCTCCAGGGCGCTGCGTCGCGCAGCATGAACGTAATGTGCGCTTCGGCTGCGCTACCGCCTGCGAACAATCCATGCTGACCCGATTCGCGGCTCCGCGAAGCCCGCTGGATTGCCATGAGTGCGTCGTCCACCGATGCCGCCATCGCCTCGCGCGGTCCCAGTGAATCCATCGCGCCGCACTTGATCAGGCTTTCAAACACACGTTTGTTCAAAAATCGTGGTTCGATCCGTTCGCAGAAATCGTACAAGGACTTGAAGTCGCCGCCGCTCAGTTTCGACTCGCGAATCGCCTTGGCGGTGTTCTCGCCAACGTTCTTGATGGCCGCTAGCCCAAAGCGAATCGACTCCCCGACCGGTGTGAAATACAAATCGCTCTCATTCACATCCGGCGGCAAGATCGAAATGTTCATTCCGCGCGCTTCGTTGATGTACTTCACGGCCTTCTCGGCGTTACCGGTTTCGGAAGTCAGTAGCGCGGCGATGAATTCCACCGGATAGTGCGTCTTCATGTACGCGGTCTGATAGGCTAGCAGCGCGTAGGCGCAAGAGTGCGACTTGTTGAACCCGTAGCCTGCAAACTCTTCCATCAGGTTGAATATTTTCTCGGCCTTCTTCTCGTTGATTTTGTTTTTCGCGCACCCGGCCATGAACTTTGCGCGCTGCGCCGCCATCTCTTCTTTCTTTTTCTTGCCCATGGCGCGGCGCAGAATGTCCGCTTCGCCCAGCGAAAAACTGGCCAGGCTGTTTGCAATCTGCATCACCTGTTCCTGATACAGGATGACGCCATACGTTTCTTGCAAGATGCCCTGAAGTTGCGGGAGTTCGTAGCTGACTTTGGTCTTCCCGTGTTTGCGGTTGATAAAGTCGTCGATCATTCCGCCCTGAATCGGCCCGGGGCGGTATAGTGCGTTGAGTGCGGTCAAATCCTCGATACGCGTCGGCTGATAGCGCCGCAGAATGTCCCGCATGCCGTGCGACTCAAACTGAAAAATTGCAGTGGTATCGCCGCGCGAAAACAGTTTGTAGGTGTCCGCATCGTCCAGCGTCAGGTCGTCGATATCCACTTTGACGCCGCGGTTGCCCTCCACCATCCGTACCGCATCCTGCAGCACGGTCAGCGTCGTCAGCCCCAAAAAATCCATCTTCAGCAGGCCGATACGTTCCAGCGCGTTCATGTCGTACTGCGTCGTGATTTCATCCCGGTTTGTCTTGTAAATCGGCACCAGGTCCGTCAGCGGCTGAGGCGAAATCACCACGCCCGCCGCGTGTGTCGACGCATGCCGCGAAAGTCCCTCCAGCCGCAAGGCCACGTTCATCAAATCCTTGAGTTTCTCGTCGCTGTTCACCGCCGACTTGAGCTGTGGAGCCTCTTCGAGCGCGTCTTCCAGTTCAATGCCCAGCGTAGTCGGGACCATTTTCGCCAGCCGGTCCACTTCGGCATACGGAATTTCCATCGCGCGGCCCACATCTTTGATCGCCGCTTTTGCCGCCATGGTCCCGAAGGTAATGATTTGTGCCACGTTATCGCGGCCATATTTCTGCGTCACGTATTCAATCAATTCGCCGCGCCGCCTCATGCAAAAATCTATGTCGATATCCGGCATCGAAACGCGTTCCGGATTCAGGAATCGTTCAAACAGCAGGTTGTATTGCAGCGGATCTACGTCGGTAATCCGCAGCGCGTAGCTCACTAGACTGCCCGCGGCTGAACCGCGGCCCGGCCCAACCGGCACTCCTTGCGCCCGCGCGTAGTGAATGAAGTCCCACACGATTAGAAAATACCCTTCATACCGCATTTTCTGAATCATCTGGATTTCACTGGTCAGCCGCTGCTCGTATTCGCTCAGCGGATTAGCCAACGCCCCGGCTTTCGCTAGCCGCTCGAGGTACGGCACACGCGTAGCAAATCCTTCGCGGACGACTCTTTCAAAGTAGCTGCTGGCCGTCTGGCCGTCGGGCACCTTGAATTCCGGAAACGGATTCGGGATCCGCTCGATCTTCACATTGCAGCGCGCCGCGATGTCCACTGTTCGCCGCAACGCCTCGGGAATCTCTCCGAAAACTTGCCCCATCTCTGCGGCGCTCTTGAAATAAAACTGGTCCGTCGCGAACTTCATGCGGTTTGCATCGCCCATGGTCTTGCCGGTCTGGATGCACAGTAACACCTCTTGCGCGTGCGCATCCTCGTGGTGCAGGTAGTGGCAATCGTTTGTCGCTACCAAAGGAATGCCCGATTCCTTGGACAGCCGGACCAGCTGCGGATTCACCGCCTTCTCGATGTCCAGGCCCTGATCCTGAATTTCTAGAAAGAAATTCTGTTTGCCGAAAATGTCGCGCAACCGGTAAGCGTTCTCTCGTGCCTGGTCGTACTTCTCCGCCACGACAGCTTCGGTTACCACGCCCTTTAAACATGCCGAGAGCGCTATCAGCCCCTCGCTGTGCCTGGCCAGAACGTCGTAGTCAATCCGTGGCTTGTAATAAAAGCCTTCGAGAAAACCAGCGGAAACCAGTTTGATCAGGTTGTGATAGCCCTTCAGGTTTTCGCACAGCAGCACCAGGTGATTGGTGCCTCGTGACCCGGGGTCATCTTCATTGCGGTCCGCGCCGTTTACGGCAGTCTTCTCGCCGCGGTCGTGGCGGCTTCCCTTTGCAACATACACTTCGCAGCCAATGATCGGCTTGACGTCGCGCTTGCTCGCTTCATTGAAGAAATTGGCAGCTGCGAAAAGGTTTCCATGATCGGTAATCGCGACCGCCGGCATTTTTTGACGGGATGCCTCGTCCAATAGCTCGCTGGTTTCACAGGCTCCGTCAAGAAGACTGTAATCGGTGTGAACGTGAAGGTGAACGAACTCAGGCTGCCCCATGAACCTTCATTGTAATTCGCGGCGAAGGAATTTGCGATGCTCATTCGCGCGTTTTCAACAGGAGCTTCTCGCGGCAAATGGTCCGCGGAAAACTTTGCGAGTCATTTCTTCTTCTTTGCTTTTGCTGGCACAGATTTTGCGGCGGGTTTGCTTGCAGGCCTGGGAATCGCGTGCTTCGCAGAAGACTTCACCTCCGCCTTGGCGGCCGGCGCATGCCCATGCGCTTTGTCCGCACCCTTGGTGGCCTTCTTGTCTTTTGCTTTGCTCTCTTTCGGCTTTGGCGGCTCCTTGATCCCAGAGAGCTTCCGCAAAATCCTTTCGCGCTCTTCCGGCGTTCTGCCCTTCCCGTTCAATTGCATGGCGAACATTTGCTCCACCACCGCGTCGAATTTCGCGCCGGACGGCATCCCGATGCGCGTCAACTCGTCCCGCACTTGCGCAATGCTCGTACGCAGCGGCCGCCACTTGCTCAAATACGCTCGAATCTTGGAAAGCGCCGTCGAGTTCCGCGACTCCGCCAACAAATACGCCACCTTTTCTACCGGAACCTTCTCAAGAAACTTGTACGCATCAATCGCCGCATTCAACTTTTTCCCAGCCAGTTCCTTGCCTACTGCCTCGGCGGCTTCGGCAAACTCCGCGACCGCATCAATCTCCGCCGACCGGAATCCGAGCTTTCCGAGCAGATGCGTCTGTTCGCGATCTTTCAGCCGCCCGAGAATCGCTAGCAGCATTGGCGTCGCCAGCCTCGGTCGCAGTCCTGCCATCATCAGGTCATCGCGCACCTTGCTTAGTCGGCGGATGGCATCATAATCCGGCTTTTTCTTTGCCAGCACCGGATGCACCACTTCCATCAAGTCGTGCTCTTCCCAGGACTTTAACGCCGCCGTCGGATCCTCTTCGCGCGCCAGCGCATGCAACTCCGTGCCAGCGTCATCCGGTGTGATGGTGTGATGCAGGTCCCGTTCCATCGCCAGCGCGAACCATTCCTCGCTACGCTGTTCCAGCTTGAATCCCATGCGCGCCGCGTAGCGCAGCGAGCGCAGTAACCGTGCCGGCTGATTCGTAAAGCTATGAATTGTCAGCGCTCTCACTTCCCCGCGCTCGATATCCGACAACCCGTTCGTCGGATCCAACAATAAGCCGCGGGAGGCGGGATTCAGTGAAATCGCGATCGCATTCAGCGAGAAATCCCGCCGGCGCAAATCTTCCATAATCGTGGACCAGCGAATCTCCGGCCGCGTCCCCGGCCGCACGTAGTGGTCGTCCCGCGCGCCGGAGATGCTGCCTTCGCAGTCGCCCGCAAACAAAATCTCGATGTGCCGCAGTTTTTCGTCTTCGTGCAGCACCTTCGCTCCGCCTTTTTCCAGTTCGCGCGCAATCTTCGATGGGTTGCCCTCCACCGTAAAATCCAGATCACGCAACGACGCACCGGTAATCAGGTCGCGCACCGTGCCGCCCGTCAGATACACGTTGAACCCCAGTGCCGCGGAAAGCTCCTGCACGCGCATCATCGCCGCACGTTGTTCCGGCAGCAGCCGGCTCTCCAGCAAGAACATGTAATCAGGCATTGCTCTCCTCGGCTTTCAGAGTTTGTACCTGCCATCCCTTAACAAAATGGATCTCGGGCCGGCCCTCACTCGCCCAGAGCCGGGCCCGCGGTCCTGAAACTGGCCCGCCCCGCTACGCGCGGGGATGGTGCGCTTTGTAAATCTGCTTCAACCGCTCTTCCACCACGTGGGTATAAATTTGCGTGGTGGAAATATCGGAATGGCCCAGCATCAGCTGCACCGAGCGCAGGTCGGCTCCCCGTTCGAGCAGGTGGGTCGCAAAACTATGCCGCAGCATGTGCGGTGTCAGGGGCACGCGCAGGCCCGCGCGCCTTCCATAAGCCGACAGAATCTTCCAAACGCCCACGCGGCTGATCCGCCCACCTCGCCGGTTCACAAAGAGGTACGACCCAGTGCTGCCCCGCCCGACCTTTACCAGCTCCGGTCGACCGTCTCTCAGGTAGCGCTCCACGATCGCGAGCGCCTTCCGCCCCACCGGCACGATGCGTTCTTTATCCCCTTTTCCGATGCAGCGCACGCACCCTACTTTGGTGTCCAAGTCCGTTACGCGCAGGCTGGTCAATTCGCTGACGCGCAAACCCGTGGAATATAGCACTTCCAGCATGGCTCGGTCGCGTAATCCCAGCGACGTTTTCTGGTTAGGCTGATCCAGCAGCTTTTCCACTTCTTCCAGCCGCAAATAGCCGGGCAGCGACCTCCGAATTTTCGGCGATTCCAGATGCGCCGTAGGGTCGTCCGTAATCAACTCCTGCACCTGGGCGTACCGAAAGAAGTTCCGTAAACTCACCAGGTGCCGCGCTACCGTCTTGCTCTCCAGCTTTTGCCTGTAGAGCCCGGCCAGAAAGTCCACCAAATGGTCCTGCTTCACCGCTTCCAGGGCCACCTTCCGCTTCTTCGCGAAATCCTCAAATTTGGACAAATCGGTGCGATAGGCGCTTTGTGTATTCGACGCCAGCCCCTTTTCCACCTGCACGTGGGTCAAAAAGCCCGCAATGGCTGCCGACAACTCCATCAACCCTCGCTCTCCACGTATTCTGCGCCGCCACGCTTTCGGCGCGTAGCGATTCCATAAATCTCCTCAATCTCGCTGCAGCGAAACACCCACGCCAGCGCAAGATAAAGCGCTGTCGCTCCCGCAATCAATCCGGTAAACACCAGAAGTTGCACGGAAAACCTCGAATAAATCGTGAATGACGTGTAGTACCCCCCCAGCCAGCACGCCACTCCCATGATCCCCGAGCACAGCGCAATCTTCGCAAACGATCGCGCGATCTCTCGCATCCCCATGACCCCATAGCGCATCCGAAAGATCAGCAGCAGCGCGAAGAAATCGAAGTAGCAGGCCAGTGCCGTCGCCAGCGCAGGACCGCCGTTTTGCACTCGCTTGAAGAAAAATTCCAAAAATACCATGTTCAGCACCACGTTGATGACCATCGAGATAGCCGCCACAATCACCGGCGTTTTGGTGTCCTTTGTCGAATAGAACGCCGGTACTACCAGCTTCACCGTAGCCAGACCCGGCAGCGCGATCGCGTAATACAGCAGCGCTCTCGCCGTCAGCTTTGTGGATTCCGCGATAAACGCACCGTGCTGGAACAGCACGCGAATAATCGGTTCACGCAAAATCATCAATCCCAGCATCGCCGGCACCGTAATGAACGCCACCAGCCGGATCGCAAATGCCAGCGTCTTCTTCAGCCCGCTGTAATCGTTCGCCGCAGCCTGGTGCGACATCATCGGCAAAATTGCTGTCGCCACGGCAATGGCGTACCCGCCCAGCACCAGCTCCATCACTCGGTCCGAGTAATATAGCGCCGTGAGGCTGCCTTTCGGCATGATGCTAGCCGTCGCAAACCGCGTATCCACCAAAAGGTTGATCTGTGCCACGCCAATACCAAACAAGCGCGGAATCATCAGCCGCGCCACGTTGCGAATTCCCGGGTGGGTGAACGAAATCCCGAAATCGAACTTCATCCCTTTCTGCACCAGCAGGGGTACCTGAATCAGAAACTGCAGCACTCCGCCGACCAGCACTCCCGCGGCCAGCGACATTGCCGGATTTTTGAAGTATTTCCACACCGCCGCGATGGAAAACAGGATCGACGCAATATTCCAGAAAATCGGCGTCGCTGCCGGCAGCCCAAACACGTGAAAACAGTTCAAGATCCCCATCGCCAGCGCCGCCAGCGCCACAAAAAACAGGTACGGGAAAATGATTCGGTTCAGCTCCACCGCCAGGTCCAGCCCGCCCGCGCTGCCCACGTCCGAGGTAAACAAATGAATCACATAGGGCGAGAACACCATCCCCAGCACCGTGATCACCGCTACCACCAGCGCCAGTGTCCAGAACAGCTTGTTCGCGAAGTCCCAGACTTCGTCCCGGTCTTTCTCCCGCATATACCCCGCGAAAACGGGGATAAAAGACGCGGTCATCGCCCCCTCTGCCACCAGCCGCCTGAAAAGATTGGGAATACGGAATGCCAGCTGGTAGGCCACCGATACCTCGGTGGTTCCGAGCAGGACCGCTATTCGTTGATCCCGAATATAGCCGAAGACGCGGCTGACAATGGTTACGAGCGAGATGATCGAGGCAGATTTGAGGATTTGCTTCTTTTCAGTCAACGAGCTCCGCCCCCAACTTAACTCCATTAAAAACAATGAGTTGACAGGAAAATCGCGCTTAACATAACATATAACTCCCATGATGTGCAAATCTGTCTTGTGTCGGGAGGCGAATCCTCTCCCTTGAAACTCCGTACCCCAGCCTCTACCCACAAAAAGGTCATCGTTTCCCTGCTGGACCGCAAATCCCTCCGCGGCTATCTGAACCCCACGCGCCTCGGCCAGCTCGAACCGCTCGACCTGCTCACCCCCAACGGCGAGCACGAAGAGATTCCCCTTGCCCGAATTCGCTCCATTTATTTTGTTCGCAATTTCGAAGACGACTTCGAGCCCGAGCGCAAAGCCTTCCTCAGTCGCCCCAAACTTGACGGCCTTTGGCTCCGCCTCCGCTTTCTTGATGGCGATTCCCTCGAAGGCGTCATTCCCAATGACCTGCTCGGCCTGATCGACAACGGCATCCAGATCACCCCGCCGGACTTCAACTCCAACACCGATCGCATCTTCATCCCGCGCGCCGCGCTCAGCGAAATTACCGTCCTCGGTGTTGTCGGCATCGCCCGCCGCAAACCTGCCGCAGCTGCCGTAGCCCAGTCCCGCCTGTTCAACGAAGAATAGCGGCACAGTTGCGTGCGCGACGCTCCTATGGTTTTGGCCAAGGTGGCTGCGACAATGCCGAAATTCCATCCACCGCCGCTGCCGGCGGCTTGTTGACGGAGAGCTGCTCGGACAAAAATGCGACGCGATCTCTCGTCGCTTCCGGGCTCAGAGCATGTGGAGCCTTGTAAATATTGAATTTCTTTGGCTCGCTGACAACCTCGAAATAGCCTTTTTCCATCTCCTCGTCTAGAAATAGTTCGTCAGTCGCATACTGAAGAAAGATCGTTGCCGGTGCGGCGTGAGACACGTATTTCCCGGCGTCCATCCAGGCATGCTCTCTCATAAAGGCATCTAGCCGCTCCGGGCCGATCTTTTGTCGAAACTCCTGAAATGCCTTTGACCTCTTGTCTACCTCATCCGACAACCCTCCAGCCATCAAAACAAATGCTTTGAATCGTCTGTCAATACCGCTCAGAAACCCGCCCGCGCCGGCGTCGCAGCTATGGCCAACGTAAGCCAAACGTTTCGGATCTACGTCCGGTCGCGCCAAAAGCAAGTCGGCGCCACGCCTTAGGTTCACCACTTGTTGCACCATGACGGCGATCTGATTTTCGTTGAAGGGAGTCTCGTCTTCCGCAAATCCAGGCTGTACCATCACATGGTCCGGCAGCAGCGAGATCACGCCGACCTGCGCAAGCACGAGCGCCTCTTCCAGAAATTCTGTCCGGTTCTTCTTTTCAGAACCGGGCATGCACCAATGCGCATAAACCACCGCCGGAAACGGCCCCTTCCCTTCCGGGATCACCAGGTACGCCGTTACCTTGCCTCCGTTTGGCCCAACCGCCTTGCTTCGATCCTCCATCGGACTCTCATACGCCAAGTCCTGGATTTTCACTCCATTGCGCTCTTGTACTCCGTTCTGTTTCACATTCAGCGGTAGGCTCTGCTCATAGTTCCAATGCCGCATAAGTTCGGGCTCTACTTGCGCCTTGAGCAGCATTGGCACAAACAACAGTGGCACCAGTAGTGTTTTGGCCTTCATGTTCCAGCCCTCCTCCGCGCGGGCTCACTGCAAGCTAGTCGCCGGCCGATCGAAACGCTTCCAAGCTCCACTCATCCAGCTTCTCATCGTGCCGCAACACGTACCGATTGCCATCCGAAGCCACCACCCGAAAGTAGACAGCCTCCGGCGAGTACCACCGGTCCTCCACTTCTCTTACCTGGTATCCTCGCCCATGCAAAACAAAACGGACCGGGCGTTGGTCGGCTCGATATCCCGAATAGCTTTCCACCACAATTTGCATGGTCTTCCACGTCTCACTGCACAATCACTGCCGCACCATCGATAGCATCATTTTTCACCGCGGCCAACGCTTCGTTAGCGTGCTTCAGTGAAAACAAGGTCACTTTGGGCTTTAGTTCAATCCGCGCCGCAATCTGCAGAAAATCGCGCCCATCCTGCCTCGTCATGTTCGCCACGCTGCGGATCTGCCGCTCGCCCCACAGCAGTTTGTCGTAGTCGAATTCCGGAATGCGATCTAAGTGGATCGCATTGATCGCCACCACTCCTCCCTTACGCAAACTACCCAACGCCGCAACCACCACATCCCCGCTCGGCGCGAACGTAACTGCACGGTCCAACTCTACCGGCGGTTTCTCTCTTTCGCCTCCGACCCAGTCGGCCCCCAGCACTTCAGCTAGTTTTCGGTGGGATTCGCCTCGCGTTGAAACATACACCTCGCATTTCCACGCCCGCAGAACCGCAATTGCCAGGTGCGCCGAAGCGCCAAATCCAAATAACCCTACCCGCTCGCCCGGCTCCACGCCCGCAACCCGCAGGCTGCGAAACCCGATAATTCCTGCGCACAGCAATGGCGCCGCCTGGGTGTCTTGCAATCCGCTGGGCAATGGAAAAACAAAATCTGCGCGCGCGCTGGCATACTCAGCATAGCCTCCATCCACGGTGTAGCCCGTAAACACCGGCAGATCGCAGAGATTTTCTGAGCCACGCAAACAGGAAGCGCAAGTTCCATCCACCCCTCCAAGCCAGGAAACGCCCACTCGTGTGCCAATGGGCAATTCTGCGGTAGCACCTTCCAGGACCTCGCCGACAATCTGGTGTCCCGGAATTACCGGCCGGCGCTGCAGCGGCAGTTCCCCTTCCACAATATGCAAATCCGTCCGGCAAACCCCGCACGCCTTCACGCGCAGCAACACTTCGCCTGCTCGCAAACGCGGCCGCTCCACCTCAGCAATCTCTAGGGGCCTCTCACTCACCTTCGTCGCCCTACGCAAAATTGCCGCTTTCATCTGTTCGTCCCCCGCCTGGCGAGAACCTTTTTGCAGTCGCCGCCGTCAATATAACTCGACTAGTATCTACACCTCGAATGCCACGCCGGCCCTCTTCTTTCTCATCTTCCTTACGGCAAGGCCTTCCCTTTCGCTGGCCACGAAGATCTCGCCCTCAGTATTCGCCAATTCGGGTTGGGTGGCGCTGTCTTCTTTAACCAAGCACCCTTTTGACTCCAGCTTTTCATCAAAAACAATTCGCCGCAGCCTCTGTCCTTTCGCGTGAGAATCCAACAATTGAATCTCTATGCTGGTGCCCCAACCGTGGCCGACACCCTTAATTCGCCGCAAAGTCTGCAACCGGGACAGGAACGAATCCTCGATGCTGCCATCAATCCGACCGCCGGCGATCCGCACCCTCTACATTCGGGCGATTGCCGCGAACGGCGTCGTGCTTGCCCGCAGCGCCGGCGTTGTCGGCAATCCTGCGCAGGGACACGTCATCGCGCTCCTTGTGGCACCCCCGCAATCTGTTCCAAAATTCAACTGGCTCGCGCTTACGTCTTTTGCTTGCAAAACTCGGACAGCAAAGTTTTAGGTTGCGTCGACTTTATGCAACTCCTTTGTTTACAATGATTTACTGCGACGACCGGGGTACTCCCGCTTCGTTCCTTCGCTCTCTTCCTCTATACTCGCTCCGTATTTTTGGGAGCCTGCCAAAATGAAACTCGCTGAACTCGCCGAAAAACTCTCCTGCCGCCTTGAGGGCGACGCTTTTGCCGAAATCTCCGGCGTGGCCGGGATGGACCACGCTTCCGCCGGTCACATCACCTTTCTCGCCAACCGCCGTTACTTTCCTTTGTTGCACTGCACGCGCGCTACGGCCATCTTCGTTGAAGACGGCATCCGCATCGAACGCGAACCCGGTCTTCCCCCTCTTGCAGCTCTCCGTACAGCGAATCCTTATCTTGCCTTTGCCCGCGCCATTGAACTCTTCTATCAGCCACCGGCCTACGCCCTCGGAATTCACCCCACTGCCGTCATTGCCAAGTCGGCGCGCATCGGCGCGGGCGCTCACATTGGCCCGTATTGTTTCGTGGATGAAGAGGTCAGCGTCGGCGATCACGCCGTTCTGCACAGCTTTGTCACCCTTTATCAGGGCGCAAAAATCGGCGATCACTTTTTCGCACACGCCCACGCTGTTGTTCGCGAACACTGCCGCATTGGCCACCGCGTCATCTTGCAGAACGGTGTCATCATCGGCGGTGACGGCCTCGGCTTCGCCAAGCAAAAAGACGGTTCCTGGTACAAGATGACCCAGTCTGGGCCAGCCGTTTTGGAAGACGATGTGGAAGTGCAAGCCAACGCCTGCGTGGACCGCGCCACGGTCGGCGAAACGCGCATCGGCCGCGGCGCAAAACTCGACGATCTGGTTTTGATTGGCCACGCTTCGCAAGTCGGAGCGAATGCCATGCTGTGCGGTCAAGTTGGTCTTGCGGGATCCACAAAAATTGGCGACGGCTGCATCCTCGCCGGCCAGGTAGGCACCGCCGGCCATCTCACCGTAGGCAACGGCGCCGTCATCACCGCCAAAAGTGGAATACCGAACGATGTTCCCGCCGCGGCTCTTTATTCCGGCTACCCTGCAGTGGAAAACCGGCAATGGCTCAAAACGCAAGCCATGCTCAACCGCCTGCCCGACCTGCAGCGCAAAGTTCGCGACTTGGAGGAACAAATCGAAAAACTGAAATCCCGCTAGGGACGCAATTCCCGTAACGCAGACATTCTGTCAGCGCCGGCTCGGCTAGCGTCAACTCAAGCCGCGCCCGGAGGACCAATGGGCCGCTGGTCCGGCGGAAGCCCTGCGGCCATGGCATCGTGAACCTTCTTGTTGAGTTCTTCCCGCTGTTCGAACGAATAGTGCGAGGCGTCGATCGGCTCCAAGAATTCCACAAGAATTTCGCCGGGATGAATGACCAGTGACCGTTTCTCCATGATGCGATGCGCGCCCGAACATGCGACCGGAACGATGGGAACACCGCCCTTGATGGCCATCACTACCGCCCCCTTTTTGAAGGGTTGCAAGCGTCCATCGGGGCTGCGCGTTCCTTCGGGATAAATCAAAAACGATTGCCCCTCTCGCATTGCTTCGATCGCTTTTTCGAGGCTGGCGATTGCCGATTCGTGTTTTGCGCGTTCCACGGGAATGAAACGCGCCAGCGTGAAGGCTTGTCCCACGATCGGGTACTTGAAGAGCGATTTCTTCAGCAGGACCGCGATGCGGCGAGGAATGGCATTGACCACCGCCGGCGCATCGGCGGAGCTGGTATGGTTCGCCACAAACAGGCACGTGCCCGGCGGAATGCGTTCCGCGCCCGCTACTTTCACGCGCACTCCAACGGCGCGCACGAAAAACATGGTGCCGCGCGCGCCAGCCCAGTACAGGGCGTTGGGATTTTTCACCAGCACGGTGTAAATGAGCAGCGGAATGCCCACGATGATGATGTACAAGGAAAGAAAGATCGCGACGAAAAGTGTGCGCAGCATGATCAGAGGAGTCTCAGGCGCTCATGCAACTTTCTCGAAAGCGCTATCGCGCGTCAAGGTACTGCTCATTGCGCTCCGGCGGCGACGGGCGTGCCGCGGAGCAGGCCTTCGCGGATGGACTTGGCTTTGGGAGTGGCGTGGAGATCGTCGTCAATGAAGAAGATTTGATCAGTGCGTCCGCCAAGTGCAAAGGACACTTCCGAAGCCTGGTCGTTGCGGCGTATCTGCAGATGGAGCAAGTCGCCAGGTTTTCGATTGCGTAGCCAACCATCCGTGCGGCGCGGCACGGCCTCGCCGGACCACGTTTCTATCTCGTCGTTAACGCGTAGCCCCGCGCGTTCAGCGGTTGATCCTGAGGTAACGGCACGAACAATGGTTCGGCCGTTGGAGTCACGTTCCACGCTGAAGCCTAGTTCCGGACGCGTAACTTCCCGCTTTTGCAGGAGCAGGCCGGCCTTGCTCAATACTTCGGAGTACGGCAGCGGTTCGGCGGCGGCGACGTATTGGCGGAAGAAATCCGCAAACGAACCGCCTGCCACCGATTCAGCGGTGAGGCGTACGTCGAGCGAGTCGCGGTACAGCTTGTTCTTTTTTGCGAACTCGTTGTTCATCTTGCCAAGCACGTCGTCGAGGGAATGTTCGCCGTTGGTGCGGTCCCGAATCAGGATGTCGAGCAAAACACCCAGCACCTGCCCTTTTGTGTAGTACGAAACGCTGAAGTCGGGCCCATTATAGTAGGAATATTTTTCGAGCCAGGCGTCGAGGCTGGATTGCTCGGCGCTTTGCCAGCGGTTGGCCGGGCGCGATTCGAGTTCGTTGATCTGTTGCGCAAGGTCGGAGTAGAACTGTTCCTTGGACCACAGGCCGGTTCGCACCAGCGCGTAGTTGCCATAGGTGCTGGTGACGCCCTCGGCGAACCACAGCGCGCGCGTGTACTGTTCGCGCGTGTAATCAATTGGCTCAAGAGAAGCGGGGCGGATGCGCTTGACGTTCCATAGATGGAAGAATTCGTGCGCGGAGAGGCCGGCGATTTGCTGCTGCGTACTGATATTGATGGCGGTGCCGTTGGCATGTTCCATTCCTCCGCCAGCACCTGACGCGGCCTTGCCTATGTGGAAGATGAAGAGATAGCGGTCGAACGGCGCACCGCCCATTAAGTCGATTTCGTACTTGCAGATTTTCCGCAGCGTGGATTCGACGTCGGCTTGTTTCCAATTGTCGCCATGGATAACGGCGAAAACTGGATGGTCGCCGTCTTCGATCTGAATTCTTTTAAAAATACCGGCCTCTATTGGACCATCGGCAAATGCGTCGTAGTTCGCTGCGGAAAAAGCGTAGCGCTCGAAGCCCGGAGGTGCGCTCACTCCACTGAGAGGGGTCGCGATGTCCCATTCGCCCGGAAGGTCGCGAATCGTGAGCCCTATATTCTCAGCGCGGCGGACCGGAACATACAAAAAGACCATGGCGGGGTTGATGAAGGCGTGCTCTTCGTTGAGTTGGGAGGCGAAGGGACCGGAGGAATCCCAGAATACAGCGTAGCGGACAACGACAGTTCCATCAGCACGAGTGCGCCAAGTGAGTTTGTCCAGTTTTTCGACCGCAAGCGCCTTGCCATTCGATTCGGCCGTGAGTTGTTGCATGCGGCTACTGAAATCACGGACCTGGTAGAGAGCGTTCCAGGAGGGCATTTGGAGAAAGAGTTCGCCCGAGACATTCGGAATCGTCATCGCGACGTGGAAGAGATGTTCCGATGGTTTCGCGAGCGAGACCTCGTACTGAATTGTGGCTGCCACGGGTTCTGCGCAGAGGCCGACAAGGATGACAAGGCAGAACCAGGCTGAAAGAGAACAGCAGATCCTTCTTCCTCCGCGGCGGACGCGGGAGGCCAAATTGGGGGACTGTGTTTTTAACCGGAGCAGAGTCACCGAGGAATTGCCCCCGCCGGGACCGGTTGGGAGGTATTTAGTTTGCCTAAGAGCTTTTCGCAGAGGCCGTCGAAACTGCCGTTGGACATGATGAGAAGGAGGTCGTTTGGTTTAGCGTTGCTGGCGAGAAATTCGGCCATGGCTTGTCCGCCGGCGACGACCTGAGCGTCCTTGCCTAGTGCGCGGACGCTAGCCGCGACACTTTCCGGATCGAGGCGGTTCTCGTCGCCGAGCTGCTGGGCACGGAACACGCCGCCGAGGGCTACGCGGTCGGCCAGAGCCAGAGCGTGTGGCAATGATTCCTCGAAGATCTTGCGGCGCATGGAGTTGGAACGCGGCTCCAGGATAGCCCAGAGGCGACGCGCAGGCCAACGGCCGCGCGCAGCTTCGATGGTGGCGCGGACGGCCGTGGGGTGATGAGCAAAATCGTCCACTACCAGGATGCCGTGATGTTCGCCCTTGACGTCGAGGCGGCGACGGACGGAGCGGAATGTCGCGAGCGATTTTTGCAGTGCTTCGACCGAGACGCCTCTCCCTTGTGCGACGATGATGGCGGCGAGAGCGTTCAAGACATTGTGGCGGCCGGAGGCGGCGAGTGAAAATTCGCCAAAGAAATTGCCTTTATGAGTCACCCGGAAGTTCATATGGTCGCCATCGAAAGTAGGCTCCGAGGCGATCCAGTCGTTTTCGGCGGAGAAGCCGTAGGTGAGGACCGGGCAGAAAGCTTTCGCCGCTGCTTCGCGAAGAGCAGGGCCAGAGGCTTGCGTATCGCCCCAGATGATAACGTGGCCGTTGCGAGGTACCAGGTTGACGAGTCGCTGGAACGCGAGTTGGTAGAGGTCGAAGTCGGCGTAGATATCGGCGTGATCGTATTCCAGCGCCGTGATGATGAGATCGTCGGGATGGTAATGAAAGAATTTGGGGCCGCGGTCCCAGAATGCAGTCTCGTACTCGTCGCCTTCGAGAATCATTTCGGGGCCGGAGCCCAAGCCATAACTTTTCCCGAAGTTTTCGGCGATGCCTCCAACGAGAAAGGTGGGCAGCTTTCCGGCGGCGTGAAAGATCCACGCCAGCATCGCGGTAGTGGTGGTTTTGCCGTGCGTGCCGCTGACGACGATGGAATGTTTGCCGGGGAGAAAGACTTCCTCCAGGATTTCCGGCATGGAGCGGTAGGGAATTTTGCGTTCGAGAGTTTCCTCGAGTTCTGGATTGCCGCGGGCAATGATGTTGCCGACGATGACGAGATCGGGCGCGGGCGCAAGATATGCGGCGTCGAAAGACGAGTTGTAGCCGATGCCAAGGTTATCGAGCAGGGTGGAGGCGGGCGGATAGACGCCGGCGTCCGACCCGGTGACCCGGAAGCCGTGTTCGCGGAGCATGCCGGCGAGAGGCGCCATGGCCGAGCCGGCAATGCCGATGACATGGATGTGTTTCTGTTTCGCGGAATCGATTGGGGTCATGGACTGACGCTTGGCTCCAGGATGTTCAGTGTACCGCTACCTTCGGCGGTGAGACGCGCCGGTATTCCAAGAGGCAACGTCAGCAGGGGGCGCGCGGTGTGACCGATGGATGCACCAAAAACAATGGGTACTTTGAGTTCACCGAGTACGCGCCGGGCGACATCGCGGACGGACGGGCTGCCGGCCACCGGCGGTTCGCATTCGGGAAAATCGCCGAGAATGAAGCCGCGCACATTTTTGAATTTGCCGGCGTGCTTCAGATGAAGGAGGACGCGGTCAATTTGATAAGGTTTCATGGCGCGGTCTTCGAGCACCAGGATCGCGTTGGTGGTATCGAGTTCCCAGGGCGTGCCGAGCGTGGCTTCGAGCAGCGTCAAGGCGCCGCCTAGCAGAATTCCTTCCGCGGAACCGGCGACCATTGATTCGCCGCGAACATTGATGGCGTAACCAGCTTCTACGTTCAGCAAAGCATTTTGAAACGAATCCAGGTCATAACCGTGAGCCACGCCGCACCCTCTATCGAGACCAGCTGCGAGCATGGGGCCGTAGAAAGTGGGCCAGCGATATTTTTGCCAGAGATAAACTTGCAGCGTGGTGAGGTCGCTGAAGCCGATAATGGGCTTGCTGGGCGGGAGTGGATCCGGGAACGCCTCTTCGAGGAGGTAGACGGAGCCGTAACCGCCGCGCGTCGCGATAAGCGCGTCGATGGAAGGATCGTTGAGGGCAGCAAGAAACTCGGCGCGACGCTCGGGAGCGGGGCCGGTGAAATAGCCGTCGGCTTGCATTGCGCGTTGCGGCGCAATGGAAAAGCCAAGGCGTTCCAGTTCCCTTTTGCCTGCGGCGATGCGGTCTGGCTTTGCGGGCGACGCGGGAGCGATGGGTGCGATACGGGAATCCGGGCGAAGAGCGCGGGGTCTTTGCGGGGCCGCCAAAGAGGTCATTCCAACTGCCTCTCGACCGGCAGCAGTTCGACGGACACGCCGGGGCGAACCAGCGAAGCGAGAATTTTGCTCTGCTGCTGGTGGCGGATATCGGCGTCGAACTGGATGACGTGCTTTTCTCCGGAGACGAAGACGAGGAAATTCTCGAGCTTGATGCTTTGTTCATCGAAGATGCGATGAACTTCGGTAACCAGGTCCAGAGCGGCATCGGTAGTTATGCGAAAAAGCACGTAGCGGCTCTTGAGATTGAAGAGACTTTCGACGTAGATGAGGCCGCTTAGCGAGAACAGCAGCAGTATGGCGGCGACGAGTGAGACGCGGTAAAAACCGGCACCGGCGGCCATACCGATAGCGGCCTCAGCAAAAATGGCAGCAGCGGTTGTGACGCCCATGACACTGCCCCGGTTGCGCAAGATGACGCCCGCACCGAGAAAACCGATGCCTTGCACGATATTGGAGGCAATCCGGGTGGTGCTTGCGTCGCCGGTGAGCTTGGCGAATTCCGAAGACACGATAGTGAAAAGAGCCGCGCCCACGCAAACACAAACTCCAGTACGCATACCGGCGGGGCGCTTGCGGATGTTGCGTTCGACGCCGATAACGGCTCCCAGGAGAGCGGCCCAGAGCAGGCGGTAGCTGATAGTGAGAACCGGGATCATAGGCGTTGTCAGCAGTTTACACGCGACGGTTTTTCGGGCGCGCGGTTTTGTTCTGGGATTTGCTCTAATTCTTACGCGCTTGGGGTTCAAGAGACGTTCGCTGGTGCGCCAGGGCGAAGCAGCAAGCGATTGCCCGTGCGACTAGAGCTTGAATTGGGTGAGCTTGAGGAAGTGCCGCGCACGGGCCTGGATTTCCTTGAGCTTGAGTTTACGGAGGCGCTCGGGGCCGAATTCTTCGACCGCGAAGCTGCCCAGCACGGAACCGTAGACCATGGCGCGGCGCAGAGCGGCGTCGTTGACCTTGCTGCATCCGGCGAGATAGCCCATGAAGCCGCCAGCGAAGGAGTCGCCCGCACCGGTGGGGTCATGGGGCTCTTCAAGCGGGAATGCCGGGACGGAGAAGACACCGCGCTTATCCACCATCATGGCGCCGTATTCTCCGCGTTTGACGATAAGAGTCTCGGGGCCGAGTCTAAAAATGTGGCGAGCGGCAAGAAGAAGATTGTGTTCGTTGGAAAGCTGGCGGGTTTCGGAATCGTTGATCATCAGAATATCCACGTGTTTCAGTGTTTCGCGAAGGTCGCCGGGTGTGCGCTCAATCCAGTAATTCATCGTATCCAAAGCGACCAGCTTCGGTTTGCCCTGCACTTGTTTCAGAACACTGCTTTGCAGGCCAGGAGCGATGTTGGCGAGGAAGACATGCGATGAGGTGCGAAATCTCTCGGGGAGCTTGGGGTCGAAGTCGGCGAAAACGTTCAGTTCAGTGATCAAGGTCTCCCGCTCGTTGAGGTGCTGCGAATATTTGCCTGACCAGAAAAAGCATTTGCCAGCGGCGCGTTCGAGGCCGGCAGTGTCGATTTTACGGCCGCGGAAGATGGCCTGGTCCTTTTCGGAAAAGTCGTCGCCAACGATACCAACTAGGTTGACGTGGGTGAAGAAGCTGGCGGCAACAGCGAAATAGGTGGCAGCGCCGCCGATGATGCGGTCTACTTTGCCGTATGGGCTTTCGATAGCGTCGAACGCAACAGAACCCACGACGAGAAGTGACATTGGCTATCCTTTCAGGCTAAGACCCGGACTTGCGAAAACCGCTGCAATTACGAAATGTACTTGCCGATGATGGCGGTGAGGCGCTTCTTGGTGGCCCTCGGCACGAGCTTGGGGTCGGTGATGAGCGCGTGGGCCAGCGCGGATCCGCATTTACACTCGTGGGCGGCCGGCATGGCCTTGACGGCTTCGCGCAGGACACGCTGGGCGTTTTCGGCATTCTGGTTGAGCATAGCGATAATCTGTGCGCCAGTTACGGATTCGTGGTCGGGGTGCCAGCAATCGTAATCGGTAATCATGGCGATCGCTCCGTAACACAGTTCGGCTTCGCGGGCGAGCTTGGCTTCGGTCACGTTCGTCATCCCAATGACGTCGAAACCGAGATCGCGGTGCATGTGGGCTTCGGCGAGGGTGGAGAATTGCGGACCCTCCATGCAGATGTAGGTGCCTTTGCTGTGGACTTTGACACCGCAGTGGATGCAGGCATCGGCGAGCACGCGAGAGACTTGCGGGCAGGTCGGCTTGTCGAAAGTAACATGGGCCACGAGGCCGGCGCCAAAAAACGTGGAAACGCGATGTTTGGTGCGATCGACGAACTGGTCCGCGACCAGGAATTCGCCTGGAGCGAGTTCCTCTTTCAGCGAGCCTA
>Ga0247661_1000051_pt1 | contig 21403 bp, 14 predicted proteins | sample CNK02_metaG_FD_182799 | JGI IMG/M metagenome (GOLD analysis project Ga0247661, IMG submission 182799) | Soil microbial communities from Purdue University Martell Research Forest, Indiana, United States - CNK02 | ecosystem: Environmental > Terrestrial > Soil > Temperate forest > Bulk soil...
GCAGGTGCGCTCCATCTCCCGGCATGCATTTGAACTCCGGCAACCCGTCCAGCGCCAGATTTACCTTTCCGGACGAACCGCGGAATTTGTACCGCCGAACTTCTTCCAGAAAATCTCCCGGCAGTTCCCCGGGCTCGAGAAATTTCTCAAACGTCAGGTGCGGGTCCACACTCGACGAAACCACGCTCGCACTGATTTCTTCACCGGAGGTCAGTGCAACTCCCACCGCCCGCCCATCCTTCACGACAATCTTCGCCACACCGGCTTTGGTGCGAATCTCGACACCCGCTTCCCGTGCCGCCGACGCGATCGCGTTCGAGATCGCGCCCGTTCCGCCCCGGCTAAATCCCCACGAACGAAATGCTCCGTCAATTTCACCCATATAGTGATGCAGAAGCACATATGCCGTTCCCGGCGACCGGATTCCCAAAAATGTTCCGATGATCCCTGAAGCCGACATCGTCGCCTTCAGTACATCCGTTTCGAACCACTGATCCAGAAAATCCGCCGCCGACATGGTCATCAGCTGAATCAGCGTGTAACGCTCATCACTCGACAACGACCGGAACCGCTGCATCAGAAAATTCAACTGCATCAAATCCTTCGGCTTCAGCGTAGTCGGGTCCGGCGGAATCATGGACAAAATCGGCTTCACGAAGCGGCACATCGGCGTCATCATCTTGGAGAATTCTTCATACGCTTCCGCGTCGATTCGCGAGTGCCGGCGAATCTCCCGCACCGTCCGCCCGTGATCGTTCATTCGCCATAAGTGGTCGCCATTCGGCATCGGCGTAAATGTGCCGTCCAGCGGAAGAATCTCCAGCCCGTGCCGCGGCAAATCCAGGTCGCGGATAATTTCCGGGCGCAGCAGCGATACGACGTACGAGCACTCGCTGAATAGAAATCCAGGAATGATCTCTTCCGTCACCGCGGCTCCCCCCAACAGGTGCCGCCGCTCCAGCACCAGCACTTTCTTCCCGGCTTTCGCCAGGTAGGCGGCGTTGGTCAGGCCATTGTGCCCGCCGCCGATCACAATCACGTCATAGTGCTGCGCCATCGAGACCGGCTCCATCCAAGAAAAGATTTCGCACGAAGTTTTGCTGCGTTGAGTCCGCTAATTCTACTCGCGCCCCTCAATACCGCACAAGTCGCCCGCCGATTGCCCGGCGGCGCTTGAATGGTCTCCGTTTTCGCCTGTCCTCCGCGCACCGCCTGGCGCTCGCGGACAGTTCCCTTCAACCGTACCGCCGGCCAGTAGCGCCGCGCGTTGCGACTCGTTACCCTCCCGTTGCTCTCGCAAGCTCGCTAGCCGGTAGCTCTCCCTTCAGGAGCGTCTCGATGTATTGCGAACACTGCGGCCTGCAAATCTTTCCCAAGCATCCCGTCTGTACGCGCTGCGGCGAATCGCCTACGTTTCAACTGCTGCAACTCGCCAGCCTTGGCACGCTCTTTCTGGTGGTTCTTTGCAATGGATTGGTAGCTACGTTGCTGCTGCCACGCTTTTCGCACGCTCATTACGCCAGTTTCTACTTTCGCAGCTGGCTGTGGTTTACCGACAAAGCCGCCATTTACGGCTGGGCTCCCCTGGCCGCCGGCGTTCTCGCCTGGGACTATTTCGTGCGCCGCAAAGCCCGCCAGAAAATAAAAAGCTGGCTTACGCGTAAACTTCTCAGTTTCGTTTTAGTGGCAGGCGTAACGCCGGTCCTTCCTTGGTGGGTTCCCGCGGGGCAGCCTCCGCAACATTTCATGTCTTTGATCCAAACATACCCGGGCCTTCCCTCCGGGCTAGCCTGGCTGGCAATTTCCCTGGTTATCGTCGCCCTTTGTTGCAACAGCGAATCGCGTCTCGCCTTGCTCGGCACAGGGCGCGTACTCAGTGTTGTCAGCGTCGCCTCGCTCTTCGTTCTTTTAACGCTAACCATCCTCGGCTGGTCACTCGCTGCTTGACCGGTTTCGGAGAAGGTTTCGAACTCGTCGTCCAGAGCCGGACGAAGTTCGCCGAAGGATCTCCCGTTCCTCTCATCCCTCATCCCTATGCCACAACAGTCGTAGGGCAATTGTCGCCTCACTCCTGCGGCGCCCCCTCCACAATCTCCCGCACAATCTCCTTCGCCCGAGCCTCATCTTCTGCCAGCACGAACACCTTCCGGAGTTCCGCAACTTCCTCGCTACGGCACATCAAGTCATTTTCCCGCAGCGACATCTCGATCATCTCTTTCACCGACAAATCCTCACCCGACCAAACTTCTACCGTCGCATCTTCCGGATAGCGCGGCCCCAGCCATTCATTCGCATCGGTGATTGCATCGCGCAGGCCCTTACGGTACTCCTCAGAATCGCGATCCGGCGCGGGCAGTAACGGCACCGTATCCTCGCCTGTGTCCTCGTCAGTGCCGAACGCTTCCTTGATCGCCAGCTCCGCCTTCTCATAAAGCGAGGCCGGAACCCCCAACTCGTACGGCGACTGATTATTCAGGTTAAATAAGTGATCTTGGCGGTGAATGGTTTTGTGCGGAATCCCCGCCTCATCCAACACTGTGCATAGCTCCGCGCAAACCCGCGCATCATTCCCCTTCCAAAAAGAACAAAACGGGTCCTCGTTCGGATCGCCCGGTTCCGCCGGCACGCGCCCCGCGCCGGGATATTGGTAGCTGGCGCCTCCCTCCGGCTCTCGATCACCTAGTTGGCTCCCGCCCGCCTGCTCGTTCACCAGGAACACCTGGCAATCCGCGCACGACGTATACCCCTGCCGATATTCCGCCCCACATTTCGGACAAATCATGCTGCCAGTTTACCCCATCCGTTTTCGCACGATCCCGACCGCCCCGTTTGAGCGTTGTAGCTAGGCCAGTCCCTGCTTTGCCCTAGACATGCATTGACTTGCCCGTGTCGCAACGGTTGACTTCCAGCAACTCGCCTGTTTGCAACGATATGCTGCGACATTGGGCGTACATCCCTCCTGCCCTAAGCCGTCACTTGAACTGGTTCGTCCCCAACGGAACTATTTTCGCCACCGCGTCTTTTTCAGGCCTTGGCCCGTATACCCAATGGAGCACCGCAATCCGCGGGCTATCGCTGCTAACATGAGCTTCCTACACTCAGTATTGGCCGCAAATTCGCGCAAAACAGCAAACTGGACCCAAGGACTCCGGCTCGCCACTCGCCGTTCGTCACTCGCCGGTTCCGCTGTATGCTTCTCGACCTTCATGCTCGAAGACGCTCAGTCCCTGGCCCGTGCGCTCAAGCGGCGCGATCCCGATCTGCTCGACCGGCTCATCGAGCAATATCAATTTCGCCTGTTCCGCTATTTACTCCACCTGACCGGCAATCCGCAAAGTGCCGAAGACTTCTTCCAGGAAACTTGGCTCCGCGTGCTCGAGCGTGGCCACCAGTACGACGGCAGGTGGAAATTTGAAGCCTGGCTCTTCGCCATTGCGCGCAATCTTGTCCTGGACTGGCATCGACGCAGGAAACCGCAGAGCCTGGAATCGTTAGCCGGTCCGGATGAAGACGCAACCCCATTTGACGTGGCCGACGAAAGATCCGAATCACCGCTGGAACAAGTTCTTCACGCCGAAGTCAGAACCGGCGTTCAACTCTCTTTGCAAAGAGTTCCGGCGATCTATCGCGAAGTGCTAGTGCTGCGTTTTCAAGAAGAGATGCAGCTCGACGAGATTGCCGGTGTCACCGGCGCTCCGATTTCCACGGTGAAGTCGCGACTCTATCGCGGGCTGGACGCGCTGAAGTCTGCCATGCAGGGAGGTGCAGCATGAACAGCGATGTACACGAGCGCGCTGCGCGGCTGCTGGCAGAGCGACGTGTGCTTCCGCTTGCGCGCGAAGATGAACAGTGGCTTGCAACGCACCTTGCCGATTGCGCGGATTGCTCGGCCGAGGATGTTCGCGTGGCGGAGGCGCTGTCCGCGCTGCGCGCGATGCAAATCAGCGTTCCCCGCAACTTGGCCGGCCGCACGCAATTGCGTGTTCGTTTGCGCGCCGAAGAATTGCGTGAGCACGCCCCGGCAAATCGGCTGGTCTGGGCAGTAGCTGTCATGTCCTGGATTTTTGGCTTGGCCAGCGCACCGTTGGTGTGGCGCGGATTCGAGTGGCTTGGCGGTGAACTGCATTTGCCCAAGTTGGTCTGGGCGACGGGTGTCGTGTTGTGGTGGGCTGTGCCGGCGCTGGTCGCTACGGGAATCGTGTTGTTTGGGCACCAGGGACGCACGTCGGCCGAGTGAGTCGAGTGAATAAAACGGAGATCCAATGAGCACTTCACCAACGCCCGCGCAGAGCATCGGCGATTCCTGGAACGAGCGCATGCGCATGATCCGCCTGCGCCGCAAGAAAGAAGCGTTCCGCTTTCGCGACGAATTCCGCATCGTGCCGCGTTGGTTGAAGGTTCTCTGCGTCATTCTGTATATTGTGGCCGTCGCCATCGGCGTGATCGTGGTTCACGCCTCGCCCGAAGCGCGACCCGCCGATCTGCGTGACGACGTTGCAACCGCCACGGTGGCGGTGATCGGCATAATCACCGGCATCGCTCTTCTGTTCTCCTGTTTCCTGTTGATGCTCGGCTACGTCAATCGCGATGCCAAGCGCCGTGGCATGAACTCGACGCTCTGGACTTTGCTGGTGCTGGTCCTCTCGCCCGGTTATGTTGGCATCGGCTTCATCATCTATTTTCTGATTCGCGAGCCGCTGCCCTACTCCTGCCCGCGCTGCAGCCAACTGGTTGGCCCGCGCTTCAATTTTTGCCCCAACTGCAAATGCGATCTGCATCCGAGCTGCCCTAATTGCAAGCACGAAATCGCTGAAACTGACAAGTTCTGCCCGTACTGCGCCCAGGAACTGAAACCTGCGGAAGCTCCCGCCCTTCCTAGTCAGGGCATGGAAAGCGCTTGAACCTCGCTGCAAACTCGACCGTGTATCGCTTGCGGAGACCGGTTCTCCTTCCAATAGCCGCAGCATTCCCTTACCGCGATTGATGCCGGTGCTGGCGAGGTTTCGTCGTTGCACCCAACGGCCCTGGAAGCGCTTCGCATCGAACTCCATTCCCGCGGAATACAAATCGGCGCGAGCGCGAACTCACGTGACGCGCAACGGAAAGCCTGCGTCTGCGTTGCCCCGGTGAATATTCGAATATGATTGAAGCGATGGTTGCGAAAGGCCTTCTGGAGTCCCGCCGGAATTGAGAGCTTCTTGGCTAACAGCAATATCGTTCGGATGTATGGGTTGCCAAGGCTTTTCGGGGGAGCGAAGCCGCTCGTTCCATCGGATGACTTCGAGGCAGCGAGAAGCATGTTGGAACAAACGCCGCCCGAGAAATTTGAAGTCGGAGGCGTTAGGGAATTCGTCCAGCCACATTGCCCCGGCTGTCAGTCGACCGATGTTTCGTTCGGCAGGTGAGCGGAGCAGCAACTCCGTACGAATCGATCTCTTGGCCCATCGGCTTCAACAATTCGGAAAAACGGTGCGCAGTACTGGAAATGTCGCGCCTGTGGGCGCCACTGGAGAGACGAAGATCCGGAGCTGCCTCGCGAATCGTAACCAAAATAAATGCCGTGAACGTGCTGTGAGCGAATCAAAGACGTTCGACAGCGAGAGCTACCGCGTTGCCGCCGCCGAGGCAGAGAGCGGCAATTCCACGTTGGTGGTTCCGGCGGTGCAACTCGTACAACAGCGTGACTAGAATACGCGCCCCGCTGGCGCCGATGGGATGGCCTAGCGCCACCGCGCCGCCATTGACGTTTACCTTCTGGGGGTCGAGTTTGAGTTGCCGCGTTACGGCGATCGCGGCCGCCGAAAACGCTTCGTTCAGTTCTACGAGGTCGACATCTTTGTCGCGGTCCCACCCGGTTTTCTTCAGCAATTTTTCGACAGCTTCGACGGGAGCCATCATCACCCACTTCGGTTCGACGCCGCTCACCGCTTGGGCCACGATGCGCGCCATCGGCTGCTTCCCGAGATTTGCGGCGTTGCGTTCGCTCGTAACAATTAGCGCGGCCGCACCGTCATTCGTTCCCGGGGCGTTGCCTGCCGTCACCGTTCCATCTTTTTTGAAAGCGGGTTTGAGCTTTGAGAGCGCTTCGAGCGTCGTATCTTCGCGCGGCGACTCGTCGTACTTGATGACCAGCGGATCGCCCTTTTTCTGTGGCGCTTCGATGGGCAGGATCTGTGGTTCAAAAAAACAGGATTTGCGCGCCCGCACCGCCTTCTGGTGGCTCTCGAACGCAAATTTATCCTGCTCCTCGCGCGTGATGCCGTATTTTTCGGCGACCAGTTCGCCCGTCATGCCCATGTGGAAGTTTTCGTACGCGTCCCACAACCCGTCGTTCACCATCGAGTCCACCACGACGCCGTTGCCGATGCGGTAGCCGCTTCGCGCCTGCGGCAACAGATACGGACAATTCGACATGGACTCCATGCCGCCGGCGGCAACGATTTCGCTCTCACCGAGTGCCACCGCTTGCGCCGCAAGCGCCACCGCTTTCAGGCCAGAGCCGCACACTTTGTTGATGGTCATCGCGGCAACGCGGGGATCGCATCCGCCCTTTAGCGCAGCCTGCCGCGCGGGATTCTGCCCGAGTCCGGCTTGCACCACATTGCCGAGAATCACTTCGTCAATTTGTTTGGGATCGAGGCCGGCGCGACGCGCCCCTTCGGCGACCACTTTACCGCCGAGTTCGGGAGCCGAAAACGGCGTGAGGCCGCCCTGAAATTTGCCAATGGGCGTGCGCACCGCGGAGAGAATCACAGGAGTTTCCATCGTGCTGCCTCCAACTTCTGATTATAGCGCGGCGCTGGAGGCAACGCAGGCAACCGGAAACCCGCGCGATCGCGAAGGAACTTACCCTTCGTCGGCGGAAGGTCCGTACAAGCCGGGAACCGGAACGTTGAGCAAGCGCAGATACACGGTAAGTTGCGCGCGATGATGAATCATGTGGTTCATCACCATGCCGCGGAGACAGGCGATGCGGGGCATGGAAAAGATTTCCTTGCCGCCCGCCAGCAGCGTCCAATTTACATTGAAATCGGCATCGGACGCTTTGCTGAGCGCGGCGCGCGCTTCTTTCGACTCCTTGTCGAAGGCGGCCAGCAACTGCTGCGAGTTTTCAATTTTCGGCGGCTCGTATTGCGGACCGTCCACGGGAGCGTAGTCCAGATTTTCGGTTTGCAGCGTCATGGTGTACCAGCCAGGGACCGTACCAACGTGGCTGGCGAGCCAGCCGAGCGTGCCGGATTTTTCGTGCGGCTTCCAGTTCCACTTTTCGCTGGGAACGCGTTCCAGCACCTTACGGGTGTTGGCCATTTCCTGGTCGAATTCAGGGAGCAAGGATTGCGCTACGGACATAGAGCCTCCAAGAGTGTTTACTGCGCGGCAGAAAGACTATAGGCGAACAAAAGGCGAATTGTCAAGCCAAGGATTGGTCGGCGCGGCATACATGTAAAAAGCGGGAGCGGAGCCCCCGCTCCAAAGTAGAATGCGCGTATGGCACACGAACGAACCGACTCGTATCTGAAGGACTCGATTTCGCTTTTTCAGTATTACAAGAAGCTCGGCGAGAACGCGATTGCGCAATGCCCCGACGCCGGGCTGTTTGCAACGCTGGACGAAGAAAATAATTCCATCGCGATCGTGGTGAAGCACATGACGGGCAACATGCTGTCGCGGTGGACGGATTTTCTGACAACCGACGGCGAGAAAGCAAATCGCAACCGCGATTCGGAATTCGAGGTGCCGCCGAAAACGCGTGCGGAACTTCTGGATTTGTGGGACGCGGGCTGGAAGTGCGTGTTTACGGCGCTGGAGGCGCTGACGGACGAGAGTATGACGAAAACGGTAACGATTCGCGGCGAAGAGCATTCAGTGATGCAGGCCATCAACCGCCAGATCGCTCACTATTCGTATCACGTTGGGCAGATTGTGCTAACGGCGAAGCATTTTGCGGGGGCGAACTGGAAAGCGCTGACGATCCCGAAGAAACAGTCGGCAGCGTTCAATAGGGATGTGGGAGCCGGCAAGAAGTCGCAGCGTTGAAAAACGCAAAGTGTAATCTCGCGGGAAGTCGCAAAAGACGCGGGCAGAAAAGAGAAAGAAGTACAAAGTATAAGGTGCAACGGCAAGCGATGATGATTGAGCGGCGAATGCGGTCAAGCGCGAAGAGCGATTGCCTGGTCTGATTGAATTGGAATAAGAGGAGGGACGTTATGTCGCCTGAATATTTTGAGCACCATGGGCGGGTCACGCGGCGGAGATTTCTGGAGATTGCGGCGAGTATTACGGCGATGTGCGCGGCGCGGGCGGAGTTGTGGGCGGCGGAGGAACGCGCCGGGATTCCCTATAAGGCGTTGGGAAGCACCAGAGAGAAGGTTTCCGCGATTGGGCTGGGCGGATATCACATCGGGCGGCCGGCAGACGCGGAGAGCATCCGCATCATTCGCACGGCGATTGATGGCGGCATCAATTTCATGGACAACTGCTGGGACTACAACGATGGCGCGAGCGAGGTGAAGATGGGCAAGGCGCTGCGCGATGGCTACCGGCAAAGGGCTTTTCTGATGAGCAAGATTGACGGCCGCGAAAAGAAGACGGCGGCGGCACAGATTGATGAATCGCTGAAGAGGCTGCAGACCGATCACATCGATTTGATGCAGATGCACGAAGTGATCCGCATGAATGATCCGGACCGGGTTTTCGCGCCTGGGGGCGGCATGGAAGCGCTGATCGAGGCAAAGAAAGCCGGGAAGATCCGGTTCATCGGGTTCACGGGCCACAAGAGTCCGGACATTCACCTTCACATGTTGAAGGTGGCAAAAGAGCACGACTTCCGGTTCGACGCGGTGTTAATGCCGGTTAACGTGATGGACGCACACTTTGAAAGCTTTGTGCACAAGGTGATGCCGGCGCTGGTGGCGGACAAGGTTGGGATACAAACCATGAAGCCGATAGGGGGCGGAATTATTTTGCAGAGCAACACGGTTTCCGCGCCGGATTGCTTGCGGTTTGCGATGAGCCAGCCGACGGACGTGGTGATTACGGGCTGCGACTCGCTGGAAATTGTGAATCAAGCATTGAATACCGCACGAAATTTCAAACCGATGAACCAGGGAGAGATTGCCTCGTTGCTGGCGAAGACGGAATCGGCGGCGGCACAAGGAAAGTTTGAGCTGTACAAGACTTCACAGAATTTTGACGGGACTACGCACAACCCACAGTGGCTCGGAAGCTGAGTTGCGAATGGCCGCGAGCACAGGACTTTCGTAAGTTTGCTGATTTATAGTAAGGTAGCGGGCAAGAGGAAACGCCATGAAGCCTGCCCGACTAGCCGTCACCGCTCTGATTCTGTTTCTTCCAGTTACCTTTCTCTCGTTAGGAGCGAGGCCGCGCTCTGCCTCGGTGGAGGACGAGGTACGCGATTTTGAGCAGCGGGCCAATGCCGCTTACGAGGCCAACGATCTGCCCAAATATTTTTCCTTCTACGCGGCGGATTTTTCGCAGTTCCTTCCGGAAGGGCGCAGCGACCTGGACGCCTACAAAAGAGAGTGGACTGCCTACATCGGCGAGGGCAACCGCGTGCAGAAAGTGGAGATTTCGGATTTACAGATCCAGGTGGGACCGAATAAAGACACGGCCGTCGCCAGCTACGTGTTGCACGTTCGCACCCGGCTGAAAGACGGAAAGATCACCAACGAAGCCAACCAGGAGTCGGATGTGCTTTTTAAACGAAATGGAGGATGGAAAGTCGTGTTCCTGCATTATTCAACCGCTCCAAAAAAGTAGCCGACTGATGGAGGAAGAACTTTGGCTTCGCGCCTGATTTGGGGACCGCATGAGCGACTCTGTGGACGATAAGAAACTGGGCATGGACCGGCCCATCACGCGCCGCGACTTTTTGAACGGCGTTGCAGTGGGAGCCAGCGGAGCCGTGGCTGAGTCTGTGCTTCCCGCCCTTGCGCTAGGCACGCTCGTGCCGTCTTTGGCTGCGCAGGATCAACCGGGCTATTATCCGCCCGCGCTCACCGGCCTGCGCGGCAGCCATGCTGGTTCATTCGAAGCGGCACACGCCGCTCGCGACGGCAAATTCCCTGCAAAAAATGCAAAGGAGACCGATTCCAAAGAAACGTACGATCTGGTGATTGTCGGCGGAGGGATCAGCGGGCTGGCAGCCGCACATTTCTGGCGCTCCAAAAACCCGAACGCGCACATTCTGATTCTGGATAACCACGACGACTTCGGAGGGCACGCGAAGCGAAATGAATTCCACGCCAACGGCCGGGTGCTGCTGGCCAATGGCGGTACCTGGGCCATCGAGTCGCCTTTTCCGTACAGCAAAGTTGCGCGAGGATTGATGGATGAGCTAGGAATTTATCCTGCCCTGTTAGAGGCCAAGGGTTATCGCAAAAATGCTTACAGACACTTGTCTAGCGCAGTCTTTTTTGACCAACAAACATTCGGCGCCGACCGGCTGGTCGCTCCGGCTCCCGGAGGGCGGAGGGACGGTGGCAGCGCCGAAGCATGGCAAACGTTTCTTGAAAAATCGCCGCTCTCGGCAGAAGTCCGAAAGGATATTCTGCGACTGGAAACCGAAGCAACGGATTACCTCCCCGGCCTGACGCCGGCACAAAAGAAAGACAAACTGTCGCGGATCAGCTACAAGAATTTCCTTCTCAACGAAGTGAAAGTTCACAAAGAGGCCATCCCCTTTTACCAGACGCGGACGCACGGGCTGTTCGGCGTGGGCATTGATGCGGTGCCGGCACTGGATTGCTGGGTGCTGCAGCAGCCGGGTTTTAAGGGATTGAATCTGGAGCCAGGCCCGCATCCGCGCATGGGCTACACACCGAAAGGCTTCGCGTCACCGAAAGAGCCCTACGAATTTCATTATCCGGACGGCAACGCAACCATTGCGCGCATGCTCGTGAGGAAGCTGGTCCCTCCCGCGGCGCCGGGGCACGATGCGGAAGATATAGTGACGGCGCGATTTGACTACGCGCGGCTGGACAAAGCAGATGCGCCAGTGCGTATCCGGTTGAGTAGCATCGTGGTGGGAGTGAATCACGCAGGACCACCCGGACAAGCCGAGGAAGTGGATGTCACATACGTGCGAGACGGAAGACTTTCGAGAGTGCATGGCAAGAATGTGATCCTGGCCTGCTGGAACATGATGATTCCGTATGTTTGTCCGGAACTCCCGGAGAAGCAGAAGGAGGCCCTGCACTACGGCGTAAAAGTGCCGCTGGTCTACACTTCGGTGGCGATTCGTAGTTGGAGAGCGTTTGAAAAGCTCGGTGTGCACAATATTGCCTGCCCAGGGCTGTATCACTACGAGATGAACCTGGATTTATGCGTGGACATTGGCGGATACGAATCGCCCAAGATGCCCGACGAGCCGATTCTGGTTCGTATGGAACGCACGCCATGCTTGCCGGGCCTGCCGGAACGGGACCAGCATCGCGCGGGGCGCGGGGATTTGCTGGCGACACCGTTCGAAACGTTTGAACGGAGCATTCGCGATCAGTTTGCGCGAGTTCTGAGCGCGGGTGGGTTCGATCCGGCGCGTGACATCACGGCGATTACGGTGAACCGGTGGCCGCACGGTTACGCATACGAGTACAACTATCTGTTCGATCCGGAATGGGCGGCCGGTAAAAGCCCCTGCGAAGTCGGGCGCAAACGGTTTGGACGAATCGCGATTGCCAATGCGGACGCCGGGGCTGCGGCTTATACCGACGGGGCCATGGACCAGGCGTGGCGCGCAGTGGAAGAACTGCATGGCGCCTGAGCAGAATCGCTTGTGGCGCCCCATGGTAACTGCCAACCAATGAACGCAAAAGACCTCAGATCCCTGTCCGACCAGCAACTGGGAATGGACCGCGAGATTCCGCGTCGTGATTTCTTGAACGGTGCGGCCATGACGATTGGTTCGGCCCTGCTGGCAAACTCCATAGGGACCAACAATAGGAGCGACGAACCGCAAAATCATGCAGGCTACAACCCGCCGGTTACCAGCGGCTTGCGCGGCAGCCATGCGGGTTCATTTGAGATTGCGCACGGTTTGCGCGATGGAACGTTCTGGAAGAACGCGCCTGCGCCGCGTGCGCTAGCGGAAAAGTACGACCTCATCGTGGTAGGCGGAGGCATCAGCGGCCTGGCTGCTGCTCACTTCTATCGGGAAAGGGCCGGCGCTAAGGCAAGCATCCTGATCCTAGAAAATCATGACGATTTTGGCGGACATGCCAAGCGCAATGAATTTCATCTGGGTGGCAAGCTGCAGCTCCTGAACGGCGGGACGATGTTGATTGACAGTCCCACGCCGTACAGCGCGGTGGCCGCGGGACTGATGAAGAGACTCGGCATTGACCCCGTCGCACTCGATAAGAAGTGCACCGATCACGCATTGTATCGTTCGCTGGGACTGGGTTCCGGCGTGTTTTTCGATCGCGAGACATTTGGGGTTGAACGGTTGCTGCGGAGTCCGCGCGGGTTGGAAGAGGGATCCGCGGAAAGCCCAGAAACAGAATCGCGCTGGAAAGAGTTTCTTGCGCAAGCGCCGCTTACAGATGCTGTCCGCCGCGACATTCTGCGCATCGAAACACAAAACGTTGATTATTTGCCCGGACTGTCGTCCGCCGAAAAGAAAGCCCGCCTGTGCCGCATCAGCTACAAAGATTTCTTGCTCCAGATCGCGAAAGTGGATCCGGGCGTGGCCACGTTTTATCAAACGCGGACCAACGGCGAGTGGGGCGTGGGAATTGACGGCGAGCCGGCACTGGATTGCTGGGCACTCGGGCTGCCCGGATTTCAGGGACTCAAGCTCGATCCGGGTTCGGCGCCGCACATGAGTTATACCGCCGCGGGATATGCGCGCGGGGGCTCCGATCGCTTTCATTTTCCGGATGGCAACGCTTCGATCGCGCGACTGCTGGTACGCGATCTAATTCCCGGCGCGGTGCCCGGCAATTCGGTCGAAGACGTAGTCACTGCTTCGGCGAATTACGCGCGCCTTGACACTCCGGGATCGGCGATTCGGATTCGTCTAAATTGCAGCGTGGTGAGGGTTCGCAATGTCGCGCTTGACGCCACGAACGGCGTTGGCGAAGTGGAAGTCGCCTATGCAACGGGCAAAGACGTTTTCCAAGTACGCGGCAGTGCCTGTGTTCTGGCCTGCTGGAACATGGCGATTCCCTATCTGTGCCCGGATTTGCCGGAAAAGCAAAAAGAGGCGCTGCATTATCTGGTGAAGGTTCCGCTTGTGTATGCGAGCGTCGGCTTGCGGAACTGGAAAGCTTTCCGGAAGCTGGGCATCTCGAACATTTATTGCCCCGGCGCTTACTGGAACGCCGTCAATCTGAACTGGGCGGTCAACATTGGCGAGTACCGGAGCCCGCGTTCTCCCGAAGAACCGATCCTGGTACACCTGAGCCGCACGCCTTGCAAGCCCGGATTGCCGGCGCGCGAGCAGCATAAAGCCGGGCGCATGGAGCTGCTGGTCACACCTTTTGAGATTTTCGAGCGCAAGATCCGCGACCAACTTGTTCACATGCTGATTGAGGGAGGCTTCGACGCGGCGCGCGACGTCGAAGCAATTACCGTTAATCGCTGGCCGCATGGTTACGGCTACGAATACAATCCGCTGTTCGATCCGGATTGGGCGGAGGGAGAGGCGCCGCACATGGTTGGACGCAAGCGCTTCGGCCAGATCGCCATAGCCAACTCCGACTCCGCCGCTACTGCTTATACCGACGTTGCAATCGATCAAGCGCACCGCGCGGTCGGCGAGTTGTTCTCCAGTTGAACTGCGCGGCTCGGAGGGTCTGGCCGCGGGTGGAATCAAGCGCTGTCACTTCTTTGCGACCCGGGCATCCTTCCCGACAAGGTCCTGGGCTTTTGGCCTGGAGCATTCAATGCGCGGTTGGTTCCCGTTTCGCGTCCAGCGGCGCTACTCGGCTTGCATTGGTGCGACGATAGGACGACCCTTTTGAGCGAGGCCGCTGCCCCATGCCGAGACTGCAAACCACTGAAGACATTCGACTGGAAGACAATCGCACTCGCAAAGATTATTGGAAGCGCTGGGGCCCGTATCTTTCCGAACGGCAGTGGGGAACGGTGCGCGAAGACTACAGCGCGAATGGCACGGCTTGGGAGTTTTTTCCGCACGACCACGCGCGTTCGCGGGCTTACCGGTGGGGTGAAGACGGCATCGCCGGCATCAGCGACCGGCATCAAATCATCTGTTTCGCGCTGGCGCTGTGGAATGGGCGCGATCCCATTTTGAAGGAACGGCTGTTCGGCTTGACCGGCAATGAAGGAAACCACGGCGAGGATGCCAAGGAATATTATTTTTACCTGGACTCAACGCCGACGCACAGCTACATGCGGATGCAGTACAAATATCCGCAAGCGGAATTTCCGTACCAACAACTGATAGACGAAAACCGCCGGCGCGGCCGAAGCCAGCCGGAATTCGAGCTTCATGACACGGGAGTCTTTGCCGGGAACCGGTACTTCGATGTTATTGCGGAGTACGCGAAGGGCAGCGACGAGGACATTTTTGTTCGGATAACGGCTTGGAATCGTGGGCCGGAGGCCGCGCCGCTGCACCTGCTGCCCACGCTATGGTTTCGCAATACCTGGTCGTGGGGCAAAGACCTCCGCCGCCCAACGATCCGCCGCGCGACTCCGCTGGACGACATCCTTACCGCGGAATTGCAGCACTGGCAGTACGGAAAACGCTGGCTGCTCGCGCACGGCCAGCCGGAATTTCTATTCACCGAGAACGAAACCAACAATGCACGGCTCTTTGGTACGCGGAATCGTTCGCCGTATGTGAAGGATGCTTTTCATGAATATCTGATCCGTCCAAACAAGTCGGCGGTGAATCCGGATCACTGCGGCACCAAGATGGCCGCGCACTATCGTTTCGCTATTCCGTCCGGGCAATCCTGCACTCTGAAGTTGCGGCTTACCGATATCGAGCCACTTGGCGGCATGGATCCGGACCTGGGACAGGCGGGTGCAATCACTTCGCCGGGGCATCAGGAACGCGGTAAAGAAGTGCCCGGAACGAACGACTTTGCCGATGGCTTCGATCGGCTTTTCGAAACCCGCAAAACAGAAGCGGATGAATTTTTCGCTTCGCGCATTCCCGAACACCTTGGCGAAGACGCGAAGAATGTGATGCGGCAGGCGTACGCGGGCATGCTGTGGTCGAAACAGTTTTATCACTACGACGTGAAAGCGTGGCTGGAAGGCGATCCCGCCGGCCCCCCACCGCCAGAACAGCGTCTACACGGCCGCAACAAGGATTGGGCGCATCTCTACAACGACGACATCGTTTCGATGCCGGACAAATGGGAATATCCCTGGTATGCGGCGTGGGACCTGGCATTTCATACGATCCCGCTGGCGATTGTGGATCCCGACTTTGCGAAAGAGCAGCTCATTCTGCTGCTGCGCGAATGGTACATGCATCCCAATGGCCAGCTGCCTGCATATGAATGGGCGCTTGGCGACGTGAATCCGCCGGTGCATGCATGGGCCGCGTGGCGCGTTTACAAGATTGAGCGGCGCATTCGCGGCGTAGCCGATCGCGGGTTTCTGGAAAAAGTGTTTCACAAGCTGCTGCTGAACTTTACCTGGTGGGTGAATCGCAAAGACCCCGATGGCGCCAATATCTTTCAGGGCGGCTTTCTGGGACTGGACAACATCGGAGTGTTTGACCGCTCGGCGCCGCTTCCGACCGGCGGACACCTCGAGCAATCCGACGGCACGAGCTGGATGGGAATGTATTGCTTGAACATGCTGGCAATGGCGCTGGAACTGGCCAAAGATGACCCGGCGTACGAAGATGTGGCCAGCAAATTTTTTGAGCACTTCGTTTATATCGCCCGCGCCATGAATGATTTTGGGTCGGGCGGCGTTTCTCTGTGGGACGAGGCGGATGGCTTTTACTACGACGTGCTGCACTTGCCCAACGGCGAAGAGCATTTTCTGAAAATACGGTCGATGGTGGGCCTGATACCGCTGTTCGCTGTGGAAACGCTGGAGCCCGAAATTATCGAACGGCTGCCCGGCTTCAAACGAAGGATGCAGTGGTTTATGGACAACCACCCAGAAGTACCGGAGCATATCGAAATGACCCAACGCTCCGCGCGGGGTGTGCGGCGGCTGCTTTCGCTGGTGAATCGGAAGCAGCTCAAACGAGTCCTGGCTCGAATGCTGGATGAAACGGAATTTCTTTCGCCTTACGGAATTCGCGCATTGTCTCGTTATCACCTGGATCATCCTTACGAGGTGTATGTGAACGGCACGACGAATCGCGTGGACTATGAGCCCGCCGAATCCACCACGGGACTTTTTGGAGGCAATTCGAACTGGCGCGGGCCGATCTGGATGCCCGTGAACTACCTGCTCATCGAATCGTTGCAGAAGTTTCATCACTACTATGGAGAAGATTTCAAAGTACCCTGCCCGTCGCGCTCGAAGGCGGATGTGGATCTATGGCAGGTTGCCAGCGAACTCTCGCGGCGTCTTTGTCGAATTTTCGTTCGCGGCAAGGATGGACGACGTCCGGTAGCCGGAGGGTTGGATTTTTTCCAAAATGATCCGCATTGGCGGGATCTGATACTGTTCCACGAATATTTCCACGGCGACAACGGAGCCGGAATTGGCGCAAACCATCAGACGGGCTGGACCGGGCTGGTCGCCAAGCTGCTTGAACAAAGCGGCGAATGAGCTTGCAGGATGGTTGCTCCCCGTAAACCTCAGGCTTCGGCTGGGACGAAAAAACTAAACCGGGCCAGCAAACACGCTCAAGCGGACCCTGCCGAGGCGACCCTTTTCTTCGGGCGCGAGATTTGTGCGGATTTCGCCGCCGCGGAGCAGCGCGAGTGGCTGGTTACCAATGGCATCGGTGGCTTCGCCTCGGGGACGATCGCTGGATCCGCGACACGACGCTATCACGGCTTGCTTTTCGCCGCGCTCAATCCGCCCGCGGGACGGACCCTTCTGGTCGGCGGGTTGGACGAGATCGTTCACATTGGCGATCAAAGTTTCGAACTGGCCACGCATCGCTGGGTGAGTGGCGCTGTCGCGCCCGATGGGTACAGGCACATCGAAAGCCTTCGCCTGGAAGGCGCAATTCCGGTGTGGACGTATCGGGTGGGCCCGGCGCGCATCGAGAAGCGCATCTGGATGCATTACGGCGAAAACACCACGCTCGTTCGCTATACGCTGCTGGAGCCGGCGCCCGCGGTAGATCTGGAATTGAAAGTCCTCGTAAACTACCGCAACTTTCACTCCACCACTCGCGCTGGCGATTCTGCCAACGAATGGCGGATGCGCATCAATCCAGTGGAGCAGGGCGTTCAGGTGGTTGCGTTCGATGGCGCAGCGCCGTTCTACCTGAAGTCGCCGGGCGCAATTTGCGAACCACAGCATATCTGGTACCGCGATTTTTTCTATCCACGGGAACGGGAACGGGGCCTTGATGATTACGAAGACCAGCTTTTTGCTGCACGCTTGCGCTCGACCCTGAAGAAGGGACGGAGTCTCGTGATGGTCCTCTCCACGAACCCTGATGCGGTGCTCGATGCTGATCGCGCACTGCAACAAGAGCAAGACCGTCAGGCGCAGATTTTGGCCGATGGCGCGGCGCTGTTGCGGGATCCTACGCAAGAAAATGCGTCGCGTTCGCGCTTATCGCAACTTTTCTTGGCAGCCGACCAGTTTGTCGCCGCTCGCCCACTCCCCGGTCAGGCAGGGGGCAAAACCATCATCGCGGGATACCACTGGTTCGCCGACTGGGGCCGCGACACCATGATTGGGCTGCCCGGGCTCGCGCTGTCCACCGGGCGGCCTGAAATCGCGGCGAAGGTTCTTTTGGCGTTTTCGCGTTTCGTAGACCGCGGTATGCTGCCCAACAATTTTCCGGACGCGGGAGGCGCGCCCGAGTACAACACCTTTGACGCGACGCTCTGGTATTTCGAAGCGGTGCGCCAATATTTCGCCGCAACCGGAGACCTGCCTGCGCTCAAGAAACTCTTCCCCGTTCTGGCGGACATCATCGAAGCTCACCTTGCCGGCACGCGTTACAACATCTACGTCGACCCCGCCGACGGTCTCCTGTATGGCGGAGGTCCTGGTGCGCAACTCACGTGGATGGATGCCAAGATCGGCGACTGGGTGGTGACTCCGCGCACCGGCAAGCCGGTCGAGATCAACGCTCTTTGGATCAATGCCCTCGAAACCATGATTGGCCTGGCGGGCGCGCTGGGAAAGCCTTCGACCGATTACGCGCAGCGTTCTGCGCGGGCTCGATCCGGCTTCGCAAGGTTCTGGAATTCCCAACGAAATTGTTGTTTTGATGTGCTCGATGCTCCGGGAATTGGAACAGACACCAAATTGCGTCCCAACCAGATTTTCGCAGTGTCCCTTGGCGTGAGTCCTTTGTCGCCCGAACAACAAAAATCCGTCGTGGATGTCTGCGCCGTCGCGTTACTCACACCCTTCGGGCTCCGGAGCTTGGCTTCCGGCGAACCAGGCTACACCGGTGCATATTCTGGTGGACCGCGCGAACGCGACGCTGCCTACCATCAGGGAACAGTTTGGGGCTGGCTGCTCGGCCCGTTCGCCCTGGCGCACTATCGGGTCTATAAAGACCGGGCCGCCGCGCTGGCTTTCCTCAAACCGCTCACCAGCGCGCTGGACCGCTATGGAGTGGGAACTCTCGGCGAAATTTTTGATGGCGATCCGCCGCACCATCCACGAGGCTGTATCGCACAGGCGTGGACGGTCGCGGAAGTGCTTCGCGCCTGGGAACTTCTTTGTGCTTCTTAGTTGCGCGCAAGGTGTTCCAACGACCGGTTGTTTAGTGGTTTTTGAAGTTATATCTGAGGTCGCTCGGCAATTTGCCGGAGCGCGATCGCGTGTTGAACTCCAACTCGTAACCCACATGCTCGACGTCGGTAGGATACTCCTCGCCGGCCGCATAGGGATACGGCTTCATTCCGTGCTTGGGCAGCGGTTCCACCGTAAACGCGTGCGCGGCGTAAAAATCGAGGTCCTTCTCGAAGCCGTCGGCCATGAAAAAGTAGTCGCGGACCCAGCCAGTAGGAAGCTTCGGCAACGAGCGCACATCGAAGTCCAGCTTTACTCCCTCGCCCGAGCTGAAAATCGCGAAGCGGTCATCCGCGCCACTCAACAGGGATTTCACATCGCCATAGCGCGTATAGTTCCCGGCTGCCCGCGCGTACGGCCCGGTCCGGCTCCGTTTCGCGTAGGAATACAGCGTGTCGCTCACGGGAGTCAGCCGGATTTCTTTCGGGAAGCCGAGAAAATCCAGCGCAGCGTGCGCCAGGGGTACTTCGGTCAGGCGAAAACTCTGCTGCTCGGGTGTCTGGTCAATTCGGATCGCGTCCCAATAGATCTTCAAATTATTGACGATGCGGATCCGACGCGTGCCCGCCGGTATTTTGCCCGTCAGATCCGCCACCATCGTGCGTTCGAGTCCGGCGGGAAAACCCATGTCTTCCACCACGCGCATCCATTTTCCATTTGTGTCCTGTGCTTCCACGTAGGGCGGAATCACTTTCACGCCGGCTTGGTCCGCTGCATACATCGACGTCGCGGTGAAATAATCCGTGTAGCCGTCCAGGATCAGTCGCAGCGGCAACCGCGGATTCCATTCGCCGAGATCAAGCTGTACCCAATGCAGCCTGGCGAATCCGACAAAAGGCAGCCCATCAAAGTCGCTCACGTATTTGCGATCACGCTTGGCCAGCAGTGGCAACACGTCGTGGCCCCGATCGTCCCAAGCGCCCGCCGGAAGATGCGCGTTGTGCGTAGGGACGACCCCAAATTCCGGAAAAGGAGGACTCGCCGCAAATCGTTCATTCGGAAAAACGTCGTAGCTCGGCGGATGATCAATCGCCAGCAGCTTCACCTGATCGAGGTATACCGTTTCTTCCATGGGCTCGAGGAAACGGAAACTGAGCATTCCGTCACGGGCCTGCGCGCTCTTGCCAGAGACTTTCAGGTATTCGGTCGGATCGGGCACGTCGCGTTCCCCTGGTGCGACCCAATGGCCGACGACGCCGGGGCCAATCATGTCCGCGATAAATTCGTATTCTTTCCCGTTCCACGCGAAAAGAATCGGGCACGAACTGCCGCGGCGATCAAGTTCCGCGACTTGCTGCGATTTTCTGCCGTCCAGTTTGATTTCGTCCTGCGGCACCCCGGTTGGCCACAGGAGGCGTACGACGTCCGCGCCTTTCTCGCTGCCCAGCCCAACATGGACCGGCAGCGCGTTTTGTGCGAGATAGCCGGAGGCGCTTTGCACCTCAAATTTCTGTGTAAGCTCGCCCGCAAACACTTCGACCTTCGTTCCGATCGCGCTCTTGTTGTCGTTCAGCGCTTTCAAATCAATTTCGAGCCAGCCATTTTTTTCCGCACCTTCGTTTTTCAGCAGCACTGGAGGGCCTTCCCCTTGCGTGACCACCAGATCCATTGCGCCGTTTCCTGAAGTATCGGCGGCAGCGATGGCCATGGGCTTGGTGAGTTTCACGGCGTCAAGCTTGGTGTCCTTCGTCACGTCCGCAAACTTGCCAGCGCCCAAATTTCGCAACAGGCGAACTTCGCCGCCGCTGGCGCTCTCGCCAACGGCAACCAGGTCAATCCAGCCGTCGTTGTCGTAATCAACAGCGGCTATCCCTGCTCCGCTCTTCCATCCAAAATCAGGCAGCGCGACGCGTTCGAGCCCTTTGCCTTCATTGTTGCGCCAAAGAGAAATTCCCGGCGCGCCCGCATGGGTAAAGGCCAAATCCATCCAACCGTCTTTGTCGAAGTCCAATGCCACCACGCCAACCGCCGGCGGCAAACCCTCCTTCTTGAAGTCGATTCCTTCGAGCGCTTTAAACGCTCCTTCGCGAGGATTGAGCAGAATTGCCGCGCCCTTCCATCCACCCGCGAGAACGAAGTCAATCGCGCGGTCGTTGTTGAAATCGGTGACGGTGCTGCCGCTCGCCCCCTCGAATCCCAGGGCAGTTTCTTTGGAGACGTCGGTGAACGTGCTATTGCCATTGTTTCGCCACATCTGGCCCGGAGAAACAAACTCAGGAGACGAGCGAGGTCCACCAGTCACGTAGAGGTCGAGGTCACCGTCGTGGTCGTAATCCACAAACGTGACACTCGTGCAGCTTCCGTCTCGCTTAATGCCAACGGCGTTAGTCACGTCGGTAAATTTTCCGCCGCCGTCGTTGTGGAACAGATGCGCACCGTTGCGCATGCAGACCGCGAAATCGGTCTTGCCGTCGTTGTCGTAATCGCCGGCGGCGCAGCCGAGTCCGCCGCCGCTGAGTTTGATTCCGGATGCATCGGTAACATCGGCGAATTTTCCGCCGGCGGA
>Ga0247661_1000052_pt1 | contig 21228 bp, 19 predicted proteins | sample CNK02_metaG_FD_182799 | JGI IMG/M metagenome (GOLD analysis project Ga0247661, IMG submission 182799) | Soil microbial communities from Purdue University Martell Research Forest, Indiana, United States - CNK02 | ecosystem: Environmental > Terrestrial > Soil > Temperate forest > Bulk soil...
CAGGAGATTACTTCCGAGTTTGGGAAAGCGACCACGGATAAAAAGTAGGACGTCCGACGGCAAGCATTTCAGCCCTCACCAGCAAGACCACGCCAGCAAGACCAAGCCAGACAAATCAAAAGCACGGGGTCTGAAAGACCAGCCACCACGGGGGGCTGCGTTTCGCAGCGCGTGGGGGGCGGCTGTATAATTTCCAATCCATGGCGAATCGGGCTTATCTGCGGTTGTGGACCCGGGATTTTTCCGCCGAAACAATGATCGCGCAGTTTGTGCGATTGCTGGCAACGACGCCGCTCTCGGCAGCGCGCAATAGCTTTGATCAATTGACGGTGCAAGCGGTGGACCCTGCGGAAATTCCAGTGGCGGAGTGGGATTTCCGGGAAGGCACGTTTGGCGCGCCGGAAGTGGCAGCGATCGCGGCGCAGCATATCAATGAAGACACGGCGTATATCGTGGAAGCGCAGTGGGATCTGTGGACCTTCGACAACGAAACGCTTAAGTGGATCCAGGGACCGCAGCCGCTGGAGTTGATTTGCCGCGGAGCGCTTTATGACGACAGTGCAGGAGTCGCCGACGGAAATTTCAGCGTGGACCTGGGATTCGAGCACTTGTTTACCGGGCACGCGGGCTTACTAGCACCCGGAGCTGCATCGAATCCCTTCGACAGTTCGGATCATCCGGTGGAGAGAACGTTCCGGCAATGGATGTCGGTCGAAGCCAACCGCAAAGAGTACGCCGCCAAGACGCGGGAAAATATCCAACAGTTATTTAACTGGACTGAGTCCGTTGAGCGGGCTTTGCCGGTGGAACGGAATGAACTGTGGAGCGAGGGAGAGGAAAATTTTGAAGCTCGGTTGGACGCGATTCTGGGCCAGCATTAGTCTTGCCGCTTTGGGGGCTGCCACCAGCGCCGGCTGGCCGCTTGCCCATCAAAGCAGCCGGAAGCGGAACGAATTGCAGCTGGCGAGTCTCCGACCCGGCCGGGACACCTTTGTAAAAGCGCGCAGCCTCTACGGCAAGCCAAAAATCGGAACCAAAGGCGACACCACCTTTTCCTGGACCACAGACTTGCGGAGTGAACGGCTTACCGTCACCACCGATTCCGGTGGATTGATTCAGGAGATTCGAGCCGAACATCGGGACGACCTGGTCATGGTGGACGGCGAACCGCAGGGCAGCCCTTGGCGTACGGGACGAAATCTGGCGATTGGCGATCCGGCCGCCCGGGTGGAGAAACTTTATGGCAAGCCGGATTCGCGGAGTCCTAGCACGAAGGGCGGCCAGAGGCTAGAATTGCTGTACTACGCTTTCGATTGGGCGGGCCCGGATGTGCCGCAGGTGATGGAAGTGGTCTGCACGGTGGGGATAGACGGCGAGCCGGGGCGTGTGGTCGAAATTACTCTGGCCGCATCTAGTCTGTAATGGGCCTCTCATGGGCCTGGGCCGGTCAATGTCACGTCAAATCATGCCGATAGACGCTTACAATGTGTCGCGATGTTCGTCTGGTAAGGTGATGCCCAGAGTGCACAAATCTCTCCCTTTCTTGTTGGTTCCTTCCTTCCTATTGTCTTCCCTGTTTTTGACTGGCTGCGGCGATAAGCCGGCACCGAAACCCGCGGACCAGACTGCGGCGCCAAAGCCCGCCGTGCCTGCGATACCAGCGGACATACAAGCCGCCGCCGAGGGATCGTTGGGGTCAGAAACAACGGTGCTGGCGTTTGGCGACTTGGCGAAGACCGGCGCGCAGCAGATTCTGATCGCCAATGTGCTGCCAAAAACGCCGAAGGAGAACATTACCGGAACCATCGTTTCGCGCGCAGCGATCGTGGAACAGCAAAGCGGCAACTGGGTACAGGTTTTTCTTTGCGACGAGCACCTGAAGAATTCCAAAGGGTATCTGGGCATGACGCCGATCGAACCGGTCAGTGCGTGGCGCATTCAGCATGAACAGGATCCGGTGAAGGGGCTTACGGTCTACTTCACGCCGGTGAAGGGCATGGCGGGTGCGCATGTGCTGCCGATCGCGGTGCAGTGGAATCCGAGGACCAAGCGTTACCAGTCGCTCGATCGCTCTTATCAACAATTCCTGCTGGAATCGCCGGCGTTATCGAATGTGAGGACGCGACTGCAGTGAGTGAAGGTATCCCCAACAAGGCAACTACGCAGCCGGCAGCGCCCAAAAAAGATTTGAGCGGTCTGATGCCGTACTTGCGGCGTTACACCGGCGGAATCGTCGTCGGGCTGCTGACCGTGTTGTTGATGGGAATTATCGGCAACGTGATTCCACTGGCCACCGGCGTGATGACCGACACGCTGGCCGGAAATCCAGTGCCCTTTGAACATTCGACGGCTACCCACAACCGCGTGATGTTGCCGGGCTTGAGCGGCTCGGCACTGAGCCGGTCAATCCCGTACTACGCGCCAAACAGCCGACGCACGCTGGGCCTTTATTGCTTGATCGTCGTTGTATGCGTGGTGCTCAAAGGATTGCTGTCGTTTACCGCGCGATGGGAATTAATCGGCGTCTCGCGCGACATCGAATTCGACATTCGCAACGATCTGTTGAAGCGGCTGCTGCTGCTAGAGCCGGAGTTTTACGTCCGGAATCGCACCGGCGAGCTGATGTCGCGGGCGACCAATGATTTGAATGCTGTGCGCATGGTGCTCGGGCCGGGCATCATGTATAGCGCCACCACGATCGTGACCATGATTTTCGCGATTGTGGTGATGCTGGCGCTGTCGCCGTCACTGACGTTGTGGGTGCTGCTGCCGGCCCCGATCGTGGCCGTGGCCGTGTGGTTTTTTGGCCGCACCATTCACGATCTGTACGAGAAGATTCAGGCGGCGCTGGCTACGCTGACGGCGCGGGTGCAGGAGAACTTGTCGGGCGTTCGCATTATTCGCGCCTATGCCCAGGAAGAAGCGGAAAAAAAGGCGTTCGACGAGCCGAACCTGGAATATGTTTCGCGCAACATCAAGCTGATTCGCACCTGGAGCATGTTCATGCCGTCGCTGCAGGCATTGATCGGGACGACGTTTTTGATCGTGCTGTGGCAGGGTGGGCATCAATTGCTGCGCGGGCAAATTTCTCTGGGTGCCCTGATTTCGTTCAACGCGTATTTGACGCTGCTGGTGTGGCCCATGATTGCGCTGGGCTGGGTTACCAACATTTTCCAGCGCGGCGCCGCTTCGATGGGACGGTTGAACTACATTTTGACGGCGAAGGCGTCGATTGATGATTCGCACGCGAAGATTGCGGCGGATCGTAAGCCCGACGGCGAAATCGAGTTTCGCGGACTGACCTTCACTTATCCTACGAGTTTGTCGGGTGGCGATTCCACAAAAGCGAAAGCGAACGGAAGCGGCGCCGGCAAAAACGGTTCGCATCCGGTGTTGCGCGACATTGATTTGAAAATTCCGGCCGGGTCGACGCTGGCGATTGTGGGACCGACAGGCAGCGGAAAAACTACGCTGGCTGCGCTGATCGCGCGCCTTTGGGAAGCACCCGAGGGACAGCTTTATCTGGACGGGAAGCCGCTGCGTGACTGGCCGCTAGCGTCGTTGCGCAGTTCGATAGGGTTTGTGCCGCAAGACACGTATCTTTTCGGCGAGACGATTGGCGGGAACATTGCATTCGGCTTGCCGGAACTGAAAAATGAGCTGGTGCAGGAAGCGGCGGCTATCGCCAATCTGGATAGCGACGTCAGCGATTTTCCCAAGCGCTACGAAACGATGGTTGGCGAGCGCGGCATCACCCTTTCCGGTGGACAGAAGCAACGAACGGCGATTGCGCGAGCGGTGGTGCGCGATCCGCGCATTTTGATTTTGGACGATGCATTGTCAAGCGTGGATACGCAAACAGAAGAGCGCATTCTGAGCCGGCTGAAAGAAATTATGGCCGGACGGACAACCATTTTGATTTCACACCGGACGTCTACGGTGCGCGACGCGGACCAGATTGTGGTGCTGCTAAATGGAAGAATTGCGGAACGCGGCACACACGATGCGTTGCTGTCGCTTGGAGGATATTACGCGGACCTGTATCAAAAGCAGCTGCTGGAAGAAGAGTTGGAACGCGCCTAAACCGCGCTGACGAGTTTTAAGAAAAAGATCGCATGAGCAATCTGCACGACGAAGAGGCACTCGGGAAAGCGTACGACTCGCGGCTGATGCGGCGACTGTTGCAGTACATGGCGCCGTATAAGCTGTGGGTGGTGCTGGCGCTGGGCCTGGTGGCGGTGGTCACGCCGCTGGAGCTGGCGCCGCCGATCCTTTTCCGCAACGCCATTGACCGCTACTTCGTGCCGGCGATGAATCGCACAGTGGTCGAGAACGTGGCATGGAACGGCATTCTCGTCATTTCCGGGATCTATCTCCTGGTGCTGGTGTTCGATTTTCTAGCGCAGTACGCACAGATCCGCATCATGCAGCGAGTGGGTCAGCAGACCATGTACGACATGCGGAGCGGGATTTTTGCCCATCTGCAGCGGCTGCCAATGAGCTATTTCGACCGCAACCCGGTTGGACGCTTGGTAACTCGAGTCACGACAGACGTGGACGCGCTGAACGACCTGTTCGCGGCCGGCGTCGTAACCATGATCAACGATCTATTTCTTCTTGTGGTCATGGCGGGGCTGCTGTTCAAAATCGATTGGCGCCTTGCGCTGGACACGCTTGGCGTGCTGCCGGCAATTTTGATTGTGACGTTTGTGTTCCGCCATTACGTGCGTGATGCCAACCGAAAGATTCGCACGGCCATCGCGCGCATTAACGCATTCTTGCAAGAATACATCTCCGGCATGAGCGTGGTGCAGCTTTTCAATCGCGAACACAAAGCTCTGCAGGAGTTCGAGCGGCGCAACAAGGACAACATGCTGGCGTGGCGTGACGCCATTCTGGCGTACGCGCTCTTCTATCCGGCGGTCGAATTTTTGAGCTTTGCAACGATCGCGCTGATCTTCTGGGCGGGCGGCAACCGCATTCTGCACGGAGGGCTGACGCTGGGCATATTGACTGCCTTCACGATGTACGCGCAGCGTTTTTTCCGGCCCATTCAGGACTTGAGCGAAAAGTTCAACATTTTGCAGTCGGCCATGGCGGCCAGCGAGCGCATTTTCAAACTGCTCGACGAGCCGATCACGATTCAATCGGCCGAAAATTGCCAGCGGCTGGCAGCGGCGCGTGGCGAAATCGAATTTCGCAACGTCTGGTTCAGCTATCGGAACGTCGTCGAGCCTGCTGATGAGGACTGGGTTTTGCGCGATGTCTCCTTCCGCATCCAGCCGGGACAAACTTTCGCGATTGTCGGCCACACCGGCGCGGGCAAGACCACCCTGATTTCCCTGCTGCTGCGCTTCTACGACATTCAGCGTGGACAGATTTTGCTCGACGGTGTGGATATTCGTTTGCTCGACTTGCAGGATTTGCGTCGTCACTTTGGCATCGTGCTGCAGGATCCGTTTCTCTTCAGCGGCACGATTGAATCGAACATTCGTCTCGGCACGCTGGGCATTTCACATGAAGATGTCGCGCGCGCCATCGAAAAAATCGGTTTGGCCGATTTTGTGCAAAGCCTGAACGAAGGTACGGCGACGCCGGTGAACGAACGTGGCTCTACGTTATCGGTCGGCCAGCGGCAGCTGATTAATTTTGCGCGAGCGCTGGCGCACAATCCCCGCTTCTTGATTCTGGACGAAGCCACTTCCAGCGTGGATACCAAGACCGAGTTGTTGATTCGCGAAGCGCTCGACAAACTGCTGACGGGCCGCACTGCTCTGGTCATCGCGCATCGCCTCAGCACCATTCAATATGCCGACCGCATTCTGGTGTTTCACAAAGGGCGGCTCCGCGAGCAAGGCGCCCATCAGGAACTGCTCGCATTGCGTGGCATCTACTACCGCCTGTACCAGCTGCAATACAAAGAGCAGGAACTGCACCTGCCGCAAGCAGACGGCTCCACGCCGGTGCCGTCCTTCCCAGCTCCGCTTCCCGCGAACGATTGACGCTGCGCCGACCGATGCCCGCCCCGCAAATTCTTTTATCCGCCGGCGAAGCCAGCGGAGACATGTACGCCTCCCGACTAGCGACTGCGTTGAAGGAACGAACCAAGGCTACGATCTTCGGCATGGGCGGCGACCAGATGCGGGCCGCGGGAGTCGAAATTATCACGGATTACTCGGAAGTGTCCGTCCTCGGCATCACGGAGATCCTGAGCCATTTGCCACAATTGATCCGCGCGATGCAAAAGCTGGTCACTGCTGCACACAAACGGCGCCCCGAACTCGCGATTCTTACCGATTTCCCCGGCTTTCATTTGCGGCTGGCGCGCAAGCTGAAGCCGCTCGGCGCGCGTAATATCTACTACATCTGTCCGCAGTTCTGGGCGTGGCGGCCATGGCGTGTGCGCATTGTGCGGCGGCGGTTCGCAATGGCGCTATGTATTTTTCCGTTTGAAGAAAAGTTTTTTGGCGACGCCGGCGTGCCGGTCAAGTTTATCGGCCATCCGCTGGTCGGCAATGTCGCGCCGTCGCAGACGCGGGAGCAGTTTTTTGCCACGCACGGACTGGACTTGACATTGTCGCTGGTCACCATGCTCCCCGGCAGCCGCGGCTCCGAGCTGGCCCGTCACTTGTCACTTTTACGTGAAGCTTGCGTCAAAATTCATAATGCAAGGCCCGTCCAGTTTGTCGCGGCCGCGGCTCCGGGCCGTGCCGAATCTCTGAAATCCGGCTGGCCGAACCATCTGAAAGTTACGGTGGTCGAAGGGCAAACTTACGACGCGCTGGCGCACGCGAATGCCAGCATCGTTTCCAGCGGCACCGCCACCGTCGAAGCGGCTCTGCTGGACGCTCCCATGGTCGTGGTATATCGCGTAACACCGCTTACCGCGCTGCTAGCAAGACCGCTGGTACGCACAAAACACTTCAGTATGGTGAATTTGATCGCTGGCCGGGAAGTGGTCCCGGAGCTAATTCAGAACGACTTCACGCCAGACAAGGTCGCGGAGCAGACGCTACGCCTGTTGCGCGATCCTGCGGCGGCAGCCGTAATGCGCGCCGAGCTCGCCGACGTCCGCCAGAGACTCGGCCCACCGGGCGCCGTCGAACGCGCCGCCGATGCCATAGCCACCCTGCTGACCGAGCCCGGCGCCCAGGCTCGCTGACCCGCTGGTCCCCGCACACCCAGGGGCCAAGCTTACTGGCAACGCTTCGCGACGCGCTGCTATCCTATAGAAGGAGCCTTACTGCTGCTCCCGAGGAACCAGACCTGATGCTCCTTCTCTGCCAAGACGCTCGCCTGCGCAGGTTGAGCTTGATGTTTTCATTGGTTTTGGCCCTGCTTCTGCCGGTCGCCCTTTTGCCGACCACCGGATCGGCCCAGGACGTCGCCAAAGAAAACTTTCTCGCCGAACACTACGACGTCGCCGCAACCATCGAGCCCGCAAGCCAATCGCTATCGGCAACAGCCAAAGTGGATTTTCGGGCCCGCGAAGCCTCCAGCATCGTTCGCGTCGAGCTGCATCCCAATCTGAACGTCGCCAAAATTGAGATCGCCGCAGGCAAGACGGTGAACTTCGACCGCGATCAGTTGAACCCGCTGTTGCTGAGCATCAACCTCCCGTCTCCAGTCGCCGCCAACACAACCGTCTCGCTGACGTTCACCTATTCTGGCCTGCTGGCAAATGAAGAAAATAGCCCCGTACCCGGCGTGCGTCTCGCTTCGATATACAAAGACGGCGCCTACTTGTTGCTTCCGGCGCGCTGGTTTCCGCTCACGGCTTATCCCACGAATCGCTACACCGGAACCTTCCGGCTGACCGTACCGGACACTTTCGCAGTAGCTGGAACCGGCAAGGCGCAATCGCCCACGCCGGTCGCGGCAAAGTCCGCGGCGGAAGGGGGCCGCTTGCAGTACGTCTTTGAGTGCAAAGACGCCCAACCGAACGGCACTTTCGTCGCCGGCCCGCTGCAGCTGAATGCAAAACAGGCCGAAGGCTTAGAGGTAAATGTCTACGCGCCTCCCGATGCGTCGAAAAATTCCGGGGATTTCGCCAATGCCGTAGCGCGTTCCGTAACCGCGTTCTCTGATCTCTTCGGCCAACTGCCTGACCCGAACTTCACCGTCGTCCAGTTGCCGGATGGCGGACTGCGCGAATTCTCCGGGCCGGGGCTGCTGGTGCTGTCGAAGCGCGCCTGGGACCCCAAAATCAACGATCGCGTGATCGCACGTCTGGTAGCTTCGCAATGGTGGGGCAACCAGGTGTTGCCGGCAACGCGCGGCGATGTATGGATCAGCGATGGCTTGGCGCGCTATTCGGAGGCGCTGTATGCGGAGCAGAATGCCGGCAAGGAAGCCGGCTTGCGCGCGGTGGATGACTTCGCGGTCGGTGCCTTGATGAATGAGGAGGCCGCGCCCATTTCGCAAGCGGCACGCTTGACTCCATTCACCAGCGACTACCGCTCGGTTGTGATGAACAAAGGCGCAATGCAGTTTCACATGCTGCGAGCACAAATCGGCGACGTGGCGTTCAGGTCGCTGCTGCACAAGTTCTATGCGACCTACGCGGGTAAGCAGGCGACGAACGCGCAATTTGAGCAGATGGCCGTGCAACAGATGCAGGCCGCACTGAAGCCCGGCCAGGAAGCGCCCAACCTCAATGGCTTCTTCGCGCAGTGGCTCAATTCCACCGGCGTTCCCGATTTCAAGATCGAATACGTGGTGTATCGCACGCCAAAAGGCTTCCGTGTGGTCGGCAAGATTTCGCAGCCGCTGGACACGTTCTCGATGCCCATCCAGCTGCGCGTTGAGACGGAAGGCAATCCCGAGCTCAAGACCGTCCAAGTCACGGGAACCGAGTCAACGTTCACCGTCGAGACGTTTGGCCGGCCCAAGCCGGGCGGCATCAAGATCGATCCGAACAACGTGGTTCTCAAGGGCAACACGAGTTTGCGCGCTCGCGCCGCCATCGCGCGCGGCGAAGAACTCGCCGAATCCGGCCGCTACTACGACGCCATTCAGCAATATCAAAAGGCGCTGAACATCCAGGCGGGACGCCCGCTGGCCAATTTCCGCATGGGCGAAGCGTTTTTCTACCAAAAAAATTATCAAGCCGCGGCCAATGCGTTCCGCGAATCGCTGCAGGGCGTACCCGAACCATCCGAAAAGTGGACCGAAGTTTGGGGGCATCTCTATCTCGGGATGATTTTTGACTTACTGGGCCAGCGCGAACGTGCCGTCAACGAGTACAGCAAAGCCAAACAGACCAACGACAACACCGGCAGTGCGCAGGAAGCCGCCGATCGTTATCTGAAAAAGCCTTACAACGAAGGTGGAGCACAAGCCGCTTCTGCGGCCAAACCAACCGGCGAAGCGGCCCCTCCCGCATCCGACGACGGACGGCCGCATCTGAAGAAACCGAATCCCTAAGTCTCACAACTCGAATTTTCGCCCGCAAGCTAGCTGGCCGCGTTTTTTGTCACGTCAACTTGTCTCGGATCTCTCGGGAGTTTTCTTATAGCTGACCGTATGCTCGTAGGGTGAGCCTTAGACCTCTCGAGTCGTCTCTCAGCCCTTCCGAACCTGGCGCCGATCGCGCGGCTGGGGCGCAAGGTGTTTCGCCTCAAGCGGTGCCTGCTATCGGGCTCCATCTGCAAATTGCCTTTTTGCTTGGCGTAACCGTCTTGGTTTACGCCAATTCTCTCTTCAATGGCTTCACGATGGACGACGAGCTGTACATCCTGCGCAATCCGCAGGTGACGCAGCATTCTCTGCGGCTGCTTTTCCAGCCAAATGCGGCAAGCAACGTCTTCAGGCCGGTAACCTTCGCGACTTTAGCGGCGAATTGGATCGTCGCGGGATACCGGCCTTTCGGCTATCACCTAGTCAATCTTTTGCTTCACGCTGCGGCGGTGGTGCTGCTGCTGTTTATACTGCGCAGCGTGTTGGACAGGCTTGCGCACTGCGAGCTCATTTCGTTGGCAGCGGCAATTCTTTTTGCGGTACATCCGATGCACACAGAGGCGGTAAGTTCCATAGTGGGTCGTTCGGAATTATTGGCGGCCGGATTTCTGCTGGCAGCGTGGCTTTTCCACCTGCACGATTGTTATTTTCTGGCGTTGGCGGGTTTCGCCCTGGCACTGCTCTCTAAAGAGTCCGCAATCGGTTTGCTTCCGCTGGCGCTCGCGGGCGACTACGCTCGTCTAAAGGTAAAGAGCTGGACCCGTTACACCGCAATCGCGGCTCTCAGCTTGATTTACATCGCCATGCTCTGGAAGATTCAAGGAGGCCACTTCGGGGCAATCAGCGTTTCGGTGCTGGATAATCCGCTGACGCTTTTGCCCGCGCATCTGCGAATCCTGAACGCCGTTCGCATCGGCTGGAAGTATGCCGGTCTGTTGATTTTTCCCGCCACGCTTTCGTGCGACTACTCGTACAACCAAATTACGCTGTACGCGAACTTACGGCATCTCTTGTTCCCGCTGCTGGCGGCGGCCGGCGTGATGGGTCTCTGGGTATGGGCAGTCGGCAAGCGCAGCGCCGGTTTCGTGGTGGCTGGTGCGATCTACTTCGCTGGCTTTGCCGCGACTTCCAACATTGCCATGCGTACGGGAACCATTTTCGGCGAGCGCTTGGCGTATCTGCCATCGGCTGGTTTCTGCATAATCGCCGCGATCCTCTTTGCCTGGCTCGCAAGACGCCAACCTGTCGCGGCTTTCGCCATCTTTGCATTAGCCGTTGGCGCATTTGGCGTTCGCACCGTCATCCGCAATCGCGACTGGCACGACAATGCGTCGCTCTACATCGCCGCCGGCGACGCCGTGCCCAACAGCGCAAAGATGCGCGCCTTCCGGGGCATTGTATACCTGGGCCGCAATCAGCTGGATCGTTCGCGGGCCGATCTGGTGGCCGCGCTCCGCATTGAGCCGGAATATCCCGACGCAGTCGAAGCGATGGGCCTATTGGAATCACGTGAAGGCAACGACCAGATTGCGCTCCATTATCTGCAGCAAGCCTTGCAGATGAGCGCCCCAGCGGATTTCGACTACGACTATCGCGCGGCAAATCTCGGGGCCCTACAAATGAAGATGGGCAGGCTGGACGAGGCAATGAAACTGCTCAACCGCCGCATTGCAGAATCGCCGAATTACCCTCGTTTATGGTCGAATCGCGCCGCGCTTCACCTGCGGCTCGGCCAAGTGGCGGAGGCTCGCGACGACGCACGGGCGGCCCTTCGCCTGGACGCCAACAATGTTCAGGCGCGCAACGTGCTCGAACATGCGCAAGCCGGCAACCTGCACTAAGTCGCTCGCACTGCGCCTTCAGTCAGGCCGGTATGCTTTGCAGCGGCAGCCAGGAAAGTTGCACTGCGTCCCCAACTTCTGGTTGGCGTACATCCTGGCGTGAATGCTCTTCGGATGGCCGCACTCGCAGCGAAGCAGGGCCTTGCGTCCTGTTTTCCGACTCTTGCTCACGGAAACACCATGGCTTGCACTGCCAAGGCTACCGTGTTGACCTGGTTTAGACACGCTTAGGACCTCCGATACCTGAGGGTGGGCCCGGAGTCCATCCACCGCGGCCAACACGTGCCGCGAGCGGATAACTGCCTCGTTATATCACAAATTTTAATTTGTCAGAGAGCCGCGCTCGCCGATGTCTCAGCGCGCCCGATCGGCGGCCGTCTATTTCGTTGGTTTCTGCGGTTCGTAGTCATACACGCCGCGCCCGGCCTTGCGCCCTAGACGCCCTTCTTTCACCAGCTTCTTCAGCAGTGGATTTGGCCGGTATTTTTCGCCCAGCGTGGAATGGAGATATTCGAGGATGCGCAGACGCACATCCAGCCCGACCAGGTCCACCAGCTCAAAAGGGCCCATCGGGTGGTTAAGTCCCAGCTTCACGGCCTTATCAATGTCTTCGGGCGACGCCAGGCCCGCTTCCAGCATGGCGAATGCTTCGTTGCCGATCAGCGCGTTGACCCGGCTAGTGATAAATCCAGGCGATTCTTTGACCACCACGACTTCTTTGCCCATGCGCCCGCCAACTTCGCGGCAAGCCGCGATAGTTTCGTCGGAAGTCTTGGGCGCCCGCACGATTTCAATCAAGCGCATCTTCGGCACCGGATTGAAGAAGTGCATCCCGACGCAGAGTTCCGGCCGATACGTCATCTCCGCCATCTCCGCGATCGACAGCGACGACGTATTGCTGGCGAGAACCGCCTTGGGCCGCGCGAACTTGTCGAAGAGCGTGTAGAGCTCCAGCTTCAGTTCCATCTCTTCCGGCACCGCTTCAATGAGGAAGTCGGATTCGCGGCACGCGGCTTCCACCGTAGACACCGTTTCAATGCGCGCAACGGCCGCAGCGCTATCATCCGCACCTACTTTGCCGCGCGCTACCCCCTCATCGAGCGCCTTCTTGATCCAGGCCGTGCCGTTCGCCAGATTTTCCGGCATTACATCTTCCAGAAGCGTGCGGTAACCGCCAAGCGCGGCGGCGTAGGCGATTCCCCGCCCCATCGTTCCGGCTCCAATCACGCCGATTGTTTTCACTTCCATTTGCGATCACTCCCCGATGAAAGGCTCGCTTTCGGACGACGCCTACTGCAAGAGTTTGCGATAAGCCGCTTCATCGAGCCCAACAACGATCTGGTCGCCGCGCGCCACCAGCGGCCGCCTGATGAGGTTCGGGTTCCTGGACATCAGGCGAATTGCCTCGGCTCGTGAGGGAGTCTTCCCCGCCATGTTTCGCTCGCGATACAGATCATTTCTCGGATTCAGAAACGCCTCGTAATCCCGAGCGCCGATCAATCCGTGAAGCTCTTTCTCGGACAATGGTTGCTTATCCAGATCGCGCGACTCCAGTTCCGCTCCCAGCTCCAGCAAGAGACCTCTTGCTTTGCGGCAGGTGGTTCAAGTCGGCTTTTGATAAAACTTCACTTTGGTTTTTGGCACGGGCTCTCTCCCGAGAGTATTTCCGAACGACGAGAATCCGACTGATGAGCAATCTTGCGGGCTGTCAGTAGCGCGGAATGCTTGGATCAATCTCCAGCGACCATTTGTCAATTCCACCGGCCAGCGACTGCGCACTCTCGACGCCTTGCGCGCGCAGCCACGCTGCCACATCCAGGCTGCGTTGCCCGTGATGGCAGTAGCAGACCACGTCCCGGTCCACATCGAGTTGCTGCAGATTGCCGGGAATCGTTCGCATGGGCATCAGCTGTGCTCCTGCGATCCGGCAGGTTTCATATTCCCACGGCTCGCGGACGTCAATCAGCAAGAATTGTTCACCGGATTTTTTCTTCTGCTGCAATTCCGCAACGCTGATCTCGAGTTCGCGCATCCTACGATTATATCGCGATCAGCGCCCTTTGAAATTTGGCGGGCGTTTCTCAAAAAATGCGCGAATGCCTTCCAGGCTGTCTTCCGAGGCAAAGCAGCGCATCTGCTGCACAACTTCCGCTTCCAGTGCGCGCTTCAGCGCTTCCTTATCTGCGCCGAAGAGCGTTTGTTTCACCGCGCGCATGGCCAGCGGCGGCCCTGCTGCCAGCTTCGCAGCGTATGCCTTCACTTCGGCTTCCAGTAGCGCGCCCGGAACCACGCGATTGACCAGACCGAGCCGCAATGCCGTCTGCGCGTCAACCATCTCGCCGGTGTAAAAAAGTTCTGCAGCTTTCGACGGACCCACCAGCTGGGGCAGAAAAAATGTACCTCCATAATCGGGGAACAATCCAACTTTCGCGAAGTTCTGTCCAAATGCTGCTTCTGCGGCGGCAATGCGAATGTCTGCCGCCAAGGCGATGTTCATTCCGGCGCCCGCGGCAGCGCCGTTCACTGCGGCGATTACCGGCTGCTGGATGGTTCGCATGCGCAACACCGCGCCCATTCCCGCACGCAAGATCGGCTCCAACTGCTTGGCATCGCGCGCTTCGCGGCCCTTCCCGATCATTCCCAAATCGCCACCCGCGCAAAACGCCCGGCCCGCTCCGGTCAGCACCACCACACGCACCGCATCATCCTTGCCGATTCGCTCGAACGCCTGATTCAGCGCGGTCGCCAGTTCACTGTTCAGCGCGTTCAACTTGTCTGGCCGGTTCATCACCAGCAAAGCAACGCCGTCTTGCACTGTTTCCAATAACATCGCTCCTGCGACGGGCGCAGTTTGTGCGGAATTCATATTTTCCTCCGAAAAACTTCAGGCTGGCACGGGCCGGGCTTCGCGCGATTTTTCGATTTTGCGGACCAGCCCAGCGAGCTTACGAAAATGCACCGCGCGGTCTTTCGCCCCTTGCGTATGTTGCGCATCCGTGGCCGGCAAGACATAGATACTCGCGCCGTATAGCGTCTCTTTCTGCAGTCCCAGCTTCGCGCGGCGCTGCGCAAATTGTTCGTAGACGTTCTTGCCGTTGAAAGCAATCACGTGCGGAACATATTCGCCCAACTTCTGGGAGAGGACAATTCTACCCTCCGCATAATCCTCGCGCGTCAGTTCTTCGATGGTTCGCGTGGGCCGCTTCACCAGGTCGGTCAGACCAATCGCAAATTCGATGATGCGCTTGTCGTCGCGATATTCCAATGGCTCGGGGATCACCCCGGTCTCAAACAAAACAGGCCAAAAAGGATTGCCTCGGCCGGAGTAGTAGTGCCCGGTTCGCACTGACGACTCCGTCGGATTACATCCCACGATGACGAGTTTCATTCCCTTGCGGAGATGGTCGGGCAGCGTCTTCATCGTTCAGGCTTCTTTCAGAATCTGCAAATAGAATAGCCTGACCCGTTCACGGGTACCGAGCGCTTGTTCTAGCTGGTCTGCCAAAGAGGCAATGCCCGCCCCAGCCCTCGCTCCTTCGCCAGGCGGTACACGCAAACGGCCGCCGCCAGGTCCCAGGCGGCGATTCCGTTGGATTTGAAAAGCGTAATCTGGCCGGGCTCCGTTCGCCCCTGGCAGATGCCCGCGGCCAGTGACGACAGCTCGCGCACGCTGTCCCAGCGCTTCTCGTGCCCGGCAAACCCCAGTACCAGATCGCCAGCCTCCTGGCGCGACTGCTCGATCGAATCGACAAAAATCCGGTCACACTTGGCTATCGTCGCTGCGTCCAGTTCCCGCTTCTTCATGTGATTGGCGCCTATAGCGTTGATGTGCGTTCCCGGAGCAATGCTTTCTGCGGCGACCACTGCTTGGCCCGCCGTCGTCGCCGTGCACACGATCGCCGCATCCGCGGTCGCCTCGGCGGAACTAGCCGCTGGTTCAACCCTGACCCCCAGGCGGGACGACATTTCCCTTGCGAAGCTCTCCTTTCGCTCCGCGTCGCGCCCGTAAACATGCACCCGCTCCAGCTCGCGTACGGCGGCAATCGCTTCGAGCTGTGTCCGCGCCTGCCAGCCTGTTCCAATGATCGCTGCAGTCTTGGCATCCGTTCGCGCAAGATATTTCGTCGCCACCCCAGACGCCGCACCGGTCCGCATCTGCCCCATCACGTCCGCCTCGATCAACGCCAGCAAATCTCCGCTTTCCATCGAGAACAGGCACACCACAAATATCAGCTTCCCACCAACGTACGTGTACTGTTTCGTCGCCACGGAATTTTCCCCTACATCTGCCGCCGCCATGTGATGAAAAAACGCTCCGCCGGGCAATTCGAATCGCCGCCGCGGATGCACCAGCACTTCACCCGCCGCCTGCCGCTTCGAAACTGCCTCCACCGCTTCCATCGCCAGCTGCATGGTCAACACGCTTTTTACTTCCGCTTCATTTATGTGCAGCGTCACGGCTCAGACCTCTCCAGGACTCACCCATCAGTGCGTTTTCGCTCGCGGTTTCGCGGCCAATTGCCCCCTCGCCTTGCTAACCTCATCGCCTTCCCGGACCCGCCGCACCACCGTTTGCATCAATCGGTACAAACGTTCGTTTTTTCGGTCGTCCGCATTCGCAAAGCGAAACTCCGGTTGCCCGGCGGCCGATTTGCCAACGCGGATTGGCAAGCTGCCGCACAAATTGTTTTCAATGAATGCTGTCTCATAACGCGATTTCTTGCGGTTCCATGTATACACTCGCAGCACGGAGAAGTCGCACGCTTGCCCTTCCGCTCCGCGCGCCGCCGCTAAAAGGTACTGCGGCCTCTCACCGGCAGCATCTTCAACGCGATCCAGTTCGAACCACGCAATCGGCCGCAAGTTTGCTGCGTTTGCGCCTTCGCGCACCGGCTCCGGCAGGTCCAACTCCAGGAATCGCGCAATCACCCAGCCGGCGATCGGCACCGTCTGGTCTCCGGGTTCTGTTGTCGTCGGTTGCACTGCAGTACGCGCAGACGACTCACCGGGAGGCCGCGTGGCCACTCCGCGAATCAGGAACCAATCCTCTTTCTTCGCATCCTGCGGTTCGCTGTTTTCCTTTTCGTCGGGTACCCGCGCCCAATCGGCGGCCGCCCGGGCCACGATCTGCACTGGCACGCCGCGACCAAACTGATACAGCCGCGGCGCCGTCCGCCCCGGCTCCACGCGCAGATTCGTCGCCACCTTGGTCCGCCCACTCGCCTGCACGGGCAATGTTTCCGCCCGTTTCAGCAGCTCCTCGCAGCGCTGCCACAGCGCCGGGTCCATTAGCAGCCGCGCATCCACCCAGCCCACCGCTCCCGCGGCCGTTTTCACCTTCACAAAATCGTTGCGCTTCGCTTGCATGTCCACGCGATCGCCATAGCGCAGCACCCCCACGGGCTCACGTACCTGTGCCATGCTGCTCCACAACGTCACGCTTTTCTCGCTGACATACGCCTCGCCCAGCGACTCATGCTTCGGACGGAAAAACCACGCCGCCAGCGTCACCAGGGCCAGCAACGGCACCGCAATCAATAACTTTCTCTTCATCCGTCGGTCCACCCGGGCCAAGCGAATCTAAATTCTACCTGATTCGCCCATCCCTCACCCGGCTGCGGCAGCTGCTCACAACGTTTGCTAGAATGCGGTGCGTTCGCAGAAGACTCCGACGATTTCGCCGAGGCGTCCGTGAAATTTCTCAGTTCTTTCCAACCCCTAGGCTTGCTGATTCTTCGTGTCGCGCTAGGCGTGATCTTTCTGACGCACGGCTATCCGAAGCTCACCCGCCCGGCAACAGAGATGCAAGGCATGTTCGTACAACACGGCTTGCCGGCTCAGCTGGTTTACGTCGCCGGTGTGCTCGAGACGTTCGGCGGTGTGCTGCTAATTCTGGGATTGTTTGCGCGCCCCGCGGCGCTGCTTCTAGCCATTGAAATGGGAGTCGCCATCGCGAAGGTGCACGCTGGCCACGGCATCATGGCGCTGCACGAATACGAATTCCCGCTGGCGCTAGGAACGGCTTGCTTGGCACTGGCGAGCGTCGGCGCCGGAGTCGTGTCGGCAGATCATCTGCTCTTTGGCGAAGGCGGATCTTCGCAGCCGCGCAGGGCGCGTCCGGCCAAGAACTAGCCTCGAGCCGTTTCCGCTATGCGCGGAGCTCGTCAGTTTCCCGGCTGCGGCACGATGGGCGCTTGGGGCGCTGCCGCTGCATACAGCGGTGGCGGCGCCAACGGCAAAACCAGCCACAAGATCACATACAGCAGAATGCCCGTTCCGCCGCACAGCACCACGAGCAGCCACAACACGCGCACCAGCGTCGTGTCCATATCCAGATACTCCGCTAGCCCCGCGCACACTCCGCCCAGTTTCTTGTCGGTGCTGGACCGCATCAGCCTTTTCGGCCCGCCCGTCACCGCAGCCGCGTTCGGCGCATCCGTCACCACTTGCTTCGCGCCGCAGTTGTAGCAAAATCGTGAGCCGTCCGCGATGTTCCGCTGGCAGCTATTGCAAACCATAACAGCCTCCCGCAGGCAGGACTCGCCCCTGCACTAGTAAAATATACGCCTAAGGAAGGGGAAAAGTTGCGTCGCACGATCCGGGTATCGAAGAGGGCCACCGGGAACCGCGGCCTCGGTAGGGTTCGTCATCGTAAGCCGCGGCCCGAAGGATCTCCGGGTAAGCAGCCACCGAGCCCGTCAGTACTCCAGCAGCTGCTTTACCGTAGCCACCACCGCGTCCGACTGCGGCAAAATCGCATCCTCCAGCTTCGGCTGGTACGCACAGAACGTATCCGTAGCTGCAATCCGCTTCACCGGTCCATCCAGCTCGCCAAACAATTCGTCCGCAATCCGCGCAGCCAGCTCCGCGCCATAGCCCCAGCTCAGCATGTCTTCGTAGGCCACGATCACCCGATGGGTCTTCCGTACCGTCGCGCAAATCCCCTCCCAGTCATAAGGCGACAGCGAACGAAGGTCCAGAATCTCCGCCGAAATCCCTTCGCGCTGCAGCTGCGCCGCGGCAACCTCTGTGCGATGAACGAACGCACCATACGTCACGATGCTGACGTCCGTTCCTTCCTTCACCACGCGCCCTTTGCCGAACGGAATTGTGAAGTCCGGCCCAGGATATTCCGACCGGTTGTACGGCTGCCGGTAGAGATGCTTGTGCTCCAGAAACATCACCGGATCGTCGCAGCGAATCGCTGTACGCAATAACCCGGCCACATCCAGCGCCGTTGACGGCATCACCACGCGCATTCCCGGCGTGTGTGTGAAAATCGATTCCCCGCTCTGGCTGTGATAAATCGCTCCGCCGGTCAAATATCCACCGATGGCCACACGAATTACCATGGGACATTTAAAGCTGCCGTTCGATCTCCAGCGCAGAGTGCACAATTCATCGCGAATCTGCATCATCGCCGGCCAGATGTAGTCGAAAAATTGAATCTCGGGCACCGGCTTCAACCCGCGCGTCGCCATTCCTATCGCGCGGCCAACAATCGAAGCCTCCGCTAACGGAGTATTGAAGACGCGCATGGAACCGTACTTTCGTTGCAATCCCGCCGTAGCCTTGAAAACACCACCCTTGCCCTTCACTTCCTTCAAATTCTCTTCACGGCTCGCGTCTGCAACGTCCTCTCCGAACACGGTAATCCGCTCATCACGCGACATTTCGTCGTTCAGCGTCGCCGCCACCATCTCCACCATCGTCTTTTGCGCGCCATGCAAATGCGGTTCGGCCGCAAAAGCCGCAGACGTTGGATCAACATCCGGCGAATACATGTTGTCGTAAATGGACTCGACCGCAGGCGGCTCCGCGGCCAGCGCCTGGTCCGCCGCCTGACGCACTTCGTGCTCCACCTGCGCCTCAATCGCTTCAATCTGCTTCTGGTCCAGCAATCCTTCCCGCACCAAAAACAGCGCATACTTTGACAACGGATCCCGGTGCGCTTCTCCTTCTCGTTCATCCGGCGACTTATACAGCTTTTCGTCGTCGCTGAGCGAGTGCGAATACGGCCGCGTTACCTTTGCATGAATTAGCGCCGGCCCGCGCCGCTCGCGGCAATAGTTCACCGCCTCCTGGCAAACCAGATAGCTTTCCATGGGGTCCGTGCCATCCACCTCGGCAACATGGAGTCCGGGAAAACTCTTCACCAGTTTCGCGATGCTCGCGCCTGCGGTCTGCACTTCCACCGGAACAGAAATGGCGTAGCCGTTGTCTTCCACCAGGTACAGCAGCGGCAACTTCTTGATGCACGCCGCGTTCAGCGATTCCCAAAATTCCCCTTCGCTCGTTGCTCCATCACCCGACGACACATACACAATTTCATCCGCCCCGTACTTCGCCAGCTCGCCCAGCGGCGCCTTCTTTGCCTGCGCAAGCGCCTTCGGATGCTGCTCGTAGTAAAGCGTCGCTTCCGCCGCTCCCACCGCGTGCACGAACTGCGTTCCGGTACACGATGATTTGCTTGGAATGTTGAACTTCGGGTGGCCAAAGTGCGACGGCATCTGCCGCCCGCCGGAACTTGGATCGTCTTTCGCGCCGACCGCCTGCAGCAGCATCTCCAGCGGCGTCACGCCCAACATCAAACACAGAGCGCGGTCGCGGTAGTACGGATACACCCAATCCACGCCGGGGCGTAGAAGTAGCCCCATAACCGCGGTCACAGCTTCGTGACCAGCGCTGGAAATTTGGAAGTAAATCTTGTTCTGGCGTTTGAGTTGAATCTCCCGGTCGTCCAACTTCCGGGAAAGATACATCGTGCGGTACAACCGGATCAGCGTGTCGCGACCAAGGCCACTGTATTTCTCATTTTTGGAAGCTTCGGTCTTGGCAACTTTCACTCGCGTTTGTACGGCCATTCGGTCGGACCCCAGTTAGTGAATGTCAAAACGGCTTCTTCGAATCAGCTGACGTTCGCCAACAACGTTCAGCAGGTTCAATTCAAATTATAGCGAATCTGAATTCGCGCTTCCTCGCAGCGACCCCGCCGGGTCTAGGGAAGACCTGGGGCCTAGCAGTCCAATTTGGCCTCAGTACTCATCCCCCGAGCCCGTCAAACTTGCCTTCGATCTCCGCAAAATGCGTATCGGAGGGTTTCACGGTTTCCGGAGCCACCTCTTTGAATGGCTCCTCGGTCGGAATCCGCTTTAGCCAGCGCTCCTCGGTCATCTTTTCGTGGCCGGAAAACGCCAGCCGCAGATGCAACTTTACAGGACCGGCCGGCTTAGCAACCGCAGCTTCCGCTTCTTCCTTATGCGGCTTCGCCTTGGCCGCGCTCTTCGCCGCTTTAGCGCCTTTCGTCGGCTTCTCTTCCTTCTTGGCGGGAGCAGTTTCGGCACTTGCGCCGCCGCCTTCCGGCGTAGCGCGCTCAAATTTGTAGAGCAGCTTCTTGTCCAGCCGGAAAGCCTGCTTCCAGCCATCCAGCTTGTGCCGCGCCTGCTGTGCTTTCTCTTCGTCCGTACCAAAATCAAAGGTCATGTAGATGTGGGCCATGCATGCAGTCTGCTTCGCCCATTCCCTCAAGTCAAGAATCGCAAACTGCAGCGGGTATCGAGGAGAGGATTGCGGTCTGTGCTGTGGCTGGTTCGAGCGATTTGCTCATGCTCCCAAGCGCGCCATCACTCCCTGCACGACCCGATCGCACCTCTGGCCCATGAAAGGAAATGCATTCTTTCCGCTCGATCCTACGCGCGCCAGCAGCCAGCTGCGCATCATCGCGTGACCTCGGTGCAGCCGCACTTTTACGTTCTCTTCAGACATTTCCAGCGCATCGGCCGTTTCACTTGTGCTCAGTTCTTCCACATCGCGCAGCATGACCACCGCCCTGTATTGCTCCGGTAAGTCCAGCACCGCGGACTCCAACAATTCCGCCGTTTCGGAATGCGAAGCGGTCTGTTCGGGATCAAGCGAACTGCCGGTAGTC
>Ga0247661_1000053_pt1 | contig 20874 bp, 42 predicted proteins | sample CNK02_metaG_FD_182799 | JGI IMG/M metagenome (GOLD analysis project Ga0247661, IMG submission 182799) | Soil microbial communities from Purdue University Martell Research Forest, Indiana, United States - CNK02 | ecosystem: Environmental > Terrestrial > Soil > Temperate forest > Bulk soil...
GAAAGGGGAACAACGCAGAGAAGATCTCCCAAGCCAAAGCACTCAACTACAAGTTCCGCAAGAAGCGGGGAGCTTCGATCCTCGAGATCATCGACCCTGCACGTCCCACACTTCTACCACAGGACTAAGTAACATGCCAGCATCATACAGGTTCCACATACGAGGCACCGAACACCCAGTCGAAGAGACCAACTACTCAGACGCTACCTTCACAAGGGTGAACGGCAAGCTCAAGACTACGTACGGCAAACACGTCGTACAACGCCTCAAGGTCGAGAACCTCCAGGAGGTGGACGCAGTGATCTGTCGTTGGTGGTCTCAGCCTGTAGACCCGAAGCACTACTGTTGGCAGTTCAACATAGCTGTCGAGTTCGGCTTCACAATCCTGATGTCGGAAGGAGGTCAATACATCGACGACACCACCCCAACAATGAGACCTGAGAAGACGAAGGCCAAGGGCTACACATACGACGAACCCAGCAGGCTTCGTGACTGCCAAGGTCTCATGCACAGCCTCATCGCCAAGTCGTTCAAAGACGATGAGGAGACCAAGGCGAAGTGGATGGCCTTCACAGACTGGCTATTCTTCGACAAGTACAAATTTGAAGCCTGGAGGTAACTAACACATGGCAACAGTCAGAGAGATCTTCGAGGAGATCGTCGACCTCCAACTGCTGGAGGATCGACGGGAATACTCGAAGGAGATGCTACAGCAACAGAACGACCTAACAACGGAGGAGGCTGAGGATCTGTTCTTCCTAATACAGAGGGAGTTCGACCCCACAATAGCCCAGTACGGCGGCTTGGACGAGATCCCTGCACTCACTATCAAAGAGTACCTCCAGGAGTCCATACACGGAGGTTGGGATGGATTCCCAGAACGTGATCAGATCGGATTCGTCAGACTGATCGACGACATCAAGCGCTACTACCACAACAGCTAACCGGAGGATGATGCTTGATAGCCACCCCGACAGGTGGCTATCTGGGATCACCCTAACACAACAACAGTCAAATGTTATACCTGATCTCCTTAACTACGCTAATACTGATAGCCCTGTTGCTGTTAGTGTTAGAAGACACTTACGACGTCAGTCTCCTACCAGGAGCTACCATCACTCTGCTGGTGATCGTCCTGGTAGAAATAGCTTACTACTTCGGTTAACATAATATAACACAACACAGAAGGAACAAGTCATGATGAAACTAGCGTGCTATGCTGTCTTAGGACTATTCGTCCTCATCGTCTTCCTGATAGCAGGAGAGATGGACGAGCATCACCGAAACATGCAGCCTGGTGGCCTCTATGCCAAACAGCTTGAGGAGGCCATGAAAGCCACTATCAAGAGGAACCTCAACCGATGACTGCAGGCACACCCTCACCTACACGCCCGTACTATGTAGTACCAGACGGGACACCAAACGTGTGGCTCGTTATGTTCAACAACAAGCCGCAGGAGGACATATTCACCAGGATTATCCTGAAAAGGATGTCCAAGGAACAAGCGGAAGAAGAGTGCCGGCGGATGAACCGCCGTTGGTCCCACATCTACGGAAGGTAGCAAACGATGAAAGCTAAGATACAGGTCTACACCGCAAAGGGGTTCTACGGACCTCCCAAGGAAATAAAGATCCGGACGTTGTCGGAAGTCGGGAAAGCCGTACTCTCCACAGCGGACACTATCTCAGACCAGATCGAGGACCAGAAGTTCCTCGACTGGACCAAGATCGAAATCACCGTCGAAAGGAACTAAGCACGATGTCGTTCATGAAGATGCACAACGGTGTCTTATGGGAAGGTAAACATCCCAAAGCCACCTTCTCGATGCTAGGGTTGATCCCCGACTTCCTCAAAGGGGATTCCTCCCTATCCATTGCCAAACAAATCGACGACAACTACATGGGAGGATGGCTACCAGCCAAGGACGCAGACGAGATGGTGAAGTTCTCAGACGACTTCAGCATCATGGACCCTGAGACACCCCATCCCTACCTACTTATTGCCGAAGCTGTCATCGGCAGTGAGAGGATCCGGGTCTACACACATGCGTGGGTCTCAATTACCCAGGCAGATGGCTCTTACGAAGTCGCAAAGGTGGACTAACTCACATGTCGATGGACTTCAAGCAGTTAATGCCTATCCCACAAGGGTCTTACCAAGGGATCATCGACGGATGGTCCGTCTACAAAGGTATGTGGGAGAAGACCAGCCAAACAGCAGCCGTCTCTATCGCAATAACCAGAGGCCCTTTCAAGGGACGCAAGTTGTTCTACCACGTAGTGACTGCAGGGGTCCTAGCAAAACTAGCTAGTGAGCTCAACGTGTTCTACAATGCAGAGTCAACAGTGCAGGAGGTACTAGACCTACTACCTGGGAGAACAGTTCTCATCGAAGTATCGATCGTCGCAACCTCAACAGAGGCTGTGGTCAACACTGTTGACCGAGTCGCAAAGGGCTAACCCATGACACTAATGGAAATCATCCAGAAAGACTACCCAGACCTGCTGAAGGTGTACACACCAAGTCAGCTCGAGGCAACAGTCGAACACCTCACAGAGGGCAACTGTAAGGAGGACCTCGCTCTGATGTACCTACAGAAGCTCTCCAAAGAAGAGTGGCTGTACATGATCGGGGAATACCTCGAACCCAACACGTAAAACGACTCTAACACACAACTATCAAAGGATTAACTAATCATGGCCGGATTAACTAAGGAACAGATTAAAGAGCGCACTCGGCTCCGTAATCTGAAACATGACAGACATGCCCACGTTATCGACTGTGGTAATACCTTTCGGATCTGGATGTCCTGGAACCCCGAAGACGTGTTCGATGTAATCAACGTCGAGCATCAGCCAGAGGCGAGAAGCTTCCTACTCAGTCTCCCGACTCGACTACCAGAAGTGTTCGTAGCTGACTTCCCGGAAGGGGACGCGGGAGACCTAGAGTGTGTCAGGTGCCGTCGCAACAAAGGCGAGCCCATTGACTAACCCTATGCCTGTCTGTGCTAAGTGTGGTGAAGAGTTCCCCCAAGGCCGCAAGGCCTTGGGTTACTCTACATGCCAAAGTTGTGGTGAGCAGGTAGCCAAAGCAGAACTCGATAAAAAGTTCAAGCAAGCTCTGCCTTCTCACCACAAAGGTGGCTATACCTATGTCTCGCCCGAACAACAACGGATTCTCCTACGCGAGACGACTTCAAAAGTTGCGCGCGAGTCCGAGTACTCGGTAGGGCGCGGGAGAGTCACCCCAAAGGCCATAACAAGAAAATACAGGTTCTCGCACTGGGAATGGCCCGTGGACAAACTAGGTCGACGGACTAAGCGTGCCGTATTCAAGGAGGTAACTGATGACGGTGAAAGTTAAGTGGGAAGAGATACAACCACTAGTACAGGCTGGGTACAGACTCAGCACTATACTATGGTTGAAGGGTCTACATCCCTACGACAGACCAATCGGAAAGGAGAAAGATGCACTCAACAGAACAGCTCCTACACTTAACTCTACCAAAGGAGTATGAGATGCCCTATCAGGAAGCGTATGCTCTCGTGTTCTATGCCCACGGTATGACTAAGGAAGAGCACGAGTCGTTACAGGAATACATTGCTCACCTCAGAAACATGACGAACGGCTTTACGTCGTACACAGCGGACATCGACCCCAAATACTCGGACGAGGTCGTCCCACTAGAAGCGTAAACACGTGCGAGGATCAGGAGTCTTAAACCACTCCTGATTCCTCACCCGCTGGCAGGCGGGGACTTTGGATATGCCCAATATAATATCCGAAATACATAATAAGGTAGCCTTATGGCTCTACAAAAAATCCTGTTGAAAGCCCTAACGCACTTATATTATAATAAATAGAATCTCGTCACATTGAGTACTTGCAGAAAACTCTTGATGCCCAAAAAATAACCCTTGAATTCCCCAATAGAACTATGTTATAATTAAATAAAAACATTATCCAAAAATCCCAAGACCCCAAGACGGAAGATGGAGGACACAAGCATGTACTACTACATCCTGATCAACTTCGACGCAGACACTCCGGAAGTCCTAGGTCTGTACAAGACCCTGGACGAAGCCAAGCTGCACCCAGCTGTGGGTAACATGGACTGGTTCGATCCAGATCCCCGAGGTCGCATATGCGGTATCGGCCTAGCGTACCAGATCCACGTCATCGAGCCCCAGACGAGTGCGCTGTATTGAAACCGATCGTAACGCCGGGAGGCTTCCTACCCAACAGGCTCGATATAACAGTCACACCAGCCTACGGTAGGGACTACCAAAATGGGTTCGACGCCGTCAAAGACTGGTTGGCTGGGAAAGACTTCATGCTGCAGCCGGACGAAGTCTACTGCAGCATCAGAGACTTTCCACTGGACGGCGAACGCAAAGTCATGATTCGGTACAAGCTACAAGGTCCTACGTTCTGGAGGGGCTATACCGAATTCGTATTCGCCGCCAACCCCGAATCCACATCCGACGAAGAGGAGGAGCCCAGTGGCTAAGGCCAGACGCAAGAGTAACGACGAGCCCCCAGTCGACACTGAAGCGGAGAGCGAAAGTGAGACACCCCTACCTCAAGAGGAGGTAGTAGCAAACCAGCTCAAGAGCCAGGGAATCCCTTCGACCCAAGACCCTGAGATCGATTCGATCGTAGCAGGACTCATGGAGGCTCCTAACTGGTCTGCCAAGATAAGGTACCTTCACGACCAGGGTTTCAAGAACTCATCGATCGCCTCGATCATTACTGAACTCAGAGGCTGGCAGATGAGACCACAGCATGTTAACAATGTCATCCAGCACCCTCTAAAATCCCAAGGAAGTAGAGGACCTGGAAGGCCGAAGGCTCAGGAGGACGAACGGACCCACAAGATCCTTCGTGTTCTTCCGAAGCCGATCGTGGCCAAGAACTAACCAACCGATTCAGGTTTAGAAGCGTAGCACCTTATCGTTAACCGCAGACAGAAAGGAATATGCGGTCATGCTACAGAAGACAATCAACTTCGTTCTGGAAAAAGAAACTCCGGGCGCTCTCCGGTACCAGGAGGTCGACCCCTGTGGCGGCACTTTCAGAGCACCCAATGCTCCAGGGTGCAATATTGGTCCGCTGTACATCCGTAAGACTGCATTCGGCAACGAGCAGCCTCAGAAGATCTCGATTACTATTGACTGGTAGCAACCACTAACACCATGTCGATCCGAGATAGGCTCGCTGCCCACAACACCAGTATCTGGTTCGTTGTGGTGCATAAGGAAACTCTGACACCTATCAGAGCGTTCTTAACGGTCAAGGATGCTGCCCAGTATTGCAACGGGCTAGAGGCACTCCAGATCGAGCGAGCCTATCTCGACTACGCACCCCAAACACCTAAGAAGATCCACATTACTTTCTTGGATAGACCTTCCGCTACATCAATCATTGAGGCCCTCACAAGCAAGAAAGTCCAGAGGGCCCGTTTGTTAATTACAACCGAAGAGGAGGTGACCAAGCGTAAAATTAAACTCAACTACATGTCCGACAAACGACTAAACAGCCATATCAAAACAATCCTGGAGACCTCGGATGAGCCACGGCTTCCGGTTGCCTCCTCGGGTCGGATCAGATAAGGATCTAATCCTGTATCAGATTCGTAAGTACGAGGCGATGGAGAAGGCCAAAGCTGCAGGACAGCTCCCAGAGGAGGACACTGCGCATGTACGTGAAGGACCAAAACCTTGGCCTTTCAGTAAGCAGTGTGGCGTTATCCTTCTAATCTTCGGCATAGTATTGCTAGCAATCGCAGCAAACATGTCCAAACACGGCAGTCACATCGTAAGTTTCATACACTGACACTAACCTCGGAGAGTTACATGATCGACTTAGACAAAGACCAAGTCCTAGTGCTTCTAGGCTTGACAACAGAAGCCATGAAGACTGAAGAGGACCCAGCGAAGAAGACCCTTCTCCTCCAAATCCAAGATGACCTACAGATTGAGGTCGAAGATATCGACCAGCGCGAGGCCGAATTGGACTGGGTAGACGAGGGTGAGGACTTCGAATACTACCAATGCGACCAGTGTGGTATGGAGACTCCTGGTTGTGGATGTCCGCAGTTCGCAGACCCGACAGGACACTCTGCACTGCGGATGGCGACCAAAACCAACCCACGTAACAGGCCTTGCCCGACCTGCAGAGGCAAGAACAGGCTAACACCTGAAGACGTCGCCTTGGGCTACCAGTGCGACGAGTGCGCAGATCGCCAAGAGCGAGGAGGGTACTAATGGAGATTACGTATAGGCAACTGCTAGCAGCCGTAGATGAGGCTATGAAAAGGAAACTCGCCTACGACGAAGCGTGTAACGTTGATACAAGCATCGCACTCTCCAGGTCCATACTCAGGAAGCGCCCAGGAGGACGGATGACGGACGATGAACTCAAAGCCTGGGACGAGGCTGAAGCTCTGGTCCGCCAACGTATCAACGAACTAGACGAGAAGATCGACTGGTCTCTAACCTAACCGGAGTCAAGTATGCCCCAAGCTAAAGTGATCAACTTTCCGTCCTACATGCAAGACCGCAACTACCAGGCCAAGGCTCCTCGCCGACGGCTGTCCAATATCAACCGCCAGTCGGGCTATCGCTGGAGAGGTTGCGACCCCGATATGGTCGAGCTCTGTAAGATCATTACAGACTCTAACCTCACGCCCTACGTGATCAGGCAGATGGTCATCAGGGCCTCCAGAAACACATTCGTCATCTCTGAGACGACGATCGTGAACTGGATGAAGGGCAAGACCAAACGCCCACAGAACCTCACAATGACCTGGGTGGCTTACGCCTTGGGCTACGAGCGTGCCTCCTGGAGGGAGATCGACTAGTGGCTAAGCATGTCCTGAGCCCTAAGAAGCGTCACACGATGAAAGTCAGCTTCGAAGTCCATGAAGAGGTCTACTTGGACGACGTCAAGGACTTCATCAGTGACGCTTTGCAGAGCATGGGAGGGTGTCGTCATCCCTACGACCCCCTCTTCAAGTCTCTGAAGAACGTCACATCCGTCCAACTTCGCAAACCAAGGAACTAGCATGGTCGAGATGACCGAGGAGCACAAAGAGGTCTTGAAGGTGAGTTGGGGGACTTTCGACCACCTCACCCATATCCTTGCTGCACACATCCTGCAGCACCCAGACCTGGACATGGCTACGCACGAGGGCATTATAGCTGTCAGCCGAGGAGGCCTAATACCTGCCACCTTACTCAGCCACACGCTCAAGGTGCCGATTAAAGCCTTTCATATGCAAGACTACATCACTTGGGTACGCCAGTCAAATAAGGCCTACCTAGTCGTAGATGACATCTGCGACACGGGGAAGACCTTCCGGGAGATAAGGGAGTTCCTTCCCAACGCCAAGTTTGTATCCGTGTACGTTAAGCCTGAGGGTATCCCATACCGGGATGCTTCAGCCTGGGAAGTACCTCAAGACACCTGGGTACAATTCCCTTGGGAGACGGAGTAATCTCGGGTGACTGTCTACAGATGTAAGGATTGCCCTGAGACCTCTCAGGGCTTCCTAACACAGCAAGCACTGCACCAGCACAGGTTCACTGTGCATAATACAGTTATGCCTCCACTAACCAACCAAGACTCTACAGGTCTGTGGCAATGCCCTCACTGTCCTAGGAAGTTCCTATCGCAGTCTGGGCTTGCTCAACACTTCAAACTCATACACCTCAATCCTACCCCTACAGGCAACAAGAAGAGGAAGGCTAAACGCCAACTGAAGTTTCTCATACAGCCTATCGGCCCTAAGATGGTTCGGTTCGCTCACAAGCACAACTTGATCTGCATGTGGTGTAGCCGAGAGGTTAAGTTAGACGTGTCTGCTGGAAATCCTCTAGCTCCTACCAAGGAGCATATTATACCCAGAACTAAGGGAGGCACTAACAAGCAGGCTAACCTAGGTCTGGCACACAAAGTCTGCAACGAGTACAGGTCTGCTAAAGACGCGAACACTTTCCGCCAGACTAAAAAGATGAACAAGCTCTTGGTAGAAGTGCACAGACTGTTTACGGAGTATGAAGAATGGCAAAAAGCAAACGAGGGCAGAACTACCACTACTTCTTCGGAGAGTCCTCCGGAGCCAAGCTGAACTCAAGAAAGTTCGAGTTCAACTACGAAGTCAGAAAGATCGAGGACGACGGAGACGGAATCCCAGTCGAGATCTACCACGTGTGGGGTGATGCCCAGGACAGGCTAGTATGTTCCTGTCCTGCAGCCTACCACCACGCACGACAAGGACCTTGTAAGCATGTTGGTTGGGTCCAACGCTGGGTCGCCATCACTGAGAAGAACATCAACGACATAGAGGAGGCCAGAGCCAGACGGGCTAACATCATACCGAAGGTCCTCAGAGTGTTCTACAACGCTGCTGATGACCGCTTCTACCCAATGCCTTCACACAACCTTATCGATGAGTGCTAACATGCCCAGATACAGGATAGCTCAGCCGCCTCCTAAGCGCGTGACCAACTACAAGTCTTGTGTAGACCCTAACGATCGTGACTTCTCTATAGAGCTGGGAGACCAACTCTACCTGCGTAGGTGGATGGAGAGCTACGAGTTCGAGATCATCAAGAACGGACACAACAAGCGGATGAAAGTTGAAATCGGTCCGCAGGCTGCTATCAGGCTAGCAAAGGCCCTAGCAGCTAATCTACGTTACAACGGCCACTGGGATGGCACAGAGGAGGGTTAACATTCGTGTCGAATCTTATCTCGGAACATATCAAGGAAGGCGCTCGTACCGTCATCCTCATTGACGGTGCGAACCACTACCAAGCCTGCCGGAGAGCAGGGTACGAGATGGACTACCAGAAGCTGCTCTCCACGTTTCGTAAGCATACCACGCTTGTGAGAGCATACTACTTCACTGCTCTCATGGACGATGGAGACAGAGGAGAGAGGGACCCTGTGAGGTCCCTCGTTTCCTTCCTAGGCTACAACGGCTACTGTATCGTCTCGAAGCCCAGTAAGACGTTAACAAGTGTCTCTGGCGAGCAGTACACTAAGGGCAACGTTGACGTTGACATGACTATCAAAGCCGTTCAGTTAGCCCCAAGTGTGGACAACTTCGTTCTCCTTAGCGGGGACGGAGACTTCTGTGTATTAGTCAACTACCTCCAAGACCTAGGCAAGCGCGTGATCGTCATCTCAAGCAAAGACACCTGCGCTGACGATCTGCGTTTTGCCGCAGATAGCTACATAGACATGAAGGACCTTCGAACCCTATTGGAAAGGAATCGGAATGAGAGCGGACCTTAAACATCTCTCACCTAAACAACTGATCGAGCGTATGGAGATTCTGCGGGCTCTGCACACGGGGTCTGTAGATAAGACCTTTATAGTTAAAGACAAGCTCGCAGGAGATACGGTCTATCTCCAGGACGATCGTCTCAACGATCTCTTGTGCCTTCTGTACTATGAGACCTACAACGAGCTCGTTGACCGCTTCCCAATGAAGATTCCGACCGATGGGGTCTACAATCCCAGTCCCGGACCCATACCCATGCCTGCAACTCAGGAAGATCCAGGTCGCTAAGTAGGAAGGTTGCGGTCAATGCCTATGTCTGCCCATATTTGTGGCGACCGAGGCATTGACCGTAATTTTGCCCTAGATTACCCAAAAGCCAGTGTTATATAATTAGGAATAATTGCAGGACACAAAACATATGGCCAAGTCAGTCAACATGCCTAATCTCTCCAACGCCACAGCAGGCGGTATTGTTGACATGTGTGGGCCCGATCAGGCTGAGCTCAATCGCCTGACGACGCTTACCAAGTACTACAAAGCCGGACTGAAAGCTCGGCTAGATGAAAGCATGCGCATTGACCCTTACACCTATTTGGTTAAGGGTGAGCAGTACTCAGCTAGTATTACAGACATCACCCAACACAGGTTCAACTTAGCACTCGCAGTTGAGAAGGGGTACATCACCCCAGAACAGGTAGAAGAGTGCACAGTACCTTCCGTAGCGCCAACGGTACGATTCTACAAAAATGAAGAGGCGCCGCAAGTGGGGCAAGCTAAGGAAGCAGCGGAGTAGAGAATGGAAGACCTGTCAGAACCCTCAATGCCTTTCTATCAACGGGTGGAGTCCTATGCCCGCCCGACCGACAGCCATCCACCGGAGTATTACATGAGGCAGCGTATCCTCTCTACGATGAGGATCTATCCGCGTATCAGCCCGAGCATGCTCCAGTCAGGACTCGGTCCACACAATCCGCCTTCTATTTGGCGGCCTGTGTTGGAAGACCTCATTGCTGAGGGTCTTGTACAGCGTCTGCAAGAGTCTGTGCAGAACGAGCGTGGCCGTTTTCGGACTGTTACTATCCTGCAGCTCAGCCGTTTTGGCTTAGAGGCCGCTTCAGGTCTCGGAGCTGACAACGCCGATGCCGATAACGGCGAAGAAAGCGGTGAGTCGGAACTCGAAGTCGCTTAGCGGGGCTTCGCGGTCCGACTCAAGACGAATCAAGACCAGACGAATCAAGACCAGACGGCTACTCATCCACCTTAACTATAAGAGGCCTAGATGGCACAGTCAGGGAGAGGGGGCTCTCCCAGTGGCTTCATCTCATCGTCTCGCCTAGGTGATCTCCACAAGACCTCTACCGACGACGAGCATCTTCCCAACCAAACCGGATACAGCAACGGGAATGGAAATGGAAATGGCAATGGCCACACCACCGGGTTAACGTCCCCACGAGTTCAGATCGACGCAGAAGACTCGCTCATCACAGTTCGAGATCTGCGGAAATCAGGACTCACACCCGATGACTTAAGAGCTCGGGTATTAGGGGCTCCAGAAAAGGCTGCGTGTCGTATCCCTTCTAGAGGAGAAGGGTACGTCATACCCTATTTTGACATCAATGGCCAACCCTTAACGTACTACCGTTCGCGTATCTTGAATCCTGACCATTCAACCAACGGAGTTAAGTACAAAGCACCTGCTAAAACTCCTAATCATGTTTACTTCCCACCAAGGTTCAAGCACCGTGCTGAACGGATAATCAGAGATGAGAAGCGCAGGTTTATCATCCTCACAGAGGGTGAAAAGAAAGCTACCTGTGCTATGAAGCTGGGATTCCCTGCAGTAGCGTTCGCAGGAGTTGATTCGTGGCGCTCCCGAACTATTATTTTGCCTGAAGACACGGAGTTCTACCAACAGAAGTACGAAGAGGCACCAAGACCCTCCAACAAGGCTAGAGCTGGGGGTGACGCAGGATCAGGTCGTCAAGGTCCTGTATCTGCGAGACTACCCTCTTCAGACATATCAGTCCCTGAACTGATATCCCTAGCAAAGGGATTCGGAGACCTCATTGACTTCATTGTTCAGCACCATCTAAGGCCTGTAATTATTTACGACTCTGACTTCGGTGGAACATTGAAGGCTGAGGTGCAACGTGCTGCAACTATGCTTGGCTACGAACTCGTCTATCTGGGCATTCATGCCTTGGACGTCAAGCAGGTCATCCTGCCGTCTCTCAAAGACCAACCAGAGACCGAGAATCAAGACGATCAAGACGGCGAGGTAGAGGGCGAGGATGCCAAAACAGGGCTTGACGATTACCTCATGGACAAAGGTCCTGAAGCCCTCGAACGCTTGATCAGCCGCGCCCTTAACGATCCTACAGCATTCCCAAGACATCCCAATCCCAAAGGGTTCATCTCCTCTCAGCTTCAGAACAAGCTCTCGCGAAAGGCCTCTCAGCAAGTTGCATCGATCATCCTTACTGAACTGGACGCCTCTGGGCTGAGGATGCAAGACCGTATCACCCAGATGCCCTATTACTTTGATCGCAATACGTGTATCCTAACACCAGCGAAGCTTCTCGACTCCAGAGGAGCTCCTTACCACGAAGCCAAGTTCGGACAGTTGCTATACCGTAAGTACGGCATTTCTGCTGCCGACTCACGGGTATTAGTTTGGTTGGCCTCTCAGTTCACTGGTGAAGAGCCTATCCTAACAGTATCTCCGAAGAAGGTCTGCACTCTCATCACAGAAGCTCAGGATGCTCTGAACCCTTACGGGATCGCAGTCCAAGCTTCTGACTCCCAGTTTTTTGCTGTTTCACCAGACCCCACCAAACCAGTTGAGGTATTGACGAACGGGTCTAAAGGTATCTTATTCGTTCAGGATCAGGTAGAGCCACTAGACGTCGAACAAGTTCTAGAGTTCTTCGATCATTTCCTAGACGAGGCTAAGGAACTAGGTTACCTAGAACCTTGGTGGCAGGAGGTGATCAAGACTTCTACCCTAGGAGTCACGATCGAGTTCGATGATGAACCGAACGCAGAAGGCATCATCGATCCTAACGGTCGTATCACCTTAACCGATCAAGGACAGCTACAAAGACACTACGCATGTCTCCTAGCGTACATCTCTCCGTTCCTTCTGCGATGGCGTGACCTCCAGCTTCCGATCGAATTGACTGTAGGACCTCCAGGATCTGGCAAGTCTTCAATGTACAGCCTCCGGTTGGAGATCTTAACAGGTCGGCCGAAGCTGCGCAACATCCCAACAGACATCAAGGACTTCCAGGCATCTCTAGCCCACACTGGTGGGTTGCACGTAACTGACAATGTGAACTTTGTCAATCGTGAACTCCGGCAGAGGATGTCGGACGAGCTCTGCAGAATCACGACAGAGCCAAGCCCGGAGATCGAGCAGCGCAAGTACTACACGAATGATGAAGTGCACCGGATCGAAGTATCGTGCGCTTTTGCTTTTACAGCCTTGCAGATGCCGTTCAACAACGAAGACCTTATCCAGAGGTCAGTGACGTTCAATACGCAATTCATTGAACGTGATCCCGAAGGTGATTGGGTCAAGAGGCAGCTGAACGAACGAGGGGGTCGTGAGGCCTGGATAGCCCATCACCTAGTCTTCCTGCACCTGTTTCTCAAGGAGACTTGGGCTCCAGACTTTAAGACCTCGCACAGACTAGCTCACTTAGAGCAGGCCTTAACCATAGCATCCAAAGTCCTCCGAATCGAAATGCAGCAGACTCCGACTCCGGAAAGCCTATCAGGGCAAGTCGCGGGGTCAGTTCAACAGGTTGTGACGAAGTCTGTGGGGCTGGGAAAGGGGTTGACACAAAACCAGTCAGGCCAGATGGAAGAGAACGACTCTGTGTTGCAGTTAGTCAAAGCATTCGTAACAGCTAACTATTCCCAACTATCTCAGCCTGGCGCCAGCTCAGACAGGTTCGACGCCAAGCAGCTTACAGAGTTCGCTCAGGGCGAAGAGTCCTTCATGGAGACGGACTACCTGACTAACACGCGCAAGCTAGGACGATACCTAACGGAGAGACACCAAGCGCTATGGCGTGTCTTAAATGTTAAAGCCGTAGGCACGTATGCCAACCGGATGACCTACCGTTATTTTGTGCCCGAGAAGGCCGGAGCTGATGGACCCACGTAGTAGTTTCGTATCAAGGTTCGCATTTCAGGATAGAGTTATCATAGACGGAGGTAGGGACCTAGTAGGCGTCGTGACAGGTTTCAACTTTAGAGAGCGCTCCTACATGGTAGCGGTCTCTTGGATCCATAACGGAACATCCTGTGAAGCCTGGATTGAAGAGTGGCGATTGGAGATGGCGGAAGGCGAAGGCAAATGACAGCACTTAGCGACTTGAAGATCAAAGAAGATCTAGAGCGGAATGAGATCTTCATCCATCCCTACGACCCTCAGAACCTAGGCTCTGCCAGCTACGATGTCCGACTGGGAAGGTACTTCTTCGAGGCTGGTAGGCCCACACACTTCGGCCATGAATTCTACAACATCTACTCTGAAGCAGATCAGACTAAGGTGTGGGGGAATTACAAGACTGCCCAACCTGCACACATCTACAAACGTAGGTACCAGCATGCCGACTGGTCTAACATACATGACGATGACGAGATAATCCTGTTGTGGCCTCGCAGCAACCTGCTCTGTCACACGATAGAGTTCATCGGAGCTCGCACTACCTCTACTACGATGATGAAAGCTCGCTCTTCTATCGGGCGCTCTCTTGTCAATGTGTGCCAGTGCGCAGGTATGGGAGATATCGGGTACGCCAATCGCTGGACTATGGAGGTCTATAACCGAGACGAGTGGGTCATCCCTCTAGTAGTAGGCCGACGTATTGCCCAGATTGTGTTCCTCAACACAGGCCTATCAGAGAAGGTCTATGTGTCCAAGTATCAGGAGACTGCAGACGTTACGGTTCTAGAAAGTCTGTGGCATCCAGACAACATGAAGGCCGCTCTTTGGCGCGACCGTGACATCAACCAAGTCTACAAGGACCCCATCTACATTTCAGTCTCAACCACAATCACAGACTAGGAATAGCCCCAATGTCCTATACGCCAATCATCTGTGTTGACTTCGACGGCGTCATACACTCCTACCACAGAGGGTGGCAAGGAGGAGAGATCTATGGTTGGGTAACTCGAGGCTTCTTTGAATGGTTGGGAGAGATGCAGCAACAGGGATGTGAAGTCCATATCTATTCCTCTCGCAGCAAGACTCCCGAAGGCATCCAGGCAATGCAAGCTTGGCTAGCAAGGCAAGAACAAGAGTGGAAAATCCTGAAGGGCAAAGACCACAAACCTACTCACTCCCTCAAGGATATTGTGTTCTCAGCACAGAAGCCTGCAGCGCACATTACAGTTGACGACCGCTGTGTCAGGTTTGAAGGTAGCTGGACCGATCCTGAGATAGATCCCGACTACATCCTGCGGTTCAAACCATGGACCCAAGTTCGTGGCGCGACCTTCAGTGCTCCCACTCCCACTCCCGAGGCTGCTACCGAGTCTGCTACCGAGCCCGCTTCCACGCCCACGCCCAAGACGCATGGCTTCAAATCAGACGCAGATTTCCTACTCTATTGTGAAGTTCATGCCAGGACTGCGCGTGGAGCTTTCAGTAGCCGACATATTGCAGAGCTTCTACGCCTAGCAGACCTCGAAGAGGATGCCCGGGCGTGGGACGGCGTTGGTAATATAATCGTCGACGGCTGGAAGAACGATGTCGATGAACTTGTGGCTCGGGCTCGTGAGATCTTAAGAGAGCGTGAAGCTAAGCTCATAGCTGAGGATGCAGGTACACGCTCGTACGATGCGTACCTCGAAGCTATTCAGCCTGGGATCGATATCAGTCCCAGCCACATGCGCAGACAGTACATCATGCTTGCCTTATCTGGTGAAGTAGGTGAAGCTGCTAACTTAGTCAAGAAGGAGTGGCGAGGCGACAACATCTCGCCTGAGGTAATCAAGGACAGGCTCAAGAGCGAGACAGCTGATATCCTCGCCTATACATTCCAACTATGCAAGCATGAAGGTTGGGATCCCCTAACCATCATGTGGGAGAAGCACCTTGAGGTCGAAGCCAGACAGCAGTTTAAGGACCTAAAAGCAATCCCGACAGAAGTCCGGGAGCACAACGAACTGAAAAGGATCATGGCTAGCAAGGTGTGACGATGAAGCTCCCAGCAGACTTAACAGGCCATAGGTTCGGAGACCTTCTAGCAGTAGAGTGGTCAGGAAGATATACGAATTCTGGTGGTAAGATATGGACCTGCTTATGTGACTGCGGAGCAGTTATAGATGTCAGCAGGAGCAATCTAGCTACTGGAGGTACTAAGAGTTGTGGACACAGAAGGTATACTGTGCCTACCAAACACGGCATGTACGGCACTCCGGTTTACCATGCCTACATGAATATGGTGCAGAGGTGCTATAACCCCCTAGCTACGGGATATTTCGACTACGGAGGTCGTGGCATCGAAGTATGTGAGAGATGGCGAGAGAGCTTTGAAAACTTTCTCGCAGATGTGGGGGACGTTCCAAGTCCGGGGCTCACTCTGGAACGTGAGAACAATGAAGGGAATTATGAACCAGGTAACGTCAAGTGGGCTACCCGAAAGGAACAGGCTCTCAATCGTAGAGCCTAGGTCGTTGGCACTAGGTCCAAAAGCTGACCAAAAATTTCTTTTAGGTACCCTCACTTTTTCCTTGCTTGTTCTTAAAAACTCCTATATAATTAAGGAGTTGATGCAGCCTCAACCACAAGATAAACGGAGGACCATCTTGGCTCAATCGAATCGCCCCCAACGAGCAACCCGCGAAGTTGGCGGTCCTGTGGCTCAGGCTCAAGCAACTGTTAACCGTCCCCAAGTCGCTCCCCAGCGTCCCATGGGACTTCAGCCAATCGAAGAGGAAGGAAGACCTATGTCAGAGACTCATGATGATACCGGCGCCGGCGCAGCCACCGAACAGCCGAAGAGCGCAGTTACCCCACCGTCGGAGGAAGAGCTGCGGAAGGCCCGCGAGATCGTCAGCCGCGCCAAGGCAACCGGCGTCAAGCTGTCGAGTGCAGGTGGTGGAACGGCCCGCATCATGCTGCCAACCGGTGAGCCTCGCGTCGCCTACATCAAGCGTCGCTGGGAAGCCGGTGTCAGCCGGAACCAGATCCTGAAGGAGATCCAGAGCGCCGGCGGCGTGCACGAGAAGTGCACCTACCAGATCGTCTTCAGCGCCACCAAGGGCGTCCCGGGCGGACCCGACAAGGGCACCGAGACCGGCGAGAAGCAGTACAGCCTGGCGCCGAAGCCCGAAGGTGGGCAGCAGGAAGCCGCGGAGTAGTTACTACCAGCCGGTTAGCCAACAGCACGGACTGCAGGCCCATCACAGCCAGCCCCGTGCTAGTGGTCGATTGTAAAGCCATTGGCACAGCTGTGTAGGTAGTAGTCCGCGCTGTTAAGAGTGTCCTCGTATACCTCTACGGGGACACTCTTCCACCACCTTACAAGCTCTCATGTACCAAACTACCACCTCCATCACCGAGTTCTCCTGGGGAGGAGAATGACTGCCGTGAACAGTGCGGTGTTCATCAACCTGTCGATTCTTCGACGGGGCGGTGAATTTCACTTGCTTCGGAAAACTTATGGCCCAACTGACTAGAGTTGAACTCCAAAGCCAATTGGACGAGGAGAACTCAGCTCCTAGTCGGTCGGGCCATCTCTTTTTCGATTTCTACCAGAAAGCAAAAGGCCGACCGCCTATTTCAAGACTCCCCAGATACATTATTGGATTGGACCCAGGAGAGACTACAGGAGTCTCAGTCTGGGTTCGTCCAACTCCTGATCCAGGCGACCCCGACGGAGAATACACTGTAAGTACATTCCAGATAAACACCTCCATCATCGAATGGGGTGTCGACAAGCTCAACTTACTTCTTAGACCTACGTTACCTGTTGGCTCGACCTTAGTTATTGCTGAGTCCTTCAGAATCTACTCTTGGAAGGCGAAGACGCTTTCATGGAACTCCTTGCTGACTCCCAGGCTCATAGGGTGCATCGAGACCTTATGTCGGCTACGCAGCTTGCCTCTATGCCAACAGTCAGCCCAGCAAGGCAAAGGGTTTGTAACCGACGAACGTCTAGAACGCTGGAATCTTTACATACCAGGTAAACGCCATGGTATGGACGCGACCCGACATGTCTGCCAAGCTCTTCTCTTTCAGGAGTTCACAAATAATGTCTGACGCCCCCGTCCCCGTCCCCGAGTACGAGCAGGTTGCTGATGACCTGCAGAAGCAGTCCCAAGCTACAGGTGTCAACCCCAAGGATCTAATCGGGGTCCGTAAGATCCCACTATCGATCGTCCCCTACTCAGCTGTCGCAGGTATGGCGTTAGCACTGCTCGATGGGGCTAGCAAGTACGGACCGTTCAACTACCGAGACATACCAGTCCAGAACCACATCTACGGTGAGGCAGGCCTGGGACATTTCATGTCTTGGCTCGATGGAGAAGACAATGCCCAAGACTCCGGGCTCCACCATCTGTACCATGCTATGGCATGTGCTGCCATCATCATTGATGGAACCGTGCAGGGGACTATCAAGGAGACCCGCCACTCTTTTGGCAAGCCGGGTCCAGGTACCTTCTCTCGAGATCCCTTCAAGCAGCTCGGCGACCCAGACAAGATCAAAGAGCTCCTCGAACGCAAATGGCGGACAACCTCAATCGGGTCCTAACTCACACCTAGGCCAGTGCAGGGGCGTTTCAGGGAGGTCGCGGTGGTCATGCCCGTAGACAGACTGCCCCCAAACAAGGACAAACGTACGCACTCATGGCGTCGTAATACCACCTATCACATCTGGTACGGTGTAGTGCAACGCTGCTACAACATGGACCACACAGCATATTGGGAGTATGGGGGTAGGGGCATCAACGTTCAAGAGACTTGGTTGTACCCTCCCTACACGGAATCTCTACGGTTGAAGCTGGAGGCTTTTGCCAATTTCGTAAATGATGTAGGCCTGAGACCTTCCCAACATGTATCGTTGGATCGCAAAGACCCCAACGGGCACTATGAGAAAGACAACGTCCGTTGGGCTACCTTACAAACACAAGCACGCAATAAACGCAAGTCCATCTTCGTACCAGATCCTGCCGACCCCACCAAGCTAATACCTGCGGCAGAGTTAGCCGAACGTATGAAGATCTCGTACCAACAGTTGCGATACAGGCTCAAGAGCCTTAACCAATGGCCGGGCGATACATAACGGGAAGAGGTACTTACGGAACCTCGGGAAGACCTGTACCAGATAACAGCGCCAGACTTTGTTGCAGGTCTGGTTATCATCGAAGAACGCTGCTTTGAATGTGCGCCCATAATCCGCTACAAGCTCTTACACAAGCACATACGCTACATAGAACGATGGTGTAAAAACAAAGGTTATCTCCTACAGAGGGTTTGACGCATGCCTGAGATCGATCTTAACTCGAGAAGGTTTAAGGGTCCAAACGACTACATCACCTTCGGCAAGTATAAAGGCAAGACCTTAGCAGAGGTCGCTAAGGTTGAAGCCAGATACCTACTTTGGGCTAACGAGAAGATAGACTGGTTCGACATCGACGAGGATTACCTAATCGAGATCGAGAACCTCATCGAAGCCCAGAAGCACTCGAACGCGGGCCGACGCATGCGCGGTGCATTCTTCAGAGATGACCTCGATGACGAAATTCCTTTCTAGCTCAGCCATAGCTGCTGCCATCGCTACCATGTGCGTAGTCGCTGTAGTGCGCGCAGATACTGAGACTCTGCCTATCGTACCTGATGACAAGCTTACTCCAGGAGTTGTAGCATCTCAGGACGTTAACACAGTGTGTGCTCAAAGTAGCGGTACTTACAGCCACGAGCACCGACACACCTCCCAGTCTCTGAAGAACGAGGTGTTCCACCGCTATGGGATTGCGAAGAAGGGCCGCGACTTCGAGATTGACCACCGCTGCCCGCTAGCACTCGGCTGTGCTGACGTGGTCGAGAACCTGTGGCCTCAAGCTGGATGGCAACATCCTTCGTACCACGATAAGGATCGGCTCGAGACGTACGTGTGGAGAGCGGTCTGCAAAGACAAGACTATGACTCTCCAGGAAGGTCAGGACATGTTCTTGGCCCCTACGGACTGGCGTGACTCTTACAGAAAGGTGTTCCACCAAGACCCCAACTGACTAGCATAAGCGCAGCACCTTATCTCCTCCCTTCAACCAGGAGTGCATATATGGCACAAACAGCTAAGACAGAAGAGAAGCCTTTTGACTTCGACGGTCTGATCGAAGAGGTCTCGGACGTAGTCAAGGTAGGTGAGTCGACCGTGGTCGCGGTCATGGGACTGATCGACGCGATCCGCAAGTTGGACCCGAGCGACAAGATCAAGTCGTTCCTCGGGCTAGCAGAGGAGCACGTACCGACTATAGCAGAGGCTGTCAAGGCAGGTACCGTCGCAGAGAACGAAGACAACGAAGACGACGAAGACGGCGAGGGCGAAGGCGAAGCCGGAGCTGAGGGCGAAGACTCGAGCGCGAACCCGCCGACGCTATCTCAACACAGCGGTCCGCCTCTGTCTCCGTCCCCTGGTCAGAAGACCTAACCCACCACACTACATACTACACACTACACACTACAGCATAATAACAGAAAATGCGAGTTGGGAACTTGTCCTAGCTTTCGTTTTTCCCCAAACCGACGACCAAGCATAATGGACAGCCACCTCCTCGCGAGGTGGTTTTCTTTTGCCTAAAGGACCAAGAAAAAGCATTGGGCAACGTATATTTTTTCCTTGATTGTCTTAAAGGACTGAGTTATAATATTAGTACAATTGCACTCTACCAAGAGAAGGAGACTAGCATGCGCGTATATCGGCAGGGCGACGTTCTGCTCCGCGAGTGTGTCGGAGAAACTGCATCGATGCACCCCCAGCTCAAGGAGATCCCGAGACAGAACGGCAAGGTCGTTTTGGCCCTGGGAGAGTCCACAGGGCACATGCATGCTTTCGGCCAGAGCAAGATCAAGATGTTCGCCGAGACAGGCGATGGCCGAGGTCTGACCGGGTTTGGTAACTCTGGACTATTCCGAGGCCGGGCAGACAACCAGCGTAGCCTCGTACACGGAACTGAATCCGACCCGCTGCAAGCACCGCAGCTCCGACGCTTCATTGAGGTCGACGAAGAGGTCGGTCTGCTCGAACATGACGAGCACGAGACTATCCAGGTCGGCAAAGGCTTCTACGAGGTGATCATCCAAAGGGAATACACCCCGGAGCGCATCCGCCGGGTCGAAGACTAACATTATTGAGCCTGCGTGCCCGAATCCCTAGAGTGGTCAAGACACGTGGGCAATAGTCCGGTCATTACCTCGAAAGAGGGAGGCTACCTTGCCTGTGAGGGCGGAGTACCCAATCTCCTTAATAGCTAGACCACTGAGCGGTGTGGGCAAAGCCGGCAGAGAGGTGCAAGGCCTCTCATTCTACGTAGTGAGATGAGGTGGGGTGGTGTGTAGTGC
>Ga0247661_1000054_pt1 | contig 20778 bp, 41 predicted proteins | sample CNK02_metaG_FD_182799 | JGI IMG/M metagenome (GOLD analysis project Ga0247661, IMG submission 182799) | Soil microbial communities from Purdue University Martell Research Forest, Indiana, United States - CNK02 | ecosystem: Environmental > Terrestrial > Soil > Temperate forest > Bulk soil...
GAAGGTCCGCCGGATATAAGCGGCGTATATAAAAACGCGATTTAAGGCCTCTAGTCGCCCCAAGGTTGAGACTTTGGGTTATATTTGATCTAAGCTTCGCATCAATATATGGTATTATATGGTAACATATGGTAAAAAATAGTCCCTCTAAAATACGCGGGGGTACTTGATTTTTGAAATTTGTTAGAAAACCAAGTTAGGTAAAATAGTTTTGAACTTTTTGGATCACAAATTGCAATTTGAAAACGTAAAATATTTAAACTGAAAAATTAAAAATCTAATTTAAGGAGTTCCTTCTTGACATAAACCATCCTGTGCCTTATTATACTATTTTAACCAAAGGAGATTTATGAAATCGTTAGTTATTCTGAGTTTACTGTTCGCTTCAATCGCCCAAGCCCGTCAAGACAATAACATTGTTAGCGTCCTCGTCGGTCAAGGTCCCGCAGGAGTCGAGCAAACCCCCAATGCACCCTCTTCAAGCTCTAACTCCACCAGTACTTGCTCTTCCCCTGGCAATAGCAATTGTAATGGTAACAGCGGAAACACAACCACTGTTAACAACATTACAAATACTTTGCAGGGAGATGGCACTAAAGAGCGCCGAGATGCGGTTGTTGGTCTTATGTATCAGCGCCGAATTGAGAACAGCCCGCTTATTTTAGGCGTTCTCGTTCAAACCAATCAAACCTATTCAACGATTGTAGGCGTTAGTTTTTAACGCTTTGATTCCATCGCCGCCAATGCGCGCTTCATTCTATCTGCTTCAGACACAGCGGGTAGGACAGAAGCAGCGGTTGGCTGCATGGAGTTATTTAATGTACGCGTGATTTTAGGTTCACCGACAGATTTAGCATCGGCGGCTGGTTTTTCTGGTTGTTTTGAAAACTTCTTAGTTCCGAGTGCCTTCTTAGCCTCATCTTCTAAATACTTCTCAACAAGATCGGCTGCTTCTTTAACTGAAAGTACGCGCTTGTTTTGCTTATAGAATTCATCAACTGTTTCGGCAATAAGTGATTGCTGATTGTATGTAGAAATGAGTTCATACTCATCTTTATTAGCGGATACGAATTCCTGCACTTCAGTATTGTAAGCTTCCCATGCAGCTTCGAGATCCGACTTCTGCTTAGCATCAGCAGCTTCCTTAGCTTTTTGCGTTGCTGTTTTTTGCTCTTCTTCTTTTTGTGCCATCTCCTTCTTAAAATCCTCAATAGTCTTCTTGGCAACTTTAATTGGATCTGTTTCTTCTGGCATACTATATTTGCCGTCAAGTTGAGCCAATGTTAGCGCATTGTAATCCATGCCAGTGCGTTCTTTAATAGCCGCAAATACGTCTGTTTCCCATAGTGATTCAGATTTAGCAATTTTAGCTTCACGGGCCGCAATGGCGGCTTCGCGTTCAGCAAGCTTAGCTTCTGAGGCTTTGATTGATTTAGATTGCTCTACGATTGCTTTTTCTTTTTTGGCAAGGGCGGAGAATTTAGCACTGAGAGGCTCTTCTTTTTTAGGCTCGGTCTTTGTTTCAGTAACAGGAGCTTCGACTTTCGCTTCCGCTCCGGTTTCCGTCTTATTAGAATCAGCGGCGGTCGATTGTTCTCCGTTATTAGCCTTTGTCTCTGACTCGGAGACGGCTGCCGTGACTTCTTGTTTAGTTAACGCTTGAGATTGAGGTGGGGGTGTGGCACTAGGTGTAGGGGTATTTAATGCGGCCATGGCTGTTTCTATTGACATTTAATTCTCCTATATAATTTATGATCTAGTTGTATTTAAACATATAATTATTGACTTGTCAAGCTTTTTATGCTTGAGGCGCATTTGGTAACATTGGACTAACCGGCGGTGCGGTTGGCACGGCTTGTGGCGGCCCGCCCATTGGCATTGGGGGAGGAGGCGGTGTAGCCTTCATAACTAGTACACCTACTTGATCCCGAAATCTACGCAACATCTCCATTTTATCTTCTTCCAAACCTTGATTTTTACCTAGCGCATAATATTCGAGCACCAGTTCATTTGCAAGAGTGAGATCATCTTCCGGCTCCGGTACGGTATAGATACCATCATCTACAATCTTTTCTAAAATTGTGTGTAAATATTCTTCTCGTGCGTTATCCAAATTTTCTTCAGCTTCCAAATCAGGAAAGTCAAGCAATCGACGTCCTTGTCTTAATGTAAGAATTCCTGCTTGCATAAACTCTTGAATAGTTTGTAAACGTCCTGCGGGGTCGTCAGGTAAAGAAGAAACAGGAAAGCATTTCATTATGTATTCATCTTCTTCAAGATCTATATCAGCCCAATCAATTGTCTCAGTGAATTTCTTACCCGGTGCTTGGACCTTATATTCCCCAGTTTCTTCGTGAATCTCTTTAGCAATTGCTATAGAAAGTTTCGCGCAATCCATAAAGAAGTCTTCATAATGTTGACCGAGTACAGTGAAGCGATCACTTTCGATATCATTGTATTCACGTAATGCTTTACCACTATCTAATCCCGCAGGCTTTTTACTTGTAGCACTAAGTTGACTAACTCCTTCTTGTTCATAGGCCTGATTTTTTAAAGTTGTAAGATGGCCGAAATACTCCTGCGGAATAAATGAAGAAGAAAGATATTGTGGCATTTCATCACTAACTAAAACAGAACCGATGTCATTATTAATATGTTCTTTGGGCAGCTTTGAACCTGTCTTTAACCATACTCGATAAGTTCCATGAAGGTGCATTGATCTTTGAATGACCCATAGAATTTTATTAATTTCAAGTTGAATTGATTGTAAGCGCTCCACACTACCTTGACCCCAGAATCCAAAAGGTCTTTTTGAAGATTTAATAAACACAAAAGGAAAATAATCTTTAGTCCATTCTTCAGTAAATAATTCTCCATTTTCTAAAGATATAACATGCAAACCATCTTTAGCATCAGGACCAGATGGCAAATGCCATGATTCACGAATCGTCACCAAATCGGCAGTATTGACGTACATTCCAGTAAGATCACCACTCGTGCTATTCGCAATATCTATTATTTTTTTCTTATTTGGAAAAGAATCTAAAATAACACCACGATCTACCGCCTTAATTCTATGTAACTGGCGCGCATTTCCGTACATACTTTCAATAGTATCTACAATTAATTCTGTAGCAACAACTCGTTCCCATTTAACGCGACCATTTTGTTCAAAAATATGAACAATGCCATCGCCATAAATTTGTGCATCTCTAAGAACATCTGGCCCTAATTTGTAGGCGCCATTCTCATAAAAAATTCCATCGCAAAATTTAGTTAATTTCTTTGCTTTGCGGACTAATTTATAATTTCCACCAGACGTTAAAAATAAAGGCTTAGGTTTATTTTTGGACATTTTTGCTACTATAGTATCAATGACACTTTGACAAACATTATAAGTTACGCGGTCTTTTATTGAATTAGCTATTGAACTAACTTTTGTAAAAGATAGTCCATTAAGACCGATCATATTCACGTTTCCGTAGAGACGCGTATCTATTTGGTATTGCGATTGCCTCGGAGAATCTGCTTCTTGAATGGTCTTACATGTTGCAGTTATTGAAGCAGCTAGATCTGTTTTTTTAGAAAGCCACCACTTTTTTGAAACTGCGGAAACATTAGGAGGAGTTCCAGCAAAACCAGAAAATTGACTATAATCCATTTTTTATATACCTTTAATGTAAGGGAATTTAGTTCCCTTTTTTCTATGTTCTTTTTCTGTTAATATTTGAAGATTGGAAGGAATATGTAAACCACTAATATTTTTACCACGTAAAGGTATTATATGGTCAACTTCATACAATTCGCCCAAGGTCTCTGAAAATAATTTCGCGTAAAAGTAAAATTCTTCTATTTTTTCAAAGTCTTCTTTGGTTAACCATTTAGGAGTTCTATTTAATTTTGCCGCCTGCCTTTTTCTGACTGCAGCAAGTTTCTTATCTGGATGAAGTTTTGCCCATTTTCTTTGCGCTTTATTCAATATTTCTCTATTTTCTCTACTATATTGATTACCCTTAGCACGCAATTCCGCATGATTATCAATATAATACTGATTCTGGTATTTTGTTATTTCTTCAAGATGAGCTAATTTATATTCCTTAACTTTATGATCTATTTTAGCTTTATTTTTTATTCTATTAACTCTACGTAATAGCTTAAGACAACTTTTGCAATTATTATAAACCCCTGATTTCTTTGACACAAAAAACTCAGTTAAGGGCAGCTTTTTATGACAATCCTTACAAATTTTCAAACTTGGTTCCTGGCTTTTGTTTCTTTGCGACCGGATTGAATTACATCGAAATAGGGTGAACTATATACTAACATTTCAGAATCATTCGGCATGGCCGCAGATGGATCATGCACTAAACCCTCAATCTTATCATCATTCTTCTTTGATTTAGGCAACTCAGGTGCCTTCACCTCAGCCGAATACTCCCATTCCCCCATCTTCGCCGACAAAAGACCGAGTTTTTTGCACAATTTCACCCATTTTCTGAAGTTTTTTAGTTGATTTGTGTCCATATATGGGTCAGAATGATCGATATGAACGAAGCAATCTTATCAATCTGCAGTCTCCTAGCCCTCCACGGCTCAGCAGACACAGCCTGCATCACAACTCTCCCCGTGGCCTACCATTCCAGTGCCATTTCCTCTCCAATTGAAGCAGAGCAAAAAGTACTCGAAAAAAAGGGCGCAAAGCTATTAAAGGGCCACGAGACACTAAGCGCCGCCTCAATTATAGGGTATGAAACTATCAAAAAAGATTTCAAAATTCCGCTTGATAACCATATAAGTCTAGAGTATAGTAATTTTAATACCGGAACCTGCAACCTTAAATGGGAGTTCTAGGGTTTTGTGAAAGGAAAACACTGTGACTAAATGTAAAAACTGCGACGTAGTGGACCTCGGCATCAACCGCGTAAACAAATTCGGTGAGATGTACGAACTCTGCCCCAACTGCGGCGTAGAAGACAGTGTCGAAGAAATCGACGAAATCGAATGGCAAGAATCCATGGCCCTCGCAGACGCCGACTTTCAAAATGAACTTTCGGAGGATTGGGAATGAAAAAGCTCCTACTCGCAGGTGCCATAATCCTCTTCTGTGACCCCACAATTTATGACAGCATTTACCGCGCAATTATCTTAGACATCATGAAACATCCTGTAACAAGACCTTATTTGGAAGACCGCAATCGCGCCATTACAACCCTAAGAAAACTATGCCGAGGACAAAGGAGTAGCTATGAAACGCACTAGAGTAACTACCGAATTAATTAAAAGCTTTAGGCCTTGTAAAGATCGGTTGGATAACTTTAAGCAACACTATGGTGACCATACCAACTATACGCCATTACAATTTACTAAACTAATTAACATTACACATAGAGATAAAGTATGGGTATTACTAAGACTTCTTACTAGAACATCAATAGAAGTATTTGCTATTGAGTCAGCTATATCAGCATATCAATACGCCGACGCCGCCTACGCCGTCGCCGCCTACGCCGCCGACGCCGCCGCCGACGCCGACGCCGCCGCCGCCTACGCCGCCGCCGCCGCCGCCTCCGCCGCCGCCGACGCCGCCGCCTACGCCGCCGCCGTTAGATCAAAGGAAGAAGAAAATCAATTAAAGTCTTTACTATACTTGTTAAAGACTGATTCGGAGGATTCATGAACATTATCATCCGCCATAAAAATCGCAAGTTCTATAATAGAAACCTCAAAGGCTATACCACATTATTAGATATTGTGCAAGCCGTAAAAGATGGGGATGAATTTATAGTGTTTAATACAAGAGGTGAAGACGTTACGGAAGAAACGCTTAACGCGGCCATCTATAAGCATCTGATTATTCCGAGCGATAAGGCAGCTACATTAATAAAAGAACTTTATGAAGTTGACAGCGTTGTGCAATCATGATAGACTTCAATCTGAGTGATAATGCATGGCTACAGACTTTAGATGATTGTGTTGAGTTGAACATGCCATTTCAACTCATTAGTCTCAATTTAAAGTGCAGGCCGCATTTAGAAAAGCATCTTAGAATACTGCGCATTTGGCATTTGAAACAGATTAATTAATCTCAAACCCTTATTGGGTTTTGCGACAAAGGAGTAAAACACATATGTTAGCTTATCATGCAGATCCAAAAATTAAATCCAAGTATCTTAAACGCGTACAAGCACATTTTAAAGCTGACCAAATAGTACAAGGCGCCACCGGACAAGATGGAAAAGGTTGTGCGGTATGGTGCACACTTGATAAATATGACCACGGTTCTTATGAAACAGAATTAGGTATTCCAAGACTTTTGGCACGACTTGAAGATGGGATATTTGAAGGACTTTCAGTAAAAGAATCAAAAACCTGGCCTGCTAAATTTCTTCGTGCTATTAAACCTGGAGCAGATCTATCTAAGGTTGGATCGAAATTTTTAGTCTGGTTATTAGAAGATGTGATTCAATATGCAAAACCAAGAGGCAAAATAGCTATTCAGGCTGTCATTGATTTATATAAAAGACAAATTAGTGGAGAAAATATAACTTATCAGCAGTGGTCAGACGTTAGATTAGCCGCCTACGCCGCCGCCGACGCCGCCTACGCCGCCGACGACGCCGCCGCCGCCGCCGCCGCCGCCTACGCCGCCGCCGCCGCCGCCGCCGCCTACGCCGCCGACGCCGCCGCCGCCTACGCCGCCGCCGCCGCCGCCGCCGCCTACGCCGCCGACGCCGCCTACGCCGACGACGCCGCCGCCTACGTTGCCGCTAAACAAAAAGCCAGAAGTAAACAAGCTAAGAAGCTTCTTGAACTTCTCCGCGAGTGCCAATAATGTATTTTGTACAAAACATAAAAAGGAGAAAAATTATATGAAAGCATACTTAAAAGGTGACAAAGCTCAAATTGGTCTAGTAACACGAGTTTATGTAACGGATAGTGGACAGAAGCGAATGACCGTCAGTTTTCCATATAGTACCGTTGATGCCGAGGTTTTGAATTTTGAACTCGTCTAAATGTGATTTTTGTGAAAAAACCTGCGTAGGATATACTGCGATGCAACTAAATTTATATTGCGAAGATCACGCTGAAAAAGCAGCTAAAATAGCCGAAGAATATTTTAAAGAATTAGAAGAACAGGATAAAACAAATGGAATTAACTAACGAGATCAATAAAGCCCTTGCCCGTATCCAGTCAGAAGATCACGTTGTACATAAAGGTTTGCGTGAAGCGCTTTTCGATGCTGTCACTCCAGTATTCGATTTCGACGCGCAAGCTTTCTTCCCCATCCGGCCATCATCAGCCACTAAGCCATTGCGGGATATCTTCTATGATCTTAAAAACTTCTACATGCCGGGGTCTATTCCTAAAAGCGACTTCGAACCACGCGTAAAACTGATCTTCCAATTTGGTCACTTAACAGAAGCCCTCATATTAAAATTATGTAAAAATAAATTTAACGTTCAAGACGAACAGAAAAGAGTAAAATATGGTGAGCTCATTGATAAAGACGGCACAACAATTCCTCTTACAGGAAGTATCGATTGGGCAATGCGTCTTGATATTGGTAGTAGTGCGCTCACTTTGGTGGATAGTAAGTCCATCGGTGATTACCCTTTTAAGACTGCACCTAAAGAAGCCAACATCGCGCAAATGCAACTCTACATGCATTCGGACTGGGGCCGGGAAAACAAAGTCGATAAAGCGATCTTAATCTACTTCAATAAAAATACTTCGGATATTAAATGCATTGAAATTGACTATGATGGCGGTCTTGCATCTAATCTTTTAAAACGTCTACAATTAGTTTGGTCCTATTATCTCAAGGATGAGGTACCCCCTAGAGAATATCTAGCGGGATGTGACTGGGAGGCGGATTATAGTGCTTATAAAGACTATGACAATCGTGAGTTTACAGAAAATTCAGCAAGAAGAATAATTACTGTGCAGGAATATGCACCCAAAATTGGGAAATATCCAAAAGATGCTATTCGTGCTCATGTAGAAAAATATGGTAGTAGTATAGTTAATTATATTGACAAAAGTTTGGTTATCAATTATATTGATGGAAAGTTAGTTTTAAGTTAATTTTATGAAAGGAAAATTATAATGTCAGAATCAATTGAACAATTCGAAGATGTAAGTGGAAACGGTAAACTTGTAAAAACAGCTAAATTGGCGATCGGGGATTCATTTAGGGGCAAGCTTGTCTCCCTCCAAGTCTCCACTAAATATCCCGATCGTCAAAACCTTTGTATGGAAGAAGCTGATGGCACGCCATTTTTGGTGTTCACATCAGGCTCACTTTCATACGCGGTGAAAGATGGCAAACTTGAAGTTGGCCAAACCTATCGCATCACGCGCTTAGAGAACAAACCCTCTAAAGGCGGCACCACCCGCACCCAGTTTAAAATCGAGCGCCTTAAGTCCAATGGCAGCGTTGCTGGACCCGGAGTGAATGATGTTAAACCTGTTGGAAAAGCGTAATTTTCCGATAGTATTTGGCGGTAATAATAGTTCTGTTCTGAAGTCTTGGTTACGAGAAATTGGTATTCAAGATTATATTCACGCAGAATTGGAACATGAAAGTATTGCACCATATGAAATGCAGCTTTCCGCCGCCCACATACTACATGAATACGCGGGGTTTCGATGGGTCTTCTCTGTCGGCAAATTCGCCGATAGGGTATTGAACATGGCAGGCATCTCTCACGGTGCCTTACCTTCCCATCCAACGCCTCTAGAATTGAATCGTGCCATAATGAATTGTAGAAACTATCTTATAAGGAGTGGTTATGCCCCAACGAGTCGCCCAACTATCTGTAGCTGATAATCTTTGTCAATTAGCCCGCGAATTCAAAAGTGGCGATCCCACTATGGCGGGTGCGATACGTAAAGAATTTAAACAAAAATCTCTTAATGATGTAACACGCGCCGTGGTATACTTAATGGAAGTTATCGGATCTCGAGACGAACAATACAAAATTCTTCAAAAAGAAAATGCGGACCTTAAAGAAATCTTAAAACTCAACAATATTTCACTGGAGGAAACTGATGGACCTACCGAAGGAGTTGAAGGATCGAACGGAGTGGCCGCTACGGGAGTTGATCAAAATATTGGAGCTGGAAGGGTTGAGGTTAGTGGTAATGTCAATACATAAACCAACTAAAACTAAACGATCTGGTAATGGAAGCAAGAAAAAATAACAGCAGATTTCGTACATAATATGATTAAAGAACTTAGTTTAAAAATTTATTTTATTCGACCTCGTGTAGATGTTTTAATTGCATTTACTGGAGGTAATATGATAAGCTCTTCATTATCAAGGCTTCCTAGATTACTTTGGAATTATTGGAGAATATAATGTATCAAAATATCGAGATTGCCGACCGCCAATGTCCACGCTCCGGTGCCATGTCCTGGTCTTGTAATTGTGAAGGTAGTAAAAAAGATAATTATGTTACAATGCATGCAACTAAGGCCGATGGTGAAGGCAAATGTATTCTCTGTGGCCATTACGCATATCGAATTGAAAACCATAAGCTTCACGCTGAACGTACTTGGTTACATAAGAGAAGTAAATAATGGAATATCAAAACGAACTAGAGTTGAGAATAGAATGCAGAGATCTTATTGATTCTGTATTATCTCTTGATTCTTGTACTCGCATAGTTGAAATTATAAATATTCTTTCCTCGGATGATGAAGTAGCACATAGTCTGGAAGATGACTTTAGAGAAGCTGTATTAAAACAGATAGAACATCCATTAGCTAAAATTGCTTTGAAAACTTCAGACATTGAATTTTCTAGATGGTGTTCATGATAATCCGACACAAGAAATTTTTGGATATTTGTTTTCATTCTAATTTTTTAGCTTTTAATACGCATCATGGAAGATGGGTTAATATGGGATATACTAAATCTTGGTATTTGCCCGGGGAAAAGATATTTCTTACAATACAAGATCCTAAAGATTGGGAAAAATGTTTAGAGCCCGCCGCAAAATGTCTACGTTATGCTAAATGGGCACCGCTATGAAAAAAATATGGGGCGTAGAATGCCCGGAGTGTAAAAAGCGCCTTTTCTCATTTCATGTACATGATTTTAAGTCATGCGGGTGCCCCAATGAAACATTTGTCGATGGCGGAACTTGTTATCTTCGCGCAGGATTTAAAACTAAAAAACCTCGTCGCATAGCCTGGTCTAAACAAGACGGCAATTATGAAGAACATGCGGCACCGTACGCTAAAAGGAAAGATTGGTTTCCATATTGAATTATTTACCTATTGACATTGAGACAACATCATTGCATTTTAAAAAAGGAAAAATTCTTGGTGTGGGCTATATTGACTCATACGAAGCACCAAAATTGGAATATTCAGGACCTCTAACAGCTCAAAATTTCAAATTTGAATACAAGTGGTTTAAACAGAATGGAATAAAGGCTGATATTCAATTTGACACCTTATTAGGGGCATCATTACTCATAAATCGTCCCGTTGACTTAGATTTGGGTAGTTTAGCTAAATATTATCTCAATTGGGAATCATGGAAAAGCGAAACGGATAGATTATTTAAAAAGAAGAATTGGGTTGAACTATTAGAAGCTGATCCCAAACTTCAAACAGCACTAAAAGAGCGAAACTTATATGACTTAAAATCAACTGCGGCGCTTACACCAGTTCTTTTGCAGCTAATGGAAAAAGAAGGCATTAAAAAGTTTTATTTTGATCGAATTATGCCTGCAGCATATCTTTTGGCAAATGCAGAATATAATGGTATGCGAATTGATGTCAGTGCAACTTCTTCAAAACTTGCGGAGATTGAGCAGGATATTCTCCGCACCAAAACTCTATTAGAAGCATGGCTTGGCCCAATTAATCTTAATTCCCCTATTCAGCTAAAGAAAGTTTTACGTGAAAAAGGCTACGATCTTTGGATATGGGATTTTAAGAAAAAAGCCATGGTCGAATCCACTGGTGCCGAATCTCTTGAACGACTCCTCCCAAATAAAAATATTCAATTACTTATTGACTACAAAGAAGCATTGAAATTAAAAGGGTTTTTAGTAAGCTGGTTAGAGGAACAAATCGATGGAAAAATTTATCCAAGTTATAATTTGGCATCTACGAGAACTGGTCGATTATCTTGTACGAAGCCTAATCTTCAACAAATCCCAAGAAATAAGGAAATTAGGGCGCTATTTATTTCAGATCCTGAAAAAGTATTCATAATAGGTGATTACAGTCAGATAGAGCCCAGAATTGCTGCCCATTATACAAAAGATGAAGCACTTCTAAATGTTTTTAAAAGTGGACTTGATTTTTATGGCTCTATTGCAGTTAATGTTTTAGGTGTGTCATGTCATCCAAATGAGGTTAAAGAAAAATTTCCTCAACAACGAGCAGTTGCAAAAGAAATAGGTTTATCAATACTATATGGCATAGGCGCCCAAAAACTTAGTTCTATTATAAAGAAAAAGGCAGGTATAATTTTATCAAAAGAGACCTGTGCTAATATAATTAAGGATTATTTTAAAGCATATCCAAGACTTCTTGATTTTAGAAATTACGTAATTAATAAAATTGATCACGGAGAAATACTTAGAACATATCATGGTCGGCAATATAAAATTAGTCCCGATAAAGCTTTTTCTACGGGTATAAATACCATCATTCAAGGTACAGCAAGTGACGAATGTCTTTTTTCTCAATTAGACGTGGAAAAAGAATTAAAAAAACTTAGGATTGAAGCGCCGTTAGTTTGTATTATACACGATGAGATCATAAGACAATGTGCACCAGAACATGCCCAAATAGTCGGCCAATTAATGGAAAAAATAATGACTCAACCAAAGTTTGACTGCCCATTAAAATTCGAATGGACTATAGCTAATTCTTGGGCAGGTAAAAAATGATTAAAATTTTATTGTCTAAAGGCTTTATAGCATCTTTAGATGAGGAAGATTTATGTAAAATAGATAAATATAGGTGGCATCTGCACAAAAGTAGTAATACAAACTATGCTGCCGCAGGTTCTATTACTCCCGAAGGCAAGAAAGTTACACTGATGTTACATCGTTTGATAATGAATGCCCCGGATAATTTAGATGTGGACCATATCGATGGGAATGGACTAAATAATACTAAAACTAATTTGAGATTGGCAACTAGATCTCAAAATAATATGAATAGGGTCGGTAAATCTAAAACTAGCCCCTATAAAGGGGTATGTTGGGATAAAAGTAAACAAAGATATATGGCTCAAATCGCCATAAATAATTCAAACAAATATATTGGCAGATTTACTACGGCAATAGAGGCTGCCTTAGCATATGACAAAAAAGCTATTGAATTACATGGCGAATTCGCCAAGTTAAATTTTCCTTTGACAAAATATGAAAAACCAGCTAATATTAAAAAATGACTATGAGAAAGCAAAGAAATAACGCGGATGATAAATTCCTTCTTTCAATTTTCGGTGCCTTATTATTTTTTATCCTTTTTTACAGCACCTGTAGCAAAGCAGGCGTAGTGGAGATGATAGAGGCAGAAGCAAAGCGTCAACATTTTGATCCATCTATAGCCCTAGCCGTAGCCACCGTGGAAAGCAGTTTAAATCAGGATGCAGTTGGAAAAGCGGGGGAAATCGGCCTTTATCAAATTTTACCTAGAACTGTCCCCCCTGGCACAAACCTCTTTGATCTCAAGACCAATATTCACTGGGGTATAAAGCACCTCATTTATTGGCAGCGGGTTTGTCCTACGGTTGAAGGCATTTCATTTGTCAATTGTTATAATAGCGGATTTCGCAAACCCCGATATCCAATGCTTAGACCTTACGTGCGAAAAGTGGCCGCAGTAATGGGGCGGCAGCAATGATTAGACGCTTTGAAAGAGGGGCGCAATGGGAAGAAATACGGCTTTTACCAGGCTATCTTGAATTATATGAATATCGAAATAATTTTACTTCTACTACATGGACTGAGGATACTATTTCAGGAATAACTGAAGCCTTGCAAAATTTCAATGATGGTGGGTGGAAAGAAGTGACGGCTGCCGTTGATCCGAATGACCTACAAGCATCTTGTCAACATGTCTGGGACCGCGCGACTGACACTTGTCAGCTTTGTAAACAATCTTGGAACAGTATTTTATGGTCGTCAAGCGGTCGTTGCTGCGCTCCACCGGATTCTAATATACCCGCTCAATATAGTGGGGGTATGTGGCACCAAATAGATTGTAATTCTCTAAAACCAAAACCCGCTGAAGTATCGCCACAAATTGATTATAGGCCAAAAGCAGAAACCCACCACCGTTGCCAATGTGGGGCGTGGGCTACCTCTAATCCTACATGCCATAGCTTTTGGTGTCCGGAGCACAAAAAATGATAGTAGTAAAACGAAAGCCAGTACATTTTAAGCATGATGTAATTGTATATGTACCAGTATTTCAAACAGATTTTGAAGCTAATGGCAAATTAAACGGATATCCAGCATTTAAATACTCGTTTAGTGATGCAACACAAGATGAACAAATGGCTTGGAGTATGGGACCTGATTATGTTCTAGAACTTCGAGGTCACTTTGATGCAACTACAAAGCCTTTGATAATTAAGGATGAAGAATGAGACCCAATCAATTCGCACTATTATATGGACAAAAAACTCCGTGCCAAAATCATCGCGCATCTTCGCAGAATTGGTTATCTTAATGTCACATACAAAGAAGCTATGGCAGGAGCACATGCTGCCCGTGGACAATGGTCTTGCGCAAGCTGTAAAGGATCATTTAAACGCACCGAAATACACGGAGACCACATCGAACCAGTTATTGATCCCGAGACCGGATTTACAGATTGGAACTCATACATCGAGCGGCTATTCTTGGGACAAATCCAATCCCTCTGCATCACCTGCCACAAAGCCAAATCAGAACGAGAAAATAATGTCAGACGAACAATTAAAAAGTCCCAGACAACAATTTAAAATCGGAGATAAAGCCTGGTATAGAGGCAATATCTATGAATTACATGGTAGAGTGGGTATAATTGAATCCATAGATGAAAGTTTATATCACAACCTATTTATAAATTTTTCACATCCTGAATATGATGGTAGATATTCTTCTAGTGAAATGGAATTATATGATAAAGAATTAGTAATGCTTGAACACCAAACTAGACATATTACACCGTGCCCCGAAATAGACACGTGTACAGTGTGCGGAGAATTCTGCAATAAGATTTTAGAACACTTGAATCCCAAATCAGAAGCGCTAGAAAAAAACCGTAAACGCGGCCCCGGCGGCGCCCCCACCCGTACCACTATCCTCCCCATAGAAGCCTCTGAACGTAAGAAATTTCCTATAGCAAGCGGCGTATTAGATTATTTTCCAGATGCAATTGTGGCTATTTCCCAGATCTCATATGCGGGCAACGAGCAACACAATCCAGGCCTTCCACTTCAATGGACGCGTGGAAAATCAACTGATGAAGCAGATACATGCATGCGCCATTTTCTACAACGCGGAACATTCGATAGTGATGGTATGCGACATACAGCTAAGGCTGCATGGCGAATGTTAGCACTTTTACAGAAAGAATTGGAAACAGATGTTTGATGATTTTTTAGCCATGAAAGCTTTTTGTGAACTGCATGCGGCGGAATATCTGGCATTTCTAAAAAGCATTATAGAAAGAACCAAGTGAAATTCTTCTTCATCGACCTCGAGACCACAGGCCTCGATAGTAGGACATGTAAGATCCTGGAAGTTGCGGCCATTATTACAGACAACAAATTAAATATCATCGAAGAATTTTCAGCCCCCATACGAGCCCCAGACGCAGCCATTGCGGCCATGGATGAGTGGTGCCGAACCACCCACACCCAATCCCGCCTTTTAGAAGATATACAGGAATGTGGCATCGAATTGGAAGAAGCTGAACGCGCTCTGCAAAGGCTCAAGCGTAAACACTGGCCAGTCAACAAACCGCCGATTTCAGGCTCCTCGGTGCATTTCGATAAACGATTTATTGATGATCACATGCCCTCTTTATCTAAAGAACTCTCTCATAGAATAATCGATGTTAGTTCTTTTATGGGGGCGCTTGATAATTATTGGGGATTCAAACTTCCGATCCAATCAGAACCTTCTCACAGGGCTCTTGCGGATATTCGTCAATCAATTTCTTATCTGAAACAATACTTACAGGAGTTTGGACGTTGAAATACTTATGTGTGTTTTTATTAATGCTCGTTGGATGTGGTAAAGAAGATTTATATACTCTTATAGGAAAAAGAAAATTCGCTATTGGTGATTGCTTAATCGTTAGCAATAAAGAACCGGAAAAATGGGAAATATCTAAGCCTCAATATAGTGTTACTGAAATTGGTAAAAGACAGTACCGGATACGTTTTATTGAAAACGGTCCTTCTGATATCTATGATGCAATTTCATTTGGATATTTATTCGAAGGATTCTTTCAAAAGGTGCCATGTAAATGAAGAATAAACATACTGGAGATACATTGGACAGCTTTTTTAGTAAACCACGTGTTCTTATCCTGGACATTGAGACCGCACCATTGGAAGTTTTTGCATGGGGCCTCTATGATCAAAACATTGCCCTAAATCAAATTAAAAAAGACTGGTCGATCATGTCTTTTGCCGCTAAATGGCTAGATAAAAAAGAAGTTATACAGGTCGATGTAAGTAAACATTCAGAAAGACGACTACTTAATCATTTATGGCAATTATTAGATGAAGCAGATATCATAATCGGGCAAAACTCTAAAAAATTCGATATCAAAAAAATCAACGCCCGATTTATCCTCCATGCCATGACCCCTCCTTCCTCTTATCAACAAATCGATACTCGAATACTCGCTAAGAAGCATTTTGGATTCACGGCCAATAGTCTTGAATACATGTCCGACAAACTCTGCAAGAAGTACAAAAAATTAAAACACAAGAAATTTCCTGGCATGGAACTTTGGACCGAATGCTTAAAAGGCAATAAAAAGGCCTGGGCAGCCATGGCTGAATATAATATCTTTGATGTTCTCGCTACAGAAGAGCTCTATAAAAAATTGCAACCTTGGGATAATAGCATCAACTTCAATGTGTTCTATGGGGATAAAGATGCCCATTGCCCTTGTGGCTCTACTAAGTTCCATAAAAATGGATATGCGTATTCTTCAACCGGCAAATTTCAGCGTTATGCCTGTGTGGAATGTTACAGAGAACTTAAAACACGACAAAATCCAAATAAAGACACAAAAAGACTTGACAAGTAACATCAACCTATGGTACAATCTTCTATGACTAATGAAGAAGTCCAAGAAATCCTTGAAATGATTATAGATTATGCCCGCGCTTTAGGTTGGACTAGTGCTCTAGCGCAAGATAAAGATGAAAATATTCTCGGCATGTACATTGGCCAAGAAGCTTGGATAAATGCAAAACTCGGTAATACGAAAGGAAAACATGAAACTCATTAAACTTCTTGCCGCAGCGGGGGTTCTTTTGACCTCTTTTGCCGTTACCTCCTATTTCATAGCCTCTTATACGGCACGGCATTCAGAACAAAACCAGGATGATTTCATTAATTCTATCGGCGAAGAAAAGGTCGTTGAAATCCGTGATCCAGAAAATAAAAAGGGCGGCGGCACGGGATTTTTAGTCAACGCGCCATCTGGCGGCACCTACATTATGACCAATAACCATGTTTGCGGTCTTGCTAATTCGAGCGGCACCGTATTGATTGATGGAGATTATTATGCGCATGTTATATCCCATTTTGCTGACCATGATTTGTGCCTTATTTCTAACCCCCTTAATTTGCAGGGTATAGACGTAGGGGACTCAAGCCGAGATGGCGAAAATGTTTATGTTGTAGGTCATCCTCTTTTGGAACCCCGCGCAGAGATTAAGGGCCAAATTTCTGGTACCATGACGGCCACAATTATGCTGGGTTTTAATCTTCCTTGTAAAGGTAAGAATGAGCGCAATATTGAAACTGATCCTGATAGTATGTTAGCGGCTTTTGGTATTCTCAATATTTGCGTAAGAGACTTTGAAGCTCAAGCTACAACACTTAATATTTTACCTGGTAATAGTGGAAGTCCTGTATTAAATCGCGATGGAAAAGTTGTGGGAGTGGCGTTTGCAGGGCGTGAAGATGGTCCTGGACGTGGTTATATTGTACCGCTGAAATATATTAAGAAATTCTTGGAGAATAAATGAAAACGATAAAGGGTGTAATAGGAATCATTCTTTTGGGCATAGCCATATATATAAGTCATTTAATATGTATGCGAGCCGAAATTTCCGGGTGCCGAAAAACATTTCTTACCCTCATTGAATCCCAACAGCCAATTTATGAAGAAGATCTTAAACGCCTAAACCCGTTGATAGAACAGCAATGTCAGAAAATAATCCGATCATCTTATTAGATCATCAAATAATACAGGCCCTTCCCTATACGTGGCGAATGGCCCTTACGCAAGGAAATACTGGAATTGTTGCTACACCAAGTCAAAGCCAAACTGACAACATCATACAGCTTGCGAATGATCTTGTCGCTGTCATTAAGCTTATTGGTTCATGCACCGTTAATAGTTGGCTTCGCACTCCAATCCACAACACTCAAGTTGGCGGGTCTATGCATTCTGCTCACTTGTTGGGGGCTGCTGTGGACTTACATTGTTTGGAAAACTCAGTGAGTGGAGCAAAGGCACTGATAAGAACTATGGCAAATAGAGTTTTACATTTCGAAATTAACACGGATACATGGCTGCATTTGGACTTCGTGCATGACTGCGATTTTATAGCATGAAATATTTTATTTTATTGTTATTATTTATAGGTTGTACAAATACTTCTAAGCCCGTTGTAATTAGTGAAAAAGAGTTTTATGATTATTGTGAACTACAGTGTCAAAAGTTAAAACAACATTGCACAAGTCTTTCTTATAATAATGTTTCTGGCGTATTAGAAAGTTGTAAATGTGAATGATTTTATCGAAACCCTCGCAATCTTGTTCTTAATGTGTCTCGGAGTTGGCTTGGCAGCAGCATTAATTCTACTACCGGGCATCCTCTTAGCTTATGGAATTGTACATATATTATGAAAGTAGTTGAGTATAAAAGAATCGAGAAATATGGCACGACGTCCTTATGCACGATGAAGTTTAGTAAGGATTCAGTGGTGTTAGATTTCGGCAAGAAAAATGGCGGTAAACTTAAATTGCCCCTAGACTTTCTCGCAGATTCAGTAGAACATTATTTAACCTATATTATAGAGACAGCTCTAAAGGAGATACCATGCCCCTCAAAAAGGGTTCCTCGAAAGTGACGATAAGTCAAAATATTGCGGAGATGATTAAGGCTGGCCATAAGCCCAGCCAAGCAATCGCGGCAGCTTATGCAAACGCAGGTAAATCGAAGAAAAAAGGTAAGAAAAAATAAATGGAAAATTCGCTTATTCTAGTGGTCGGCATCATTATTGCTTTTCTCGTCGGCCTCTTCACATCTCGAAAAACCTCTTCGACTGATGCAAAAATCCTTGACTTAACGGGTAAAATAAAAGATAATCAAGCTAGATCAGCACAAGCCCAAGCACTCGCGGATAAAGCCGTAAAGGAGTATGAAGATGCTAAAAAGAAGTATGATGATAATCCTGATAAGCCTTCTGCTTAATGGATGCGGACACACACCAGACGAACGACATGCCTATTTTAGGGGATGTGTTAAGGCCCTTGTGGCAACGGGTACTTTTAATGAAAAAAATGGTCGAGAATGTCTTTCTGCAAGTAGGGCTTATAATGAGTGTATTAATGCTCCCGATATTCGCGAATGCTACTGAAGCCCAATGCCGTTCGGTACTGCAGGATTGCGATAAGGCCGTAAAAGCCCTTCAAACAGAAAACGGACTTCAAGCACAAATAATACGCGATCAAGATGAACGATTTAAATTACAAAGTTCAGAATTAAACACCGCGCAGATTTGGAAACCGTTATTTTTGGGCGCGGGCATAGTTATTGGCGTCGAGACCCTAGTTTTAATCCTTAAACATTAATTGCGAGATACTTCAAGCATGATATCAGATCCACGTAAGTTCGTCCGAACATGGCTGACTAAGCACGGAGTTACAATTGACGAACGCGGCGGGTTACAATCAACCGATAACCGCGACAATACCGAGATTTTTAAAACATTATATTTAGACTATTGCGAACAAATAAGCTATTTTAATTATCAAACAGATAGAAAAATAAAACGCGAAGGAAAAGACATTCTTCAGGACGCCATGGAAGAACTCATTTCATTGCATATCGCAGAAGAACGCAAAAAACTCTTCACCAAAATTCAATATACTGGTGCCGAATCCCTTTTTCAACTCCAAAAACTTGTAATGGCAACTTGTGGAACTATTGACACAACTATTGTTGGAGTATTGGCACATTTCCTATGGGGAATCAAACGGCGCCTTATTGGAGAAGATGTAATATTTCATATAATGCCAATTTTACTTGGTAAGCAAGGAGCCGGTAAATCTGTGCTAGTAGAGAAATTATTAAATCCAATTCAAAATCTTACCCTAGAAATTAATCTCAGTGATGTGGTAGATCCTAGATATCATATGTCTTTTAGTAAGAATTTTGCTATCATTATTAATGAAATGGCTGGCGCACATAAAACAGACGTCGAGAAGTTGAAAAATCTTATCACAGCTAAAAATAATGACGTTAGAAAGCTTCACACAAATACGGTCACAAAAGTTAAACAGAATGCTAGTCTCATTGGCACCACCAATAAACCCGTTGCTGAAATTATTTACGATACATCTGGCGCTCGTCGTTTTTATGAAATAAGAACCTTAGATTTGATGGATTGGAAGGCCGTAAATGAAATTGACTACGTGCAGTTGTGGCAAGGGATTAACGAGGGCAGAGCACGTGGCTATTATGAAGAATACCAAGCTGATATTATGCATCATCAAGAAGATCTCACCGGTCTTGAAGAACTTCAAGTTTTCCTAGATCTATACAAAGTAAAACCGGGCACAAAAGAATTATCCGCGCAAGTTTTGTATGATGCATATAAAACCTGGTGTGAATCCAATGGGGTGAAAAATCCTTTTAATTCTGTTTGGTTTGGTCGGCGTCTTACGGGCAAAGGATTTAAAAAGCCTATCCAGAAATCTATTCGCGGCAAAAATACTACGCTTTATCTTGTGGGAGAAGAATGCACGGAACTTCATGGAAAGAGTGCATACGACCCTCTTGCGGTAAAGGAGTATCAATAATGTTACATGAATTCCTTAGCCGATTATTTGAAATAGATGAAGCTACCTGCTTTAGCAATACACCTAAAGGCATTGAGATTAATCCAGTTATTTATCAAGAAGAGAAAACTGCTTTTTTCTCCATAAACCCCATGGACCACGATAAAACCCGTGCCGATTCCTCCGTTATAAAATATAGGAATTTGTTAATAGAAATGGATAAGATGCCATTGGATCAACAAGATCAATATATCACTGAAATAGATATGCCCTATAGTACGGCAGTTTTTTCAGGGAAAAAAAGTATACACTACATCATATCATTAGAACAGGAATTAGGCGATGAGCAAATCTATCGATCAATGGTTAGGCGAGTGTACAAAGCCGTCGGTGAAGACTTGGTCGATAAGAGTTGTATTAATCCCAGCCGTTTTTCTCGTTTGCCTGGTCATATCAGACTCGACACCGGAAAAGAGCAGAAATTGCTCGTT
>Ga0247661_1000055_pt1 | contig 20771 bp, 24 predicted proteins | sample CNK02_metaG_FD_182799 | JGI IMG/M metagenome (GOLD analysis project Ga0247661, IMG submission 182799) | Soil microbial communities from Purdue University Martell Research Forest, Indiana, United States - CNK02 | ecosystem: Environmental > Terrestrial > Soil > Temperate forest > Bulk soil...
TGCCACAATCGGGGATGCGCCTTAGGTTATGCGGTTTCTTCAGAGGGCCATGCGCGACGGTCAAGCCCACAGAGTGCTGCGAGTCTTGCTTAAACGTTTAGGCTGAGGGAGACCAGGCCCGGCGGCGTGGCTCGAACGATGGGCGCCAGTTTGGAGCGATCCACGGGGCGGTAGAGCGTGTCGCGTTCGACCGGCACGCGGCCGGCGGCGCGGATGAGGCGTTCGAGCTCCGTACGGGGGGTGAACTCTGAAGTTTTGGCCCCGGCGTCGTGGTAGATCTTTTCTTCGACCACCGTGCCGTCAAGATCGTTGGCGCCAAAGCGCAAAGCGATTTGCGCGATGCTGGGCGTGAGCATGATCCAGTACGCTTTGATGTGCTCGAAATTGTCGAGAAGCAGGCGCGAGACGGCGATATTGCGAAGGTCGAGGTAGCCGGTAGTCCTGGGGATGTGCGAGAGAGGCGTGTTGTCGGGGTGAAACGCCAGCGGGATGAAGGCGACGAAACCGTGCGTCTCGTCCTGGACTTCACGCAGTTTGACAAGATGATCCACGCGCTCTTCTTCGGTTTCCACGTGGCCATAAAGCATGGTGGCGTTCGACGGCAAGCCGATTTGATGAGCCTTTTTCGCGGTGTTGAGCCATACCTGACCGCTCACTTTGTGGTCGCAGATGATGCGGCGCACCCGGGGATGAAAAATCTCGGCGCCGCCGCCGGGGCACGAGTCCACGCCGGCTTCTTTCATGCGGAGAAGAGTTTCTTCGATGGAAAGTTTTGCGATGCGCGAGAAGTAATGCACTTCCACCATGGTGAAAGCTTTGAGGTGGACGCCGGGACAACGCTGCTTGAGGCCGCGAATCATTTCCAGGAAATAGTCGAAGGGCAGATCGGGATGCAGGCCACCCACGATATGGAACTCCGTCGCGCCTTCGCGAACCCCTTGTTCGGCGCGCTGGTAGATCTCGTCGAGTGCAAAATTGTAGGCGCCCGGCGCATTGGGATCGCGGCCAAAAGCGCAAAGCTTGCAATGGGCCACGCAAATGTTGGTGGGATTGATGTGGCGGTTGACGTTGAAATAGGTGACGTTGCCGTGCTTTTTTTCGCGCACGTGATTGGCGAGCCAGCCGACGGCGAGGAGATCGGGCGAGCGATAGAGGGCAATGCCGTCGTCAAACGACAGACGTTCACCCGCGAGAACTTTGTCGGCGATCGCTCGCAGACCCTGGTCGGTGAGGATGAGTTCGCTCAACTATTCACTCTCTAACGCTCGCCGGGCTGAAGCCCGGCACCACATTTCGGAGAATTCAAACTTTCCACAGGGCCGCAGCGGCTCCCCAGAAGAAAAGAAACGAAATACTAATATAACCGTTCATGGTGAAAAACGCAGCGTCGAGCCTGCTGAGATCGTTCGGTTGGACCAGGGAATGCTCATAGGCGAGAAGCCCGGCGACGACGATGATGCCCAGCCATGCGGGCCAGGGTAGTGCAAAGCTGAACGCAAGCCAGGAGAGAAGAGCGATAACGCCCAGATGCATCAAGCGGGCGATGAGCAGGGCATTGGCAATTCCGAAGCGTTTAGGTACCGAGAAAAGACCGGTTTTCGTATCGAAATCGACGTCCTGGCAGGCGTACAGGACATCGAAGCCGCCTACCCAGAGCGTGACGGCAGCGCAGAGGATGAGCATGCGCAGGTCGAGATGGCCGGTGATGGCGATCCAGGCTGCAGCGGGAGAGATGCCGAGCGCGAAGCCGAGGAAGAGATGAGACCAGCTGGTGAAGCGCTTGGTGAAGGAATAAAAAAAAAGGATGGAAAGAGCGACAGGCGCGAGTTTGAAGGCGACGGGGTTGAGTTGCCAGGCGGCGGCGAGAAATACGGCGATGGCAGCGAGCGTGAATAGCCATGCAAAACCGGTCGAGAGAGCGCCGGTGGCGAGGGCGCGCTGGGCGGTGCGCGGATTTGCTTTGTCGTAGCGCAGGTCGGCGATGCGATTGATGGTCATGGCGGCGCTGCGGGCGGAGACCATCGCGACGACAATCCAGAGCAGTTGTTTCCAGGTGGGCCAGCCGTGGGATGTGAAACGCGCGGCGAGCAGGGCGCCAGTCAGCGCGAAGGGAAGAGCAAAGACGGAGTGCTCGAACTTGATCATTTCCAGAACGGTGCGGAGGCGGCCGTTCGCGGTTTCGGCGGCGCTCATGCTTTGGCTCCCTTGGCCGAGGAGGAGCCGGTCCAGCGGAACATTTCGGTTTGCGGCAGATCCATTTGGGCGAGGACGCGGCAGACGTATTGGGTGATCAGGTCGTCGATGGTTTTTGGTGCGTGGTAGAACACCGGAATGGCGGGCATGATGACGGCGCCGGCCTGTTGAGCGCGCAGCATGTTCTCGAGGTGGATGCGACTAAAGGGAGTGTCGCGCACGCACAGGATCAGCTTGCGGCCTTCCTTGAGCATGACGTCTGCGGAACGCGCAACCAAATCATCGCAGGCGCCCGCGGCAATTTTGGCGAGCGTGCCGACTGAGCAGGGAATAACGGCCATAGCATCGACGCGGTAACTGCCGGAGGCGATGGAGGCGCCGACGTCCTTGTTGGGAAGGACTTGGACTTTCGCGGACGCCCGGCCGGTAAGGCGCTCGATGAATTGATTTGCTGCGCCCGCGGGAATGGCGAGTTCTTCGGACAAGATGCGCTGGCCGGTTTCGGTGATGACCAGATGAATTTTGGCTACGCGCGGATCGGCGTCGAGCAAGGCGAGCATTTTCTGGGCGAGAATCGCGCCGCTTGCTCCGGTCACACCTACGGTAATGGTCTTGGCGTTGGCTTCTGACATGTCGCGTTGCGGATAATTCAGTCTCGCAGCGGGTTTGGGGCAAGTCAAGGAGCGCCGCGATGATAAGCTTTCTCAGGATCGCGGAAGGAAACTGTCATTCCATTGGCTGCGAAAAAAATGAACTCACAGGAAATTCTGAAACTTTTGCAAGCGGTGCAGACAGGGAAGCTGGAACCGGCGCGGGCCATGGAGCGGCTGAAACATTTGCCGTTTGAAGACTTGGGATTTGCCAAGGTGGATCACCACCGCGAACTGCGGCAAGGATTTGCCGAAGTGATTCTGGGCCAAGGGAAATCCGGGGAACAGATCGCCGGGATTGTCCGGGCCATGCTGGCGAAGAAAGACAGCAAGCACAACATTCTGATTACCCGCGCGGACGGCAAAACATTTCTGGCGGCAAAACGCGGAGCGGGGAAATGCGCGAAGCTGGCAAAGTTTCATCCTCTCTCAGGTGTGATCACAATTGAGCGGAACAGAGAGATCGTCGGCAAGGGATTAGTTTTGGTGGTTTCCGCGGGGACGAGCGACATTCCCGTCGCGGAAGAGGCGCTGCTGACGGCGCGAATCATGGGGAACCGCGCGGAACATCTTTACGACGTGGGCGTCGCCGGAATTCATCGGCTCCTGGAGAACCGCGGCACGCTGGTGGAAGCGCGAGTGATTGTTTGCGTGGCCGGGATGGAAGGAGCGCTGCCGAGCGTAGTCGGTGGTCTGGTGGCGGTGCCGGTGATTGCGGTGCCGACCAGTGTAGGTTACGGCGCGAGTTTCGGAGGAGTGGCCGCGCTGCTGGGTATGCTGAATTCCTGCGCTTCGAATGTGTGCGTGGTGAATATTGACAATGGATTTGGCGCCGCCCGAGTGGCATCGGCGATCAACCATCTGTAGAATACACCCGCAGAAGTACAAAGGATAAGAGTTCAAGAGTATCAGCGCCGCGATCGTCTCGCGCTGCGGCGGGAACCCCGTTACGTCAGGAATTTTTCAGGAGCACTTTCATGACACCTGGCTGCTGAGCGAAGCGGACAGCGGCGGGAGCTTCGCTGAGTGGAAATGTGCGCCTAACCAGCGGGCGGGGATCAACCTTACCGGAGTGCAGAAGCGCAATGGCTTTGTCGAAGGGGCCGCAGCGCGAGCCGACGATAGTAAGTTCCTTGACCACCGTGGGCCAGGTTTCGACGGGTGCGACACCATGGAAAGTGGATTTGAGAACCAGGGTGCCGCGCGGCTCGGTCATTTGTTGGGCCAATGCGATGCCGGTGGGCGAGCCGGTGGCTTCGACTAACAAGCCGAACGATTCATCCACGCGCTTCAGGTCCGTCGCGTCGCCGCGTACCTGCTTGGTCTCGATTTTTGCGGCTCTGGCAAGGGCCAGCTTCTCGTAATGCTTGCCGTACAGGACCACGCGAGAAAATTGCGAGCGCAGTACACGCGCGATCAATTGGGCTAGTTTGCCGTCGCCGAGAACAGCTGCTTCGGGGAACTTCGCAACGTCCACCTGATCCAGGATTTCGCAGGCCGCGGCCAGCGGCTCGACGAATACAGCTTGTTCGTCGGTGATGGCTTCCGGAATAACGTGGATGTTTTCGACAGGCAGAGTCAGATATTCGGCGAATGCGCCGTCGTGATTGACGATACCAAGGACTTTGCGGCGGGCGCAGTGCCGCGAGAGGCCGCGTTTGCAGTACGCGCAGAGCGGATGGAAGCCCAGGGCGTGGCAGGAGATGTTGATTTCGCCCACTACGCGTTTGCTCAACCAGCGTTTCCTTTGCCGAGCGCTGACGCCGGCGACGTCCTGTACTTCGCCGACGAATTCATGTCCTGGCGTGCCGCGGAAATTGTGATAGCCGCGCAGAATTTCGACGTCGGTATTGCAAATGCCGGCGAGGCGAATGCGGACAAGCGCCCAGCCGGGCCGCAGTTTTTGAATCGGTTTGCGGGTGCCGAGAAGTTGGCCGTGGCGGACGACGAAGGCGAGCAAGAGAGTCTACTTTTCGGATTTTTCCGGCAACGCACGGCGCGAAGGAGACGCCATGCGCTCGAGCAATTCAAATTTCGCCTCGAGCCGAATCAGACGGCGGTCGAGTTCGCCGAAAGTTGTGGCCAGAGTGTCCACCCGGGTTGCCAGACTTTCCATGCGGTCCTCAAGCAGCACGATTTTGCGGATGGCCGCGTAAGCGCTAGCGGCCCAGCTCATGGTGAGCCTTGCGATATTGCTTCAATGTGCGATCGACGTGAGAGATGGTTTCGTCGAGCCGTTTGATCATGCGGTCGGCTGCCTGGTTTGCGGCTTTCGCAAGGACGGAAAGTTGCTCTTCCGTTTCGACTGGCACCGAGAGATAGAGGTCTACAGCGTTGCGCACTTCCTGCGAAAAGGATCGGCCGCGCTGTTTGGCGCGGCGAGTGAGCAATCGCTTCTGCTTGGGATCGAAATGAATCAGAGCAGCGGCCATCGGCACTCCTATATCAGAGTTATATCTTAGCACGTCGGACAGATTTCGGGAGGTACAGGAAACGCAGAAACGCTACATCAGGGCGGCGGTAAGGGCTTCGGCGAGTGCGCTTTCCTGCTCGGCAAAGACGGTGCGCAGGTCCAGCACAATCGAATCGTCTTCGACGCGAGTAATGACAGACGTGGCCGCTCCGCGCCGAAGACGCTGCTCGATTTGAGAAGCCGAGCGGCGGCCGCTGCGGATGCGAACGACTTTGGATGGAAGCGATTGCGCGGGCGTGGAACCTCCGCCGGCGAGCGATTCGCCATCTGTGATTTCAATATCCAGGCCGTCCATGGGAAGCGAGTGCGCGAGTTCGCGAATGAAATTGCGGCTGCGCTCCTCGATTTCGCGCGGAGTCGTGCGGATCATGGCGATTGCAGGAATTTCGTCAAGCGCACCGCGCTGGTAGGAGCCCAGTGTTACTTCGAGCGCTGCGATAGTGAGCTTGTCCACGCGAAGGGCGCGGAAGAGCGGATGGCGGCGAACGCGCTGTACTAAGTCCTTTTTGCCAGCGATGATGCCCGCTTGAGGGCCGCCCAACAATTTGTCGCCGCTGAAAGTGACCAGCGAGATGCCGGCCTCGATACTCTGGCGAACGGTTGGCTCGTGGATGCCGTAAGGAGACAGATCAACGAGACAGCCGGAACCCAGGTCTTCGACCAAGGGAAGATTGGCGCAGTGGCTTAGCTCCGCGAGTTCTTCGATCGACGGTTTTTCGGTGAATCCTGAGATTTGGAAATTGGAAGGGTGAACGCGGAGCAGCAAGCGCGTTTTATCGCTGATCGCGCTTTGGTAGTCCGCAACTCGAGTACGATTGGTGGTTCCGACTTCGCGCAGGACGGCGCCGCTTTGCGCCATCACCTCGGGAATGCGAAAGCCATCGCCAATCTCGATGAGTTCGCCGCGCGAGACGAGCACCTCGCCGTCTTTCGCAAGGGCCGCCAGGACGACCAGAATCGCCGCAGCGCAGTTGTTGACGACGATAGCGTCCTCTGCGCCGGTGAGGCGGGCCAGCAATTCGGAAGTGTGAATGTCGCGCTTGCCGCGCGCGCCGGCCTCGAGATCGTATTCGAGATTCGAGTAATGGATGGCGGTCTGGCGGAATTCTTCGAGCACCGCGGAACTCAGGGGCGCGCGACCGAGGTTGGTGTGCAGAATAACGCCGGTAGCATTGATGACCGGTTGCAAGGTGCGGGCAAGAATACGTTCGACCTCGCGGGCGATCACGTCTTCGAGGTCGCTGGGGATTACCGGAATGACCGATATGCCGCGTTCACCGGTAATTTCGTCGCGAACGCCGGCCAGCACTTCGCGGGCGACTTCGACCAGCAGTTCGCGAGGGATCCGCGCAGCCAGTTTGGCTAAGCGCGGCTGGTGCAGAAGTTCGTCCACCGAAGGAATCTGCCGCAGCAGGGCCGCCTTGTCGGCTCCGAGAGAGCGCTTGGAGCTGGACTCCATGCGGCTATTGGAGCACAGGCGCAGAGAGGGAGCAACGCCCGGCGGCATCATGCCGAGCGCCTGTACCTGGGTACAGGTGACTCGAGGGCTGGTACAGTTCACCATGGGTTTCCCAGGACTCACGATTCATTGACGCATCTGCGTGCGCCCCATAGGATATGGCAAGCGAGCGACACGTTCATGGCCACGATTGACGAAGAACTCGGAGCAATGGAACGCGACATCCGCCAGCTGAAGATCGAATACGATCAATACTTCGGCGGCGGACGGAAGCGTCCACCCAACGAAATTGAATGGCGGATCGACCTGATCGTCAGGAAATACGGCGAACGTTCGGGCGATATGAAGATCGGCCAGCGCTTTCGCTTCAACAACCTCACGCAAACCTACGCGAAATACAAAGATATTTTCCGCAAGAAGCTGCGACAACGGGAAGAGGGCACGGTGCAGAGGCACTTTGGCGCGGCCGCCAGGGCGATTGAAGCCGAGCGCGCGAGGGCAGCCGAAGCAGCACAGGCGCAGACGGCCACGGCGGTTGCGGAGGCACCGGCGTTTCGCATTATTTGCTCTCATCCAGAGCAGGAAGCGGACAAAGTCGATCAGCTGTTCAGGGCATTCATTGAGGCTAAGAAGTCGGCGGGAGAAGATGTCGGCCATGTCTCGCACGCCGGCTTCGCCGAATTTGTGCGCAAGAAAACGAAAGATTTGCAGAAACAGAACACCTGCAGCGACGTCGAGTACGTGGTCGAGATGGTCGGCGGGCAGGTGAAACTCAAGGCACTCGTCAAGGCCTGAGTGGTCCCAGAAGTCTCCGAGAAGTTTCCCACAGCGGCCTGCTTTTCGATTTCCCCGCGTTCCGCTTACACTGAAGTGTTTTCGCAACGTGGAGGAAACGATATGGCGGTGGAGCGCGCGCTGCTCAGCGTGTTTGACAAGACCGGTGTGCTGGAGTTCGCCAGGCGCCTCTCGGCGCTGCAGATCGAGATTCTGTCAACGGGTGGCACTGCCAAATTGCTGCGCGATTCTGGCGTGCCGGTGAAGGATGTTTCGGAGTTTACCGGCTGGCCGGAAATGCTGGGGGGCCGCGTGAAGACGCTGCATCCGAAAGTGCATGGCGGGCTGCTGTTCCGCCGCAATCTCGCGGAAGATCAGAAACAAGCTCGCGAGCACGGCATCGCGCCGATTGATTTGGTGGTGGTGAATCTATATCCGTTCGAAGCGACCGCAGCGAAGGCCGGGCTGACCGCAGAAGAACTGATCGAGAACATTGATATTGGCGGGCCCACCATGCTGCGTTCCGCTGCCAAGAACTGGGAAAGCGTCACGGTGGTGACCGATCCGGCGGACTATGACCTCGTAGCGAAGGAATTGGAAGCCGAGAAGGAAACTTCATTGGCGACGCGCTTGGAACTGGCGCGCAAGGTCTTCGCCACCACCTCGCGATACGACGGAATGATCACAACGGAACTGGAACGATTGTCGGCGGAATCCGGACATGCGGCCCTGGTTGCCAAACAACTTCTGCCGCAACGGGTAAACATTGCGTTGCAGAAGCAGCAGCCGCTGCGTTACGGCGAAAATCCGCACCAGGCCGCGGCGATGTATGTTCCTGCCGGAAAAGCGCCGTCCGGTTTAGCTGCGTCAAAGCAGTTGCAAGGCAAAGAGCTCTCTTACAACAATCTGGTGGACTTGGAATCGGCGCGCAGCCTGGCTGCGGAATTTCAGAAGCCCGCTGCGGTCATCATCAAACACAACAATCCTTGCGGAACGGCCGAGCAGGGGACGCTGCGCGAGGCGTACCTGAAGGCGCTCGCCTGCGACCCGGTTTCCGCGTTTGGCGGCGTTCTGGCTTTCAATCGCGAAGTGGACGCCGCTACGGCAGAAGAAGTCGCGAAACTCTTTGTGGAGTGCATCGCCGCTCCCCGATTCGACACGCGGGCCAAAGAGATTCTGGCAGCCAAGAAAAATTTGCGCCTGCTGGAATTGCCGGTTGGTGGACTTGAACCTGAACGCGAACTGCAGCTGAAGCGCGTGTTCGGCGGCATGCTGATTCAGCAATCCGACCTGGGCGAACTGGATCCGGCAACGCTCAAAGTTGTGACGCAACGCGCGCCAACTTCCGAAGAACTCGCGACCATGAAGTTTGCCTGGAAAGTAGCCAAACACGTCAAGTCGAACGCCATCGTGTTTGCAAAAGAAGGTGCAACGCTGGGTGTTGGAGCGGGGCAAATGAGCCGCGTGGATTCGGTGAAACTTGCGGTGATGAAGGCGCAGTCCTCGTTACAAGGATCCGTTGTTGCGTCCGACGCGTTTTTCCCCTTCGCCGACGGCGTGGAAGAAGCCGCCAAGGCCGGAGCGGTCGCGGTGATTCAACCCGGCGGCTCGGTCCGCGACAACGATGTGATCGCCGCCGCCGACCGTCTCGGCGTGGCGATGGTCTTTACCGGGATGCGCCACTTTCTGCACTGATTTTTTCAGGCAGCAGCCAGCGGATCAGGAGCACGGCCACAATCGCTCCGGCAATTTCACCGGCCAAAAATCCGGGGACGTCCGCCGGTCGGATTCCCGCGAAGGTGTCGCTGAGTGACCGGGCGAGTGTGACCGCCGGGTTGGCGAACGACGTAGAAGAAGTGAACCAGTACGCTCCGACGATATACGCGGCCACGGCATACGGCGTCGCCGCGGCCCGCGCAGGGACGAGCGCAATCACAACGAGCAATCCCAGGGTGGCGACGGCTTCGCTAAGAATCTGCGAGGCGCCATTCCGAGCATGGTGCGACGCACTCAACAGCGGCAACCCGAACATGGCGTGTGCCACGATGATCCCCGCCAAGCCTCCCGCAATCTGGCTGACAACGTAGAAGGGAACTTCGCGCCACGGAAGACGCTTCTGCAGCGCAATGCTACACGTGACGGCAGGATTGAAGTGCGCCCCGGAAATGGCTTCAAACGACAGGATCAGGGCGACCAGGGCAGCGCCGGTTGCCAACGAATTCGCGAGAAGAGCGATGGCAACGTTGCCGTCCGAGAGGCGCTCGCCCATGATGCCTGAGCCGACCACCGCCATCAGCAACCCTGCCGTCCCCAGGAATTCCGCGGCCAGACGACGCCCGAAACTGGCGCTCACTGGCGGCCGATCTCGGAAAGTTGTCGTTTGATGGCCAGCGCATCGAGGCTCGCCAGCGGCAGGCTCAGGAACAAGCTGACGCGGCGTTCCAGCACCACGAAAGCATCGCGGAAGGCGCGCGTGATTTGTTCGGGCGTGCCGGCAACGGCGGCTGGGTCAACCACGCCCCAGTGAGCGGTCATCGGCTGTCCCGGCCAAACCGGGCACACTTCGCTCGCGGCATTATCGCAAACCGTGAAGACAAAGTTCATTTTGGGCGCGGCAGGAGTTGCAAATTCATCCCAACTCTTGCTTCGCAGGCCCGCGGTGGGCAACTTGGCCGACTCGAGCTGCCGGATTGCATAAGGATTGACACGGCCGCCGGGACGGCTGCCGGCACTGTAGGCTGTGAAATTAGGCCGCCCCTTGTGGTTGAGAATCGCTTCAGCCATAACGGAACGCGCTGAATTCCCGGTGCAGAGAAAGAGCACATTGTACGTTGTGTTCATCTCGTCTTTCTACGTGCAGCAGGGTAGGCCCACGCAACCGGGCGGGCACTCGCACTCTGTCAACGGAGCGACGTGCCCTGGCGTCGCCTGTCGAACGCTCGTGGTGGCGGGCTCGACTGCCGCGCCATCCTCCACTCGCTTGGCGGTGTCTGCCATAGCGATGCGCTCCTTCTTAACTCCGACAGGAGGGGCCTACGACGAGGCCCCGTCCCGCGGGTTTTACGGCGCGGACAAAAGCGCTGATGAATTTGCCTTCGATTGCCGGTCCGACTTTTTGCGGATCCAGGCCAGCGGCGGCCAGGAAATCTCCCGCCTCCTCGCTCTTGTAAACCCGAGTGGGCTCGATGTCGATGGATTCAAATCCGGCGCTGAAAAGTTTGTCGCGGTATTCGTATTCCTCGAGCGCGCCGGCGATGCAGCCAACCCACAGTTCCATGCTCTTGCGGATTTCCGCCGGGACCTCGCCGCGAACGACTACGTCGGAGACCGCGAATCGTCCGCCTGGCCGCAAAACGCGGAAAGCCTCACGCACGACACGGTCTTTGTCTGCGGAAAGATTGATCACGCAGTTGGAGATGACGACGTCGACGGAATTGTCGGGGAGCGGAATGTTTTCGATGGCGCCTTGCAGGAATTCAACGTTGGTCAGTCCGGATTTCCGCTGATTCTCGCGCGCCAGCGCCAACATTTCGTCGGTCATGTCCAAGCCGTAGGCTTTGCCGGTGGGGCCGACTCGCTTGGCCGAAAGCAAGACGTCGATTCCACCGCCCGAACCCAGGTCGAGGACTGTTTCGCCGGGCTGCAATTGCGCCAGTGCCGTTGGATTGCCGCAGCCGAGCGACGCGGCGACCGCCTTTTCCGGAACGCCGGCGATTTGAGAAGCATCGTACAAATCCTTAGTAATCGGATCGCAACAGGAGAGGTCCGAGCCGCCTCCGCACGTCGCCACTCCGCCCGTCGCAGCCTGTGTCGCTGCTGCGCCATACTTCTGCTTCACGATTTCCTCTAAGTTTTTTTCGCCCATGGCTGCTGCTCCTATTACCGCGAAATTTGTACAAAGGACTCCGGTGACACCGCCCGGCTGCGCGTGCAGCATTCTTCATAGAGAAAGCCAAGCACCTCGCGCAGCGCATCCGTATTCGCGGAATACCAGAGAAACGTGCCGACGCGCCGCACATTGACCAGCCCGACCTGCTTCAGCTTTTCCAGATGATGGGAAAGGGTGGATGCCGGAATTTCCAGTTCTTCCTGGACTTCTCCGGCCACCATGCCGGTCGGGTGCGCAGAAAGCAGTAAACGCAGGATTTCCAGGCGCGGTTCGGCGCCGAGTGCGGCAAAGCGATCGGCGGACCGAGTGACCAAGAGTGGATCGGGCCTTCGCATATTTCGATAATTGCAGAAATATAGAATTAGCGTCAAGGGGTTTTTTCGACGCAGCCCCCCTTTATTTTTTTCAACCCCCGCCTGTTTGCCCGCATCCTACCTGGGGGTCGGTCTTCCCTCTCTGGCTCCGGACTGGTCCGGCAAGGACTGCTCTGGCTACGATTCGACCGGGGCTGCGTTGAAACAGTCCCGCTTTTGCTTTTGACCGCCTTTTGCGGCGCATGGGATACTTTAGTTTCAAGGGCAAATATGAACTTTTTAAAGACCAGCAGGATATTTTTTGCAGCGCTAATTTTTTCAGGCGTGGCGTTCGCGCAAACCAGCCCCAACCGGGCGGGCCAGCAGCCGTCAGCCAAGGCAGATTCCTCCGACCCGCTGGAAGCGCCTGCCTCCGCCACCAGCAGCCGGGCGGAAGCCTACTTTAATTACACGATGGGCCACATCGCCGAGCAGCAGTATGAAGCGACAAGCCGCAGCGAATACGCGACCCAGGCGATTGATTTCTACAAAAAGGCGTATGCGCTCGACCCCAAGTCGCCGGTGATCGGCGAACGTCTGGCCGAAATGTACTGGAAGGCGCAGCGGGTTCACGAAGCGGAAGTCGAAGCGCAGGCTTTGTTAAAGCGTGACCCTAACGATGCGCAAACCCGCCGTCTGCTCGGGCACATCTATCTGCGCACCCTCGGAAACCCTGGAGAAACCAGCGGCCAATCGGAGACGGTAAACCGCGCGGTGGAACAGTTCAAGGAAGTCGTGCGGCTCGACCCGAACGATGTGGAATCTGCACTCTGGCTGGCGCGCTTGTACCGGCTGCAAAACCAGCACGAAAAAGCGGAAGAAGTGCTGCGCGGCATTTTGAAAAACGATGCCGAAAACGAAGCCGGACTTGAACAGTTAACGCAACTGCTGTTGGACGAGGGCAAATCGAGCGAAGCCATCGCGCTGCTCGAAGGCCTGACTGCGAAATCATCGTCGCCCACGCTGCTGGACCTGCTCGGTGATGCGTACACCCAGACCAAGGACCTGGCAAAGGCCGAAGAAGCGTATCGCAAAGCCGTGAACCTCGAACCCGGCGAACCCAGCCACCAGCGTGGTTTGGGACAAACGCTGCTGGCCGAAGAAAAATATTCCGAAGCTTTACAGGTCTATCAGCGCATCGCCGATCTAATGCCGGATGATCCCGACGTTTATCTGCGGCTTGGACAGATCTATCGCGAACTGCACCAATGGGACAAGGCCGAAGACGCGCTGGTCAAGGCGCGCCAATACTCGCCCGGCAGCTTGGATGTCATTTTCAACGAAGCCATGCTGTACCAGTCGCAAGGCCGGTTCGATGACGCCATTCGTGTACTGTCCGAAGCGGTCACTCAAGTCAAAGGCCAGTCCGCTTCGATGCCTTCACGGCGTCGTTTTCTCGGAGTTTTGTACCAGCAACTGGGCCAGCTTTATCGCGATACGCAAAACTACGTGGCCGCGATAAACACCTACGAGGAACTCGCACACCTAGGCGACGACGAAGATCGCCGTGCGCGCCTGCTGATGATGGACACCTACCGCATGGGCAAGGATTTGCCGAAGGCGATGCAGGCGGGCAAAGAGGCGTTGGCAAAATATCCGAAAGACGCGGAGATCAGGTCCAACTACGCACTCCTGCTGGGCGAGTCCAATCAGACCGATGAGGCCGTCAAACTGCTGCGCGCTCAGCTGAGCGGCAGTCCGGCCGATCGCGACATCCACTTGAACATTGCACAGATTTATGAACGCGCTCGCCACTATAAGGAAGCCGAGCAGGCCGCTCACGCTGCGGAAGCGGTACCGGGTTCGCCGCGCGACAACGAGATGGTGTGGTTCCTGCTTGGCGCAATTTACGAACGGCAGAAGGTTTTCGATAAAGCTGAAGTGGAGTTCAGAAAAGCGCTCGACGTCAACCCTAAAAGCGCCGCGGTGCTCAATTACTACGGCTATATGTTGGGCGACCTAGGCATTCGTCTGGACGAAGCGCAATCGCTGGTAAAACGCGCTCTTGCCGAAGACCCGTATAACGGCGCATATCTCGACAGCCTGGGTTGGATCTACTACAAGCAGAACAAATTGCCTGACGCGGAAGCGACCCTTCACAAAGCATTGCAGCGTGAAAGCCACGACCCGACCATTCACTCGCATCTTGGCGATGTCTACGCAAAGTCTGGACGCCCGGAACAGGCTTTCGCGGAATGGGAGAAGTCACTGGCCGAATGGAAGCGTGTGCTTCCTGCCGACGTGGAACCCGAAAAAGTCGCCGAAGTCGAAAGGAAAGTCAGCCAGTCCCGGCATCGCGTGGCGCAAAAAGCCGCACCTGAAATCGAGAAACCCTGACACAGAATATGCCGGAAGTCCGCGTTCCAGCCTTCGCTAAAATTAACCTGCGCCTGGAAATTCTCGGCAAACGCCCGGACGGCTTTCACGAACTTCGCACCGTTTTTCAGACCATTTCGCTGAAAGACGAGCTGCGCTTCAAAACGACGCGCCAGCTGGGTATCCGCCTCCGAATTCTTGGCGACCATTCACTTTCCGGCGAACCGATTGAAAAAAATCTGGTGTACCGAGCGGTGGATGCGTTGCGTAGTGAACTTGGCATCGCTGCCGGTGTCGCCGTCGAGCTTCGCAAGGCCATTCCCGCGGGCCGGGGCTTGGGCGGGGGTTCAAGCGACGCCGCTGCCGCGCTCATCGGTTATCTGCGCCTGTTCAGGAAACAACTCCCGCGCGAACGCCTTTTTGCCGTCGCTGCCGGTCTCGGCGCCGACGTGCCCTTCTTTCTTGAAGGTGGCCGCGCCCTCGGCATCGGCAAGGGCGACGAAATCTACCCTCTGCCAGACATCGCCAAGCGCTGCTGTTTGGTCGTCTCGCCCAAATCCATCCACGTGCCCACGGCGGACGCCTACCGCTGGCTCCACGCTCCGCAATTGACAAACTCTGCCGGAAACTCTAAACTTTGTGGGTTCTGTGCTCTTGCCTGGAGCCTGCAGGGCGGTCCTCTTCTCAACGATTTCGAAGAAGCGGTCTTCCAGCAGCACCCCCGTCTGGCCGAAATCAAGCGGGAATTGCTTCAAAACGGAGCGTCAGAAGCCTTGCTGGCGGGTAGCGGTTCGGCGGTGTTTGGAGTTTTCCCGAGCCCAGCTAAGGCGCGCCGAGCCGCTGTTGGGTTTCCGCTCGATCAGACTTTTGTTTGCGAGACCGTTTCGCGCGATTCCTATCGCCGTCTGATCCAAAGTCGCTCCGTCATCGGTGCGCCTCGCGATTAATCCTCAGCGCTCCAAAAACAGTTTTTCCAATGATCAGTTCTTTGGTTCTCTGTTTCATAGAAGAGAGCCGACCTCTGCTCTTACGGAAAGCTGAATTGCGGATAACGGAAAACGACTTTGAACGACGAGCGTTTCAAAATATTCTCGGGTACCGCGAATCCGGTGCTGGCAGAAGCCATCTGCAAGAACCTGGATGTTCCGCTCGGCCAAGCCATGCTCGGGCGCTTCAGCGACGGCGAAATCTATTTCCAGATTTTGGAGAATGTGCGCGGCGCCGACGTGTTTGTCGTTCAGCCCTGCCACTATCCGGTGGATAACCACCTGCTCGAACTCTTGCTGATGATTGACGCATTCAAGCGCGCTTCCGCGTGGCGTATCACCGCCGTCCTGCCTTATTACTGCTATGCACGGCAGGATCGCAAAGACAAGCCGCGCGTTCCGATTTCCGCGAAGCTCGTCGCTGACTTGCTGGAGACCGCCGGCGCCAGCCGTGCACTGACTCTTGACTTGCACGCTCCGCAGATTCAGGGTTATTTCGACGTTCCGGTGGACCACTTGTATGCTTCGCCGGTTCTTGTAGAACACTTCCGCCAATTGAATCTCGAGAATTTGACGGTCGTTTCTCCCGATGCCGGCGGCGTGGAACGTGCCCGGTTTTTTGCGAAGAGGCTCGATGCGCCTCTGGCCATCGTGGACAAACGCCGCGTGGACGTGGACGTCAGCGAAGTCATGCACCTTATCGGCGAGGTCAAAGGCCGCAGCACGCTGATCGTAGACGACATCATCGACACCGCGGGCACGCTGGTGAAAACTGCCGAAGCGCTCATCAAAGAAGGAGCCACCCAGGTGTACGCCGCCTGCACCCATGCTGTGCTGTCCGGCCCGGCCGTCGAGCGCATCGCGAAGTCGCGCATCACCGAGGTTGTCGCGACGGACTCCGTGCCGCTTACGGATGCGGCCAAGCAGATGAAAAAGATTCGCGTGCTGAGCGTGGCTGACTTGCTGGCGCGCGGCATTCGCTCCATTCACGAGGAAACCTCGATCAGCGAACTCTTTATTTGAATTTGTAGCAGCGGCTTCATGCCGCTGCCTTTTGGTGAAAAGGAAAGAAGGCAATGGCAGACAAGATCGTAGTCGAAGCAGCTCCCCGCGATTCTCGCGGCAAGAATGAAGCCCGCCGCTTGCGTGTCACCGGCAAAGTTCCCGCCGTTCTTTACGGCGACAAGGGCGATGCGCTTGCGCTCAGCGTCAATACCAAACAGGTGAGCCAGATTCTCCGCTCCGCCACTGGCCACAACACGCTGTTCCAGGTCGCTATCGCCGGCAAGGAGCAGCCCGCCATCGTGAAAGACTGGCAGGTTGATCCCGTCAGCGGCAACTTGCTCCACGTGGACCTTCTCCGGGTCGCTATGGACGTCCGCATGCGCGTCAACGTTCCGGTGCATACCTTCGGCGAACCCGCTGGCGTCAAGGTACAAGGCGGAATCTTTGAAACCGTTACTCGCGAAGTCGAAATCGAATGCTTGCCCGGCGAAATTCCGACCGAGTTCCGCCTCGACGTCAGCCACCTGATGATCGGCATGCACCTCCGCGCCGGTGAAATTCAGATCGACCCGAACAAAATGAAGCTGGTTACCGACCCGGAGCGCGTTATCGCTCACGTCGTTGCTCTCAAGGTGGAAGAAGAGAAGCCCGTCGAGGTGGCAGCCGAAACGGCCGTACCGGCTGAGCCCGAGGTCATCAAGAAAGGCAAGAAGGAAGTGGAAGGCGAAGAAGGCGCCGAAGCGCCTGCCGAGAAACAGGAGAAAAAGAAGTAACCGGGTTTCCGGGTTGGCACTTGCGGGCTTCCGCGGTGTTGTAGTGCCGGGCCTTAGCCCGGCGGTGTTGGTTGCGCTGGTGGCGAATAGAGGCGTATGCGGCTCATTGTCGGCCTTGGCAATCCTGGCCCGGAATACCAATGGACGCCGCACAATCTCGGATTTCTCGCCGTGGATGAGCTGGCCAACCGGTCTGGCATCCGCGTCGAGCGTCCGGAAGCAAAGGCTCTGGTAGGTTTAGGCAAAGTGGCGGGCGAAAAAGTCATTCTCGCCAAACCACAAACCTACATGAATCTGAGCGGCATCTCGGTACGGGAGCTGCTCGGGAAGTACGAATTGGGCCCCGAAAGTTTGCTGGCGATGTGGGACGAAGTGCAGTTGCCGTGGGGCGCGATTCGTATCCACTCCGAAGGCAGCGCCGGCAGCCACAACGGCGCCAAGTCGCTCATAAGTTCCTTGGGCACTCTGGCGTTCGTCAGGCTGCGACTTGGTTGCGGCCCCGATCATCCGCTTTCGAGCCGCAAGGAGTACGTGCTGCGGCCGATGAAAAAGGGAGAGCTGGAAGTTGCGGCCGAAATGATTGCGGATGCCGGCGATGCAATCGAGCTGCTGCTGACCAAGGGGATCGAAGCGGCGATGACGAAGTACAACCGGCGCGAACGCCAGCAAGGCGAAGACGCCGCGGGTTAGACGCGGTTTGTAGTGGCCGGCCTTTAGACCGGTGCTTTCGTGGATTGGGTTTAGTTGTAACGGCGGGTTTTTTCCCGCCGCGAGTAAGAAACGAGGAAACATGGAAGATCGTCTGTACGACCTGATATTTATCATCCGTCCGGCAACATCGGAAGAGGAAATCAAGAAAGTCGAGCACGTGGTCGAGCACGCCTGCAGTGAAAAGGGCGGCAAGATCGAAAAAACCGAACACTGGGGCACACGCAAGCTGGCGTATCGCGTGGCCAAGCACCGCGAAGGCATTTACGTCTATTTCCAGATTCGTACCAATCACGGCGAGCTGCTGGCCGAACTCGAACGCCGTCTGCGTGTGCAGGATTCAGTCATCAAGTACCTGACCATTCGCCTCGATGAGGACATCAAGCGTCAGAAGAAGCTTTCCGGCATCCGCGAAAAGCGCGCCGCGCGCCGTCCGAAGCGCCCCGCGCCTTCCCCGACGCAGCCGACCGAACAGCAGGCAGCAGCAAGCTGACCGGTCTCGCTGCTGGTGGCGGACCGCAAATAACGACAATTTTGGCGTTCCGGCACCGCCGGGCCGCCGTAAACAGGTTTCCGAAAGAAAGGGTAAAAAGTTATGCCAGACGAACAAAATCAAACACCTCCAGCGCCGCCCGCTTCACAACCGTCCGCTCCGCAGGCTTCGGCCCCGCACCAAGCGCCGCGCCATGAAGGCGGTCACGGTGGTGGTGGCGGCCCGCGCCGCGAAGGCGGCCCCGGTGGTGGTGGCGGCGGACGCCGTGAAGGCGGCCCTGGCGGTGGTCCGGGCGGTCCTCGCCGCGGCAAGCGCCAGTTTTTCCGTAAAAAGAAAGTCTGTAAGTTCTGTGTCGAGAAGATGGATCTGATCGACTACAAGCGCGCCGACATTCTTTCCCAGTTCGTCCAGGAACGCGGCAAAATTCTGCCGCGCCGCATGACGGGAGTTTGTGCTCGTCATCAGCGTTGGCTCGGCGTGGCGATCAAACGGGCCCGCAACATCGCCTTGCTGCCGTTCGCCGGCAGCGCTGCGGGCAGCTCCGCTCCGCGCGCCGTCGAAGCGCAAAAGCCACAGCCGCCGCAGCCTCACTCTTAAAGCTCCAGTGCGGAAGTCAAAGCACTCAGGCGTGTCACGGGTGTCGGGTTTAGTAGCACAGACTTCAGTCGGTGCAGGTTTTTCTAGCCGGGCTCTAGCCCGGCCTTAGTAAGTCCAAGAGTTTGCGATAGAAAAGGAACACGCTCATGCAGATTATTCTTCAGGAAGACGTAGACAAACTCGGTCACCGCGGCGACGTGGTCACCGTCAAGCCGGGCTACGCGCGCAATTTCATTCTGCCGCGCAAGCTGGGTATTGAAGCCACGGCGGGCAACATGAAAGCGCTCGAGCGCATCCGCACCTCGCTGGCCAAGAAAACCGCCACCGAGCTCGACGCGGCGCAAAAGCAGGCCGGCCTGCTCAATGGTGTCGCCCTCAAATTCGCGCGTAAAACCGGCGAGAACGACCAGATGTTCGGATCCGTCACCAGCGCCGACATCGCCGAAGCCCTGGCGGCGCAAGGCTTCAAAATCGACAAGCGCCAGATCCAGCTTACCGAGCCCATCAAGGCCATTGGCGAACGCGACGTCACGGTCAAAGTCTTCCGCGACGTTACCGCCGTCATCAAAGTCACGGTCGAGAAAGAAGCCTGAAGCGCCTCGTGGTTTTCTAAGGGCACGGCATCCGTGCCCCTTTTTTTACGCGTGGGCGCGCCTATTTCTCCGCAAACGCTTCGCCTACAGACTCCACTTCCTCCGCCTGCCATCCGCCATCGCCCTCAAAATTGCAGATCATCGCCACCACCATATGCGCATCCGGATAGAGAATCAGTCGCGAACTTCCGCCCGCCGCGCCGCCGTCATGTGCATAGATTTTCTGTCCCGATTTCGATTTCCCGATGAACCATCCAATTCCATATCCCGTCTCACTGCCATCTGTCGTCTTCTGGGACGTGAATAGCAATCGTAGTGATTCCGGCTTCAGAAATCCCGGCTGCAGCAGCGCTGATCCAAACTTCGCCAGATCCTCTGCTGTTGACAGGAATCCACCGCCCGCCCACTTGTAGCTATTGTCAACGAAGGGCGCGTTCTTCACCGTTCCGTCTCTCATCTTCCGGTAAGGCCGCGCACGCTGTTCGATGATCTCCGTAGTCTGGTCCTCCGTGGTATGCCGCAATTCCAGCGGAATGAATACGCGCTCATGCATGTAGGAAAGAAAATCTTCTCGGGCGGCAGATTCAATCACGGCGCTCAGCAGATTGAATCCGTAGCTCGAGTAGTGAAACTCCTTCCCGGGCGGCGACACCAGCGGGTCGTCTGCGAAAATCTTTAATCCTTCCACCACCGAATCGTAGTGCCTCGAAATCAGAAACTCATCGTCCTGGTAGTGGCGGATCCCCGCCAGATGTCCCGCCAGCAGGCGCGGCGTAATTTTTGCTCCTTTGTCTGGAAAGGACGGAACGTATTTCTGGACCGGCGCGTCCAGATCGATCTTTCCCTGTTCCACCAGCAGCATCAGACCCGCCGCCGTTAGCGGTTTCGAATCGCTGGCAATGCGAAACTTTGTTCCCGGCCACACCGGCACGCGCTGCTCGAGGTCCGCATATCCGAATCCTTCCGCGTAGACCACCCGCCCGTCCACCGTAACCGCCAGAGTTACTCCGGGAATTCCGCGCGCCAGCCATTGCTTCGCTACGCTGCGCGCATGCTGTTCTGCTTGCGAATGGTCCGTCTTATGCGCCGCGGCGCTCGCGGTCGCAGCCTGTCCAAGCGCTGCAGGCGCGAAACTCGTCGCAAGAATCACGGCAAGCAGCAGAAAAATCGCTTCGGTCGCGCTTTTGCTGACAACATGTTTTGAAAAATGTTTCTTGTTCATCGATCCTCCGCGCCGCGCTGAAATTTTGCGCGCATTATCATGCCACACCGGGTCACGCAAAATATTTTTCTCACCGTTTTGCACCGTCCCGCAAGATTTTGCACAGCACCCGGATTGACGCGCCGCACTCTCACACTCACAATGCACGTAATCCTTCGCTACCAGCTCCACGGAAATTGCGAAAACCATCAAACGCTTGCGTGGCGAAGGCCAAAATGTTATAAAGCGAAGAAAAGGCGAAAAACAAACTATCTCTATGTCTGCCTCCGCCACGCTCGAGCGCCCTC
>Ga0247661_1000056_pt1 | contig 20749 bp, 24 predicted proteins | sample CNK02_metaG_FD_182799 | JGI IMG/M metagenome (GOLD analysis project Ga0247661, IMG submission 182799) | Soil microbial communities from Purdue University Martell Research Forest, Indiana, United States - CNK02 | ecosystem: Environmental > Terrestrial > Soil > Temperate forest > Bulk soil...
GGCCCCGGAAGCAGTGCAGAACTTGCTTATATCGGCACCGCGACTATTACCGCAGATAACAGCGGTTCTACTTGTACCGTTAACTACATCGACGGTACAGCGGCTTTGAGCTTTACGCCCACAGCTATTCTATGCGTTCGTACTGGCGGAACCGCTACAGCGACTGTCGGAATTGTTTCAGCTGTAGATGCGGCCAACAGCAATAAAACCTTCACCGTTCAGGGTAGCGCAACGCTTCCAGCTGGAACTGTTACGATTCTGTTTCTGGTGTTTAAATAACTAAAGGGAGAATATATGGCAGGGCAAAGATGTGCAGGAGACAATCACAGATATTTTGTAGCATGTGAGGCAATCGTAGAGGCTGAAGGGAAAGTATCTCTCCTCGGCCTCTGCCTACACTGCAAAGATCCACTCCAGTTGGAGTTTAAAGTAGCTTCTCCTGAAAACTTCATTCGACTTGAAAAAGTAAAGGAAAATTCCGATGTCAACAGTAAGGTTTGAAAAAGGCGCGCTCGGCCAAGCATTATTTGAGCCGGTTCCAAGCCCCGGAGCATTTCAGCTCCGCGAAGGGCACTTTTGGAACGATGCGATACAGAAAAATATTTTGACCCAGATCAACGGCCAAGCAGGTAGCTTGGTTCAGGGTATTAACACAAATATCACCCCAGTCACTGCGACTAACCCCTCAGCGGCTGCGGATTTGATGACCATGACTCTTCCTGCGGGATATGCGAATATTCTAGGGAAAAATCTTTACGTTTGGGGTGCGGGGAGCTATACAACCGCTGGTGGTCAAACACCGACTTTCAGGCTTCGAATGCTTCTTGGAGGTGTTGTTGTGCTGTCGTTTACATCGACCGCGACCACCGCCTCAGTGACGAAGACGTGGAATATTGAAGGGTTTATTACCACTTCAGCAACAGGAGCCACGGGCACTGTAGAAGCTCATGGGTTGTTTAATATCGAACTAGGCGGCGGTGCAGCAGGCTCAGTAGCAGAATCCAGCTTCAACGATGCAGTAGTTGCGGCTTCCAGCGCGATTGATCTAACTGCTGCGGATGTGTTGAAGATGGATTGTTTGTTTAGCAGCTCTAACGCCAGTAACGCAATCTCTCAGCGTCAGCTTATTGTACAGGTGGTGAATTAATGAAACGACAGAACACTACAGAACGTGATGGTATGTTTGAGGGAAACTTTCCTGCAGTCTCTACGCAAGCGGGAGATGCTCCCACAAAGATGCAGACTGGACATTACGGTCACCAAACTCCCAATGAATACACTCATCTGAAGCGTCAAGACACTCAGCCGGGTTGGGATGGAAGTTTTACCGGAATTCCAATCCCTTCTCCAATCACAATGGAAGGTGACGGTGGTGGATCACAGACTAGTGGTCTTCCCGCTCCTTCCAATAGCGCAGGCTTCATGCTGCCTGACGAGCAGGGCTAAAAGGATTCAGGGGCAGAAACCAATCCCTGCCCTCGTTGGTCAGATAGGAACCCTCCTCCCGCCTATCTAGCTGTCCCTGAATATTTATTATGCATAGATCTGATGAGTTAATTAAAACATATTCCGAGCCTAGAGTAATTAATGAATGTGCTCTACATCAATACTCAGGTCTCGGAAGTAAGAAACCTCCTTCCTTCGGTTGTAAGATATGTAATGAGATTACCTTCTTCACCATTCTCGCACGTAAAAGCAGCAAAGGTTTCAATCATGCAGCTCTAGATGAACTAGAAGCCATGATTCACGCGATGTGCGAGCTGGAGGATGAAGGAAGCTTTGACTTTAAGGTAGAAGCGCCGAAATTCAATATCGAAAAGGACGCAGCCTAATGGCAGTATTTGCATCAGTATTACATCCCGCGCCAGAGAACAAGAACGGCACCATAGGTGCTGGAGTTTCGAGCGCAGAAATTAGTATCGGAAATAATCGCATCTTCATCTTAAACGCCGATCAAGACGTGATGATTAAATTCGGTAACACCGGAATGGGAGCAGCAGCCGCTACAGACTTCCGTATCATCGCAAACACCTACGCTCCATTCGATATGGGTCAGCAGGTCGGCTTCATCCGCCTCTTCAACAACGGCTCTTCCACGGCGAATTGGTTCATTCAGTATCTCTCTAAGGTATAATGGCAGGAATCGTACAGTCCACAAGCACCATAAGCGTTGGAAACACTAATCTAGCGTTTACAGGTAATAACACTGTAGGGAATTTTCTAATCATCGCAGTTTCTGCGCTTACTACAGGTAAAACCTTCACAGTAAGCGATACTGCTGGAAATGTATACAAATCTCTCTCTGCTATCACAGATACTCCAAATTCTGTAGAATCTCAAATCTTCTTCGTACCTAGTTGTCTCGCTGGAGCAAACACTGTAACCTTTACCCCCGGAGCCGCAGTAGCAACTGTTCTCGCGATTCACGAATTTTCTGGAGTATCTGGAATAGGCTTAAGAGCCAATGGAATAGGAACTTCTCCTAGTATCTCCTCAGCCGCAAGTAGCTGCTCTTCAGGATTCTCTTTTGGCTTTATCTCTGGCACAAGTACAGGTGTTATTAACACAATAACTCCCGGAACCGGTTGGACACAAGCCGAAGCTAACGTAGCCGCTCCTACATTCTTGACAGAATGGCGGATAGATGGTGGATTACTCGCTGCCACCGCAACAGTCGCAACGGCAAAAGGCGCGGTGTATTCTTGGACAGCAGAACTCGCTGCTCTCGGACACAGTCAATCTCAACTAGAAAGCTTTGGTTTCACCCAATGGACAGGCTGGTAGAGTTATACGCTAAGATGTCTGCGATCACTGGCCCGGTTTGTGCAACTCAATGTTTCCAGTATCGAGATAAACCCTTCCGCTGTTGTGAACGAAAATATTGTGAAGTAGCCCGACAATTCGCAAAGGAAAAATACAATGTCGAACTTCAAGAAACAGGTAACCCCGAACTTCCCTTCATGGGTGAGAATGGTTGCACCGTACCTTCCCATCTTCGCCCCATCTGCACTCTTCATGCTTGTCCGGTAAGTTACGCTCCAAGCTCAGATATAGGCGGTTGTAAGACGCGAACTAAAGAATATTTCGATCTCCGAAGGGAGATCTTAGCCGAGGCTAAAGCTTCAGATAAGGAAATAAATTGGCCGTAGTTGAATATCTTCTTCAGGTGGAAGACCAAAAAGGTCGAATTAAGTTTAGCGCTTATAACAACGTAAGCGATACTCCTACTAATGTGAACCCAGACTCTCCATGGGTACTGGTAGAGCTTGGATCTTCTATTAATATCTCTGGCACAGATCCAGATGGAATTAACACCTTTACTTTCACCGTAACACAGCCGTAAGGAATTAATGGATCCCAACACCCAAGGGCAGCAACCACAACTTTCGCCAGAGTTAATGCAGTTGGCGATGAATCCGCCTCCTCCCCCGGATGCGAAGAATCTCGTTCCGCTACAGCCGCTAGATGATAAGACTAAAGACACTCTTCTGGAGCTTGTCCCTAAACATCTGCGGCGTATGCGGAACTTTCGGCGTCAGTTCGACCAGAGATGGATTCAGTTCTATCGGCAGTATCTCTCTGTTCGGGATCAGCAAATGTATCCCGATAATATCACGCGTAGAAGCAACACTACTGTCCCGTATCCTTTGTCTAACGTAGAGACTATTGTTTCACGTCTGCTGGATGCATACTTCTCGTTTATGCCTTGGTTCGACTGCAAAGGTCACGTGATGCAAGACGACGATGCTAGTGAGAAAATGCAGATCGTGATGGAGAAGAAACTGAATATGGGACGGCTTATTCAGGCCGTGGAAACTCATGTCCGTAATATCTCTATCTACGGCTTTGCTGCGATAAAGGTGGATTGGGATTTCGGCTACGATCACATCATCTCCGCACAGGAGATGTATGCTATGCAGGATACCCCGATGGGGCCACAACCGATAATCAACCCCATGACCGGAAAGCCGATTGTAATCGGCTATCAACCAGTGGATACTAAAGTTCCTAGAAACTGCCCGCGCTTCACCGCGATGGATATATTCGACACTCTAGTGGATCCAGACGGAAACTTCTACGCCCATATCACCGAACGACCTTTTAGTGAAATGCGGCGTGAGATGGAGATGAATCCTAATCTCTATTTCCCCGACGGAATGCAACAGTTACTACAGCAAATTCAGCTTAGCGAGAAAGATCCCGACAGTGTGATCGTTCGTATGGCTGAGTTCTGGGACGAAGTAAACAACACCCGCACCATCATCACCTATGGAGAAGACGCAGATGCGATTGCTCTTAAAGATCAACGATTTGCTAATCGCGTTGGAGCAGCGTATCAGGCGTATCGTCGTAAAGTCTTCGCAGGACAACCAATAGTTCTTTATCACGGCGAGAATCCCTTCATGCATAAGAAGGCTCCGATTCTGTTCACTAGCTACATCAAGCTCCCCAACGAACTTTACGGTATCGGCGCGATCGAATGTATCAGTAATCTGAACGAATCTCTGAACAAATTCGTCAACATGATCGCGGACAACTGGAACCTCGGCATCAACCAACGTTATGCCTACGACTCCAGCGCCGACATCGACCATAAAGCTCTTGACAACGCCAACGTCCCCGGAGGTAAAGTCTCTGTAGTAGGTGATCCCTCTAAAGTAATCATGCCTCTTCCCACCCATACTCCCCCTCCAGAGAGTTTCGGCATCATGGAAACCTACAAAGGCATGATCGAAATGGGTAGCGGAATCAGTGACTTCTACAGCAAAGGGCTTGGCGCTCCTAGTGGCAACCGCACTGCCACAGGCATCAACAGTATCATGAACGAATCCAACTTCCGTTTCAAGATGTTTATCAGAAACTATGAAGTGGATATTCTTCAACCTCTTCTAAACATGGTCAGCATCATGATCCAGCAGTTCGTGACCGAGCCGGAAGAAGTATTAATCACCAAAGATCAACAGGGCGGTATCCCTAAATACTACCAAGTACGTCCTGAGGAACTTATTGGATCTTTTGACTTCGATCTTGTGGCTGCTAATTACAGCGAGAACAAAGTTATCCGGCAGAGGAATATCCTTGCCTTTGCCAACCTCGCCGCGCAGTCTCCGTACCTCAGTGAGTATCCAGCGCTTATGGAACTAGCGAAAATCTTCGAAATCCGCAATGCAGAACGTATGCTCAAGACTCCCGAACAGGTCGCCGCAGAACAGCAAGCCGCCCAGCAACAGCAGATGGAGATGATGATTTTCGAAAGCATGCTCAACACCGAATCTCAAGCTCGACTGTCTCAAAGCAAACCCACTCCCGGAGGTAAGGACGCTAAAACAGGTCGCCCGCGTAGCCCGATGATGCCAGAAGGCAAGATCCCCGGAGCGGGATTAACCGGAGCAATCAGAAGCTTCGCGCAGTCTCATGGCCTGAATGGAATGGGTCTGGAGGGGATGAGTGGACAATAAATCATCAGCGCATAAAACTCCCGTCAAGAACCTAGAAGCCCAGCTATATATCGTTCGACACGGGGATACAGATCTAAACTCCACCAGCGGCGGAACTGAAAGGTTCCGCGCTTGGGGGGATCCACCGCTGAATGAGAAAGGTTTCGAAAGTGCCCATCAAGCCGGACAGTTCCTCGCCGACAAAAACATCGGTCATATCTTCCATAGTGACCTTACTCGAAACGCACAAACTGCAGCCGTTCTCCACGCGTATACAGGTGCTCCCACTACACCCGTCCACGGGCTTAGACCATGGAACTTGGGAGATCTTACTGGACAACCAGTAGAGCCTAATCTGGATCAGGTTCAGGAATATCAGGAAAAAACTCCAGACAAACCTCTCCCCAACGGAGAAAGCTTTAACACTTTCCGGGATCGCTGGCATCAGACGCTACATACTCTAACCAATTTCAGTAAGCAGCAAAAACAGCCTATCGCTCTAGTCACTCATACTAGAAACCTAAACGAGCTAAAACACAGCATCAACAACGAGAAGATGAAAGTCAAGTCCATGCAGCCGCCGGGAGGAATAGTGCGGATGGATGTAGCCAACGGTCGAGTAAAGTTAATCGACGAAGATACAAAAGAGGGTCTAGCAGATGAACATAAACCTCAGGAGTAACATGCTCCCTAGTGTAGCGGCGTTTCTAGAACTATGGGACAACCCAGTGGAGTTTGTAGAGATTCGAGGTATTCCTAATCCCACTCACTTTCTAGCCACTGTGGTTATAGAAGCCCCCAACAACCCGCCACTGGCCATTCAAATGCATCCTATGCGCTTGGGGGTTGCATGAGCTGGTTTGAACCTAAGATCGAGAAGCATTATACAGTAATCGAAGTTGAGAAGAAACATCCTCTAACTGAGACCTCCGAAAGTATAGAAGCCGTCAGAACCCTCGAAGATCACCCCGGCTTTCAATGGCTTCTTTCCAAACTCCGTCTTCAAGCCTCTCGCCTTCAAAGCGAACTCCTTCAAGGCCGTCACAAAGACATTCGAGAGGTTGAATTCCTCCAAAGCGGTATCCAATGGTGCGGTTGGCTACAATCCCAGCTTGATTTGAACCGCGAAAAATATCGGCAAATGCGTCCAGCAATTCCACAAGAAGTGATGCATTTCCAAGACATCGAATCAACCATCGAGTTGATCGGTAACAAAACTCAGGCACAACCCGAGTAACTTCATCCCACAAGGAACCAAATGTCCAATCCCAACGCAAACGACTCTAACGCCCTAGCCCGTGCAGGTCAGACAGACTGGCTTAACGACGCTCCGGGCGGCGATGTTCCGTTTGATAAGCTCTTCGGCACCGAGCCGGAAGCATCCTTTTCGAGTGCAACTCCAACCTCTACAACCACTTCCACGCAGACAACTGTAACTGAAGCTCAGCAGACAACTGCTCCCAGCTTCGAGGAGATTCGTACCTCCACCGGAAGCGTTTACAAAGAGCGTGATGCAGTAATCAAAGGCATCGAGGAGAAAGACACTCTCATTCAGCAGCTTCGAGATCAGATCAAAGCCTCCACAGGTAATGATCCTCTTAGGCGACAAGAACCAGTTCAGACTCAGCCCCAGAGCTATCTTAGCAATCCCACAAGATTTGCTGATGACTTAGCTTCAGCCGCTAAGTCCGGTGATGCAAACAAATACCAGCAGACTCTTCTAGGTCTAATGGATGAATATTTTGGCCCTGCTAAGCCTTTGATTCAAGACTTCGCTCGTAACCGCGCAACCGAGCAGACTAGTGTTGAATACAAAGACTTCGCGACCTTCCGCCGTAGTGACGACTTCGGTAAAGTTCTCGAACGCAATCCAGCCCTCGGACAAGCTATTCGTGCTTCCGAAGAGAATATTCAATACGCACACCAGCTTCCTGAACTCTATCGCTTGGCTTATGAAAGCCACACCGCTCGAAAGCTTCCTGAATACGTGCAAGCGGCCCGACAGACTCCCGCTACACCCGTTCAGAATACCCGACCAACAGTTCAGCAGACTTCTTTAACTCCCGGTACCGCTGTGACCCAGCGCTCGGATTCCGAATCTCTGCGAACTTCAGAAGGCAGAAAGGAACTCATCGCTCGCTATCGCGAAGCGGTTGAGAATCTGACGTTCTAACAGTCTGAATCTTCTTCTAAAAGGATTCAATAACAAATGGCAGACGTAATCACAGTTACTTCTGGAACCGCTGGGAACAGTGGCAACGTAGCAGCTTCACTCATCACTTTCCTTGCGGCAAATCTCCTTGAAGTAGCCGAACTCAACATGGTGCTGGATCAATTCGGCGATAAAGTGCCGATTCCAGCCAACAACAGCTTGACAATCCGCTTCGTGCGTGAAGAGAAATTCACCGTAGCGGCAACTCCCACGCAGCTCACTCAGGGTCTTCCTCCGGATGCGGGCGGAATCACCCTTAACCAGTTCGAAGCCACTGCCGAACAGTACGGCGCTCTGGTTCGTATCAGCGATCTCGCTGAGCTTACCGCGAAGCACCCGATCGTTCAGCGGACTATCTACCTGCTTGGCTTGCAGGCGGCTGAAACTTATGACCAGTTGATCTTCAACGTTCTGAACGCAGCCACGAACGTGTATCGTCCTAACAATCGTGCGGGTGATACTTCTCTCATCGGCTCCGATCGTCCGACGTTCTTCGATCTGACCAGCTTGATGGCGCTTCTGCAGGATCAGGGTGGCAGGCCGTTTGACGGCGGAACCTACGTTTTCATCACTCCTCCACAGGTTCACGCGGGTATGCTACAGGATCCTGATTTCAAGGCTTCTGTCCAGTTGGCCGCTCCTGACCGCATGTGGCGTGGTGAAGTTCAGCAGCTCGGCGGATTTCGTATCGTGCGCACGAACGCTCCCGGCTTCGCGGCCACCTCTCAGGCTGGCGCAGGTCAGGCCAGTAAGGTCTATAGCTCGTTCGCGCTAGCACGTTATGCATATCAGATCAGCGATTTGCAGAACCTTCAGCTGTATGTCGTTCAGCCCGGTGGACAGTTCGATCCTCTGCAGCAGAGCAGAAAGCTTGGTTGGAAGTTCGCGTTCAAAAGCATCATCACGAACCAAAACTGGATCCGGCTTGTCCGCTCAGCAGGTCTTAACAGTATTACTAACTAAAACTAACAGGGAGGGGAGCAATCCCCTCCCAAGGACATAGAATGGCAAACATTGGTAAGAAAGCCCTCGACGAAGCACTTCCTGAACTGGAAGCCGCTCCTGCTGAGGATTTTGTATGGGTGGAGATTCCAGATCGCGACTTGACGGACTTCCCGTTTCAAGGCGTCGGAATCAACCAGAAACACTACGGCGGGCCTGAGGATCGTTTCTGCGACTGCGGAGATTATCCCAAATGCACCAAAACCAAGCGACATAAAGTTTCTCCTGACATCGCCAGAGAAATCAACGAGCGACTCGTTATCGCCCGTGCGATGGATATTCGATTGTTCAGCAACCGCAGGGATATGCAGTCACTGATCCAGCTCGTGAAAAACAACCCGAACTATCAGTACTTTGATCCCAACGTGGCACCTCGGTAATGGCCGAGTTTGAAATAGCAATCGAACGTACTCTTCAATGGGAAAGGGGTTATTCAATAGACCCTCATGATCCCGGTGGAGAGACTCTATTCGGTATTAGTAGAAAGATGCATCCCGAATGGAGTGGCTGGAGCAGGGTAGATGAGCTTAAAAAGCACTTCTCCGGCTCCGGCCTTACGGGAGTTTTAAACGCTGATGGAGGGTTGCGAGAATCAGCTAAACAGTTCTACGAGGAAAACTTCTGGGACTATGATGAGATTGAATCTCAAGCAATAGCTAATAAGGTTTTTGATCTTGGAGTTAATCTCGGTAAGCACACGGCTGTGAAGATGCTACAGCAATGTGCGGGAGTGAAGGATGATGGAATATTCGGAAATAAAACCCTCGAAGCAGTTAACGGATGCAATGGTGCAGTATTACTCGAGAAGTATGAAGGAGCCGTTGATATCTATTATAGAAGCCTTGATAACTTCTCTCGGTACGGAAAAGGCTGGTTAAGGAGATTATGGGACTCAGCATAGCAGACATTTTCGGTGGTAGTGTAGTGAGTGGGATTAAAGATCTAATCGGCCAGTTCCACGCTTCGCCGGAAGATAAGCTTAAGATGCAGGAGATGGTAGATGCGAATGCTGCTACTATCGCAACTGCTCAGATAGCTTATGACGAGAAGCTTAACGACATTGCAGGTCAAAATATCCGCACGGAAACCAGCAGTAATGACGGGTTTGTTCGTAGAGCACGACCTGCATTTCTCTGGATCATCAGCACTGCGATAGGATTTAACATTCTGCTGCCTTTATTTAGTCAACTCTTCGGCGGACATTTGCAGCCGATTCCAATCGACGCAGGTTATATCAGTCTCTTTAGCACCGCATTCCTCGGCTACACCGCCGCTCGTAGCTACGAGAAAAAGCAAGGAGTAGCTTGAAGCATTATATAGATCAAGTATTCGCCTCCACTGGAGCAGTACTTCCGGGTGCGGTGGTTACCGTTCGCGTGGCAAATGCCTCCCCCGGTACAGGAGCATTAGCCAATATCTATGCCGTAGACAGCACCGCAACTCCCATCAGCGGCTCTCAAGTAACCGCAGATTCCACAGGAACCTTCGATTTCTATGCTCCAGACGGACGATATGATCTAACAGTATCCGTCGGAGGCGCGACTAAGATTGTAGCGGATACAGAGATTTCAGATATAACTGAAGCTAATAACGGTGATTCTACGCATACAGTTACTACTCTCTCTACAACTACTGTCAATACTAGCACTCTTGCAGCTACAGGAAACATCACGACACGCGCAGCACTGTTGCTAGCGAAAGGCGACGGCACTCTTCCGGGAACTATTGCTAATGATACTGCAGGCGGAATAAATGTAACCACAAACGGCGGTAAGATTTGGGAATTTGCAAATGCTGGAGCATTGTCTTCTCCAGCTGGTAGCGGTGTACAGTTTAACGGCGGGTCTTCGGGAGCGGTATCTATTGTAGCACCAGCCGCAGCAGGAGCTAATGTATTAACCCTTCCCGCAGCGACTGATATTATTGTAGGTAAAGCTACTACAGATGTACTTACCAATAAGACATTAACCGCGCCTGTCATTAACGGAACTCCTACAGGAACTGGTATACCAACTGTTACCTTAAAAAAAGGTAGTGGAGGTGGAAATTATACAACCTCCTCTGCAACTTATGTGCAAGTAGATTCGACGAATCTATTATACACCGTTACTATCCCAACCGGCTGGAAACTAATCGCAACCGCAGGCGCGGATATAACCTCCAACACTGCTGCAGTGTTAGTATTAATAGCAATCGCAGACGGCGGGAGTGTGATAGTTGAATCTGGTGTTACACCCTCAGCCGCAACCGTTGTTTCTCGAATCAACTGTTCTACAATTATCACCGGTGACGGAGCATCGCATACGATTGATTTAAGATTCAGAACATCTAACGTCGCAGATGCTGCTGTTCTTACTAATATCACTTCTACACTATTACCTACAATGACGTTTTTACTCACACCTTCTAACTAATGCCTATCATATTTCCTAGTAGCGGTGGTAGCAGTGCAGGAGCAACCTATACTGCACAAGATATTATCAACGGAGCTTCACAAGATCTCCGTAGCCAACTCTCGACCAATAGTACGATTCTTCTGGATTATGTAGATAGAATCCATAAGGAAATCATCCGTAGCTCTAGATGGCCGTTTATGTTGTCATCCATTCAGCAGTTTATAACTGAACCGGGAATCTCCGACTATTGGATTGGCTCGACAGGTACTGGCCCGCAAGGTAGCGTGGATACGCTGTTGAATCTTACAGACATCTACCGGATTCAAGAAGATAGTGTTCTAGATCGCAGCAACAACCAACAACTCGGCAGAACAGATCAGCGTCCACCTAATAGCACGACCTTTGAATTTCCGGATGGTCAGTCTAGATCTCTTCGTCCTAGCAACTTTGCTCATGAAAACTACAGTGGACTTCTTCAACTCTTCCCTGCACCTAATAATCAAAACACCTACCAACCCGCCCCTGAGTCTCCAATCTGCACGACTACCGCAGGTGGGGCACTTGCACAACGTACTTACTATGTTAAGTACACAATTATAGATTCTACTGGTCTGGAATCAAACGCTAGTGCTCAGAGTACAGTGGTTACTGTGCCAGCGAATAATCTATTAAAAGTCAAGTCTCCAAAGTTCCCCTTAACCAGTGCGCGAGGTGTAACTTATGCTAAATACAAGGTTTACGCCTCTACAATAGTCGGTAGCGAATGCGTTCAGAACAGTAACACTTCCATCAACAGCGGCACAGACTTCACAGAATCCACCGGCGGACTCGCTACAGGTACCACAATCTTCCCAGCGGTAAATAATCTTACCGCAATGGATGGATACTTGATTGAGTTCCGCTACTACAAACAACGCCTCAAAGTAACCAGTGGTTCAACAACTCTTCTACTCCCGGACGATTATAAAGATGTCCTAATCGCAGGCGTAAACTGGTTAGGCTATCTATTCCTCAAAATGCCAACCGACGCTAAGATGTGGTTTGAAATCTATCAACAAGGCACTCGTGAAATCGTCCGCGACAAAAACAACTGGAATGAAGGCGGGTTTATGAAACCCGATGCTTCCACTCAAACCTTCCCTCCCGGACTTATACCCGGTTTCATCACAGGAAATTAATTGAACGACTACACAGATATTCTCCCGATTGGAACTCGTATAGCAGGCTATGCACCTCCAAAGGACGGCCCGTTTAAATGTGACAACTGCATTCACTTCGATCGTACTCCGGTGTTTCATTGCGATCATCCAGCGGTTCGATCTGATTATCAGATGAAGAAAGATTCTCAAGGCCGACCTCTAGTTATGCCCGACGGCTGCTGCACTTATTTTAGAAAAGCATAAGAATTTTTGAAAGCGAAGAACTAATTTGCCAGTTTATAAGGCACCTCTCAGACCGTATGATCCCGTAGTTCCGATGGAAGGTACTCGAAACTTTGAGTATCTAAGGGACAACTTCTACGGTGCAGGACAGGATAGCTATACTCAGCCATTCGCGCAGAATCAAGAATTATTCTCATCGCTGGAAGACATCATGCCAATCACCAACGGCGTATGTCAGATGCGATACGGCTATCAACTCTTCAACAATCCCGGAATTGGGGCTGTGAAGAACATGTATAGTTACCAGAATCTTGATGCGGGTATTAGAAAAATTCTTTACACTAGCGGCACTGCGGTGGATGTTTCTGCGGAAGACGGTACTGGTGTGGCTAGCGTATTAACTAGTACTACCACTAATCCTCGTTGCGTGGTTAGTCGTGATTATGCATTGTTCTCCCAGACTCAGACAGCGAATCTAACCGCTACTTCAAATCCGCACGGGGATTGTCAGAAATGGCACAGTACTCAAGGTCTTACCAATCTCGGTATCACCAGCGGAACTGCCGGTGCTCCAAATGCTAGTGGCCCTTTAACCCCCGGAACTACCGGCACAAATGGCGATGTAGGTACAACCGCTTGGACAAACCCTAACAACGCTAAAATCGAAGACGGAGTGTTTGCGACTGTTACATCTGCTGGCCCAGCTGGCCCATTTGCGGATGAGCTGAAATGCACTAACTTCGGCTTTGCAGTTCCATCTACTGCGGTTATTTCTGGAGTATTAGTAGAGGTTAAAGGCAAAGCAACTTTCACTGGCGCACAGATCGCAACCGCACATGGACAGTTGATTAAAGCCGGTACCGCTACAGGTAACGATCAGACTTTTAGCAATCTCTATACCACCTCTCTTCAATTCGGAAGCGCAGGCTCCTCTACTGATCTGTGGGGACTTTCTCTCAGTGCTTCAGATGTAAACGACGCTAACTTCGGCTTTATGCTTAATACGCGCATTCTAAACGTTGCTGGAAATGCGAATTTAAGCATCGACGTAGTTAGAATCACTGTGTATTATCTCGGGGGAGTGTCCATTAACTCCACCGCAGGTGCGGGTTCTATCACTCTAGTTGCTGGTCGTACATATACTGCTTCATATCGAAACAGTCTTTCCGGTCATTGGAGCGATTTATCTGTTTCTTCTGCTTCCACCGGCGCGATTACAAACAAATCAGTTATCGTTAATGTACCTTATCACGGTGATCCTCAAGTAGATTTGATCGCACTTCTAGGCACACTAGACGGTAACGATACTTCCACGTTTTATGTGATAAACTATATCACTAACATTCCGGGTTCTGCTGGAACATCTACAACCTATACTGACAACACCCCAGACGATACACTGGTTACTCAAAACGTCGCTTCAGAGGTAGATGATTTTGGCACAGTTCACGGGGCATTCGATAACTCAGTACCCACAACTGGACTTTCATTTTTCACAAAATATCGTGGACGAATCTGGGGCGCAGAAGATGCGACTCTATTCTTCAGTAAAAGTCTCGATGAAGTAACCACCAGCACAGGTTTAGTCGCGGGTCGTTATGAAGAAGCTTGGCCAGCAACAAATAGCATGGACGTGAGTACTCAGCGAGAGAGTATTCGTGGTTTACTTACGGATGGCGACGTGCTCTATATAGGCACAGAACGACATGTGTGGAGAGTTTCTGGTGACTCGCCTTCAAACTTCAGTAAGCCTGAAATCGTCTTTAACGAAGTAGGAGTGCTGAATCAAGATGTCTGGCAGATTGCTTTCGCTGAAGGACGCCCTCTAGGTATGCTCTGGATCACTCCAGATAAGCGTGTAATCATGTCAAATTTCGGTAACTACGAGGACGTAGGAACGCCGATTCAAGATATTCTGAACACTTTAAATCTCTCCGCAGGCTCGTCTGCTTGGGGAGGGTTCTTCAGTGAAGGAGCTTATGATATCTATATCCTCGCAATTCCAACAGGTTCCAACACCACCCCCGATACTTTCTGTGTATTCGACCTTCGTAGTCAGCGCTGGTTAGTATGGCACCCCACGGACTTATTTTCCTGCGGTCTGTTCAACATCGATGCAACTGGAACACCCCAGTGGTTGATGGGAGCTTCTACCGGGAAGGTATATCGCTTCCTTAGCACAGCCACTCAGGATCGTGTAAACGACACTCCAGTTGCGATTTCTCCAATGATTCAAACTCCGTGGATGCATCTCGGTTCTCCCACACAAGTGAAATCTCTCAACGAGATCGAAGTAATCACCGGAGATACTAACATGACCATCAACATCGACGGTGCTAGTATCTTCTCTCAAACCTCCAGTCCGAACACAGTAGTCTCTGGCGGAGTACTCACTAATTCTCCACGCGGTTTCAAAAAACTCTATCTCGCAGGAACCACTGCAAAAGATCGTTTCTATCGTGTTACCTTTAACGGCTCGGGTAATTCGGTAAACGTTCTGGAAGGCTACACAATAGAAGCCGTTCCGATCTTATACTAATGGCATTCGCATCCAGTCGCGGCGACGGTGGTGAGGGTACAGTAGATCAGGGAACAGGATCTTCTCCTGATCCTAATCAAATATCCAAATCAAGTCATCAAACTCAAACCGTTCTTAACGAACATTCTACACAAATACAAGGTCTTCAAGCCTTAATTTCCAAATTAATCAGGAAGAATAATCTAAAACTATGACTGATAGTTTGAATTTTGAACAACACGTAATCGACAGTTTAGCTCGTCTGGAAACCAACATGGCAACTCTTACAGGCCCAGAAGGCCGAGTGACAGTTCTAGAAAAGCGAGTACTTCAGCTTATAATCGGAACTGTTGTGTTAGCGGTTCTCGCGCTTGGGCCAGCGGTTGCAATAACACTCTTAAAATGAGCATTAAATCCGGTAACAACCCGTCTATAGATCTGACTAGTATATTTAGTCCTTCCAGTAAAGCTCTAGCTAGTATGAGTGGTAATCCATTCATCTCAGGTAAGAACCCTACAGGAGACATGCCTGCTCAAAGCGCTATCGCTGGAGGACTTATGGCAGGAGGAGCAGGTAATGCGACTCAAGCTTCTGGTCTACCCGGTATGATGCCACGACTAGGTTTAAATCGTCGAGGAGGTTTAAATCCTCAATTCGATCCTCAAACCTCTATGCGCCCAAGTATGATGGGCGGAAACTCTTTTCTACCATTTCAATTCTGAGGGCATATGATTCCTTTTATCCGTCCAGCTACTAAAGAAGAAGTTGAACCGATTTTAACCAAAGCAGATTTAACCCCTACCTCTTCAGTGTGGGCTTGGCCAAATAAAGAGCTTGTTGATCTAGCTGTGATTAGACAGTGTGTAGAAGTTGATCCGGTTATATTCGCAGAGAATTCCGGTAACCAACGTAAAGCTATGTTCTTCTGGGGGCTTCTTAATATGCTCAAGGCCACAGGGACTAATGAGGTTTATTTCGATGTAGATGCCGAAAACAACGAAGCTTATATTGAGATACTTGAGAAAATGGGAGCTAAAAAAACCACTGAGAAGCCTCAGTATAGATTCAAGATGGGACTTTAATGAGTAGCAAACAAACTACCGATACTAAAAGCAACACTGCATTTCAGTTTGATCCCAGCAGTATGCAGGCATATCAAGGCAATCTTGCTACGGTTATGCCGTTTCTGCGCCAACAGGTGAATAATCCTTTTGGCAGTGATGCTTTTAATCAGGAAAAAACAATCAGTCAAGATCAAGCGCGTAGGGTTGGACAGCGCAATATGTCCAATGTGATACAGAACGCCGGTGCTTTAGGCTACAGTACTCGTAGCGGAATAGTCAACTCTATGCTTAACCGTGCAACAATGAATACCAATGCGCTACAGGCGCAGGGCTTCCGAGGTGCAATAGGTAATGCGGTTAACCGTCAAATGCAAAGTGCTGGAATGCTCGAAAGCTATCAGCCGTTGTTGACAGGGAGTAATTCCAACTCGCAACAGGTACAACAGACAAGCGGTCTAGGCACATGGCTTCCACAGCTCGCGGGAGCTGCTATCGGTGCAGGAGCTAGTGCTCTTACCGGAGGCGCAAGCTCTGCGGCTAAAGGTTTAGGCTCATTCAGCAACATCTCTCAACCTTCCAGCATATTCGGTGCTCCTTCCGGCTTCCCCGGAATGAACGGCGTGATAGGCGCATTCCCCGGAATGAACTCCGGCGGAATGCCTAGTTTCTACGGCACAGGCTACGGCTACAAAGGATAAAACATGGATCTAGATATGATGCAGATGATGGCTCTTGGAGGTTCACAAGCTGGTGATCTGATGGCCGCCAAGATCTCTGGACTTCCACATGTTAATCCTACAAATTACATGACAGGATATGAACAGCGAAGCGCTCTACGCCAAGCTCTTCATCCTCGTGTTAGTGGCGGAAGAATGGCACGAATGGTCTCCGGCTCTATGGGAATGCCTTCCGTCGGCGGCGGGATGGATCCTTCCAGTGTAACTGACCCTTCTGTCGCAAATAACGCATTACAACCTTACGGCTTACAACTTCCCACGCATACTAATCCCTTCTTGTTCTTCAACGACCAGAACCAAGACGGCTCCCCTACATGGGCAGGAAATCACCCCAAAGTAGCTAAAGCTATTGAAGGTGCAATGATTGGTGCGACGACTCCGGGAGGTGTTACTACAGGAGAATCTATCTCCAACGTAGCTAAGACTGTGCTAGGTATGCCGGGGATGTATAAAAATTCTCAAGCCGCACAGATGCAAGCGCCGTTTGACATGGCATCTCAGATTAACGGTTTACAGAAAGATCAAGCAGACATGCAGGTAAAGCTTGCTCAAGCGTATCACATGTATGCTACTGGTTCTGCGGCGCTAGATAAGCCAGTTAAGAATTACGGAGGGCAAGTTTATCAAGATAGTAAGAATCGGCCATACCAAATTAATACCGTTACCGGCGCGGCTGAAGCTCTTGACGGTAAGTCGGATCCGCTGGAACTCACAGGTTCTACAAAGATCGGAACACCTAAATCCGCAGATTCTAACTCATATCCCAAAGGCGTTTCCACTGTCGGGGAGAAAGCTGCATGGAACGAATACAAAGCTAATGGCTTTGAAGGTGATCCGAGAACTGATAAGAACTGGAACAACAGAGTAATGGCTTGGCAAGGTAAGAATGCAGCTGTTACAGGATTCTCTGGAGCTGCTGCTCGCGGAGCGGGTAATCAAGCCGCAGGTGGTGTCTCACAAGCCGACGATAAAGCTCTCAAGGCCGCAGAAGACGACGCGAAGGTTAAAGAATCTGCCGCGAAGGAGAAGCTTAAACCTTCAGCATTTGCTGATGCAAAGGATCCTCTCGCTGCAATGAACGCGGAAACCCAACGCCGTCAGGCCGAAGCTAAAGCCGCACGGCAGAAATTCAACGACATGTCAGCAAATGTAAGCTCGCAGCAGCCTTCCAGCAAGACCGGCGGAGTCCGACGTAAAACTATCATCCATCCAAACGGTGCGGTAGAAATACAATAATGCCTGATAATCCTTTTAGCAACTACACTCCTGACGACCAGAACGACATCGCCGACCAGCTTAGGTCGGCTTTGTCTACAGGGAAGCTTAATCCTGCTCAGATTCAAGGTGTTCAGAATACGCTGAAATTTCTTCCTCAGTCCAAAGCCGCTTCGGCGGATCAAGTCGATCGGACGATCGGTTATGGATCTCTACGTCCAGCTCCTCAACAGAAGTTCTCTGACGTGATGTATACTGATCCCCAATCAAAGCTCTTTGGCGGTGCAGTAACTAGCCCGGATAAAAAGTACATAGCACCGCAAGGCCCGCTGGTCAACGTCAAGAACGTCCCAGCAGCTCGTCAAGAACTACAAACACAGCTTGGAATGCGCGCTAAAACTCTTGCTGGAGATGAAGCAGGAGACTCCACAGGCGGAGCTTTGATGGAAGGGCTTGGTAATATACCAGCTCTTACCGGAGAGCTTGGTGGAACTATTGCTTCTTTGCCTTTTAAGAAAGGCTCTGATGCGGAATCTGTAGCACGTGCAGGCGGAAAATTCTTCGGCGGTATGGCTGGAGATCCGATGACCTATGCTCTAGCTGGAGCAGGCGGTCGTGCGCTTGGAGTCGGCTTCACAGCTATGGCGGCTAAAGGTGCTTATGAAAGCGCTGGACAGCTGGGAGAGGTTTGGGATCGAGAAGACATTCCGAGGGATCGCAAGATCGAACTCGGGACTAACATGGTTCTGAATACTCTGATGGGCGGAGTAGCAGGTCTTCATACAGTTAAGAGCTTCCTCGACACAATTCCCAACACTCGTATCCCTGTAGAAGACAAAGCAGAGATCCAGCAGAAAATCGAATCCGAATGGCAGCAGATGCCTAACGGACAGATGAGACGCCGTGTTGCTCAACCGGCTGTTACCGCCAATACAGTAGTCAACCGCGCCACCCAAGGTGGCAATCTTTCTCAACAGTTCCCAGAAGGCAGCTTCTATAACCGTCAAATCTCCAAGAAGGGTCAGATTCCTGTCTCCCCGAAGCCTGAAGCCTCGGCTCCTGACGGGAGTTCTATCGCTGATGATTTAGCGACAAAACAATCCGCCGCTGAAGGCTTCCATGCTCCTGATGATGCGCGTCCTCCTTCCAAGCTGGAGGAGATGGCCATCATGGGCGGCACAATCTCCCATGCGGTGCTGGAGCCTAAAGCTCCCAAAACCACCGTGGACGTAGATGCTGCAGCCAAGACTCTCAAACCTGACACCAACTATACAGACGCGGCCAAGGCAGAGTGGACAAAGACTAACCCGGACAAGCCGCTGGATTATAGCTGGCTCATGCGCCGGGCTCAGGAGTTGAAAAGTGGTAAAGCTGATCCGACGCTTAAACCATCAGCGGACAAAACTCCCGTCCCAGAACAAGTCCCAGCAGTAGCGGGCGGAAGCACAGAGTTAACTCCGGCTGAACGTGCAGAGCGAATTGTAAAAGAAACCTACGGCACAACTACATCTCTTCCAAGTAAATTCTCCCAAGCTGAATATAATGCAGGAAAGAGTAATACTTGGCTTTTTAAGGATGGAACTGCTTCTCGGGGAGCTAATTTCGAAACAGGCCATTACCAAATGGCTGAAACTGGTTTAGAACGTAAAGCAGCGTCGAATGAAGATGTTCGCGGCACTTTTGGTAGACTCACTGGAGCTATTCGTACAGGCATAGCTGGCGCACCTAGGTCTATGCCGGATCTTCCAGATTCTACTCACATCAGTGTGTTTTCTAAACCTACTAGCGCGCAGCTAAATAAGTTAGCGGGAAGTACAAAACACTTTGAATGGGAGTTAAACCACAACAATAAAACAGTAGCAGGGCGCGGAGACTTTACAACACTATCCAAGGCAGTAGATAATGTTTACGGTGTAGATCTCACTCCCCGTGAGAAGGCTAATCTGCTCAAGCCAGATCGTAGCGGGGTTACAGATCTTCGTTCTACCGATCCAGACACCCGTCACGAGTGGATCAACATGAAGTCCTTCATGGAGATCGGTGGCGCTAAAGACGCAGCTGATGCTATGGTTAAAGCTCGGCAGATCTTTGGCCCGGACAAGAAGTTTACAATCAATAGCTATCTGGACAAGGATGGGAATTTGCATCATGGAATTCAGAGCTTGTTGGATGAATCCGGCACCAAGATCGCAGAGCATCCCCAGCCCGGAGAGGCTTCTCCACACTTGACAGAAGCCGCAGAAGGCAGCTTCCGGAACATCCAAGACAAGGAAGGAAAGTTCAACGAGTTAACAGGCGGTAAGCATTCAGAAATTCTAAACAGTCTCTGGGATACAGTTAAGAAGACTCTTCCCGATTCGCCTCATGAAGCTAAGCTCGGTCTCTATGAGAAGAGTCTCGACTCTCTATTGCGTTCAGCCAGAGATGCCAAGAGCGTCTCGGACTTCCAGAAAGCCTTTGACATCGCCGGTAAGAAATCCGAAGGCGGCTTCGCAGCGCCTTTCGGCAAGCAGCGTCTCTCTCCCGCTGATGCGGAGAAGCTCGCTCGCGCACATGCGGATATCACCATTAGCCGTTGGGAGAAACTACCGGATAGTGCGCTGACTGGCAAGGCAGCTACTAAAAAGCTTACAGATCCTGCTCTTCGGAATAGTGTCCTAAACTCCAACGACCCGAAGATTCAAGCTCGGTATGATGCGCTTCTAGATCGCAATAACAAGCTTCGTGCTTCAGATCCTATTGCTGTGCTTGGCCACACCCTCGACGGACACGATATCACTCCCG
>Ga0247661_1000058_pt1 | contig 20640 bp, 14 predicted proteins | sample CNK02_metaG_FD_182799 | JGI IMG/M metagenome (GOLD analysis project Ga0247661, IMG submission 182799) | Soil microbial communities from Purdue University Martell Research Forest, Indiana, United States - CNK02 | ecosystem: Environmental > Terrestrial > Soil > Temperate forest > Bulk soil...
GTTTGATGTCGCGGCCAAATAGCTGTTGCGAAAGTTGTTGTCCCAGCTTCATGTACTCCGCTGCTGTGTTCAGATAGCTCTCTTTCAGCCACGCTATGGCTTTCTCATCCTTCTTTTCCGAGCAGCGCGCGTACGGCCCGTTCCACGCGTAGTCTTCAAAGTCCAGCGAAACCTGCGCGATGCGGTAGTGATGGTCCTTCAAGTAGGCGCGGACCGCGCGCCGCTTCTCCAGCGTGTCGCCTTCATCCAGATACGGATAGCGAAACCAGCGCCAGTCCCTTTTGTCCATCAGCTCTTCGAGTATTGCTTCGTTTTTCGACACGTTCCGTTCAAACGCCTCCACCGTGCTGTTGTTCAAACTCATGTGGTCAAGGGTATGGTTTCCCAGCGGCTGCCCGGCTTCACGCCAGAGTTGCAGGACTTTGAGGTCTTCCGGATGAGCATCCAATTTGCCGGCATTGACGAACCCGTACACCTCCGGCACTTTCGCATCTTTGAACGCTGCCAGGATCTTTCGCGTCACGTCTTCTCGCGTAACGCCCGTCGGCAACGGCCCGTGCGCCGGCAAGTCATCAAATGTGATTGCGACTTCCTGCGCACCGATGGAAGGACCGCCCGCGGCCTGGAGCAACACAACAAAAAGAATCTGGATCGACCATATTCCGAGATCTCGGATAGCTGGCACTTAATTCCCTCCTGATGGATTTCGAACAATATAAGATGAGTTTGTTAATCCGAAACCGCAATCGTCTCATGCGTTGACACTATATGTTGCCGTAGATAATTTAAAAAGATGGCCACGAGTATGTCGGTTTCCCGCCCGTTCGAATGGATCGAGAATGAGTCGGTCAGTAGAAGCAAGATCATCGCCGGCCACATCGCTATTTTCCTGCTGGCCTTCTTGATTCTGTTTTCCCGCCGGCCCGATGCAGTGTTGATGCCGCAGTTCTACGCGGAAGATGGCACATTCTGGTACGCGGACGCCTACAACTATAGCTGGCGCTGCTTGTTTATGTCTGAAGCTGGTTATCTTCACACTGTTCCGCGTTTGGTAGCTCTATTCACACTGCTTTTTCCATTGTCCGCTGCCCCGGCGGTGATGAATGCCTTGGCGTTTTTCTTCCAGATATTGCCGATAAATGTCTTTCTATCCTCGCGTTTCAAGATGATTCCTTTCCGTATCAGAGCGCTTGGCTGCTTGCTGTACGTAGCCGTGCCAAATTCGTTTGAAATTCACGCGAATGCTACCAACATTCAATGGCACTTGGCATTGCTGGCGGCGATGGTCATTTTGGCAAAGGCTCCGACGCATGTCGGGTGGCGTACTTTTGATTTCGTGGTGTTGGCCCTGGCGTCGATCGATAGTCCTCTGGGTATTCCACTGGGCGCACTAGCGGCCGCGATGTGGTGGATTCGGCAGGCACCTCACGCAAAATGGCAACTGGGAGCGTTGCTTCCCGGAACCGCGATAGAAGTCGGTTTTCTGCTGCTGTCCCAAACGCGCCGCGCTGCCGCGAATGGGGCAACCTTACTGCGCCTGGGAAGTATTTTGGGCGGCCAGGTCTTTCTTTCTGCCGTCCTCGGAGTGCGAACTTTTATACAATGGCACTATGGCCACGCGAGTTTTCTGTTGACGGTTGAACTTCTTGTGGCTGTGATTGGACTCGCGATTACCGTTTACGCGCTGCGTTTCGCCCCTGTTGAACTGAAACTGTTTATCCTTTTTGCCGCGGCTGTCCTCGCAATGGCGTTGCACCATCCGCTCGCAACGATGGAAGCTGCCCCAGGCCAATGGGAACTTTTGCGGATTCCCGGCTTTGGAAACCGCTATTACTTCTTCCCGATGCTCGCGTTCTTCGCGTCTATCGTTTGGATGCTTGCACAGCCCGCAAATGCCTCAAAGCTACCGCGAACCGTCGCGCTTAGTATTCTTGTGCTCCTGCCGATTGGTGTTTGTCGCGACTGGAAGTACAAAGCCTTCGCCGATTTTCGCTTCCCGGACTACGTCGAAGTCTTCGAACGAGCCGCACCCGGAACCAAAGTCACCATTCCCACCAATCCGACTTGGACGAAGTGGACGATGGAGCTTATCAAGCAATAACAAGTCGCTTATTTTTACCGGTTGCGTTTATAGACTAGAACGACTTCTGGACGACGAGGGCGATAGGTCTGCGCGTCCGCCCCCCAGCGGTAAACGTCGTGGTCTCCGCCTCCGTCAGCTACCCCCACCAGCGCATAATGGTCACGCGTATATGCATCCGCCCACCGAAAAATGCCATCGTCCGAATGGGCGTGACGCAGCCACGAGCGCCCGATCAGAACGTAAACCACAAATTCCGGCGCCGCGGCTTCAACTTCGCGGATAAATTCCAATTGCATGGCGGAGGCGTAGGCCTGCTCCTCGGTCAGAGGGTACGTATAGATGTAACCCGTTGCCGAGTGACGCCGTGCATAAAAATAGGTTTCCGGCTCTGAGCCGAGTACCGCCACTCGTGCATCCTTGTCCGAATTTGCTCGAATGTAATCTGCGATCGCTACTGCTTCGGGAAAAGGGTTTACGCCGTAGACCTCGCGGCACGCTTCCTGAGCTGATTCCACAAAATAGACGGCGTGGTCTGCATAGAGCGCATAAGCGAACGCCAGCGCGAAAATGATTGCCGGTGCAAAAGCCAGTTTCCTCGCCGCGTTAACCCGGCGCAGCAGCCGGGAGCCGGAACTCACACCAGCGCCTGCCAGAATCGCCAACCCCGGATACAGGACGATGAAATAGTGGCCGCGGTAATACCAACCGACGCTGGCCGCGAGAAATGAAAATCCCAGAAGGCCAAGCACAAAAATGGAATGAGGGCGCAGCTTGCAGTCCCAAAGAAACGCCGCCATGCCAAAGACAATCAGAAAGCAGATGACGCCGATGTGTTCTTTCTGCAGCTCCATGCGATTGGCAAGCTGGTGCAGGCCTTCCCCCGCGGTCAGCTCCGAGCCGTACGCACGTGCATAGGAGACCGTCCAGAACCAGAATTTCTGAAAAACGCCGGCGCGTAAGAGCAGCAGACAAGTCAAGGCATACGGGAGAATTGCTCCGATGGAAAATGCCGCCAAGTTGCGAAATAACTTGGCGCGGGGCGCGGACGCCTGCCGTTCGCGCCAGATTAGATAGAACATTGCAAAAATGCCGAAGAAGACGCCCGGCTGCTTCATTACAAATGCCAAGCCGGAAAAGATACCGCTCCACAAGAACAGTGAACGGGTTTGACCGTCGCACGCCCGCAACAAGAGATAGATCGAAAGCAGCGCCGCCAGCGCCACAAAATGCGTAGCGTGCCCGGCGAGCCCGAGAAGTTGCGGGCGAATTGAAAATAGCGCGAAGCTGGATCCCGCGATGACGGCCGCAACGGGATCGAAAAGCCTTCGCGTAATGAGAAACAGCAGCAGAATACAGGCGGCATTCACCAGAATCACGCCAACATGAATGCCCGCAGCGGTCTGGCCGAATACTGCCATAATCAGGGCGTAGGCCGCGTACGTGCCCGGCAGCTTCATGTTGTACGCAAGCTCATAGGGCGGGATTCCCTGCAGAATCAGCTGACCGGCATAGGCGTATTCGCCCTCGTCGCGTTCAAGCGGCATCTCTAGTAATCGAAAACGAATCCCGGCAACCAGTAAAATGACCAGAAAAATCGCAATGGATTCCCAACCCGGCAAAAAACGGCGTTTCCATTTGGCCTGTGTAAGCGGCTGAGACGACTTACCTGAGGTTTTGCTTTGCAAAGCGACGGATGGCTCCATGCAGACGCAAGAGCGTACTGAACTTTTTGATGCTAGCATTCCCACGCCAAGGCCCCGGACCATTGAGGCTTTGCGGTGTTTGAAAATGTACTGGCCAAATGTGCGCCCGGCGCATCGCATCAATGAACCCGATTTCTAAACGAAGTGAATTCGTCGTGGCGGAAGCGCACCGCGACGAACGGCTCGACCGCTGGATTGTAGAGCGCCGCCCAAATCTTTCGCGCGCGCGTGTGCAAGAGTTGATCGCAGAGAAACTGGTACTGGTCAACGGCGCGCCTGCCAAAGCGGCGTACAAGCTGCGCGCCGGCGACAAAGTGTTTGTGGACGCGCAGGAACGCCCCCCGCTTACTGCCGAGCCCGAATCCATCCCGCTACAAATTCTTTATGAGGACGAAGATGTTCTGGTGGTCGACAAACCACCGGGCATGAGCGTTCACGCCGGAGCCGGAAATTTCAGCGGCACGCTCGTCAACGCCCTGCTTGGGCGCGGCCAGACGCTTTCGCACGGTGGAGCCGCAACCGACTACCTGCGTCCGGGCATTGTTCATAGGCTAGATAAGGAAACTTCCGGCGCCATCGTGATCGCCAAAAATGATTACGCTCACGTCAAGCTGGCAGAAGCCTTCAGCTCGCGGAAGGTCAAAAAGACTTACATCGCCCTGGCTGAGGGCAAATTTGAAAAACCTGGCGGAAAGATCGACTTGCCCATCGGGCGAGACCCCGTTCGCCGCACACGCATGAAAGTCTTGCCTGCGGCTTCCAAGCAAGGTCGCAAGGGCCTCGCGGGCCGCGCGCGCGAGGCGATGACGGAATGGAAGAGACTTATCGAACTGGGGTCTGTGACTTTGCTCGAAATCCAACTGCACACCGGAAGGACGCATCAAATCCGGGTGCATCTCTCCGCGGTCAAACACCCATTGGTTGGAGACACTTTGTATGGAGCAGCATCGCACCTTCAGGCCGGCAACGCCGTCACGCCTGCGCTTGGTCGTCAGTTTCTGCATGCGGCCAGGCTCGCGTTTCCCCACCCGCGTACCGGGGTCTGGATCGAAACCCACGCGCCACTTGCGCCAGACCTGCGTGATTACCTCGACCGCCTGGCAGCCTTGGAAGGGAAAAGCCTTGCTGCGGCAAGCGGCCATCTGTAACCGCGCGCGCTCGGCAATCGCCACCGCCGACGGAGCAAAATTGACGCTGCGGTCGCAAGCTCCCTATACTTTCTCATCATGAATCGCCCACTCGATCGCCCGTCTTTCGGATTGATCGCCGCGTTTACGCTGCTGGCCTTGCCATTGGCGGATTATGCCCGGCAAGGCGGGGCGCAACAGCCCACGCCGCCGCCAGCGCAAACTCCGGGCGTCGTTCCCGCGAATCCTCAGCAGCCTCCGACTTTCATACGCGAAGTCAACCTGGTGGACGTCTTAGCGACAGTGCTCGACCGCCGCAACAAACTGGTTCCGGAATTGGACAAGGGCGACTTCAAGATTACGGACGATAATGCGCAGCAAGAGATTCGCTTTTTCAGCAAGCAGTCCGATCTGCCCCTACGCATCGGCATGCTGCTCGACACTTCCAACAGCGTCCGCGATCGCATCAAATTCGAGCAGGAAGCCGCGGTGGACTTTCTATACAGTGTTTTGCGCCGTGGCAAAGACCAGGCTTTCGCCATGACCTTCGATGATGAGCCGCAGGTGATTCAGGCTTTCACCGGCGATGGCGGCATGCTGCGCGATGAAATCAACAAAACCCGTGCCGGCGGCGGCACGGCGGTCTACGACGCGGTCTACGAAGCATGCGCGAAACAGCTCAGCAATCCTCCGCGCCCGCCAGGCGACCAGCCCGACATCGTCCGCCGCGTGATGGTCCTGATCAGCGACGGCGAAGACAATCTTTCCAATCACACCCGCGCCGAAGCCATCGAAATGGCCCAGCGCACCAATGTCGTTATCTACGCCATCAGCACCAGCACGCAGTGGATTCAGCTTTCGCAGACCGACCCCAGCAAGGCCGCCAATCGCAAAATGCACCTGACCGAAGGCGATGAAATCCTGAAGAACCTGGCGGAAGAAACCGGTGGCCGCGCATTCTTTCCATACCACGTGGATGATTTAAACCAGTCCTTCCAGGATATCGGCGACGAGCTCCGCAATCAGTACACCATCACCTACAGTCCGTCGAACTTCACCGCCAACGGCAAATACCACCGCATCAAGATCGAAGTTCCCAATCACAATGGCTATCAGGTTCGCGCGCGCCGCGGCTACTTCGCGCGGTCTCGTACCGGATCGGCCAACCCGTCTCAGGCGCCTGCACCGAATCCCTCGACTTCATCTCCGCCCACACACACCACACCCGGAAAACCGTAGCGTCTGGTATTGCTGACGATCTCTCACTTGGAAGTATCGCGAAGCAGAAAGGCATCCGCATCAATATTCCCGCGCTCGATCGCAATTCGTTTGCCGTCCTGCGAATACGCGTAGCGGAAAATCAAATCCTTATCAAACGACGTCAGTTGCTTTCGGTTTGTGCCGTCGATTCCTTGTGACCACAGATTGTCCACGCCCTTTTCCCGCGCAACGTACACAATGGACTTACCGTCCGGCCCAAACAAGGGCGGCGAACTCATTCGCGGGTCCGCATCCACGTAAGAGCCCTTTCCGCCTGCCGTCGGATCCAGCCGTATCTTCAGTTTGTGATCCGCTTCGCCCACTTCTATAGAAGCGATCCACTTTCCGTCGGCCGACAAATCGAACTGGCCTACCGGCTCATCGACGATCGTTTCTGGCGTACCCCCATCGATCGACACCCGCTTCACCGTCTGATGATCGGTCTGGTCGGTGTAATACACCCACTTCCCATCTCTCGTGCATATCGGCGCCCGGTCGTTCTGCCCGGCTGTCAATTGCGTCACGTGGCTGCCGTTCGCATCCATCCGCCACAGATGGACGGCCGCGCTTCCCGCTCGGCTCACCCGGCGGAACACAACGTATCGCCCGTCCCCGCAAGCGCTGGTCTGGTCGGAAATATAGCTGCTGTCATTCAGCAACATCGCCTCTTCGCCATTCGCTCCAACCGATTTGATCTGACCCGCTTGCGGTAGGATTAGTTTGCCGTTGGCGTCCCAGTTCCATAGCCACAAGTCTTCGTGCGACCCGAGTGGCACTGGCTTCAATTGCGCAGGATCACCTGCTGGCGCAATTCCCAAGTCAAATGCCAGCTTCGTCTGACTTGCCACCAGCGTCTTGCCATCCCCGGCCAGGCTCGGATTCCGGTAATTATTCGTGTCGTGCGTCAGCAGGCGGTATTCGCCTCCCGGATACGCCATGTACCCCAGTTGCGCTTGCTGCGAACCGGAGCCTAAATCGAGCGAGGGAATAATCAATCCTTGACCATCCGGCATCCACACCGGTTCGTAGAAGATCCTGCTCGCAGCCACAAAGTTCGCGATCTTTCCGGTTGCCGCGTCCACTTGTATCAGCCCGCCCAGCGCGTCCTTGTTTGGCTGCACAATCGGAATCATGATGGTCTTTCCGTCCGGCGACCATGCTGGCGTGAAGCTGTCGCTCAGCAGATTCTGGTCCTTGAAAATCTGACGCTCGTCGCTCCCGTCGCTCTTCATCACGATCAGATCCCAATACGGCGAATCGTGTTTTTCGCGCAAAAACACGAAACGCTGTCCGTCCGGTGAGAAGGTAATCGAACTGTCCACGTCCCTCGCCACCACCTGCGGCGTTCCACCCAGTACCGGCGCCGCATACAGGATGCCGATAATGTGTTCTTCTTCGTCCCTGCGCAAAAAGTACAAATAGCTACCGTCGCGTGAAAATGTCAGTGCCTGATAACGCGTTGCTGCCGGCGCAACCACTTGCGCGTTGCTTCCCGTGGCGATATGCCGCAGCCACAGCGATTGCAAGCCACCTTCAGAGTGCACCTGCAGGAGGTACTTTCCATCGGGCGAAATCGCCGCTCTCGACACATGCCCGCTGTTCGTCAGGTTCGAAATCTCAAAGTTCTCAAACGGCAAATGCCTGGAGCGCTGCAGATACGAATAGCCGCCATAGCCGGCCGCTGCGAGCAACACCGCCAAAACAGCTAATACCAGCCCGCTGCCGAGTTTGTTCTCCCTAGCCGCGGCCACGATCACCGATCCGCTGGATTTTGCCGGCTGGGCAACGGTTCCGGACGACGCCAGCGATTCTGTCACATTCGAGGTTGCCGCAATCGGCGATACCGATGCGCCGGCTAGGCGCGTTCCCGAAGATGGTGCCGCTGCTGCGGTGCGTCCCGAGTCGCTCTCGCGCTGCAGACGCTTCAAGTCTGCGCGCAACTCCGCAGCCACCTGATAACGAATGTCTCTATCCTTCTCCAACGCTTTGTTCAAAATCCGCTCGAACTCGGCGGGCAGGCTCGGATTTAACGTCACCGGAGAAGCCGGCGTGTTGTGCAAAATCCCGTCAAAAATAATCGCGCTCGTCGAACCAGGAAACGCGTGCTGCCCGGTCACCATTTCATAGAGCACTGCGCCCAGCGAAAACAGATCCGTCCGCGCGTCCAGCTCTTCCCCGCGCGCCTGCTCCGGCGACATATAGGCGATCGTACCCACTGCCATGCCCGGGGACGTCAAATGCGTTTCATCCGGATCAATCGTCGTCCCTTCGGTCGCCGTTCCCGCAGCTGCCACCAGCTTCGCCAACCCAAAATCCAGAATCTTCGCCGGGCCGCGTTCGGTGATGAAGACGTTTGCGGGCTTGATATCCCGGTGCACGATTCCCTTCTTGTGCGCCGCATCCAGGGCATCCGCCAGCTGGATCCCCAGCTCCAGCGTCCGCCCAAACGCCACCGGCGCATTCAACAGCATCGCGTCCAGTGAACGCCCCTCTAGCAGTTCCATCGACAGGAAGGTCTTGCCGCTATCTTCTTCGATGGCGTGGACCGTGCAAATCCCCGGATGGTTCAGTGATGACGCCGACCGAGCTTCGCGCAGAAAGCGCTCCAGCGTCTGCGAATCGCGATGCTTGTCTTCGGGAAGAAACTTCAGTGCGACGCGCCGGCCGAGCTTGGTGTCCTCCGCCTCATACACGACGCCCATACCTCCGCCGCCCAGCTTGCGAAGAATCCGGTAATGTCCAATCGTTTGCCCGTCCATAGTTTTGGAAAAATATTTGAAAGCATGGTAGCCGCTGGCCCCTCACCGGTCAATTCGCCCTTTCATCCCGTCGCAATCATTGTCAACCCGAACGGAGTGAAAGATTCTGCGCTGCGCGGAAGAGGTCCGTATGTCGAACCTTCAGTTCTTCCACCTTCGTCGCCCTTGACTGTCCGTATGACTGCCGCGGTGGCGGTCTTAATGGCCGGTTATAACCTCCCAATTTGCCACTTTTGGGCAAAATGGAGCGGTCGGGGTTCTTTTCGCCACAATGGGCGCAAGCGTCAAAGCGGGCACCCATCCATTCAAGGAACATTTCGCAGGCGCTGTTCTACAACGTGAGTTTTCAGTGCTCGTCGGGCAACACCGGCAACACGGCCATCACCGCTGTCGTAGGATCGTCGCGCAACTTCAAATACAGCAGCGTACCGTTTGGCCGCGGGACGTCCAGCGAGGAATCCGCGAATCCCGCCGGCACCGGGACGTATCGCGTAAACTGCGCGTCCGATGCGACCGATTCGGCCAGGAACAAGCTTGTACCACTCAACCGGCACTGTTTGTCCGGGCTGTCCGGACACCGGACTTCCTTCAACGATGGCAACCGCACCAGCTTTGCCAAGGGAATCCAGTCCCCCCGGCGCCCATCTTCGGAAACGGCCCGGAAGCGCAGCGGCCCGAACGCCGAAGCTCCGAACCCTTTCAATGGCTCAAACGTGGCCATCACAGTCTCGGCGTCCTGCATCACCAGATTTCCTTCGCTGATGCCGAGCGTCGCGCGGAACGATTCATCTTCGGTGGCTACTTCAATTTTGCCGTCGCGCGAAAACTTTTCCGGCAGCTCGGACTTCACAAAGAAAGTGATCTTGCCGGCCTGTGGCAGCAAATCCTGGTCGCCCAGCCGGATTCCCGCGGCGTTCGGCCCCGGCTGGATGGACTTGCTCACCAGCGTCACTCGCGGTCGCGGCGGCTGCACCTTGGTCTGCAAATCCAGCACGCGCCCGTCCTTCAGTGCCACGCGTGCCACCAATGGTTCGTCCGTCTGCAATTTCGTGGTCGCATTCGCGTCGGGGGCGGCCAGGTACAGCACGTCCTTGCGCTCCGCTCGTGAGAGTTTCGCGGGAGCAAAATGAATCCCGTTGAGCTCAAAACCGTTCACCTGATCCAGTCGCGTGCCTTCGAGCACGCCTTGTTTGTCGCCTGCGCTGATGCTGAAGTCGTCCAGCTTCGCCGCTTCGGAATACGCATGTAGCTTCAGCTCGTCGGGGCGTTCTTGACCGAACTGTTTTACGGAAAGCGTGACCGGTCCCGTACTCGCATCCCTGAGAGGCACGTGCACTTCTACTTCGTTCGTTCCGCTGAATTTCCACGCCGGCCTCAGTTCATTGCCATCCGGCAGGGTCAGCGAAATCTTTTCCGCGCACACCGCGCAGACGGACTGCAGGTGCAGCGTGTCGTCGCGTCCGACGATCAGCGCGTCCTGATCCGCCGCGGCGATCGTCCACCCACCCGGCCGCACGTTGCGCAAATGGAAAGTTGGCCCCGCGAACGTATCGAATCCCCACTTCCCGCGCAACGTTGCCACCAGCTGCGTGTCCAGATCGGCCGCCGCCAAATTCTTCGCGTCGATCACGAATCCGCCGCGTGCCGCGTCTGCCTTCACAGGCAAATCCGCGGCCGCGCCTTTTTTCGTCGGCATGCTCAACACAAAGTCGTGCCCCAGGTCGGTCGAGAAAACCAGCGGCGCTCCCTCTACCGGTAAGACCAACGATGGATTCTGCAGGCACAGCACTTGGTCCACGCCCGGATTCCGCAGCGGTGGCAGCTGTGCCGCCTCGACCGCGGGCAGTCCCACCACGATCACCGACTTCGGATTGCGAAACGACGGCGGATTGTTCAAGTGCAGATTCAACTGCTCGCCCTTCGGAAGAGCCAGCGCGGGGATGTATTGAAACTCTGCCGAGTGAATGTTTCCGAGCAACCGCGCCAGATCCACCACCGCGCCCACATACGCGCTGTAAAATCCCCCGCCCGCCACGGGCGTCGTGCTGATGGCGCCGACCAGGTCAGCGGAAGGGCCGGTCGTCAGAGCGGACACCACCGATTGGCTATGCCCATCGTCCAGCACCAAACGGTCGGTATTTTGCGTCAAGCAACTCCCTTGCTGCTCCACCGGTCGATCAAAACATTGCTGGTCAATTTTGATACCGAGCGTCTTGGCCATTTTCACCGAAACATCGTGCAGCGCTTTCGGATCGGCATCCGAAGTATCCTTGACCACGCTCAAATATTTCTCCAGCCGTGAGCGGTACAAGCCCGCCTGGTTCAAGTCCTGCGAAGCACGCACAAACACGCCTGGCACCGCGCGCACCGCCCGGCTCAGGGTCGAAAACCCTCCGCCGGTCTCAGGAGCGAGAAACACCAGCACTTGCTGCGCGTCCTGCGGCACCGTAACCAAAATTCCTTCCTGCTTCACCTTCTTGTTCCAGGTTTCCGCCTGGGTGATCCATTTTTCCGGCGGCGGGTTGGTCGAGCCGCGCAAAAACGCAACAATCAACTGATAGTGCACCGACTGCGACTCCGGGAAATCGGGATGGAGCCAGATCCGATCGCCCGGCTTAAAATTCGCCACTTCCGAAATCGGCAACGACTTCCCGTCGCGCGAAACTTTCATTTCCACGCGCGGCCCGATCAAATCGAACGCGGCGGCTTGGCCGCGAGCGGGCTTCGTCGTGCCTGCCGCGAAAAGGGCCGCCAGCAGACTGACCATGACTATCTTTTTGATGGTGGTGGCTTGGGAAACTGAAAACACTCCTGCTTCGCTTTCCGGCCTGGGGGCTTTGAATTTGTCTCTTCGGAGATTCGACCGCGCATTCGATTATAGCGCGACAAGAAATTACGCCAAGAATTTCTGCAGCCGTTTTGCGCAAAATAAAAGACGGTGCTTTAGTTTTTCGGCGCGTAATACCCTTTCCGGGTCAATATCTTGTACTCCTTGCCCGGGGTCTCGACGCGTACCTTGCGGAACCTTCCGTCTTTCGCAGTATTTGTCGGATAGTAGCCTACGGTGTACTGGCTGCGCAGCTCTTCGGAAATCTGGTCGAACGCTTCGTTCAACTTTTTTTCGGATGAAACCTCGATTGTGCGTCCACCGGTTTCGTCACTCAGCTTTTTTGCAACGTCGGGCCGCCAGGAATAGCCCGGATCGTGCACCAACAGCACATGCACCACGGTATCGGTCCGCTGCGCCGATTCGATCGCTTCCTCAAGCCGCAGCCGGCTTCCTTCATCCTGCGCGTCTGTAATGATCACCAGCGCCTTACGCCCCGCTTCCGTCGCCAGCTTGTCATTGCACGCCAAAAACACCGCATCGTAAAAGTGTGTCCCACCGGTGTTGGAAGGAATCGTGCCCGGTGTCACCACGCCGCCGCTCACTGCGCTAATCCGCGCCTTATTGATCGAACGTTCAATCTGAGCGCGGTCATCTGTAAAATCCGCCAGCAGGTCCACGTCCAGGTCGAAGCTGATCACCATCGCCATATCGCCCTTTTTCATAACGCGTTCCACAAACCGCGACGCCGCCTCTTGCTCGGCGCCCAAGCGGTACTGTTCACTGCCGCTGGTATCAATCAGCAGACCCAAAGTGATCGGCAGGGTTACTTCTTTCGAGAAGAAGGCAATCTTCTGCTCCCCATTGTCTTCAAACACTTTGAAGTCTTCCTGCTTCAAATCGCCCACAATGCGTTTGCTTTTATCGCGCACGGTTGCGAACAAGTTGACAAGATTTACGGTTCTCTTTAACGCCGGCCCTTGCGACGGTTCCTGTGATGGCTCCTGCGGCACGGCCGGAAACGCCAGGCTCGCACAGAGCGCTGTCACCACCGCCGGCTTCCACAAATTCCTCAGAGAAGGCATGTATACTTTCCTTGTGATCGCTGCCAGCCGACCAGGGGCTGCGGGACTGTAAGATCGCTCGCAACCGGGCTGGGTTGTTTCTGCATCCATAGGGTTCAGGGCTTAAGGGTGCTCTCAAAAACCCTTGCCAGACAGTTGTACTTACCCTGAGCTACGTAAGATGCGACGGAGCACCGGTAGGGATGCGTAAGCCCCGCGTGGCCGCTAAAACGCTCCCTGACCAGCAAAGAACGAGCAAAAGTTTGGCTGGGTGAACATGAAAAGTCCACGAAAAACACGATCTCTCAGGTCCCTGCCCGCGCTGACCGCGTCCGCACTCCTTTTCATAGGCGCTGCGTGGGTCTTTGCGCAGGATCCGCCGCCGGCGCCTGTTCCCAAGGTCAGTCCGCCTCCGGTTTCACAAGCGCCTGCCTCGGCACAGCAACAAACAGCCCCACCCGCGAATGCCGCGCCCTCTGACAGCCAGGCGACCTTAAGGGTTAACGTTAATCTCGTTATTCTGCCGGTCACCGTGAAAGACGGCGCAGGCCGCCTGGTGCCGGATCTTACTCGCACCGACTTCCGCATTCTGGACGACAGTGTCGAGCAGCGCCTGGAATACTTTTCCGCGGAAGCCTTTCCTCTTTCGGCCGTAGTGCTCCTGGACAACGATCTCAAATCCAAGGATGCGCAACAGGTTGCGTCCAGCCTCTCCGCCATCGTCGCCGGCCTCAGCGCCAACGATGAAGCCTTCGTCTGCCGCTTCGATACCAATTTTCATCCCGGGAAAGGCTTCACCCACGATCAGGACAAACTGCTTACGGAACTCCACCGCACCCGCCTGGATACCGACCGTGCGTCGGCGCCTGGTTCGGCGCCCGGCGGGTCGTTTAGCACTGGCCCCACGATTAACGGGCAGTCCGCCGCCAGCCCTGGCGCGCCGGCCACCCTGCCCTCCACGGCCATCCTTGGTGATAGGACCACGAAAGCGCTAGATGACGCGGTTTTCGAGGCGTCCCAACTGCTGAAAGACCGAGGCCGCGACCGCCGCAAGATCATTTTTCTCATCTCCGACGGCGACAACGGCAAAACCAACGTCAACACCTACGGCAACACCGTCAAAGAGCTCCTCCGCTACGGAATCTCCGTCTACAGCATCGGCGTCGGCAGCGGTTTTTACGAGCGCAAATTCTCTCGTCTGCAGTCCTACGCGCACGATTCCGGTGGTGACGTCTATTACGCCGCCAAGCGCAAATCGCTCGAGGAACTCTACTCTCGCGTCACCGAACAGGCTCGCAATCAGTACACGCTCGGCTACAACCCGCGTGGCAACGACCGCGGCAAGGACTATCACGCCGTGGAGGTTCGGGTCCGCCGCGAGGGACTCGACGTCCGCACCCGCGAAGGCTATTACTCCGCCGCGCCCCGCTGACCCCGGCAGTACGTTGCTGCAGCAGACTTTTTTGCTGGCTGCACATGATTTTTCTTGACTCTCCTGCTTGCAGCACTTATATCGTGCAGAGGAGCACGTGGCCGGCGCCGCCAGCCCGCGCACTGGAACCACGCGGTGAGCGTGGAAACTGAAGCCATAAAGGAGTCAAGGAATGAAGAAAAAGGCTAAGAAGGAAGACAAAAAGGCCCCCAAGAAGGCCAAGTAAGTCGCAGCACTGAATTTGAAACTCGCGAGATTGAAAATAAGGGCGGCGTGGCTCCCGGCCATCGCCGCCTTTATTTATCATCCGCGTTCGGCCAGTGCCTCTTCATGAGCCGGGCAGATAGGCCGGTATGCGCAGCTTCGGCACTGAAAGCCAGGTTTTGCGGCAAACTCACCCGCGCGAATCTCCGCTGCAACTTCCTGCACGATTTTCTGCGCCTCTGCTAGTTGTTTGGCATTGCGTGTAGTCGTCTGCCGTTTGTTGTCCTGCAGATAGTGAAAGACCAGCCGCACCGGATTCAGCTCAAAAATCTCTTTTGCGGCAATCGCATAAATGCTCAGCTGCAAATCCTTGTTCGCTTCGGAGTCTTTTTTTGCTTTGCCGGTCTTGTAGTCAACAATCTCTACATCCTTCCGTCCCAGGGAATTGAGCTGGTCGATTCGCCCTTTCACAATGACGTTGTTCTCCAGATCCAATTCGAACGTCTTCTCCTGCTCCAGGATTTCCGGCAACGTCTCGCACATGGCTTGGTAAAACGCCTTCAGCTGTTCGAGCCCGTCCTTCCTGTACTCTTCTTCCTGATAATCGTCTTCGTAACCGATCACTGACCATTCCGTTTCGTAAATTCGTTGCACCTCCTCAAAGGGCAGCTTGCGCCCCTTCTTCAGTTCCGCGAGCGCGCGGCGAATCGTCGCGTGAATCACCCTTCCAAATGTCCATGTCGCCTTCGCTTCGCCTGCAATGGACCACAGCGTCTCGAACAAATACAGTTGCGGGCACGCCCGGTAACCCATAACCGCTGAGGGGCTCAGCGTTAGCGGTTCCGGCACCGGCGGATGATAGCTCTCCGCCCATCCAGCAATTCGCGAGAAAATCCGGGCCGGGCCCTGCGCGGCAAACAGCAATCTTTGCGGCTCTTCCCTGTTTGTGGTCCTGATGTTTTCCACCGGCGTCAAAACCTTCGGCGCAATTTGCAAGACATCCCGTTGTTTTACGGCCGGCGCCATCAGAATGTCTTCGATAAAAGTCGGCACCTTGCCGCGCTTTTCCGTCAGCGTGGTCAGCGTCAGCTTGTCTTGCGCACGCGTCAGCGCCACATAAAAGAGACGCCGCTCTTCTTGCGTATGAAAATCGCCCTGCGGCAATTCTTCTTTCATCAATTCCACCGGGAACGCGAACAGTGACGAACGCTCGCCCACCGGGAAGGCCCGGCTATTCACACGCAGCACGTATACCTGCAAGAACTCCAGCCCCTTCGCGCCGTGCACGGTCATCAACTGCACCGCGTCGCCGGGAGCTTCATCCTCGAGCGCGATGGTTTCGTTGGCCTGCTGAAAATAATCCAGGTACTCCAGAAACTCCGGCAGCCTTCGGGTTTCGCTCTTCGCTTCCCACTCCTTGGCAAACTCCGTCAGTCTCTTCACATATTTCTGGTCCTGCGTGCTGGCCCGCGCCAGAAGCTCCAGCCACTCGAGCAAATCGCTCAGAATTTCCTGCGCCGTTCTCCGCCGCATGGCTTTCCGCTGCTCGTTTAGGTGCTCCGTCAGATCAGCCAGTGCCGCGTGGCGCGCGTCGAATGGCAACGGAGCTTGCGGCGATTGCAAGACGTCGTAAATTGCCTTACGCTCTTTTCGCGCGCGTTCCGCGAGCCGCTGCAGGTCCGCCGGCTCCAGTCCCCAAGCCGGAGCAGCCAGCGCTCGTGCGGCAGACACGTTGTCGTACGGCCGGGCAATCAATCGCAAATATGCCAGCACATCGCGCACCAGCGGATGATCCAAAATCGAAAGCCTATTGATCACAAATGGAATCTTCCGCCGCGCCAGCTCAGGCACCAGCAAGTCGCGATGCGTGTGTTGCCGGTACAGCACCGCAAAATCCCCCCAGCGCTTGCCTGCCTTGTGAGCACGCTCGATCTGGCTCGCCACCCACAGCGCCTCTTCTTCCGCCGTCGCCAGCTCCGCGATACGCACCCGTTCGCCTTCCGGTTTGTTCGGTTCCAGTACTTTGTTCGGAAAATCCGCGCTGGTCTCGTTCTGCGCGATCACCTGCGTGGCCACCCGCAAAATGTTGGGCGTCGAGCGATAGTTTTCCTTGAGCAGCACACGAAACTTCGTCGAATCCTGGCCTTGTTTCCATCCGGCGAATCTTTCCAGGAATAATTTGAAACTCCCGAACGAGGCCCCTCGAAACCGGTAAATCGCCTGATCGTTGTCTCCTACCGCCACGATGTTGCGGGGCCAAGCGGTCAACAATTCCAGCAAGCGCAGCTGCGCAATGTTCGTATCTTGAAACTCGTCCACCAGCACGTGCCGGAATCGCTTTTGCATACGCTCGCGCAACGCCGCATCGCCTTCCAGCAGCTTCACGGCCTCGCTGATCAGCCCGTTCAGCGCCACCATGTTTTTTTCGTTCAGCAACTCTTCACTCGCCTGGTATGCCCGCGCAATCTCCTGCTGCTTCTGCATTTCCTCCAGCCGCTCGCGATAGGTTTCCTCATCAATCTGCAGCCGTTCGCCCTCCAGCTTCGCTGCGCCGGCATCGGCGTAGTGCTGATATTGTTCCGAGGTAACCAGCTCATCCTGGCAGCGGGAAAAAAATTGCAGAAAATCGTTCAGGAACTGTCCTGGCTCCGCCAGTCGTCGGTATTTTTCCAACTGCAGCCGCCGCATGTTCCTTCGCAGCAGAATCCAGTGGTCCACTGGCGCGATCGGTTTGCGGTGCGGCGCGCCTTCTTTCAAAAGCGCTTCACAAAATCCATGAAAGGTATTGACCGTAATGCCATCCGCGCGTTCGCCACAGGATTTCCTGATGCGGCGCAGCATTTCGCCCGCAGCCTTGATGGTGTAGGTCAGCGCCAGAACATTTTCGCCCCGCAGCCCCTCGTCGCGTTCGAACAGGCTGCGGATTCGCTCCGTGATCACGCGCGTTTTGCCGGTGCCCGCGCCGGCAATCACCAGCAATGGCCCGTCGCCGTGCTCGATGGCGCGTTGCTGCGCAGCGTTCAGTCCTAATTGCGCGGAGTCCGGAGCCCGCGCCGGCTCGAAAAGCGATCTCATCACGTATGCAGAGTATCCAATTTCTGTTGGAACCGGAAATCGGCACGCACTTCGGCTTCAGACAAGCACAGGCGAGGGAGTCTTGAATGTTCTCTTAGCGAGCGCAGCCCGGAGGGACTAGCGGCCGCACTGCATTCTTTAGCGCCTGCGCATTTTACCGAGCAGCCGCAGAATCTCCATGTACAACCAGATCAGCGTGACCATCAGCGCGAAGGCGCCGTACCACTCCATATACTTCGGCGCTCCCATGGCCGCGCCGCGCTCGATTAGGTCGAAATCCAGAATCAGGTTCAGCGCGGCTACGATCACGATCACCACGCTGATGCCGATTCCCAATGGCGTGCTCGCATTGAGAAACGACATTCCGGACGACCCGAACATGGTCATGAGCAGGTTCGCGATGTAGACCAGCGCGATCGCGCCCGTGGCGCAGACAATTCCCAGCGTGAAGCCGCGCGTCGCGCGAATCAAACCGGTCTTGTATGCCAGCAGCAGCACAAACAGCACGCCAAACGTCAGCGCCACCGATTGCACTGCGATCCCCGGATACCTCTGCTCAAATATCGCGGAAAGCCCGCCCAACACCAAGCCCTCGAATAACGCATACAACGGAGCCGTCAGCGCCGACCACTCTTTCTTAAACACGGTCACCAGGCACGTAATCAGCCCACCGATCAGTCCGCCTATCATCCACGGAAACGCCGCTTCCGGCTGTTCCGAGTGCGCCAATCCCCAGGTCCATGCCGCGGTCGCCACCACGCACAACAACAGGACTCCGGTCTTGTTGACGGTCCCCTGCACTGTCATCGCCTCGCCCGCGGCGATGTGCGGTATTTGTCCTTCGAAAGTCTTTTCTTTCAACACCGGATTCGAATTGCCGAGCAATCGAGCCATGCTGGAACCTCCCGATCAGAGTGCCGTCAAAAGCAGTGCAATATCCAATGCGGCGCCTACTGAGCCTTCTTCTGCTTGAAACTCTTGCAGGAACATTCGTCGGTGTAAGGCGGGGTCGAACCGTGCTGGCAACCATGCGACGCGCCGGCCTGTACGTGCTCGTAGTAGGCGTGCCCGCAGGTGCACTGGTCGTTTTGCTTTGGCGGAGGTGGCGGAGTGTATTTCATATTGTCCAGTCCGAAGAACCCGGAATCGAGAGTTTATCGCAGCCGCACGCTCGTTAGCTATTCTTGCCGCACCACTTGGAAAAGATTCTGATACCGCGGACGGGAATCGGACCCGTATTTTAGTCTTGATTAGTGTAGCAGACTGGTAGTGTTCATTCGCACGCAGGTACCGCTGGTTGTGCTTGTAGCACGCCGGAATGACGGCCGCAAACGTTCAGTGTCCGTTTTGGCGTCCGCTGGCTCGACTTTTTACCGCGCGGTAAGTGTCGAGCTGGTGCCTGACCGAAAAGGGCGGTCTGCGACGGCAGAAACAGGCATTCTCAACCACGCTAAGAAGAGACGGGTGCTCTCTTGGGTGTTTTTAAGGAAATATGCCGGTTAAGTAGCTGATTTCAGTGAACTTTCTGTTGGTGTCCAAACGGACAACCTGTGCTCCCGAATGTGGCCTTTCCCCTGCATGTAAGAAGCTCAAGACGTAGCTCGGAAAACACACAATTAGGAGATTAGAAAAAGTGAAGAAGAATCAAAAGGGTTTCTCGCTTATCGAACTGTTGATCGTCGTGGCGATCATTTTGATCATCGCGGCGATTGCCATCCCGAACCTGCTCCGTTCGCGCATGGCGGCAAATGAAGCGTCCGCAGTGGGTTCGCTGCGTACGATCAATACCGCTGCCGTGACGTACTCGACGACGTACCAGAGCGCAGGATATCCGACGGCACTCAGTCAGCTGGCGCCTCCAACCGGTGGCGGAGCGGCTACTTCGACGGCGTCCGATCTGATTGACAGCGTTTTGGCTGGCGGCACCAAGAGTGGGTATGGCTTCAACCTGAAGCAGGTTGGAAGCGGCACACCTTCAACGGGTTACTCGGTGGTTTCAGCACCGGTGAATCCTGGCACGTCCGGTCAACGCGGGTTCTACACCGATCAGTCGGGTGTGATCCGCGGAGATTCCAGCGGCACGGCCGATTCCACGAGCTCGCCGCTTCAGTAAGAGCTGCAACTCGGGCCAAAGCTTGACAGCGGGCGCGGGCCTTTCCCGCGCCCGTTTTTCTTTGCAGGGCGCAATCGATGTCAAATTTTGGCGGTTCACTTGATTCTGAATGACGTGAATCGTCGCAATCGCCGAAAGCACCAAGAAAAGCATTAGTTCCGCGAGCAAGATCTTTAAAATGAATCGTTTGCAAGGTGCAAAGGGGCGGTAATTGGAATTGAACTTGCTCCCAGTAGTGGCAGGACTGACGGTTTAGAACTGTCTGGGCCCAGGCTAGCGTCGCCAGTGATGGAGAACAATTATGAAACGGCCCGCAAATGGTTTTTCGTTGATCGAGTTGCTGATCGTGGTGGCGATCATCTTAATCATCGCCGCGATTGCCATCCCAAACCTGCTTCGCGCACGGATGCAGGCCAATGAGGCTTCGGCCGTCTCCTCGATCCACGCGGTCAATACGGCGGAAATCTCTTATTCCGCAGTGTTTCCGACCGTCGGCTTTTCGAATTCGCTGGTCGCGCTGGGCGATGGTGGAGCGAGTCCCTGTCCGGGATCAGCCGCTGCATCCTGCTATCTGGACTCGAACCTGGCAGGCGGAACAAAGAGCGGATATATTTTCACGTATGTAGCGGACACGACGGTTCCAGCGCTCCACTACACACTGAACACCGACCCTTCCAATCGTGGAGTAAGCGGCCAGCGCAGCTTCTATTCCAGCGACGCGAATGTGACGCGGTACAACGCCACGGCGGCTGCCAGCTCGAGCGACTCGCCGCTACAGTAGCAGCGGGTGTTAGACTGGTCCCGCGATGTTCCTTCGTGTACTTACCCTTTCCACTTTGTTGCTGACCAGCGCCGGAGAAGGCGGCAGAGCGGGTGGGCCTGCTCAAGACGCACGACCGTTTGTTGACCGCTTCGAGAAAGCCTACCGTAGTGCACGAACTCTGCAGGCTGTATTCCTCCAGAGGTATCTCGAGAACGGCAGGGAAGTCCGCT
>Ga0247661_1000060_pt1 | contig 20487 bp, 30 predicted proteins | sample CNK02_metaG_FD_182799 | JGI IMG/M metagenome (GOLD analysis project Ga0247661, IMG submission 182799) | Soil microbial communities from Purdue University Martell Research Forest, Indiana, United States - CNK02 | ecosystem: Environmental > Terrestrial > Soil > Temperate forest > Bulk soil...
CGATGCATCTGGACCGGTTCGTTGGGCAGGACTTCTGCCGCCTGACTTCGTCGTAAACGTCTCGGACGCCGGTACGTGGTTGCTTGATGGCAACAGCACAATGTATCGGCTGTATTACTCGATCGAATCTACCAACACAGCCAAGCCTTTCGAAGTCATTGGCCCAGTCTCCGGCGAGCAAGCGATTTATGCCGTCACGGACACTGCGACGGCGATCTCGTTGATTATTCGGCCAGATGAGCCGCTGGTTTTCAACGAAGCCTCCTATCACATCTACGTCAACATCTTTCGTTCAAGCCAGACTGACGCAGAGTCGATTGCAGACATCCCGCACGACTTTCAGCTCGTAAAGAAGCAGCGATTAACACCAGCCGATCAGGACGAGGTTGTCGTTGTCATCGAGGACATCGCCTCGGACGTTGCACGCGAGGCGGGCCGCTATCTATACACGAACCCCGAGCAACAGGGCGAGAACAGCAGCAACTACTGTCCGCCGACCGCGCGAGATATTGCCGTGTTTCGGGACACGACGTTCTACGCGAATCGGGCAGCGCTCCCCGAAGTGACTGTGACTGTACCGGGGCTCATGATCTGGGTTGCGCCGGGGTTGTTTTCGGCGAGCGATCGAGCAAATGGCATCGGTTTGCGCACGATACATAATGCCAGTTTTGTCATGGGTTCGACAGTAGTAACTGTTTCTGATCCTAGTGAGCTAGCGGGTGTTGTACCTGGACAGTACGCGGGTAACTACTTCGGCGTGCCCGTCTATGTTGTCGCGGTCGATCCTATTGCTGGAACGATTACGCTCTCGCTACCATGGCCAAGCCCTAGTTTGTCGGCCGATCTCGAAACGACCGATGCGTACACGCTCACGGCGTACTACGCAGATGGGACAAGCGATGTCTATACAAATCCCATAAACATTTCAGCAATCCCCGAAGCCGAGGGCGATCTGATGCCCAGTCTGCGGATCTATGGGGTGCAGTACTCGTATGCGCTACCAGGCGAAGGGCGTTCACTCACGTTTATCGCTACCTACCCAGCGATCAAACGAGTTCTATATTTTCATCTCTGTCTGACGAACGGTCAGAACTATAGTGAGCCGTACTTGGGAGATTACGGCACGCTGAGCGAACCGCTTGTTTCGGTCGTTGAGACTCGGCCTAACCGCTTGTTTTTTTCGAAGACCGGACAACCCGAAGCAGTACCTCTCGGTAACTACGTCGACGTCGGCGCCGGTACCATCCTCAAGATGGCCCCGACGCAATCCGCGCTACTAGTGCTCGCCACTGACGGCCTCTGGCGCGTGACTGGCGACGGCACAAGCTGGACAGTCAACCAAGTCGACCCCACCGTTACGCTGTTACATCCAAGCTGTCTAACAACTCTAAACAATCAGATCTATGGCTGGGTCGAGGACGGTCTTAGTCTAATCGGCGAGGACGGTGCACAGACAATCTCAACCGATGCAGTCGGCCCCGACATCAGAGAATGGGCCACGCAAATCAAGGACTGGGGCGCGCCGTATTTCTGGGGACCGTCAATGGCAGGCGACCGGTTCTGGAACGAGGTCTGGCTCAACGTGCACAGAGCCTACAGCACAGGCTCAGGCGGCCCCGATCACATCACGACCTTAGTTTATAATACCGACACGAAGAACTTCACGCGCCTGCAGAGGCCGTTGTTCGCGAACGTGGTGTATTCCCCCGACGCAAATCGCATGGTCTCGAGCGTGTTCATCTCGGGCTCACCGAACAACATCGCCCTGACCGTGCAATCAGATTTTTATGATCCAGCGGGCGACGGCTGGCTTCCCGTCACGATCTGGTTCAACGCGCTCCAAACCGAAGACAAGGGCAAGCTCAAGCAGTGGATGGACGTGAACTATTTCGTGGCGAACGTGCAGACCGAGGTCGATACGATGTTTGGGACGAACTCGAGTTATATGCACGCGCTTTTCGATGCACGGAACGAGAGCATCGATCCGTATACGGACGATTTCAGCGTTAATAGTCAAGACATGGTTCAGCTCTCGCGTGACGTGCACTTCTGGATCCCCCGGAGAGCAGCGCTCTCGGATCAGATGCAGCTCGGACTCCAGTTCGGCGTTCAGCGAGACTTCGTCCCGCCTCCACCGCTTGCGGGTACACATGAGCTCATTATCGTGCCTGGCGTAGGCTTCAACTTCCAACTCCAAGGGTTCACGGTCCGTTACAGGAACGCGTCAGACACGTTGAAACGATAATGAGACTCGCGCCCACAGTTCCAGTCGGACTGGCCGACCTCAAGCTCATAACACTACTGACTAGTGTTGTTAAGTGTCTGAAGATCCAGCCCGATCATCAGTGCTATACTGTAACAGCGGTGTGGAAGGTGCCATTCGTGTTGCAAATCCCCGAAGCTGGCAATACTCAGCCCCGAAACATCAAGCCCAACATCATCAGACTCGGCAATGCAGTAGTCACAGCGGCTCCAGAAACAATCGTTGAATGGGGCGCGGCTACGAACTGGGTCTGGCAAGGTAACAGTGTCGTGAAGATTCTCAATCAGGCAGGACTAGTAGAGGGCGTGAGATACACGCTGACGTATGAGGTTGTAAGCTAATGAGCGCGCAAGATGAGTATGCAGACCTGCTAGCCGAGCCGCTTCCCAAAAAAGGCGATTCGCTCGAGGGGTCAATCGGCAAGTTCGACCTCGGCGGGGACTTGCTGTTTGACTACGGCGGAGGCGCCCTCAACAACGCCATTGATCGACGCAACGCGAAGTTACAGAAGATCAAGAGCCAGATTACTGCTGAGCAGTACAATCGGCTCAAAGACGCGGTCGCGTCGAACGAGGCCGATTGGACCAAGCTCACGACGAGTATTCTCGGCGAAGACGGCAAGAAGCTCAGCGACTTCTACGAGGACGTGCAGGGTAGCGACCAGGCCAACCTCGACGAATACAAGCGCGCGATGGGGGATTACAGCAAGGTCGAGGATCTGTTCTCGAACCCCAACTTCTACGGCGACGTTGGCGACGTAACAAACGCTGCGAAGCCGACTGACGCGACTGTTCAGGAACAGCGCGGCATGCTCGCGAAATTCAAGTCTCTGAGTGATCCCACTGAGACGGCCGCGGAACGATTCCAGCGCTTGATGGCGCAAAAGACTGCAGACGCGAACATGAAGGGCCAGCGCGATTCGATCGCACAGGACCTCAAGGCTCGTGGCGTTTACGGTTCGGGCGCGGAAGTCGTGCAGAATATGATGTCGCAAGCCGACGAGGCCAATCGCCGGTACATGGCGAACCTCGCTGCGGACGCGCAGGCACAACAGCGCGCAACACAGATGCTCGGCATGGGCTCGGACCTCGCAACGAAGATGCGTGGAGCTGAGACGCAGGAGGGTCAGTTCGCGAATCAAGTGAACATGTTCAACAACAACACGAACCAGAACCTAATGAATGCGCGCTCGGGCGCACAGATCGGCGGGCGCGAATTTGACACGGGAACTGGTCAGAGGGCAGCGACAAGTATCCTGCAGGCCGGACAAGACGTGAATCGAAATCGACGTGGTGATCTCGGCAATGAGATCGGAACAACGATGGGACTCGCGAAGGGTGGAATTGCTAATCGCATGACCGGTACTGGTGCACTTAGTGACGCGGATAAGGTGTTCATGGACGGGATTGACGAGGAGCAGGCAAGAGGCGCAGCGGCTAAGAGCACGGGCGGTTGGCTCGCGAATATGTAATGTATAAGTACTCACTAAGCGAAGACGAAGATAATCTGCTCACGCCGCCTGAGGGCACGCTCAACGTTGACGGCCGTGTCAGTCCTCTGACGGGCGAAGTGTTGAACTTGAACAAGCTCGCGAACGCGGGCATGGTCGAGGCAACTGGCGATCCGGCGCTCGTTGCGCCAGAACAAGCACCAGCGCCTGTGGGCCAGACTGTCACTTCGTACCAGGAAGAAGCGGCGAAGGCGGCGCCCAAGATGTTCTCGTCCCACTTCACGCAAGATGAATGGGACGCAGCAAAGGCACGCCAGAGAGCGGCTACCGACGACGTAGCAAGACTTGGCGAAACTGCAGAATCGAGACTCGTCTCTGCCGCGCCTGATTGGTACAAGGCAGGGAAACCGCCTGCTAGTCACGGCGGCTGGGCAGATGCTGCGAACATGCTCGGCGGAGTACTCGCAGCGGGGCCGAACCAGGCGCTGAAAGACCCGCGCCGGCCCATGGACCTAAAAGCGCAAGACGCGCGCAAGGTAGCGATGGCAGGGGGTCTTAGTACCTTGTTGTCGAACTTGTTTACGCGCGGTCAGACTGATTACAAGGCTCAACAAGACGCGGCGCTCAAAGAAGCGCAGATGATGAGGACGATTCCTGGCGGCAAGAGCGCGAGTCAGATCAAGCGCGAGGGCGCGGACAAGACGATCGAGCAGATGCAAAGAGATGCAGCGCTCGACGACGTTGCGAAGAAGCGTAAGTACGACCAAGACCGTCTCGACGCAGAGCTCAACCCGGACGATCCGCAAGCGATTGCTTGGCGTGCGGCGCTTGAGGCGAACAACATCCCACACGAGCAGGTTAAAGACCTCGGACGTAAGGCTCTGCAGGCTCTAGCCGCGACGTATAACATCAACTTGTCAGCGGGTCACACTGCAGGTCAGAAGGTCGCTGACACCGCGAACAAGCGCTCTGAGATCATTCTCGAGGCCGACGTCAAGCGAAATGCAGACATCGATAAGAGTATCCGCGAAGCTGAAGGTGACCGCGCGCGCGCATTTATTCCTGGCGTGAAGTGGGTGAACAACAGTCCGCCTCCAGCTCATACGGTTGAGGAAGCGCGGCAACTCTACAAGGACACCGCGGGCTTCAAGGATCGCCTCGATCGGATGCGCCAGATTCAACCGCGTATCGTCGAGATCGCGCGGAAATACGCGCACGACCATGGGTTCGGCGACGACGTAGGGAAGGCACTCGCGATGATGGGACCGGTCACTCAGTGGACTGACTTGTTCGGACCGGAAGCGCACGAGCTCGCAAACGAAGCGGCAGTTCTGCAGACGTCGATTCAGAACTTCATTCGAAGCCCGAGCTACAGCAACCTTGGTGTTATGCAGAAGTGGGAAGACCTCAAGACCAAGCTCATGGTCCCGATGGCTGGTTCACCGACTGGCTTCCTCCGTGGCGATGCGCTCTGGAAGAGTCTGTCCAACGACGTCGATCGCATGTGGAAGGATGGCGTGCGTGCGTACGGCGGCTTCCTCGACGGCGAGACTCCACCCGCCGCGCCCGTTGGTGCGAAAACGCCAGAGCAACAGCGAGACGCAACGCCAACTCGGCCAACGCCTCCGATTGTCGAATACGATCCGCGTACGCGAACGCAAAAGGTTGCGACCAGTGCTGGTGCCTCAGAACCAGTACCGACTGACACGACCGGGGGACTTGCCCCGCAAGCACCAGTGCCGAAAGTGCCAGGCGCGACCCCTGCACCAGCCCCTACGCCAACAGCGCCCAAGCTCGAGGCCGGTCAGAAGATGTACAAGGTCACGCGTAAAAACGGAAAGGTCGAGGAGAAGCCAATGGATCCAAAGGTTGCCGCTGCGCTCGTCCAAGACCATCCCGAAATCATCGCTAGCGTTGAAGAGATGTAATGCCCCCTGATGACGATCTCGATTCTCTGATTGCACAGTCCAAGCAGAAGCTTGAGGCGGGTGCTGGTGCGGCAAAAGAAGCTGTTACTGACGCTGGCGATGACCTCGACGCGCTGATCGCGAAGTCACGCGCGAAGATGGAGAGCGCACTTCCGTACAATGACTCGCCCAAGCCCGAGTCGCATTGGTACGACATGTTCACGCCCTCGACTGACGAGCAGTGGGCACAGAGCGTTGATGCAGCTGGCAAGGGTGCAGAACAGCTAGGCGCTCAAGTAGGGGACATTCAGAGCTCGCCAGGTAACGTCGCGAAGTTCGCGGGTCGTACTGCAGCTGGTCTCGGCGGCCAGTACTTGGGCGGCGCACTTGGAACCGCGCCGGTGACATCGGCCGCGCGAGTTGCACTGCCACTTGCTGAGTCAACCATTGCACGCGCACCAGCACTACTTGGGGCGCTATCTCGAGGCGTGAACGTTGCTGCGCCTGCTGCTCGTGTCGGTCTAGGCGCGGCTGGTGGCGGCATTTCTGCTGGTACTGACGCATTCGCTCACGGAGCCCCTGTTCTCCCCGCGACGGGTGCTGGTATGGCTTTTGGTGCGGGTCTCACTGGCGCTGGCGAAGCACTCGCAGGAATGGGCCGGGGCGCTCAAGGCTCGTCAAATCGCAAGCTCGCCGAACGCGCACTTTCGTCGCCCGAGCTCGCGGACGTGCGCGCCGAAGGTGGCAGTGCTGGTGTAAAGAAAGCGGGCCAAGAACTACGCGACCTCGGCGTGACGAAATCGCGCGGTCTGCTCGACTTCTTCCGCGGTAATACTCCCGAGCGCATGAGCGAGAATTCGCTCGATATCTTGAACAACGCACGGAAAGAACTCGATCGCGCGGGCAGTGCTGTTACAGACGCGCCTGCACGTGACGTGAGCGTTATCAGTAACGATCCCGATCCCGTCACTGTCGGACAAGCACCAGTCGATGTTAGTCCGGTTAGTCGCAGACTTCACAGTCAGGCCGACGCGTTTGACTACGCGAAGAACCCCGACAAGGCACAGACGTATCGTAATCTCGCGACAGAGCTAACTACGCCGGCAAAGCCGCAAGCTCCACGTCCGAATGCGTCGTTTGAGCCTGTTGCGCTCGAGTCACGCGCGCCCGAGACACCCGACGCACCGGTCTCGCAAGTACCGCTCGAGTCCCGCCTACCTGAGCAGCCGATCGACCCTGCTGCGTTGTCGTCCGAACCGACTGGACCGATCGAACGCAATGCCCCACCCATGAGTTCGCAGCCCATGGACAACTTGCTTGATCTGCCCCCGCCGACTGGGCCTGGTGAGATCGACACAACGTCTCATCTCGCGAACACGTACAGGGCAAGCTCGCCCACAGTGAGTTCTGAGCCGATTCTCGACCTCGAACCGACTGGCCGCGTTCGCAATCCTGCAATGGAAGCTGGTGCGGGTGACGCGAACATGTCGCCGAGCCCGTATGAAGATTTGATGTCGGGCATGCCTGAGCCGCAGATGCGTCGACCTGAGGCGTTACCTGTGCCTGCGAACGAAGACCTACTCAATCAGGTTGGTTCACAGCTTCGCGACGTGCCTGTGACTCCCGGTGGTGAGCGCGTACCTATCGGCGGCCATCACCAGCGACGAATGGATCGACTCGAGTCTGGCGTGCCTGACTTGAACGCTAACGCGCCTGGTGTGCAGACGCCTGATCACAATCTTCTGAGCGGTCTGGGCGAGCAGATGGACATGCTTCCGTCGCAGAAATGGGGCGCGGGCAAGCCCGTCTCAATCCACGACGCGCCCGAGACGTTCCCACAGGGGCAAGCACCAGTCGACACAAGCTACTGGCCCGCGCCCTATGAGATGTCGCGCAACGAACCTCCCATGCCCCCGCAAGAGCCAGGGCTGGCACCTGCACGTTCGACCGTCCTCGAGCATACGCCACGATTCAAGGGCGACTCACCGGGACCTGGACTCGAGCTAGACCAGCCGCGACAGGACTTTCAGCCCGACAATCTACTCGCGCCCACTGCGCTGTACCCGGACAATCCGCCCTTGCCTTCGGGTGAGCTCGCGCCCCCTGGTATGTCTCGTCGCGCACCGATCGTCGGGCCTGTGCAACGCACGCCAGAATCGAAGCTGACTGGTGCTCGTCCTACGACCAGTAGCCTTACGCCTGGTTCGGCCGAGCCTGTCGACGTGTCGGGCATCTCGCCCACGTCCGCGCCGATGGACAGCGGCTTCTTCCCGCAGACGCCTCGACCGATGACGCCAGCTGATCCCAGCACCGGCTTCACGCTTGAGCAGTTGATGGCTATGCGCCGTGAGCTCGGGAACCAGACGCGCAACTTCTCAGGTCGACCGCTCAACAAAGTCGAGGGCGACATGGGTGCGGCTACGCGTGACGCGTGGAAGGGCTCCGGTGACGCGATCACTGGCGCGCTCAATCAACACGTCGAGGCAGGCAATCTTACGCCCGATATCGTCTCAGACTATCGAGACGCGAACAAGACATTCAGTACGATCGCGGACGTCAACAAGAACCTCGCGAACCGCACGAACCAGGCATACAAAGAGCCGAGTACGATCACGGGTGGCGAGACGGTGATTGGCGGCGGTACTAAAGCCACAGCTGCAGTCGCACAGAAGATGCTCGGGCTCAATGCCCAATATGGCATAGGCAAGGGACTCGAGGGCGCTGGTGCTGTTGGCAGTGACCTTGCGCGCATGGGCGCTGGGCTCGGTTGGAACCATCCCGAGATCGAAAAAGCAAAGCAAGACAATCCAGGCGCGCCCAAAGCTGAAGTCGAGCAGAAGGCGAACGACGACATGAAAACGCAGCTGCAGAAGACATGGTATAATGTGCTTAGTAAAGCAACGAGCATGTTTCAGTGATCTTCGCGCCCCCCGTCACACCTTCACGAGTCGCGCTCACTGCAACACCCGTAGTCGTGTCGTTGAACGTGACGGGTCACCGTGTCGTGTTTCTCTATGCAACAGTACGCGCGTACATTTTGTTTCTCGACACACCGGAAGAACCGATAGGCGCTGACTTGTTCGCGTTGCCATTCGGTAAAGTAGTGCAGTTCAACGTCTCAACATTGTCTAGCTACTTCGTGACACGAGGTAACGCCGCTACTGGCGACCTGTACTGGTATCTCGCATGATCGCACCAACCTTCGTGCATGACGTCTTCCCGTCCACGTCGCCGATACTAGTTAACTTGAACCCTGGCGCGTCGGGCGTGGGCACTGTCTGTGTCTCGGCCGTGGATCGCGTCGACGGGGGCTACGTGTGCCGAATCAAATTTGGCGATTCAAGCGTAAGTGCGAGTACGGGAGATTTCGCGATGAAGGGCCACGACACGTACCGCTTCGCGATCGGCCCTGGTTCTAAGTATATGAGCCTGGCACTGAGTACGTCGTCTGCAACGTTTGAAGTGTCTTGGTACATTGAGGGGAAGAGCAGTGGATAAGGTTCTTGCCGCGCCCCAACTGTGTTTTCCAGTGACGTCGGTGTCAGTTACGTTTCCCGCTAGCTACAGATCAGCAGGCAAGATCCAGTTCGTTGTGATGGCAATCGGAGACCTCATGCGGATTGACTTTAAAACCCTCGCAGGGGAAGGCAATGCGTGGTTCGAATTGATACCCAACGAGGTGTACGTATTTGACGTACCGCCGAACGTTATTGGCTATTCTCCGTCAGCTAGCAGCGTCAATGCCCGTTGTTACGCTTATATTTCTGGAGCAAGTTACTAGATGGTCCAATATCTAAAAGCCCCGGTTGTTATAGACTATCTATACACGTCGGACGGAACTACCCCCTTACTCATCTGGGACGGCACAGGTACTGCGTCTCTCTTTATTCAATCTTCGAAGGACCAAGGGGCGGTTGTGCCTGTCCTCGTCGGTGTAGTGTTTGGACCAAATGCGAGCATGCCCGTAGCGTCTAGCGCCAACGCGTTCCCCGTACCGTTCGAAGGTATCACGTGGAAGATGGGGCCTAACACAAGATACATGAGTATCTGTGAATTGTCTGGCGACGTCGGATATGGCGCAGTGAATTACTACTTTGAAGGTCAAACAGACGTAACGACTTAGCCCGTGAATGTTTCACGGGTGTTAGAAATGAGAGTGAATATATGGGACGATTGAGTTCCCGCGATCGCAAACTTGCACATCTCGCGGGTGAGAATGTTAGTAATATTGAGAACCGGTACTTCTCGCTCGCGTCAGTGAACGCGGACCAGACGGTACTCGGACCACCCGCGCCGTTGACGCTCGTGCCGACGACGGGCATCACTGCGACCGCGCAACGAGTCTGTTGGCAGTACATCGGTTACACGCAGAAGTCGCTTCTCGTGGACTACGTGCAGTTCATTCAGACGGGCACTGCAGCTGGGGGCGCGCAGGTCGCTGAGCTCGGGCTTGCGACCTCTACGAGTGCCCCTGACGGCACAGCCAAGACGCTCACCGTTACAGCGGTCACGGCCTCACTCCCCGACCTCACCACGGGCACGCTCACAAACGGTCTTGTGCGCCAGAACTCGACCGCTGCAGGCTGGACCGTTAGCCCTGCAACGCATCTATGGGCCTGCGCGCGGTTCAACATGGCCACGACTCAGCCCACGTACGTTGCGACTGCTACGGACTGGCAGATCGGGCTGATTCAGTTCACTGCGAGCATCGCGACTGCGATCACAGTCGGCACCAGCTACACGGGCGCGCTCTTTACCGCGACTCTCGGCACGGGCGGACTCAATCCGTATCTGCGCCTAGTTGCTAGACCCTAACTTAGGGACTATAACTCGGTCGTGGCTAAGCCAAAGTTCACGATCGAGACGATGAAGGGCGTGGTCGAACACTACCGCGCCTATCGTCTTCAACCTGTCGACTGCACTGAGTGCCAGTACCTGGCGCTCGACGGGAACGAGTGCCCGCCTGGCTTCGAAGAGATGCGAGAAGCACACATGTTCATCTCGCAGTGTCCAGAGCATAACCGCCCGCTCTATCAGTGGCTACACCAAACTGAACTGGATAAGGCCGCGCGTTGGCTAACCAAGCGCGCGAACAGTTCCCCGCATCTACTTGTCTTCGCGAACATTGCTGAGGAGATGAAGCGTGCACTTACGTGAACCGTTCGTCCGTAAACATATCCATATCTTCGAGACGAGCTACACGTTCTGGGAATCGAACGAGCTAGAGCTCGTCGAACGAGAATGCAAGGACTGCGGGAAGAAGCAGCACGCACACGTGAATCGTGCTGACTGGCCCGAATCGTTGTGGGCGCTTGCTGACGTGGAATGGAAGGACGGCGGGGTTGCCGAATAACTACTCAGGCACGCTTGTAAAGCCTCGCTTTATTGTCGTGCACGCCTGGCCTGTCATCCCGCCTCGCAAGTCCGTGCACTACTTCATTCGTCGCGGCGGCAAGGTCGACCAGCTCGTGCCCCTGAATCGATGCGCGTGGCACTCGGACGGGCACAATCGCGATAGTATCGCCGTTGCGCTTGTGTCGTTCGGGCCGCTCGTGCTTCGCGAGGGCAAGTTCTACAGTGCTTTATACGGGGACGAGGTTACAGAGGTGCACGACGGTTTATCGCACGGTTATCGGTACTGGCACAAGTTCACGGACGAGCAGCTTGACCAGCTCGACAAGCTCAAGGAACAATGGCCGGACCTCGAGCTCGTTACCGTAGGCCGGGGGGCTTGGCCGCTCGACTTGAAGACGGTATAAGCGGCGCATGGTGAGAATCAACGACGTCATTCAACTCGACCCAGCGCAAAACGACTGGGGTCCGCTTCTCTGCATCGTGAGCGAGGTGAAGTCGTGGGGCGTTCAGTGTTATGCGCTCGTGCCCGAGAAGCGAGGAGAACTGCCTGGCTCTATGTACTTGCGCGTGAACACGGGCATGTTTCAAGTAATCGGGCACGCTGAGTGGATCGTAGGTTCTTCAAGTACTGAAGACCCTGAATCTGCTTGATGATGTTACAGTTCGCACACGCAACGTCAAAGCGCCCTTGCGGGTATCCCTGCGCTCGTAGAAGCCGATAAAGCTTCTGGCCAGAGAACCCGCGGCGCTTGTCTACGTTGCCGTCGTTGTGCCTGTGCTCGAGATTTAGCGCGTCGAAGTCTTCGCAGCCGCAGTAGATGCAGCGTGGCCCGCCGTAAGCTTCAAAGACTTGTCGCTTGGGTCGTTCTCGACACTCGGAACATCTAACTCTATCGGGGCGGTCGCGTGTTCGACCGCATCTGCACTGCACACGGTAAGTTTAGCAGGTCACTTAACGGGGACGCTTAGCAGCGCGTGCTCAAGCACTTCGTTGAGCGTGTTCCAGTCAGCTTCAAGCTCCTCATGGCGTATGTAGCGATCGATGATGCGCCAGAACTCCTCGCGTGTGCCATCCCAGAGCATTCGTTCTGGCTTGACGCACTCAGGACAAATCATCGGTACGTTGTGGATCGGGCACGGGTACATTCAAAACTCCTCGGTCGCAGCTAACAGCTCGTAGTCTTCGACGTAAAACAGATCAACCTGGTTCGTCGTACTGTTCGCGTTCCAGAGCAATTGGCCCAGACGTTGTTTCGGGTGCTTCTTCCATGCCTCGAGCAGGCGGGCGAGGACTTCGGCTTTTTGTTCGGGTGTGATGGCTCTGGTGTTTTTCATAAAACAAAGCCCGCACAAGGGCGGGCTGGGTGCAATCGACGAGTGGACGAGAACAGGGGGTATCAAAAGCTTGGCTTACACACCTAAACCGGAGTTGCACCGGAGCTTACGAATGTACTGCTTACGAAAATTCGATCGCGTAGTAGCGGGTGCTGGATTCGAACCGGCGATCTAATGGTTATGAGCCATTCGGGATAGACCACTTCCCTAACCCGCAATAGAGAGTGTTACCAGCGAGTAAGCGCTCGAGACGATTATTGTTCAAAGTAATGTAGTCCCGAACTGGATCTGGTAACTGAGTAGATTGTTACTAGCGAGTAGACGTCGACACGAACTGGCGGTTGGACTCGAACCAACGATCTCCGGTTTCCCGGTGCTTAAACCACCTAAGCTACGCCCCAAGTGTATGGCTGGGGATGTAGTGCCGACTGAAATCTAGTAACCGTGAAAGTACTACCGACGAATAGACGTTGACATTCTTAGAGCTCTATCCAGCTGAGCTAATACCACTTGCGCGGTATGTTGGATTCGAACCAACGACCTCTCTATTAACAGTAGAATGTAATGCCAACTGAAATTCGGTAGCGGAAATAGTACTGTCAGCGAGTAGTTGTACGAGACACGTTTTTGCCGAATGTAGTCCCGTACTAGTATCTGACAGTGAGAATTTGTGACTGGCCAGCCTATGAGCGACACCAACGTTATTGTCAGTACCAACGGCCAGTCACCCGATACTTATAGCGCCAGAGCCTCTATCTTTGCAACCCAGTTCTTTACGTTTCCCGACAAAAACTCCGCGACGACATCGAACACAGAGTCACTAAACCCGCCCACGTTGAGACGGTCAGGCGCGCTCGTTGCCTGTGCTGTACTCATCGCAGCAATGTCGATGCACACGAGCTTGGCTTGAGGCGCGCGCTTCTTGAGCTTGGCCCATTCGGCCATCATGTTCGTTGTGTTGCTGTAGTAGTGCCCAGCCCATGATTCGTTATCGCTCACGAAGATCACGATGTCGGGCTTCAGTCCGCGCTTGTTCATCTCAGCGAGCGGCAACTCACACTGAGTACCGCCCCCGCCAAGCTTCGCCAGTTGCGTTGCGAAGTTCATCACGGTCATGTTCTTCTGCGGCTCGGCCACGAAACAGCGCGTGTCGAACGGGAGGACAATGCTTTTCTTGGAGCGCTTCATGAACGCGGCTGCGAACAGCGCGGCTGCATCTACGTAGCGCATCTTGGTCGTTGCTCCCTTACGAACGCCCGTGATGGGCCTGTTCATCGAGCCCGAGACGTCCAAGCAGATGGCCACGTTCGCGTCGAGGTAGGGGACGTTCTCGAGCGCGTGTTCCATCGCCTGTTCGAGTGCGTCGACGATCGTCTTGGGCGTCGTCCCCGTCTCGTCTGGACCTGTGAACGCCCACGACTGGTAATGTTCGGGTTCTTGAGTCGCGAGGAACGCTGACAAGATCTGGTACGGGAAAGTCTTCGCCTTCTGCACCAGTTCTTTGTTGCTGAGACGTTCGGCGATGAGCTCGACCATCGCGGGCTTGTTGAGTACCCCGTGACGACGAAACGTGTTGAGGTTCTTGATCGTCATCGTCCAACTAGCCCTGGCCGCGACCTCTGCCCACTCATCATCGGTCAGGCTCAGTGAATCAAGTAGCCGAAAGTCAACATCGGGCACGGCCCCTGTCCTAGTGCGCTTGAACTCTTCGTACTGCTTGATCGTGTCGGGGAGAAGCTCGGCGTTATAACGAGTCACGAAGACTGCGTCGCCGTTGAGCTCGTACGGCAACTGGAACTGTTGCTGGCGAGCGATGATGGTGTCGAGGAAGGCACGGTCGCGGGGCCTGCACGCCTTCGTGACGTCACCCGTGAGATAGCCATACAACGCACGTCTCGCTGGGTCGTTCGGCTCAGGACGCAGGCGGCGAATCACGTAGGCCAGGCTTGGATCCTCGCCGATCGAGTCGCGCAACAGAGCAAGTGGATGGCGCCGGTTGAGCCACTGCTCGCAGAGGCGCCGGGGCTGGGTCCCGAAGTTCTTCCGGCCTGTGATGCCCGACCGAACGATCTGAACGAAGTTTCGGAGCATCCTCCCGTTGTCGATCACATGCGGGAAAGCTCGACCGAACCAGAGCGGTGTATGCCTCGCCGCGAGGACGGCAAGCAAGTACGCCGGCATGTCCTTGAGCTTGCCCTGTGACCGCGCGTAGGCCGCGCATTTAGCTAGAAACTCGTCGCTCACACCCTCGGTGAGCTTCTTCACGTCCTCGAGCTGCTCAGTTGCTGTTGTGTAGTACGTCGACCCGAAGAAACCGGTCGCTGCGTACTGAGCGAGGGCCTCTTTGTTGGAAAAAGCAAAGGCTGCGCCGCCCGCCTTGTTTTTTGTGATCTGTGGCGATAGAAGGGACTTGTCCACGATGCCCCTATCGTGGGACACCTACAGGTGAGGCGCAATCGTTTTCGCACCTATTCCCAGTGAAAAGAAAATCGGTAATAAAGTCACAGGGAGGCCAATGACCGAGCTATTCAAACAAGCACTCATGCGCGCGGGCATGGACGGGCCGGTACAAGTGCGACGCGTCACGCCTGGCGACACAATCATAGTGAGCGTCACGCACCTGAATCAGATGCAGCACATCGAGCTCAGCGAATATAGCGCGGCAAGACTAGTTTGCGCGCTCGCGTTCATGATCGGACTGCCAATCTCGAGCAAGGTTCTAAAGGCCGTGAGGATGTCATGAGCCCCGAACTCGAGAAGATCGCCCGTGTGCTCACGCCCCTCGTTCTCGAGCTGTTTGAAAAGGGCGAGGACGAGTTAATGGGGTATCAGATCGTCGGGGGCCTACCGTATCTCAACCCGGACTGGGTCTGGTTCCTGTTAGGAACATTAACAGCGAACGGCGAGCTGGTGATGGTCGAGGACTATAAGCCGCATGTTCATGTTCGTGAGCAAATATGGAGGAGGCCAAAGCGTGAAGTTCAAACCGTGCAATCCAGTTGATAAGCTCATTAGCTCTGCTGACCTTGCTGTAGTCGGCAACCATGCTGTTGTTAGACTATGGAACCGGGGCGGGCTCGCGGGTGAGATCACACTCAACAAGGAAGACGGGTACGAGTTTCTGATGAAGCTCGGGCTTGAAGAAGATGATTGAGCTCAGTGAGGTTCTAAACCTGCGTGCCGCTCTACGTGAAGCCGCCGTCGTAATCGACACCGCGTACGGGATACTCAACGGTGGTGACGAGTTCAACGCGATTGAGCGAGCGAAGGAAGTGCTCAAGGCTTATATCGTGGATCAGATTAAGAACGGCGGGTACAAGCAGAGATGAGCCGTTGCCCCGAAGGTCGAGCTTGCAACTTCTGCGGACCGAAGGCTGGCGCAATGCACCGAGAGGCGCGCGGGGCTCAGATCGACGACTGGGCCGATTACGATCTCAGAGAAGAACGGGCGATGGCGCGGGCTAACAGCGACGAGCCAGAGCGACATCGAATCACGTTGACGTTATCACTGTCACAATGGGAAAGATTAGAGCAATGGCACAACAAGCAACAGCACGCAAGCAACTAGTCATCGCAAAAGCGCCAGACACCGAAGCACAGAAGCGCTTCAAGACAACGCTGCTCTCTGATTACTCGCGCAAGAGCAAGAACCGCGCGCTCGAACTCGTGCTCAACGACAAGAGCAAGGCTGTGATCCACAAGCTCATCGACCACTACGGAATGCCCTGGCTCTCAGAGCAAGTCGAGATGGCGCCCGTTACGATTTACCGTGTGCTCGCCGGCTTCCAAGAGTCGTGTCGCCCCTCGACCAAGCAGCGGCTCAAAGAGTTCTTGGTTGGCTTCGATGGCTGAGACGAAAGCAAGCTGGTCACCAGCTACTGAATTTGCTCGTGGTCTCTCTGCAGAACTAACAGTGCGAGAGATGCAGCAAGCTATGAAGGCTGCAGGCCATGAGATCACTGACGCGCGCGTTTACCAGATCCGCAGAAAGTATAAGCTCGGGTACAAGTCCGCGGCCAATCTGGGCCGACCCAGACCGAAGCAAAAGCCTCAGCCGAAAAAGAAGAAGGTGGCGCGGGTCACAGCACGCGCCGCCCTTGCAGCGATACCAGTGAAGCCCACTGTCACCGACAACGCACGAGTGCAGGTGCGTAAGCTTGCGCTGCAGATTGGCTTGCCACGGATCGAGGAGCTCGTACGGGAACTCAAACGCGAGGCGGGGATTGAGTGACGATCGAGATTCACGAGACCACGCACGTGTTCAAGATCTGGCACGTGGAGTTGCTCCCGAACATTGGGAACATGATGGCGATCGTCCTACGTGACCCGCCTGAAGGCTGGCGCGCTATCTATCGGTTCAGGTGGTACAGGGACGATAAGATATTCCACTCTGACGATAAGCGCAGCTGGTACAAGATCGACCCCCAAGAGGGCGGACCCGGCGACCGTGACAAGCTCATCGAGATGTTCGAGTTGATGATGGTCCTACACACGAAGCATTGGCGGACAAACATTCACCGTGTGCACGTAGACGCAGTCGGACCCAAGGCACTCGACGTCATGATGAAACAGCCGTGGATGCACGGGCGGAAGGCGGACTGATGACCGAGGACCTGTCCGCCTTCTACTGTGGGAGCATCATCGCTACCTGCGTAGGCTGTGCAGATGTTCATGCTAATGTTCGAGGAGGTGCGCCGGCTTCCGTTATGGGGCACTGGTATCTTCGCGTTGACGAGCCTGGTGATTACGGGCGCACATGACCTGCTCGGGGTCTCGTGGCGTGTGCTCTGGGGCGTAAGCATCCTCTACTTCTTCGTGACGATGGGCGTGGGCGAGTACTTCTCACGACGACGGCGGCGTAGGCACAAAGAGAAGTTCGAGCGCGACCGCGCCGAGTACGAGCGCAAGTTCGAGAACGAGTTTCGCTGATGCTCAAGATCACGATTGAGCTCTGGCCCTACGGAGACGACACCAAGCGTCAGGTCATCGCTGAGGCTGAGATCTGGAACGATGGCGATCACCCGCGCCGGCCCTTGTATGGGAGCTACAAGGGCGTGTTCCACGCGACCGGTGCAAGGACGTTGTACCTGCAGATCAAGGACCACGAACGGGTGCTTGGAGCGTGGACGTTGCTCGGGAGGTTCCTGGATCTGGCGCGTGCCAAACTGCTGCCAAACATTCAGGGGCCTGTAGGGGAACCTGGAGACTCTGAAAGGTAGAACGGCCCCCTGAATGTCCAGGCACATCAAGCACTTACCCACCTAACCGAATGAAACCACTGAAGTTTCTAGATGGGTAGTGCCCGTGCCCGTGATGGGCATCCAGGGGGATTTGTTCAATGATTACCCTAGTTTATAGAGGCCCCTTCGGGCACTGCCAAACTGCTGCCAAACCCGTCGAGGAGCCTTACCGTCTCTCTCGCAGCGTTTCTGTGCATGTGCATGTATCCGAGCGTGACGTCGAGATCTTGATGCCCCGCAAGATCCATGATCACTCGAGGGGCACCCTTGGCCGCGCCAAGGTTCGTAACGAAGCTGTGCCTGAGCAGATGCGTCTCAGACGTCGGGGGCAGGCCCGCCCGTATGCAGCACTCACGCAGCCATCGTCCGAGCATCGCAACGCTCACGTCAGCGAGCACGCGTTCGCCTTCGGGATGCTCAGCCATGTACGCAGTCAGCTCGGCCTTGAGCGTTGCGCTGAGTGCGACCTCCCGTTCGTGTCCGTTCTTTGGTGTGCCCACGACCTTGCGGCGAACAGTGCGTCGGACCGTGAGAAAGTCCTCAGCCAGATTCACGTCTGCCTTGTTGAGCCCGCAAATCTCGCCAGCACGTAGGCCGCCATGACTCCCGAGCAGTATCATCACCCGGTCTTCCTTCGTCGCGTGACCCAGGAGCATGTCGAGTTGCGCGGGCGTGAAAAACCCACGCGCCTTCTTTTTGCGTTCCAGCCGTTCCACCTTGAACGGCATAGACGCGATCAGCCCGTGAGCCATCGCGCATTCGAGACAACCCGTTAGCGCATAGACCACGTTGTTGACCGTTGATGCCGAGCGCTGAATCATGGCCGTACGCAGCTTAGAAACTTCGGCGTTCGTGATCTCGCTCAAGTGCAAGTCGCCAAGCTTGCTCAGCCAGCGATTCCAGTACCAGCGCTTGTTCTCGAGCGTGGCCGGTTTCTGGCGCTCCCCTTTGCAGTGCAAGACGTACATGGGCCAGTACTCGCCGAGCTTGGGACCGATGAGCGCAGGCTTTGGCGCTGTGAGTTTTTTGTACAGTTCCTTCTCTCTATCGTCGCCCCAATCCTTCGCGCCGCTTTTGCTTGACAAACGGCAAAGCTCGCGAGCCCGATGCATCTTGCCGTTTGGCAACTTGAAATAGATGCTGACCAGCCAGCAACCCTTCTTGACAACACCCTTACGCTTGTACGGTTTCACTTCGACAGTCACGGTTTGTCTTTCCGTGGCTCCATTCGGTTGAGCCACTGTGTCACGGTTCGCTCACTCCACAAAAGTCTGCGCACAGGGACGTTCGCAGGCGGCGGTAACAGCCCACGTGCGTGCATCTGGCGGATGGCCTTGGGCGTTGTCCTGAACAGAACCGCGAGGTCCTGGACAGTCAGGAACTTCTTCGGCATGTCGGTCATCGGAGCCACTCCGCTATGTCCGACGCTCGCCAGAGCAACTTCTTGCCTACGCCCACCGGGGCCGGTAACAGCCCGCGCGTATGCCTGATTCGAATCGCGGCCGGCGTCGTTTTGAGCAGGGCCGCGAACTCGTTGACTGTCAGCAACTCAGGTAGTTGCTGGCTCTCCAGCTTCGCTAGTCGGTCGAGTATTTCTTTGAACATAGTCCATTGCCGGCATCTTCGCGACTGCCGCCTTCAACGTCTTCTTCGCGGCCCGACCGTACACTTGTCGTACCATCGTAATATCCTCGTGACCGAGCAAGTCCGCGCAGTCCTCAAACGATACGCCTGCGTTTCGCATGAGCGAACAGAACGTGCGGCGAAGGTCGTTGAACGTGAGCCTACGCGGCAAGGTCTCGTCGAGGTCGGCATCGGCCGTAACAAGCTTCGCGCGCGCCCGTTTCCATGCGCTGTTGATGTCGCGATTGCCGCTGTGCCATTCAGAGAACAGAGGCCCGCTCGCGCCTTGCACACGGCGCGTCAGTAACGCGACCATCGTATCGTTCAACGGCAAGACGCGCTTGGCTCCCGTGGTCTTGAGCGTAATGCGATCGAGTTCGTCGACCTCAAGCTCAGCCTTCTTCAGACTCACACGGCCTTTGGTGATCGTGAGCAACTCGCGCCTACGTAGGCCCGTGTTCACGAACGTCATAACGTCGTCGCGACGTGTCGGGTCGAGCTCATCGAGCAGGGCGAGGATATGTCCAACCTCCTCGAGCCATACATCGCCAGGCGCATAGAAGTGCTTGGAGCTGATGAAGCCGTCGATCTTGAGCTTGCTCACGTCGTGGCCGGCGAGTCGTAGAGCCTGACGAAGCACGCGATGTTCCTTCTGGATCGTGTGTCGGTCGGCGCTCTCAGCGAGGCGAGTGAGCGTGTATGTCGTGAGGTCGATATCCGCGACGACATCGGGCAACAAACGAACTAGGTGCGCGCGACGGTCGTTGTGAAACCGAATCGTGTTCGGGCGCGAGCCCTTGAGCACTTCGTTCTCAGTGAGCTTCGCGAACGCCGCCGCAAGCGTTCCCGGCCCCTTGACTACTGCTACTGGCCCCGCTGCGCGTTCGCGTTCAATCTTACGCGCAGCTTCAAGGGCCGCCTCGAAGTCAGTCTGGTGTGTCGTCGTCTCGTAGCGCGTGCCCTGGTAGTCGTAACCCCAGAACGTGTAGACCTTACAGCCTTTTCGCTTTCGCAACCTTTTTTTGAGTGGGCTTCGCTTTTCCATGAGCCTCACTCTTCGTGATTGTGGAAGTGTCATCAACCTGACCCTCCACGATCGCCAGAACGTCCTGATAGTTCCGCGCGACGAACGCCGCGAAGTTCTCAAACTTCATGTTCCACGGTTGCAGGTAGAGAATTCCGCGTTCCGGCGTCTTCTCCATGTTCTCCCACTTGTCGTCGATCAGCCAATCGCCTTGGATGAGATCCTTGTCGTGCGTGAACACGATTCGATAGTTGCGCCGGTTCAAAAAATGATCGAGCAGTGAGTAACGA
>Ga0247661_1000063_pt1 | contig 20213 bp, 25 predicted proteins | sample CNK02_metaG_FD_182799 | JGI IMG/M metagenome (GOLD analysis project Ga0247661, IMG submission 182799) | Soil microbial communities from Purdue University Martell Research Forest, Indiana, United States - CNK02 | ecosystem: Environmental > Terrestrial > Soil > Temperate forest > Bulk soil...
ACCGGAAGTACTGGAACAACAGGAAGTACAGGTTCGACAGGCCCTACAGCATCCACTGGATCGACCGGGCCGACTGGTGCATTGGGAACCGGGCCTACAGGATCAACAGGAAGTACAGGTCCAACAGGAAGCACAGGCCCGACAGCATCCACTGGATCGACAGGCCCTACCGGTGCATTAGGAACTGGTCCAACCGGCCCAACAGGAAGTACAGGCCCTACAGCATCGACCGGTCCAACTGGTCCCGTAGGCACCGGGCCTACAGGTTCTACTGGCCCAACAGGCACACAGGGATTAACAGGCCCTACAGGGGCCTCCGTGACTGGCCCTACTGGAGCGATTGCGGGTTATTCATTAACCGGTCCACTGGCTGCAGTCAATAGTTTTGGTTTATATTTAGATAATGGTTTATTACTCCTTGCTGCTGAATATGTTGATACAACTCACCCTGGAATCCTATCAACAACTGGACAATCCATCAGTGGTGTTAAAAATTTTGTGACTGAAGTGGATACACCCATCATTACTAACCCTAATGCCATGATTAAAATTGCCAATACAGCTTCGCAGTACCCAATTGGTCCTGGTGCCTTAGCGGGTGCAGTGACAGGTACTGGTTTAGTGGCTTTTGGTGATTCAGCGTTAGCAGCCAATACATCCGGCGCACAAAACATCGCAATCGGTCAGTATGCTTTACAGAAAAATACAAGCGGTGCACAAAACATTGCCATTGGTAATTTAGCCTTATCTTCTTGTACAGGGATTAATCAAAATATAGCGATTGGGGTAGGTGCCTTACAAAAAAATATTTCAGGTACGAATTGTTTAGCACTCGGTTATCAAGCCTTAAATTCGAATACTGGTGGTTCACATAATGTTGCGATTGGGGATGGTGCTTTACAACTTGCCAACAGTGGTGATGAGAATGTCGCTATTGGTTCAAATGCCATGAATTCGAATGTGATTGGGAATCAGTGTGTTGCTGTGGGTGTGAATGCCTTACAAAATGATAATACATCCAATGCTGGTAATACAGCTATAGGATACAGTGCTTTACAATCAAACACCAATGCCTTCTCCAACACCGCGGTGGGTTATCTTGCCTTACAGAAAAATACAACCGCCATAAACAATACAGCCTGTGGAGCTTCAGCACTCGCCGTGAATACAACAGGTACGGTGAATTCAGCTTTTGGTTCATTAGCCTTACAAGCCAATACAGTGGGATCTAACAATACTGCTTGTGGTGAATTATCCATGTTTAACAACATTAATGGTAATCGTAATTCAGTGTTAGGTCAACATGCCTTATTCTCCAACACAGGTGGTTCTGATTGTACTGCTGTAGGTTCAAACGCCTTGAGTGCTAATTTTGCGGATCAAAATACAGCCGTTGGGTCCGGCGCGCTACAAACAAATACCACTGGTACTGGATGTATCGCTATGGGTTATCAAGCCTTGAATGCCAATATCTCTGGGACAGGCAATACTGCACTCGGTTTTAAAGCATTAGCCTCGAATGCCACTGGCAGTAATTGTGTTGCTGTAGGTGATAATGCCTTGACTGCGAATTTAGCCAATCAGAATACGGCGATTGGTTCTGGTGCCTTGAAGGCTAACACCACGGGATTTGGTAATGTTGCCGGCGGGTATCAAGCCCTTCTTGTGAATACGACTGGATTAAACAATACAGCGTTAGGTAATCAGGCATTATCAAGTGCTACGGGGGCTAGTGATAACACGGCAATTGGTCAAGCGTCCATGTTATTGACCACTGGGAGTCAGAATACGGGGGTTGGTAGTGGATCCTTGTCAAGTAATACTACTGGGATTAACAATACAGCGTTAGGATTTAATGCACTGAATTCGAATACTGGCGCAACTGGTTCAACGGCCATTGGTTGGAAAGCATTAGATAAAAATACAGGCGGATCGAATACAGCTGTAGGCAGCGGTGCATTACAAACCAATGTTTCAGGTGTTGCTAACACAGCTGTGGGTGTGAACGCATTAAACGTCTGTACAGCCAGTAACATTACCGCTGTTGGTTACCAAGCTTTGACAGCACACACATCTGCAACGCAAAACACTGGCGTTGGTTATCAAGCTTTGACAACAGTCACAACAGCAGGGAATAATACAGCAGTTGGTTTTCAAGCGGCTAAAGCCACAACGGGTTCAGACAACACATGTGTAGGTAATATCTCAGGGACTGCCATCACAACAGGAAATTTTAACACGATGCTTGGTTCATTGAGTGCGAATGGTGCTACGACTGGTACTGGTAATATATTTATTGGTTACGCTACTGGAAATAGTTTTACCACAGGATCTAATATCGTATGTATTGGATCACAACATATCTTTGGTGCCGGCGCGAGTAATCAATGTTTCATATGGCAGATTAGGGGTGTTACCACAGGTCAAAATAATGCTGTCGCTGTGTTAGTGGATTCTGCTGATCAATTAGGTACTGTATCATCCAAACGCGAGATGAAAGAAAATATAAAAGATACAAATTTAGAAGAAACAGATAAACTTATTCGATCCTTCCAAACTTATCGCTACAATATGAAGGTTCACACACCAGAAAAACAACAATGGGGTATGATGGTTGAAGACTTAGTCGAAGGTTGTCCAGATTTAGTCGCACACGATAAAGATGGCAATCCAGAAGCCATTATGTGGCAGTACATTCCTTATATGTTAATTGCACACAACCAGTATCTTACCAAGCGCATCGATGCCCTCGAAGCCAAACTTGCAAAACTCATTTAAACCAAAATATTAAAGTACATCAAGTACTTTAATATCGTCTGCGTTTCGTAAATCCTCCACCCTTACCCTGCCTATTGGCTGATCGACGTTGCACAAACAAATCAAAGTCAGCCCTAAATTCTTCAATCGCCCGCCGGCGCGCCTCTGCAATAATCGCATTCAACTGTGGTCTATCCAATTGTTGGGCGAATTGTTGTAGCGCCGCCGCGGGTTGACCTTGAAGCTGAGGAAATACTTGTTGCAATACAACATCAAAGTAAAATAAAGTTAAATCCATGATGATTCTTTGCCTCTCATTGTCATCAATGTCCATTTTATCTACCAAAGATATAAATCACCTTGTCAATCACTTCCATCTTTTGATGTTTAAACCGCTTGCGTGTTAATATCACTTCTAAACCATGATCAGTATACTGATACTTATCAAGCAGTAGTCTGACTTTGCGTTCCGGCAGAAAACGATTCAAGTAATAGGGTATATTGAAGATATCCCAACCATCGCGATATAAAAATACCATTTTTATAACTCTCCACCGAGGTTCCATTTTATTTAGGAATTTCTGGACAAACAGGTAAACGTTCAGGATACAATTCGTATAACAAGACCTGGTGTTCAGTTGGCGCAGGCTGTTTGTCTTCGACTGGCTTTTCATGTTGATAATCACCCCAGCCCTTTTCTCTGAAAACATATTCACCAATCTCTCTAGGAGTAATCGTTGACCAATATTCGCCTGATGTTTTCTCATGCGTGATCGTACAACCTGCCTCTTCAAGTATGGTAAGACGGCCAGTATGGCGTGCACTCTTGCTTGTACCATCTGGTTTCCCATGGATATGGGTATGCATGTAATTGAGGGGAACCATAATATTACAAATATTACAGTAAACCTCTCTCCCTTTTTTCGCTTTGATCTCTTCACGATTACGTCTGTAATAAGCCTGACCAGACTTATTTTTCTTCTCTCGTTGCGCGGGTGTTAGTTGTTTCTTGGTTGCCATTTTTGGTGTCAAATTTTTAGGATCCGATCATTTTCGGCCCCTATTAGTCTTCAAACAATTTATCGGATTCGATTGTCTGGGTATATCTGGTCAACATGTTGGTATTCACATGTCCCACATGCTTGGCCACAAGCGTAGGTTCTCGCTTCTTCTTATACAACAGATAGTTGATGCGACTATATCGCAGCGAGTGCGTATTACATTGAAATTCACGATTCAAGTAATTATCCATGGCCTGCCTAGGGTACTCAATACCCTCAAAAGTGGTTTGAAGGCACCTACTCAGCGGACGATAGTTCACAGAATCAATATTTTGAACTAACCGGTAACGCGGTTTAGCGATCATGTTTCCATCCTTGTGGACTTTTTCAGACTTGGCAATCTTGACTTTACATTCTTTCTTATCATGTTCTAAGAAGTATTCAAAAGCCTGAATCGCTTCACTCACCCTGCACCCACTCCCAAGCTGGATTAACGCAATCACGATATAACATAATTTACGTTTTGTCCTATCTTTGTCCTTGCGCTTCTCGTCGTGTGTCAATTGATCAAACGCGGAAATCAACTTGACACGAATATCGTCATGGTCGATCGACCGATCCCATCCATTTTTCACTGCCTCCATTTAAGTAGGAAATAAATTTCAAAATTTATTTTCTGGTTACTTACAAATTATAATGACATCATTAAATGGCAAGAATATCATTCACATGGAGAACAGCCCAAGGTGATTACCTTGACCCAATTTTACCACTCAGATTAACCAGTGCACGCGCACCAACTGCACCTATGGATGTCATTCACAAGTACTGGCTAGCCAAACAACTTGATGGCCTAGATATTGATGTCGTTGGTTTGATTGTAAATCAAATATTTGACTTCATTTGCAAGAGAACAATCCGGTTACCAGCCCTGGAAGAGTTTCAAGGTTTACGTTATATTGACACAGAAACAGGATTGAGTTACACCTGTCACCCGAATGTGACTGGAAGACCACTCAGTACGATGTTAATGATTCAATTTTATCAAGATGATACCACTTGTGATATCGAATATCGTATGCGAGATTACACTGTGACAGTAGATGCACTATGTAAATCAAATTATGGTTGTTTTAGAATGAGTAATAAACCAGTGAATTGTCACCGATGTTATGAATTCTATGCAGTGACTACGACAATCGATTGGTTTTGGGCGGTTGAAGGGCATACAAAACCCTTCCTAATCGATAACCAACATCGATTGTCCCTTTGTAATACTCAAGAATCTCAATGGTCTTGTATAACATATAAGCAGCAATAAGCCAATGCATTTTATTAGTAAATGTGGGTACGCGACAATATTATCAAAAAGTTATGGTTAGTAAACCAGTTTGATTTAATCAAAGACATTCAAGATGTCTTGCGCCGCGACTATTACAAGATGATTGAGTCTAGAATCATTCAATGTCCACCTCATTTTGAACGCGGGACCAGCTATACAGATCCCGAAGGATTTGTATGGGATTGTCAACATTTAACATCGCCATTGCATACTACTGGAAGATTAATCGTGGAAGTGACTGACATTGCTGACGTTGTTTGTATATACTATGATGTTAATCAATATAGATATAAGTTGAACATGGAAGATTCATGTGATATACCAACGAATTACATCATTCATGGCAAATTACATAAATTTTATCGTCGATATCTAGAGCACTTTGGTTTTGCAAAAACGAGACATTACAAAGGAAATTCAACAATCACATTCAATTGGTCTAGCCTCTAAGTGCGGCACGCATTTGAGCTTTAGTCATTCGTCGACCACCACCAAGAGCGATACCACCATCACACCCTCCGTCATATCCATAGCCAAAACTACGTGCACCAGTCGCGACGGCTTGGGCTATAGGATGTGGGATGGCAGAGGCTACTGTACTGATAATCTTATTATCTTTTAAGAAATCATGGACTTTCGAAGCAAAGTTGCCCAGTGCGGATAAGAAATCGCCACCATTGTAGCTTTGAACTGCCCTGTAGTTCAAACCCACTTGCTGTCTCGCATCCAAGATATCCATCTTCGATAGTGGTGCAAGTTGATGCTGGGCAGATGCTGATGAAGTGATTGTAAATGTACCCTCATTAACCACAATTATCCAGAAAGTCATATCTAAATTGTCCCATGACCCATCAACCACCTTGTTTGCGATTGTTGCATTGACAAGCAATTGGTACTGCCCCGACAATCCCGGGGCTTCGTCTGGGTTCAGTTCAATATCCGTCCCAAATTCAATACAAAGTGGACCACAGCCACCACAGTACTTGGCGCTACCAGATGTGCCAGGGAAAGCAGAGTTGTAAACACCAAGTCCAGACCATTCTTCCCAAGATTGTTCTGAATGATTCTTAGTATTCATCTGGAATAACTGATACTGATTGGCAGTGGACATGACAGTGTTATTGTTAGCCCATTGGATAGACACATTTTGAATGGCCAAATAAGTATCCGTATACTGGGAACCTGCAGCAGATTGTAAGACTGAATTGGAAGGTCGAGCCACAAGATACATTCGTCTTGGAATTTGATTCAATTGAATGTTATTACTCGCTGTTACCGAGCCTTGGGTGGCATCTGAGCTGTAAGCAATTGTCCCAATGTTAGTAGGATATCGTTGCACTTCACTGTAAGAGTAAGTGTATGGGATATCTTGTCTTAACGGTTTTAGCAAATTTGGTGTATAATATTTAAAGAGCAGCATGGGCGTATTTGGTGTGTAAGAGAACGCAGGACTAAACTGATTAAACGAGGCAGCCATACTTGTAATCTGACTGTATACCTTGATACTACCCGATGACGCTATCGCGGCGGTCTGTGCATGGGACCACATTCTCTGGGCAGCTGCAGTGAGAAAATTAATTGTGTAATCCATACTATTGACGTTAAAGAAGCCCCGATTGTCATCTTTAGAACAACCCCAGTAGAATGGGCTGAGGAAGAGTGGTTCGCAAACAACAAAATCAACAACCGCAGTTAATTGAGTACCTCCAGTCGAAGCAGCACCCGTTGGATTGGAGACGATGGTAAAGGGGAATTCACCACGAGGACCAATATCATCTTGAAAACCATTACCATAGTTGCCAAGTGGATTCCTGTTTGTACCAACTAAATCAGCATAAACACTGGATTGGTCAGCCATGTTAGGGGTTTGAGAATATTCTCGCGCGCGTAAATCAGTACCAATATTGTATCGGGTAATTGGATGAACAATATCAGACATGTTCACTGATAAACTATCATTGTTGATGGATACTTGTAATGTATCAATAGCAGATGAGAGTGGGAAAGCCCTAGGTGCATCAAATCCAGAGTTTAACAGGGTACACGTTGGGGTAAAAGAGCCATCTGTAGTCACTATATTACCAGTAATAGTCAATCGGATCGGAATCTGAGCAGTGACTAAACGATCTGTAATAATGTTGGATGATGGCGGAGGGCATGACCAAACAATCGAAGAATTGGAGATATTATTTGAAGGAAACGTTTTCCAACTAATCTTTGTTCCACTACGTAAGCATGCATAACGGAGCATGTCTTCAACTTTTGTCACCGGATCTTCAACGGACACACTTTGCAGTGGTTGATAAGAGTATGACATGATATTTAGAGATGAAATTAAAAAATTTCAACTGTAGATTGTTTTATTTACCTCGCGCGTACAAATGTTTGTTTAAAAATGCAATTTTGACGCTAGATTGTTGACGTGGTGAAATATTGACCGGAAACTGGTTGCCATTTTTATCCTGCCAAAAGAAGGTTAAATCAATCTTGACGAGGGGGGCGTTGGATTGCATATCAACTAATCGATACTGCGAAGTAGGCACATAGACTGCTACTGATTTAAGATCTTCTGGGTTAGATAGCGGTAAAATGTAGTCTGTCAAAATTGGACTAAAGACCACTACCCCAGAAACTTGGCCAGTTGTCGCATTTTGAACTGGTATAGATTCATTCAGGATGGGCAAACCATTAGACTGAATGATGATTCTTCTAACATCAAACCATAAATCAATACTGGTGTAATCCTCACTAAATGTGTAAGGGAATGATGCACCAGAGGGTAATGTTGTATTATACCAAAAAATATGATTTTGAATATCTTCCCACACATTGAATGAATCAAAGTAGTTTTGCGCTGCGGTGTTTACACCAAGACTATGACCAGACGCGGCGAAACCAGCTGAAATTGTCAAACTAAACAAGTTTGTTGCCGGATTCCAGCTGTAGTAGGGTGCAGTCACAGCTAAACCCGCGGCGGTGACAGCAGCCTGAATCGCTACATTAAACATATTCACTACATTTTGAATACTAAAATTGTTATAGTAGTCTGATCCAGTTTGATTGGGGGTAAAGAAGGGTGCTGACCCTTGTGGTGTGGGCGCTGTAAGACTATTTTCAGGTTGCCAGATGACCTGTTGTGATGTGAGTGTGCCAAAGGCTTGTGTGTTGTATCCTGCATCTTTGATATAAACTGTACAAATCGTCACATTTGGATTGTTTTGTGAGGTATCTACAGGAAAATGCTGAATGGGGATGGTATCCAGCGGGAGAGCAAACCGGATTACACTACAGTAATATTGACTTGGATCTGCCAGAATGGCTTGATTAAAAGTTTGATTGTAAGTGGCTGGAATGTTACTCACATTGTCACTACTCCCGGGTATGACAATGTTAATATAAACATTATCCTTTTGTCCAATCTTCTCACGTTCAATCGTTGTACTCATTTTATTAGACAATAAAATGGATAAACAAATAAAAAAACAGGTGAAGTATGCTTTGTCCAACACGGATATTATGAACTATCTCAACCACCAGACCAAGATTATCAAGTACAGTGATGTTCACACCTACAACAACATCCAAAACTTGTTGCAGCCGTATGGAAATTGTTTTATTTTGTATGAAACTAGTCCTAATCACGGACATTGGGTCGTCATCACTTACTCGAATAAGGTGATTACCTTTTTCGATCCCTATGGGGGCAGACCTGATTCACAATTTGCATTTATTCCACCTGAATTTGCGGCGGCAAGTTATCAAAATTATCCGTATCTTACTCGTTTGTTGCAAGAAAGTGGCATGAAAGTAGTCTACAACCCTTACCAGTTCCAGAAATTGGAACCAGGCATTCGTTCTTGCGGTCGATGGTGTATCCTGTGGACAAAATGCAAGGACATGACCTTAAAGGACTTTGCAAAAATCTTTTTGGGGAAGGATTTTGATGACGTAGTCGCATTCCTAACTTCATAAACATTTATAATAGTAATAAAATGTCAGAATGGAAGAACAAACTACTTCAACATCATTTTGTCATAAATCCAGCAGATAGTGAATTACAATGGATGATTAAACTGCATCAACATAACCATAAACATACTTTACTTTGTATGATGGCGATAATTGAACAAAAGCGTTCAACTTGGGAAGAAGACTTAAAAATGCAATTAAAGTTTATGATTGATGATCCTTATCCACTTTATAAAACTATTTTGGAAAGATGTGATCCTCTCCGTGTCACTTACGCCTATGGGGATGAAAGTATTGTCGGTGCCAAAATACAATAAATTATCTAGAATCTAGATAATTAATGGAAACACACAGACTTTCGTAGCGCTAAAGCCGCATTGGCTGTCGGTTCATTGTGATACTGTCTTGCACGTTGGTAGGCACTTTGGATACCCCGGCAGTCGTAACGACAATCCAGTCCCATCACTGGGTAGCCAAGTCGGTGGGGTTCTAGAAAAGCATCTTTGCCACATCGTTTTAAAACTTCTTGTCTTTGTTTACCGCGTTTTGGGGCAGCTTCTCGCCATCCAGCTGTCCGACTCATTTTGAATGAAGTAATAATAAATCACAATCCGCGCGCAATTTTTGAACTTCTTTCACTAACATGGATATCAAGTCATGATAATAGAAACTCATCACATCACCATGTTTGTCATATCGGACTAAATCAGGCATAATATCAATACATTCTTCTGCAATCACACCTCCTTGAAGAGGTTGATCTGCTGGTTCGTGAAGAAATTTAAAATTTCTAAGTTTTAGTTTGTAAAGACGTTGGCTAAATTCATCCGACATATCCACGACATCATATTTGAATTTACGTGCTGAGGCTATTGTACCCAATCTTCCTGTTGATCCAACAATGACAGCAGCAGGGCCTGTCACAGTCGATCCACTTATACCCTGGACATAACAGGAATGGACCACTGAAGTTGTAGGATCGCCTATCTCAATCACGCCGTTACCAGTAGGATCATTCAAGTCACCAGTCGAATTGATACAAATACAATCACTTGTCCCAGTCCCTTTGGATTGACCTGCTAAAGCACCAATATAGGTATTCCCAGTACCACTGATATGGGCGGTGGCTGTTTGAAATCCTAAAGCAGTATTATAACCACCAGTTGCATGATTACGAAGGGAAGCATAACCCACTGCCGTATTGAAACTATCTTTATTAAATTGGAGTGCTAAATAACCAACCGCAGTATCCCCACTGGCGATGACGACATTACCCAAAGCAGCTGACCCCACGGCTGTATTCCCAACTGCCCCATTTTGAAATTGTAAAGTATTGTCACCGATCGCCGTGTTATCGGTCCCCGTTGCCTCAGTCGTCAAAGCTTGCACACCCAAAGCCACATTACCAGTACCAGTCGTAAAACTAGCCCCAGCAGATAAACCCATCAACACGTTACCCCCTTGTGGAATCAAAGAACCGTAAGTGGAAAGTTGATACGTTCCTTTCGCCGTGAGGTTTCCACCGGCAGAAATATTGACTGCCGTGGCATCTGTTGACCCAAGGAAATTGGTTGCTGGATCGGTTCCCGCGTTACCTAATAATAACCAAGCATTACTATTCACTGGTCCAGTCGGACCAGTCGATCCCGTTGAACCTGTTGAACCAGTCGACCCCGTAGGGCCTGTAGGGCCAGTCGAACCAGTGTTGGAAGCTAGTCCAGGTCTCCCGGTAGGACCAGTATAGCCTGTTAAGCCTTGAGGGCCAGTCGCGCCAGCGCCAGTTGGTCCAGTGGATCCTGTATTGGTGGCTGATCCAGGAACCCCTGTAGGTCCTGTAGGACCTGTTCTACCTGTAGGGCCTGTAGGACCAGTTGTTCCAGTATTTCCAGTGTTTGCAATTCGATTCCATGAAGTACCATCAGCAATATACACTGCTTTAGGGTCAGTTACCACATAAGCTAATGAAGATTGTACAGGTTGGATCGAAGGTCCAGCTAACACCAAAACCGGTAATAGATCTTGTTGCTGTTTGACGTTTTGAAAGTCCTGTAATGTATTATGCAGACTCATTTATAAGGATAAAATTAATCCGTTTCACGTTTACCCAATTCTTTGACAAAACAGCACATGTGTTCACTAATGATACAATTTGGGGCAGTTTTGATAATGGTGACCCAGCGCGATTCCAGATCTAACAACAATTGTATTTGCGTACTTGATAAACCAACATAATTTTTAGCAAAATATTTAATCCCATAAGTTGATCCACTACTTGGAAAGATGGTGACAGCTTGTGCCTCATTCAAAATGGTTCTTGTTGTTTTCTTATCATTTCCGTTAATGAGGTGCGACGTTACCAAAATGGTTATTTTTTTATGGCGGCCGATTTCAAGGATTTGATCCTTGATTTTGTATACAGCATGTCTTATCTTGTCATCCGAGATGGTATCAATATCATCAAACAGAATAATTGAATTATCTGGTAATTCTTCAATTTCCATTGGCACTTCAACTAAGGCTTCATCAATAATTTCACGTTTGGGTTTCAAGGCATCTAATGGTGCATCTTGATTCACACGGCTAAACAAAATAAACTTACTTTTTGGATACATCTTTTTATGTTTTGATATGAACTGGGCGCACCACGTTGATTTACCTGCACCGGCGGGGGCAGCAATATACAAAACTCTAATGTGTTCAGGATCGGGGAGCATTTCAAAGTGACCTTCATCGTAGTGAATGACGCGCCACGGTTTACGGCGAATTGATTTATGATCAGCTTCTGGGTTAAGGTAAATTATTTCACCATCAGCCCTACCACCTACACATAATGCAAAAGGCCTAGCGTGTTCTTTCTCATTATTTGTAAATGACATCTTTAATAAATTAAAAATAAAATTTATTATTTTCGAGATTTGTAGGCTTTACTTGTTTTTGGATCTCTGAGTGCTTCTGAATAAGTTATCTTATGTTTGGCAGCAAAAGCTTTCACAAAGGCAATCCATGGGTTACCAGTTTTAGAATATTTTTTACATCGTTCTTTACCAGATGGACCAATAAAGTACTCAATGCAATGTCGTTTACCCTTCGCTTTACCTGGAATTACTTTATAGGTGACAGACTTACCCCTAACGCCTTTCACTTTATGAACCGCTTTTGCTTTGACAGTACGTTTTCTTGGTTTCTTCGCTGGTTGAACAACAAATGCTAATGGTTGGGTACGTTTACCTCGCACTTTCTTCGGTCCAACAGCAGTGAAATGAGATGGACCTTCTTCATCAATAAGGTTTGAATAAGCCATGTCACGTTGATACTCTTCATGAAGTTTAGCGCGGCGGCGACGTGCCCTTTCCTGTTTTGTTGTCGTTCCAACAAGCTTATAACTCAAAGGTTCTACACCTTCCACTAAAAATGGTCCTCGTCCGCGGTGAGAAGTGGGTATGATGGCTTTTCTTCCCGCAGGTACAATAATCTGTTCTTCATGCGCATCAATTATTTTACTGATCAGCGTATTACGTGGTAAAATTTCTGCACCACGTACACCCATTCTTTGAGCGATAATGGTTAAATCTTCTGTTGGAAGTTTATCCAACTGCCTTGCTAAATTCTTAGACATTTATATAATAGAAAAAAATTAGACTCGAATTCCAAATTTTCTATATTGTGCGTTCGTTGCAGTAGCGCGAGCAGCTTCTTCCGCTAAATCAAATTGCCGGCGGCGGGCTTGTTTTTGTATTGTTGCTTTATTCAGTCTGGCTGCAAGTTCTCTAGAACGAATATCATTAGCATAGGAACGGCAATGTTGATTAATGCCTAACGTGGTGCGCGTGGCCTGTTCAACAGCACGTTTACTTTCCAAGTTTTCCATCATATTACGAACCTCTTGTTCCGCTAACAAACGAAAGTTGTTCTTTTGTGACATGTTCATGGCCATGGCGTGTTGCTGATTTCTCAGCCTGTTGAATTTATCGTTTCTATTCATTTATTATTGTAAAAACAATAATAATTTATCGTTTCTTTCGATAGCTGGCACGCGATAATGACAATGCTTCTCCATAACTCACCTTATGTTTAGCAGCATAAGCTTTGACATGTTCAACCCATCGATTCTCCTTTGGGGCTGCAGATTTAATGAGTAATACTTTTGATTTTGGTTTAGCCGCTTTCTTCGCTGGTTTTCTACCACGTTTAACGCGTGGATGTGAGACACCATAGGGGTGTTCTTCCTTAAAATAGGATGCTGGGAAAGCATATTTAATCCCTTTAGGTCCTTTCTTGCCTTGTTTTCTAAGACGTCTAGCACCTTTTGGAAGAAATCCACCATCGTCAATTGCGACACCCCCGTTCATGGCCTGTTCAAGATAAATTTCGCGCATACGTTCGGCACTCATTGTCTATTTATTATAGACAATGAAAATGAAAAAGATTTCTTGCTGGCGGAAATGTTTATTCAGTTGTTATTATTATTGTTATTAAATTGATAACGCTGTGAACTAATAATCGCTATGGAAATTGCAGTCTTAAATCGTGTCCAATCATGGTTTACAAGTTCTAGACAACCTTTATAAGGTTCTACCTTAATGGTTTCTAATAAACCTATCTCTAATGGGTTTCCTGAACCACATGGGGTATCAAAATCACACGGTTCACAAAAATATCCACTACCATAGGGATAATCACTCATAAATCCACATCGAGGACAAATTTTAGTTTTTCCTTGTTGAGAAAAGAAATTAAATGGAGTACCATGGCAAGTATATTTATTGTAATAATGAAATTCATCTTTAATGATTTCTTTACCCCTATCAATTGTTACTGCCTGCGTTTGACCATGATATTTACCTAATATCACAAAAACATTTCTATTGTATGTCCACTGCATTTTCATTTCATCAAAGAATACAGCCCATCTTGCTTCATTTTCTGATTGAAACGTATAACCTTTGTATGTTGTTTGCAACGTCGTCATTTATATCGAGTGGCTTTATCTTTAAACCATTTAGTCGAATTGAGTTCGATAACGAACACCTGTCCAGAATCGTGTTTTCTTGGTGGCTTTTTCCTTCAATCCAAGCTGCCGTAATGTATCGTTAAATTTCTTGTTTGACATATTAGTGATACCATGTTTTAATCTATAATCTTTCAATTCAGCGACAGATATTTTATCATCGGGTTGAAAAGTAATGACAAAAGCTTGATTTAAAATCTCTTCAACTTTATTATCATCATGTTCATCTTCAATCCAAGCATTCTTAAATTGGGTATCAAAACTCGGATTAAATTGATGTTGTTGAATCATCTCATTCGCTAACAAGATGATATGCAATAAACCAGACTTAAAAGATGATTGATGAAATTTAACATTGAACTGTTCATCAATAAGTCTATCATTTTCATTCACAACATCTTTTGTAAAATAGTATGGAAATTCTTGATAAGATAATCGCATACGAACAGCATCGTCGAACGGTTCAATCGTTGGAACATCATTCAACATACAAAAAATAGTATAGTGTGGACTAAACTGAATTTCATTACTACAATGTTGTCTCGCTGTTAATTCATCGCCACCTGAACTGTGTTTTTTAATCGCATTGCCATCTAATTTTTTGTTCATCCTAACCTCATTCGAAAAAAGAATACGCTTATAACGCGATAACAATGCCCATCGAAGTTTAGATGCTTCATCGGCACTATTGTTCGGACTTTCAACAAGAACTTCAGCATTAAATCCTCCAATGTAATTCCCAAAGGTATGTTTGTAGGCTTCCACTAATTTTGATTTACCACTATTCTTGTTTCCCACACCAATCACAAAATTTTTAGAAGTATATCCAGTTAAGGCGCGGGCCGTCATGGCTATAAATGGCCATGGATCTTTCATCATCTGCTTGAAGAAAATATTGTAAACATAATCCATATCAGCATCATTACGTTCCGGAAACGGATAATTGATACGATAGTGAAAAACAATTTCATGATTAAAACCAGGTGTAAAGGTGCAAGTTTTCATGTTGTAAATACCATCACTAAACAGGAGATAGCCTAATGATGTAGCATCACTATTTTCCAACCACTCGTTATCCAAACTAGAAGTTTTGATAAGAGGCACCAAATTCTGCATCATTCTCGCCGTGTCAGCGTAACTATGAGAATTACCTTTAGTATCAAGAAATTTCAAGTAATCTTTATACTTTCTAATGTACTGATACAGGACTTCAATATCTTGTTCAAATAATCCGTTTTCTTCATTGTAAATGTAAAGCTGTTGATGGCAGTATTTAATCTTGTCAGGTCCAATGAGTTTGAGTAACTGACTATGGGCTTCATCGTCATTCTTGACAAAGGTAAAATGTTCTGGAAGCTTTACTTCTAACGGAATATCCATTGGTTTTTTTACCAACTTGATTTGATAGCCTGTATCGATGAATACTTGAACTTCACAATTACGAAGCAAATTATCATCTTTAATCTTTTCAATCATTAATCCATCAAACACCAAGACACCCACTTGGATTTTAGCTTCACGGAAGAAGTTATACATGGACATCAAACATTCATTTTCAATGATTTGAAGCTGTTTACTCATGAGTGAGCCATGTGCATTCTTCTTCGTTTCAACCTTCTTGTATAAATCTGGATTAATGTCCATCATACAATCACCAATATGATCGAATTCTTCTTTGAGTTTCGCTAAGTAGGGTGTATGTTTCTTCGGTAATGATGAACCATATAACAATCGAAGTATCATATCTTTCGCCGCGTCGCGATTTTTGTTATAGAATGCCATCATATTCGTTAATATCGTTTCACGTTTTTGAACGTACTGAAGTAACATGGGACAAGGAATCTCGTGTTTCTCACACCATTGAGTTAACAATACTGGATGGCAATTCGCTATATCAATATCATCGTAAAACTCGCGCGCCAAGGCATGTCTAATATGTCGGGGGAAAAATTGTAATCCAATATTCTCCCGGCAATAAAGTCGACCTTCATCACAATCTTTACTGTAAGTATATTGAATTAATATCTCTTTCGTATGAATGGTTTTACGGAAGTACATACTCAATTCCTTTTTGAGTTTACTATCCAACTCATCACACACCATTAACTTACGGAGAATATCAAAGTCAACCTTCTCTCCAAGTGTAATAATAGTCTTCTTTTTCGCCGCGGTCGTCATTTTTAATGAGATGACTTTATTTTTAAACCACTTGTCACCCACCTGTCATACCCTTTGTCACCCATCCTGTCACCCAACTAATGTATGTATATATATATATATTTAGATATAAAGGTGACAGAATGACAGAATATATATACAAGCTATGCGCTGCGGAAAGCTTATTTACAAAAAACATAACTCGCCAGAAATGACGCTTTCTAGGGGGGGGTGGTCAAACGAGTTGTCGTCACCGTCTTCTCGTCACCCTTCCAAAAATGATTTAAAACTAAAAAGATTATATAAAAATGGAGTCAACTGCGAAGCGCGGCCGGCCAAGACTACAAATTACTGAAGAGGAACGAAAACAGCGACAGAACCAAGCAGCACTAAAGTACTATCGTAATAACAGTAAACGTATCAATGATAGTAAACATATGAAACGTGAAATCATCAACAAACGACTAAAAATGTTGGATGAATTAATGTTAGGGTCAAGTGTTGGTGTTTGTTAAATCTAGACCGCTGGATAAAATAAATTAAAATTATAAAATGTCCAACGGTTCCAATAGTCAAATCAACCGTCCGCCGCAAGCTACACCATGGCTTGATTTCTGTAAAGAGTACGCAAAATCACACAATATTCTTATTAAAGATGCATTGCAAGATAAGTATGTGAAACAGTGTTATTATGAAGCGCGCGGACCACCAAAAACCAGAAGACAAAAGAAAGGAATAAGTAACTAATGTTACTTATTCATCATCACTCACCGTACTAGCATCATCGCTATCACTACTAGTACTCATACAACATAAACAATGACAATCTAATTCACTTGCACAAGGTTCACATAAGATACATTCATTACATTCACTACAAACGACAACATGGTCATCAGGGACTTTACAGCCACAAGCACAACAGCAGTATGACATTTTATTAGCAATTTAAATGAATCGCAATCCTGTTTTTGCCGCCATCAATGGACCTGCCGGCGTCTTCAATGTGACTAATTACTTGCAATATGTTCCTACACCTGGGTCGCCGCGAAGGTCAAAAGCCTTTTACTATAATTTGTTTCATGCGCATAGCCATCAAGCTTTTGCGCACCAAATCTTCGGCCGCGGCTACTACCAACTTACAGCCATGCAACAACACAATGTGGATGATATTGTTGCTATTTATTTTACTACGTTGTATAGGCATTTTACTCGAAATCATCTAAGTCGCCGCCGAGGTGGTTAAATCTACTATACCTGGTAAAATACCATATTGGATATAGGCTAATAAACGTGCGTATTCTTGTGGATAAATTCTCTGATAAATTTTAAACATTGTTTTTGCATATCCCACAACAATCAACTCTCCAACTTCATCGTGGCCATGTTGAAGAAACTCGGCATTAGTAATATTAAATCGTGTCTGAGCATCATCTCCGGTAATTAGTATTGTTTTTTCAGACATTTTATAGTTATTATTACCTTTTATACATGATCCACCTCATTGTTGTTAAAAGTTGTCTTTTGTAAAGCTTCAATCAGTCGATCCACAGCCTCATCTTCAAGATCAAACTGACTATCATTACATAACTGTAAAAATAATTCTAATTTTTCTTTCACTACCTCGATATCCACTTCGATTAAAACCATCTGAAGCAATTGAAGCATCTTTTGCATGCAATTGGGATCCAGTCCTTTACTGGTCCACTCGGCAACAAACTGAGCACACTCGTTATCCATGTTTGTGTTGTTTTCTTTAGCTATTTAAATGGCTTGGATTGTTTCGTTGTTATACGATTATTTGTGGCCGCCGCAAACTACTTACATACGATTCACGAAAGTAGAAGATCCTCTGCCTCATACAGCTGGTAAATCACCGATCATTGTAGAAGATTACAAGAAGGTGAATATCAACGATGAACTAAAAGATTTGTTTCGTACGTCTACGCCGATTGAGTATTTGAGACTGAAAAAGAAGTCTAGACTCTATCCTGATCAAGCTAGAACAGTTTGATAGATGGTCATCGGCTTCTTCTGAACAACACATTGACCGCCTTTGCATGGACTATATTCATTAATCAAAAAGACATTACCCATGCTAATATCACCCTTGGGTTGAATCATCTGACTATTCAATGTAGTAGGTTCAATGTAATTCATCATGCCATTGACAATCTGTCTGACTTCAAAAATACTTCCGATGGGTAAAATGACCTCACGTTCCCAGGGATAAGCATGGTAAAATGATGGTACCGACAAACAGACTGAACCTGGTGGAACATAGATATCAAACAAGCAACATGTTGATTCAGCCTTGGCAAAAATGGCAAAGTTGAAGTACTGTGTGACTGTCGTCGAATTAAAAGGAAATTGTTCAACCGCCGCGGGTAATTCTGTTACACTCTCAGGTAATCCAGGATATCGACTGGAAATTTTATAAACATGAAAACCATCAAGCTTCACTTTAGGCGCGGCTAAAATAATTTGCTGCAACGTGATGGCATAAGTTTTAATCAATAAACCTGCCACCCCTTCTTGTTGGTCCTGACCTAATCGATTAAACGCATCTGGATTCACAAAATAAGGTAGAAACCCTTTGTATTTACTAGGGATATTTTTCACGGGGTACTTTGCCGTGTTCGACCAGTATTTAAAAAAAAGATAAGCCCAATAAATAGCATTACTGGACATGGTATTGGTAATGAGGTAAGTATTCACACTGGCACTGCCAATCGTGTAACGCCAAATACAATATTTTTTAAATAATGTCAACTTGGCCACATAATCCTCGCATTCGCGCATAAAGTAAAGTAACGATTTAGGAACTTCGCCTGATTGTGTCGCACTCGGGCCGTAATTCATTTTATAACATGGATAAATTTCATCCATGTTATAACACTTTACATCTCAAACCTTATATCCAAGTTTTAGTAATACACTTTTAGGCCATGATTTAAATGAATTATTATAGTCAAATTTTTTTGACATATCTGGATCTTGTTTAAATATCCAACCAGCAATGGTCATCTCGTAGGGGTGGTTTTTATCCGTATCAGCACCATGACAATACTTGTGCAAAAACGAATGATATTTATCATACGGTAATGTTAAAAACTGAGTCATGATCACATTCGTAATATCATTGATTAAGTCTATCTGTTTACAATACCATACTTTTTCCAAGATTGCCGCCGCGTGTTCGTTCATCATAATTTTACGGTTTTTTTGGTCATCATAATATTGGTTTAATGCATGTTTCGATGTTTGGTTATGTTGTTTGATATAGGATGTTTTGTAATCCTGTTTACAGACACGACAGTGGGTCGTCATTTTTACCGGATGATTTTTCGAATCCGATCATTTTTATTCCCATAACAAATGAGTGATCGTGAACCAACCATTATTAATGGTCAGAATGATACAGTATCCCAACTTATTCTACCCTATGTCATTGATCCATCGGGATCACCCTCTTTATTACCGTATGTCGGTTCATTCGCTTACAATGCATTAACCGATGATGTTTATTTAGGATTAGGTCCAAATTGGAAAGTGATTGGTGCTTTGGGGCCAACAGGATTAACAGGACCTACAGGACAGATTGGGACCGGACCCACAGGAAAGACCGGGCCTACAGGGTCGACTGGATCGACAGGCCCTACGGGTGCCACAGGAACAACAGGCCCAAAAGGCGCTGATGGTACTGCAACATCGACTGGTTCCACTGGATCGACTGGCCCGACAGGAGCTGTGGGCACGGGGCCTACCGGATCAACGGGATGCACAGGATCAACTGGAACAACAGGATCAACAGGCCCGACAGGACAACTGGGTACCGGGCCTACAGGCCCTACCGGAAGTACTGGAACAACAGGAAGTACAGGTTCGACAGGCCCTACAGCATCCACTGGATCGACCGGGCCGACTGGTGCATTGGGAACCGGGCCTACAGGATCAACAGGAAGTACAGGTCCAACAG
>Ga0247661_1000064_pt1 | contig 20173 bp, 15 predicted proteins | sample CNK02_metaG_FD_182799 | JGI IMG/M metagenome (GOLD analysis project Ga0247661, IMG submission 182799) | Soil microbial communities from Purdue University Martell Research Forest, Indiana, United States - CNK02 | ecosystem: Environmental > Terrestrial > Soil > Temperate forest > Bulk soil...
CACGATCGGTTCGTTGTGCCGCCATTCATAGATCACCAGCGATACCAGACACACTCCGGCGATCATCATCAGCGCAATGATGAAGTTTGAGCCGAACCAATCGTCCTCCTGGCCCTTGTCCAGCAGGATCTGCAGGGCTCCCACGCCAAGCGCCAGCAGGCCGAAGCCGATGTAGTCCACACGCAAGAATTTGCCCACATTGCGGCTGATGTACGCCGGATCTTCGATCAGCCGGTAGACCAGCATCAGCGCCAGAATGCCCACCGGCAAATTGATATAGAAAATCCATCGCCACGAATAGTTGTCAGTGATCCATCCGCCCAAAGTGGGTCCGATGGAAGGGGCTACGATGGCGGTTACTCCATAGAGTGAAAAAGCCAAGCCTCGTTTTTCGGGCGGGAAGGTATCGGCAAGAATGGCCTGCGCCAGAGGCTGCAATCCGCCGCCGCCCGCGCCCTGCAAGATTCGCGCGAAAAGCAAAAAACCCAGACTCCAGGCGACTCCGCAAAGCAGCGAACTCGCTGTAAAGATCAGAATGCACAGCATGAAGAACCGCTTGCGGCCAAAGATTCCCACGAACCAGCCGCTCACCGGCAAAATAATCGCATTGGAAACCAGATAGGAGGTCAGAACCCAGGTACTTTCGTCGGTGCTGGCTCCCAGGTCTCCTGCGATGTGAGGCAGCGCCACGTTGGCAATGCTGGTATCCAGAACTTCCATGAAGGCGGCCAGCGACACGACCACCGCGATGAGCCACGGGTTGACCTCCGTGCCAGCGGGCACGAATTCGCTAGCGACCTGTTGATCGGCCATGGACGAGTGCGATTCTTAGGAAAATCCCGCAGCGAGCGTAGAGTTTATCCGTTTTTTGCGATCGAGCCAATCGGCGCGCCGGGCCGCTGGTTGACGCACCGCGCTTCAGGAACGAGTACTTCCATATCGGCGGTACAGGTATCCCTCAGGAACCTTATGCGTTTCTCTCAATTGCCGCCCGCGGTGTCAGAGCGGAAAATGAGGGTGAGGACGCAGGTTAGTCTCTGACGCTACATCTATCGCCTTATGCCCGATCCACTCCTGCAGGGCTCTGCATCGCCATTGGCCGGAGGCTCCAACGAACCTCCCCGTTCCAGCGTGGCGGACCGCCTTGCACAGTTTGAGGAGCGCCAGCGCCACTTGTGGCGCGTCACCTACGGACTGCTTGGCCTGCTGACACTGGCATACGTCGCCGTTTCATGGGACACCATTCGCACCTTCGCTCAGCGTTATGAAGTTTTGCTCTTAGGGCTGATCGTGCTCGTGGGAGCGTTTATTTTCTATGCCTGGAGACGCAACAAAGAAATTGCGGAACTCCGAGGCTTAGTCCGAGGGATTGAACAACGCGCCGCTACTCCGCCGAGCGATCACCAGCTGGACAAGTTGTTCTCGGTCATCGAGAAATCGCAGCAGGGCTACCGCGACCTGATCGATTCCTTTGACGACGTGCTGATTGCTGTGACTCTCGATGGAGAAATTCGCGCGGCTAACCGCAGCTTTGCCGGACTCGTCGGCTCCTCCTTTCAGGAAATTGTTGGCCGCCCGCTAACGGAGTTTATTGAGGACGGGGGAGGAGAAGGACCGAACCTGCTGGAACGGCACATGCCGCGGTTCCTTGAAAATCGCCATTGGACTGGCGTCGTCCAGGTGCGCCTCAAGAAGCGGAATACCATTAATTACTTTGATTGCGTTATTCATGCGATGTTGCGTGATGGCCAGGTGCTGGGCATGACCGTGCTCGCGCGCGACATCACCGCCTCCCGCCGCAACGAAGCCCGCTTTACCGAACTTTTCGAGACCCTGCAGGAAGGCATCTACATCGTCACGCCGGAAGACCAGATTCTCGACGTAAATCCTGCGCTCGTTCGCATCCTGGGATACGACTCGAAATCAGAGCTGTCAGCCCGCAAAGTGAGCGAGATTTTTCCGGACGAATCTCTCCGCAGTTTGATCCGTCAGGAAGTAGATCAGCAACCAGTTCTGGAAGGCCGCGAGATTACTCTGGTCCGCAAAGATGGTTCGACGGTCACCTGCCTTAACACCGCCGCTGCCGTGCGCGACTCAGCAGGCAGGATTTTGCGCTATCAGGGCGCGCTGATGGACATTTCATCGCGCCGTGAAATCGAGCGTCGCTTGCACAAGCAACAGGAATTTGCCCGCCGCCTAGTGGACAGCTTCCCCGATTTGATTTTGGTTCTGGATACCCAGTCGCGCTATACCTTCGTCAGTCCCCGCTGCCGCGACGTTCTCGGCTATGAACTGGGCGATACGCAGGACATGCAGTTCGGCGGGCGCACCCATCCCGAAGATCTTCCCGCGCTGATGACTCTTTACCACGACATCATTCGCGGCAAGCAAAGTTACTCCTCCATGGAAGTTCGCGTCCGCCACAAACAAGGCGACTGGCGCCGCATTCTCTTCAATTTCAGTCCGTTGTTTGACGAAAATGAAAAAATCGAAGGCGTCGTCCTTTCCGGCCGCGACGTCACCGATCTCAAGCGCCTCGAAGAGCAGCTGATCCAGGCGGAGAAACTGGCCGCCATGGGGCAGATGCTCGCCGGCGTCGCCCACGAGCTGAACAATCCGCTGACCGCTATCCTCGGCGTCACCGAGTTGGTACGCGAGCGGGAGGGCCTCGACGATTCCATGAAGCGCCAGCTCGATCTTACGCACCGGCAGGCCCGACGCGCCGCCCGCATCGTGCAGAACCTGCTGGAATTTTCACGCCCCGCCTCTCCGCAGAAGCGGTCCATTGATCTCAATTCCATCATCGAACGCACACTGCAGCTGCATGAGCACTCCCTTCGCCGCAATCAGGTCGCTGTGGATTTCAAGCCTCGCACCGATTTGCCTCCGGTCGTGGGCGACGCCAATCAGCTGATTCAGGTCTTGCTGAACTTAATCACCAATGCCGAGCAGGCGATTCGCGAAGTCCGCGAATCGGGCCGCATCCAGATCCGCATGACCACCGCGACCGGAAGCGTGATGATCACCGTCCAGGACGACGGCAGCGGCATTCCCTCCGAAGCGCTTCCGAAATTGTTCGACCCGTTTTTCACAACCAAGCGTCCCGGCGGCGGAACCGGCTTAGGCTTGAGTATCTGTCTCTCGATCGTTCGCGAACACGGCGGCACGATTCAGGCGGAATCGCTGCCCGGCGGAGGCTCGGCGTTCAAGGTTTATCTTCCCATTGCCCGCGATCTTCCGCGAACTGCTTCTCCTGTGCGCTTGGCCGACGCATCGGACAGCGGCTCCGATCTCGCGCCGCGCCCCACGCCGACTGTTTTGAAAGGTATTCGTGTGCTTGTTCTCGATGACGAAGAAAGCATCCGCTCGCTTCTGGAAGAGGGGCTGACAGCCCATGGACTTGATGTTTCTTGCGCATCCACAGCGGAAGAAGCCGCGGCTTTGATTACCGCTCGCCCGTGCGACGCGCTCCTCTGCGATCTTCGCTTGAAGAGTACAGGCGCCTTCAGCGACGGCCACAAAGCCGCGGCTCATGTCATCTCGGCGGCGGGGTCCCAAAAACCAATCGTCATTTTCATGACTGGCGAATATGTGGAGCAAAACGCGAAACTGGGCGGCACGACACTACTCCAGAAGCCGTTTCGCATCCTCGATGTTCTGGCAGTAATGAAGGAAGCCTTCGTTTTTGCCAAGCACGGATCAGAAAAGTAGACTCTGCTCAATGTGTTGTCGCCGGTGCATCCCCGGTTTTTTGGTCCACTCCAAAATCCCACACATACAAATTGATTCCGTCTGGCAGTATCTGTGCGAACGCGTACTCGCCCGCGGGTAGTGCCTCGCCCAGCGTGAAACGGAATAGGTTCTGCGCAACATCCCACCGCTGGATTCCGATCACGTTGCGGTCTTCCGACACTTGCTGCCCGAACATGCTTCGAATGGATTCGATCTCCCGCCTGCCACCCTTTACTGTCAGCCGCACCAGTTCAACCTCCGGCCCGTTCTCTCCCGGCCGGCTACTGGTCCGGATCGGCGTCACCCGATCCGGATCAGGCAGTGCTTCGCGCAAATAGAATTCCGGCCGCTCAGAATTGATGCGCCGAGTGGCTTTGGCTCCAGGAATTTCCACGTTCCGCTTGCCCGGCACAATCGGCACGGGTGACAGCACTTGTTTCAACAGTTGTTTTTTGTCGGTGCGAACTTGCGCGGCCACCTGGTCGAGCGGTGTCACCGACTTTCCTTCCACCACGAACAACCCTTCGCCCGGCGGCAGGAATATTCCCGGCGCCACAGGCAAGCTGGCGTCCACATCGAGCGGCATCTCTCGCCTTTGCTGTTCTTGTTGCTGATGTACCTTCTTCAGCAGGTCGTCCTTTGCAGCCGCCGCAGCAGACTCCGCCTTCGCCGTCGCTTCCCAGTCCACCATCGCCGCCGGGATTTCCTCCCAGTCCGCGCGCTCCGTGCTGAAATACTTTACTCTTTCGCCGGTTCGCTGATATTCGCGCACCAGCTGAAAATTGCCGTCCTTCAAAACAAGTTTCTTGCCTTGCGCAATGTTGCCGCTGCCACCGTTGTCATTGGATATTTTCCCTGCCGGGTTTTGTTGCGTCGTCTGAGCGTAGCTGACGCCCGCGGCAATTCCAGAACACACACCAAGCGCCACCCAAGCAAAAGCCTGCAATTGCGGTCGGAAAAACATCATGAAGAACCTGAGGGATTGGATGCGCAGCACCCTTCAATCTTTGCCCGCCAGCGAGCATAGCACGAGCAATCCTGCTCGGTAACACACCCGCCGCAATGCCCAGTCCTCAAGTGCGAGCGAACCGTTCGACCGATTATTTCTTTGTCCGGATAGCGAATTGCTGCACGCGGATCGTTTAGCCCTGGCCTGCCGCTTGCGACTTCTGCGCCATTTGCGCCATCCACTGTTTCGCGCGGCGCTCCATTTCGGCCGGCTCCACCTCTTCCGTGTGCGTCGCAAGGTTCCAGTGGTGCCCGAAGGGGTCAACCACCTTGCCAAAGCGGTCGCCCCAGAACATGTCCGTCACCGGCATCGCTCCGGTACACCCCGCATCCACTGCCTTCTGATAGACCGCATCCACATTCTGCACATACAAATACATGGACTGCGAAGGCGCCGATCCCGGCGCAGGCGCGGCCGACATGCCGGGATATTCATCGGCCAGAAACAGCCGGGAGTCGCCGATTTGCAGCTCCGCATGCATGATCCGTCCGTCCGGGCTCGGCATCCGGCTGATTTCCGTGGCGCCGAAAGCCTTCTTGTACAGTTCAATCGCGGCCGCGGCGTTCTTGCAGGTTAGGCCCGGCGTTATGGTATGAAATCCTTCAGGAATTGCGCTGACTGGCATTGGGATCCTCCAAAGCGGTGAGATTTGGCCGCCGCACCAGGCTAGGGAACATCGCAGCACGCCGATGCCTCTTGATACCCCCGCGCGGAAAACGTGTCAACCATTTTTGGCTCGCGCGGCTTCCTGTAAACCGAAATTCATCATCAGGGGGTCATCGTCAGGCCCTTTGACCTGCGTCAATGCGTAATTTTTCCAATCCGGCTCAGGGTTTGCTGGTATGGCATTTCGTCTTTGGTCCGGCGGATACTCCACCCTACTGAACGGTGCGTGGCCACCTTTCCCTCGTACCGTTCTCAATCGCAGTAAAAACCTCCGAAGTACCCCGAACGGGGAGGGGCTTTACCGTGAAGCTCCTCCCTTCCTTCCTGGAGCACTTAAGCAGCACTGCGCCGTGACGAAGGTCGGTTCTCCGCGACGACTAGAGGTCACAACGGTTTCGGATGCGCCGCCAGCGCCTCGCGGAACAGCTTTACGTTGCTCTTATCCACCACAACTGTTCCGGTGTCCACCCACGTCGGCATCGCCGGAGCCGGAGCCGTTCGCCAATCCTTGAACTCGTGCACTGCGTTATGGTGCAAATCGTCCGCGAACTTGATCGCGTAATACGCCATCACATAGGGCTTCTGCGTTACCGTCGCCGTAATCCCGTCGCGGTCGATCCAATCCAAAGTTTCCGGGTCCTTATCGAAGCCCACGATGGGAATCTTTGCGTCCACCCGGTGTAGCGCTTCCGCCGCCCCCGAACCTCCCGAAGCCTCCAGGCAGATAATCCCATCAATCTTCGCTTTGGCTTTCAGAAGTGCCGAAATGTTATCGTTGGCCACTCGCGGATCGCCCTTATCGTCAATCGTCTGCGCGAGCTTGATTCCGGGGTACTTCTTCAGCGCTTCATTCATACCTCGCGCCCGCTCGTCCAGGTTCAACTGGCCGGGTATCGTGACCACCACCAACTGGCCCTGGCCTTTCAAGATCTCACCCATTCGCTTGCCGCTTTCCATGCCCGCCCGGAAGTTGTCGGTTCCCACGAACATCAGCCGCTTCGAAGTCGGAGCATCGGAATCCACCGTAATCACCGGGATACCCTGTGCCACTGCGCCGTCAATGGCATCCTGCAACAAGTCCGGCCGGGTCACCGAAATCATGATTCCAGCAGGTTTGCCGTTCACGACTTCCTGAAATGCTTTCAGCTGTTCTTGCGGATCAAACTTTTCCGGACCTACCAGCTCTGCCTTCACGCCCATCTGCTTTGCGGCATCCGACAACCCGGCTTGCGCTTCCTCCCAATACGGCAGATGGATGTTCGATGCCACAAAGACGAACCGTTCTTTGTCGTCGTGATAGGGAGTCTGGCATGAATCCAGCCCGATCACCGCCAGCGCCAATCCTGCGAACACACCCATGCTCTTGAATCTCATGGTATTTCCTCCTGCCGATGTACGATGACAATGCATACCCGGAGCTGCCGAGGGTCCGTTGCGAGGCACAAACGGGGCAAGCCTACCACAATCCGGAGACACCGGTGCGCAAAACTCTTCCAGGCCGGGACGCGCAAATGAACGGGGGAGGCGGGTAATGACCTGCGATTTTCTGGTTGAAACCTATGCAACCGAACGAATCAAGGTGGTCAGCGTGTGGAGCGAATTCTATGACGGCGACCTTGCCGTTCGTCCAAATCCATCGGACACCCGAGGACGAAGTGTCCGCGAACAAATGGTTCATCAATGCGTCAGCGAAGATTTCTGGTTTCGCACCATGCTGGCCATTGATGTTTCCGATTCGCCTCTCCCGCAACCCGAAACTCGCATCGAGTTCATCAAACGGTATGCCGAAGACAGCGGCAAACGGCTGCAAGAGCTAGAAAAAAAGAGCCCGGATTGGTGGGAGGGCGACGCTAAGTTTTTTGACATCGTGAAATCGCGCGCCTGGATAATGACCCGGCGCCTTACCCACACTGCTCATCACCGCGGCCAGCAAATGGCCATCCTCCGCATGCTCGGGCGCAGCCTGCACAGCAATTACGGACCGACCGCGGACACTGGAGGCCTGATGCAGAATGACGCGCCAACAATTTATGCGTATTCTGGCTTGCCAGAACTGATCCGCGGCGAATCGGCCGGTGGCAAAAAGTCTTCGCTCCCCGGCAGCGCCGGGAAACCTGTCACGGAGCGTCCGGAAACCCGCTGACTCTGTTTCAGCATGCTCCGTGCGTGGCCCTACTCCGATCTGGAAATAACGCCGCAGGCAATTCGCGGAGGCGCGCCGCTATCCGTCGAGTTGCTCACCGCGTGAATCACCAGTGCGGTTCCGCCATTGCTGAACACGGAGTGATCGTCGCTTCCCAAAGTTACATTCGGCGCCACGACCGAAACATGTGCGCTTCCGTCCGCTCCCACAACCAAAACAAAGTTGGGAATGTCTCCAGCAGGTGCTCCGCTATGGTCGTGACTTCCCGCCGCTCCCATGAAGTGCGGTCCCGCCGACTTGAAGTCCGGCCCTTCGCACTTCGCCACCTGATGAATGTGGATGGAATGCTCTCCGGGCGGCAAGTTCTTGATGTCCAGTTTGATCCGCACTCCTGGCGCCGCATCGGTCAAAGTCGCCGTTCCGATATTCTGTCCCGAGGCGTTCTTGATCTCGACCACTACCGGTTTGGGTGCCGCCGTCACCGCGGATGACACTGCCCCCGCCAAAGCCACGACCGCCGCACAAACAAAAATCGTTGAGGTTTTCATGGATTTCCCTTTCTGGCCTCTTGTGAATATTCAGGACCTACCCATTTTTCGGGCCCACCGAAAGGGAAGCCATAGAGAACTTGTCTAAATTCTGTTACATGTGGCTATTCGCGCAACTGGCCGTGTCCGCGGTACCACCTGATCATCATTACCGGCTTAATTCTGGGTACATGCTCTTCAACTTCGCCAGTTTCGGCAGGTCGTTATAGCGGATGTAGGCACTGTCGGGATGCTTGTCCAGATACCCTTGGTGGTAATCCTCTGCCGCATAGAAGGCTGCATATGGCACTACCTCAGTCACAATTGCGCGGTCATACACTTTGGCCGCGTCGATCTGAGCAATGTAAGCCTCGGCGATCTTTTTCTGCTCAGCGGTCTTATAAAAAAGCGCCGACCGGTACTGCGTACCGATATCCGGCCCTTGGCGGTTCTTTTGCGTTGGATCATGAGCCACAGAAAAGAACACTTTGAGCAGCGTGCCATAGCTCACTTGCGACGGGTCGTATTCCACTTCTACGGATTCCGCGTGCCCGGTCCTGCCGCTCGAAACCAGCTCATAATAGGGATTTTCTACGTTCCCCCCGGCATAGCCTGACGTCGCCCGCTTCACGCCCTTCACGTGCTCGAATACTCCCTCTACACCCCAGAAGCATCCCCCCGCAAAAACTGCGGTCGCCTTGCCCTTCTGCGCGGCCAGCGATGCGTCCACTGCAGGTGAGGGAAGCGACCCCTTCGGTTCAGCCGGCCTTCCGGAAACAATCCGCGTCCCCCACCACACCACGATTCCCAGGATGGCGACGAGACTTAACGCGCGACCGATAAACGGCTCTTTCATGGCTGCCCTCTCTGCTGATTCGATGCCGCTTCGCTTCCAAGATTACAGCATGTTTTGATCGCCGCCCCCCTAGCCGTCCGGTAGCCAAGACCGTTAGCCCGGATTCCGGTAGCCCAAACCCGGCGGCTGGCGTCAAACCTTGTCTCAGCAGGCCACTGGCGGGATACTACCTCCGGCCCGCGCCGCCTGTCCGATCCTGTTTGCTAACGGTTGGCGAATCCAATTCCATCTGAGGGTAACTTCACAATGACCTTTCCTAACAGCACGTCATACAAATTCCTGGCGCTGCCGTCCTTGCTGGTCCTCCCAGCAATCCTTGCCGCACAAGTTACCCACGGCCTAAAGCCCAATCTGCCTGCTCCGTTCGCCACCAAGTCCGCCGCCAATGCCCCCGGAAAGACCGAGGCTCCTGAAGGCTTTTTGCCGACGGTGCCCCAAGGCTTCCACGTCAACATTTTTGCCAAGGACTTCAAAGGCCCGCGCTTGCTCACCGTCGCTCCGAACGGAGACATCTTTTTGGCCGAAACCGGCGCGGGGCGGGTCATCATTCTGCGCGATCCCAATCATACTGGCGGCGCGCAGGAACACGTGGTCTTCGCCGAAAACCTGGTCCGGCCCTTTGGCATCGCTTTCCACGACGACTACGTCTACATCGGCAATATGACCAGTGTGGTCCGCTTCAAATACGATCCCAAAACCTCCAAGCGTCTGGGTGAAGCCGAAAAGCTTCTCAGCCTCCCTGGCGGCGGTCACGACACCCGCAACCTCGCTCTTGCCGCCGATGGCAAACATCTTCTCGTCGCCGTAGGCTCGGCCAGCAACATCGACACGGGTGAGCTTCCTATTCGTGCCGCAGTTACAATTTGCGATCTCGACGGAAAGAATGCTCGCCAATACGCCACCGGTTTGCGCAACCCGGTTGGCCTGGCCGTCGAACCCGTCACTGGCAAGCCCTGGGTCACGGTCAACGAACGCGATGAACTCGGTGACAACCTCCCGCCGGACTATCTCACCAGCATCAAAGACGGCGGTTTCTACGGTTGGCCGTACAGCTACATCGGCAGCAATGTCGATTCTCGCGTCAAACCTCAAGATCCTGCTCTCGTCGCCAAGGCCACCGTTCCCGACGTCTTACTTGGCGCGCACGTGGCTCCACTGCAATTCACCTTCTATAACGGCAAACAGTTTCCGGCCAGCTACCACGGAGGCGTTTTCGTGGCCGAACATGGCTCCTGGAATCGGGCAAGCCGCGCCGGATATCAGGTCGCCTTCGTCGCTTTCAAGGATGGCGAACCTTCCGCCAACCCTGTGCCGTTTCTCACCGGCATGGTTCCAGATCCCAGCAAAGAACTCGTCTACGGCCGTCCCGTTGGCGTGACCACGGCACCAGACGGCTCGTTGCTAGTGGCCGACGACGGCATTGGCGTCATCTATCGCGTCAGCTACGCCCCTTGACCTGTAGCACAGACTTCAATCTGTGCAATCTTTCAATTGCACAGCCCGCTGGAGGCCCTAAATTCCTTTACGCGGTTGTTTCCGGATTCTCTTCCTTTACGAGGTGGCGGAAGCTATCCACCTCGATCGTCTGCGCTCGCTGCGCGAATCCAGCCGTCCCGAACCTCCCGCCGGCCGCACTCCTCCTGTCCCACACTATCTTCGTTTCGAACGACCGCCCATTTCTGAGCCGATCGACCCGCTCACGCTTGAGGGCGGAAATCGCATTGGCGGCAGCGCCAAATATTACGACTATGGCGTAGTCAGCATTGAACTCGAACTGCCCTTCGAATCCGATTGGGACGCCGTCGTTTTACAGTCCAGCCGCCTCATCGGCAGTACGGACCTTGAAAATCGCGCTGCCGAATGGCTTCGCGCGGCTCTGACTCGCGCGCGCCCGGCTTTGCTGAAGCCCTACGATTCCTGGCTCACCGAGGACTATCAGATCGTCTATCTTCAGGAAATTACCGGACACGACACTCAGAAATTGTCCACTACTGAATTGCTTTCCTCGCGCGCACAGGAAGTCGCGCAACTCGTCCGCGGCGAATCTATCTTGCTCTCGGATGTCGAGCGCAACGAAGTGCTGCAGTCAAGCATCTCTTATTCGCAGACCGATTTGCTGGTGGTCGGCTGGACCGGCGCGGTCGTCTACGGCAGCGGCGAAGTCGCCGCCGCCACCATCCAGCTCCTTGAGTACGCCAACACCCAGCTCCTCGAGCTTCGCTATTACGACCGGTTGCTTACCAATGTCCTGAACAGCGTTTACCGCTTCCTCGAACACAAAGGTGGATTCCTGGGCAGTTGGCGGCTTTCGCGTGAATCCACTCGCATCAACACCATTCGTCTGGATGTGATGGAGCTCACAGAAAAAGTCGATAACGCCATCAAGTTTCTCAGCGACATGTTTTACGCTCGCTTGTACAACATGATCGCGGCAAAGGTCGGCGTCCCCGATTACCGCCGCCTCGTGGACCAGAAACTTCGCACTGCCGGCGAGCTCTACCGCTTCATGGTGGACCAGTTCAATCAGACCCGCAGCTTCGTCCTCGAAGTCTCCATCGTCGTCATCTTGATCATCGAAATCATCTTCCTCTTCCGCGGCAAATAAGGGTTCAGACTTTCCGCCTGCGCAGGCGCTGCCTTCCGCTGAAGCCGGGTCCCGCCGCAAACGGCGAATGCGGAACCTCGGCGAGTCGGCCTGTCGAACAGTTTATCGGACACATCGAGATGTTGCCGCTCGCCCGCCGCAAGCTGAGGGTGGCGCTGTCGTTGTTGTGCGCGGGGAGTATGAACTTTGTAGTAGGCGGCGATGCGGATCCGTACATGTGCTGTTGTGCGCTCTGCGGCCATTCCGCAAGCGGAGAGGCAATCGCGACGAGTGCTGCCTGCGGGCAATCTGCGACCTCCTCCCGGTCAGGAGTTCGGGCCGCCGACCGGACCGCTCCAGCGCGATTCGAAGGCTGTCACTGGGCTGTAACAGTTCGTTCATGGACGCGAAATCAGCGTTGCGCTACCCTGCTGGGCTTATGCAGCCCGCCAAACTCGATATCACGCAGCAGCTGGCAAGCAATGGCACTCTGATCGTGCGACTGTCCGGCAAATTCAGTCTGGAGACAGTCAGCACCTTTTTGCAGGAGCTTCGCCCCGTCCCGGCAGAGAAACTCGTACTGGACATGAGCGGAGTCTCCTTTCTGGATTCGGCCGGCGTCGGCGCGCTCGTGCAATTGTTTGTGCACCGCAGGAACCAGTCCAAGAAGTGCGCGGTGGCGGCTCTCACTCAACAGGGCTCCGCTGTTCTTCAGGTAGCCGGCTTGACCAAGCTGCTGCCGACGTTTGCCACGGTCGAAGAAGCTTCCGCGTAAAGCAAGGCTGCCGAGTGCGAGTTAAGTTGTCCGCCGCGTGCGTGGTTAGTGCGGCGTCCAGGACGGGTGCGCGGTGAAGAGACCGTCCACAAATCCGATCTGCCAGGCCACGACCAAGCCAAAAATCAAGCTGACCACACCGGTCAAGGTAACTAGGCCCCTGTTGAACCACGCGAATCTATTGCCGGCCAGAGTGAAGGGTGCTGCGAAAGCCAGCGTCATCAGCATCATTCCTACGATCGTTCCCAGGCCAAAAACCAAAAGATAAAACACGGCCCAGCGCGGGCTGCGGATCGTGCCGAGCACGAGCAGAGCTACGGCGGCGGAGCCGGCCAGTCCGTGGACTATGCCGATGAGCAGCGGCCGCAGGGAATGAAAAATTCCCAAGCGGGCAAAGGGAGCACGAAGCCAGCGCGGCGGCTCGACTTCATTCGCATGGTGCTCTGTTTGCGAGCCGTGCGCATGCGCATGGTCGTGAGCGTAGTCGCCGTGACTGTGCAAGTGCGAATGCGTTCCCCTATGTTGAGGATGTGTGGGTGAAAAGCGGTGGCTGATCCAGTGCATCGCACCGGTCAGGTTGAGCACTCCGAGCAGGACGAGCATCAGCGCGACGGAGAATTCGAGGGTGAGTCCGAGGCGCGGCGGAATTACTACGCCGAAGAGGATGATGGCGGCGCCGACAATGAGAATGGTGAGGGTGTGTCCGACTCCCCAGAGGACGCCGATCCAGCCAGCGCGGGCGATGGAACTCTCCCGGCTGACAATGGTGGAGACGGCGACGACATGGTCGGGATCGGTGGCGTGGCGCATGCCGAGAAGGAATCCGATGCCAAGGATGAGGAGGGCGCCGGTCATAGCCTGGTCATGAGGGCAAGTTCACAGTCTACAGTTTAAAGTTCAAAGTGAGCGACGAGACAAGATTGCCATCGAAGTGGGTCGGAGTAAACGACATGGCCGAAAGCGCAGAGCGAGGAATAAGCCGAAGACCGCTCGGCTGCGGTCACAGATCGAAGGCCACTTCAGATTGCCCGGCGATTACAATGCTTTTGCCACTTGCGATTTTAGGCCTTTAGCGATGCCCGCTCGTGTCTCGCTTCTTTTCTGAATTACTCTCGAGCTTCTGCCGTTAAGAGCCACGCAACGAAATGAAGTCCCGATCAGAAAGGAAACAAATTTAGAAATTGACCGCCGTTCGCTTGCGCTCCTAATAGACCAGGCTGTGCCATCCAGTTAGGGAGTTCACATGCAAGGACAGCAGTTCCGACGTACCGGAAAAGTATCCAACGGTGTGGGCGGCGTGAAGGTGGGCTTGGGTTTTTGGCTTCTTTTACTATTCTGGCGTTGCAAACTCGAACCGTCTCGAACTGCTGCGGCGATTAGGGCTCAGGATGCATCGAACGGTTGGTGGGAGCCGGCAGACTAATGAAGGCGCCATGCGATGAGATGTTTATGCGGGCCGGCGGGTCGGAAACGCCGTGTGTGGCGAAAGCCGGGCCGTGGATTCTGGCGGCAACGATTTTGGGTTCGAGCATGGCGTTTATTGACGGCACGATCGTCAATGTGGCTGCGCCGAAGCTGCAGAGCGCATTTCATGCCAGCGTGGTTGATGTGCAGTGGGTGATTGAATCCTACGGACTGTTGCTGTCGTCGTTGATCCTGGCGGGAGGCGCGCTGGGAGACTGGCTCGGGCGGCGACTGGTTTTTTTGCTGGGTGTAGGAATTTTCGCGGCTGCTTCGGCGGCGTGCGGTCTCGCTCCTGGTGTTGATCTGCTGGTGATCGCACGCTCGGTGCAGGGAATCGGAGCGGCATTGCTGGTTCCGGGAAGCCTGGCGATCATCAGCGCATCTTTTGAGGAAAACGCTCGTGGCCGAGCCATTGGCACATGGTCTGGATTTACGGCCATCACCATGGCGCTTGGTCCAGTGGTGGGTGGTGGACTCATCGAATACGCCTCGTGGCGCTGGGCGTTTTTTATCAATGTTCCGTTAGCGGCGGCAGTGGTGGCGATCTCGTTGCGCTACGTGCCCGAGAGTCGAAGCTCCGAAGTGAAGCGGCTGGATTGGCCGGGCGCGTTGCTGGCTACTGCAAGTCTGGGCGGCAGTGTGACGGGACTGCTCGAATCCTCAAGACTTGGCTGGCGAAATCCGCTGGTGCTCGGAAGCCTGGCCGGAGGGGTATTCCTTCTCCTTGTTTTCCTGCGGGTTGAGTCTCACGTGGCGTCGCCGATGGTCGCGCTTCCATTGTTCAAGTCGCGTTCATTTTTAGGGGCGAATCTTTTGACACTGCTTCTTTATTCAGCGCTTGGTATTTTCTTTTTTCTGTTTCCGGTCACGCTCATGCAGGTGTTTCGCTACTCCGCCACCGCAGCGGGAGCTGCGAGCCTGCCGGTGATCCTGTTGATGTTTTCACTGTCGCGCTGGTCTGGTGGCCTGGTTGAAAAATATGGCGGGAAAATTCCCCTGGTTGCAGGCCCGTTGCTGGCCGCCGCAGGTTTTGCTTTGTTTGCTTTGCTTGCCGCCGATGGCGCTTATTGGAAAAGCTTTTTTCCGGCATCTGCGGTGCTCGGGCTAGGAATGGCAGTAACGGTCGCTCCTCTGACGACGGTGGTGATGAGCTCGGTTGACCAAAACCGCGCGGGAGCGGCTTCGGGTATCAACAATGCGGTGGCGCGCGTTGCGGGGGTACTGGCGATTGCCGTATTCGGAATCATGATGGTCAAAGCTTTTGCCGGGCATCTGGATCGGAGTCTGGCGAGCCTTCCGCTCGCGCCGGAAGCTGTTCACGAGATTCAGTCGAAGGAAATCGAGCTTGCCGGGATGGAGCTGCCGAAGAACGTAGAGGCAAGCGCGCAAGGGAGGGTTCGAAGCGCGATCTCGGAGGCGTTTCTCTCCGGTTTTCGGCTGGTACTGTTTTCCTGCGCGGGTTTGTCGATTGGGAGTGCGGCCATCGCCTGGAAGCTGATTGCGAAGAAGTAAAAACAGTTACGCCTTGGGCGTGGGCTGTGTGTACTCTCGCGAGCAGAAGCCGGGTACCTCACAGGGCTCGCCGGCCTGGCGCGCAAGCGGCAACGGTACTTATTCAGTCTTGAGCAGGCGAAGAAGTTCTGCAGCGGCATGAGGCAGGCGGGCTCCGCGGCGAGAAATCATGTAGACGTGGCGCGGCAAGTTGAGCTGGCGGACTTTTACTTCCTTCATCCAGCCGTGATCAATTTCCCAGGCCACGCACATGCGGGGCACGATGGCGATGCCCATGCCCATCTGCACGAAGCGTTTGATGCTTTCAACCGTGGGCATTTCTATCGGCATGTTCAGAGTGGTCTTGTTGCGGCCAAAAAGCTCGATGACGCGACGGCGGAAAGGAGACTCGACGCTATGCGCGACAAAACTTTCGCTGCCGAGGTCGGAGACGTCGACTTCCTTGCGCCTGGCCAGCGGATGTTTTGGATGGACCACCAGCGTCAATTCGTCTTTGAGGATTTCCGTGGCCTGCAGTTGCGCGTCGCGCGGCACGAAGGAGACGGCGCCGAGGTCGAGCCGGTAGTTCAAAACTTCGTGTGGGATGTCGCGAGAGAACATGCGATGCACGCGGATTTGCACGCCGGGGTGAGCTTCGCGGAACTGGGCCAATGCGGGCAGGAGGGCGTGTATGGAGCTTTCGTTGACGCCGAGCGAGAGTTCGCCGCGGGTGAGGCCTTCCAGCTCCGATAGGCCCTTTTTCACTTCATCGCGAAGGTTGATGAGGCGTTCGGCGTAATCGCGCAGGAGGTTGCCGGCGTCGGTCAAGCGTACCGGGCGCGCACCCCGCACAAAGAGCGGCTGGCCGAGGCCATCTTCCAGCTTGCGGATCGCCAGGCTGACCGCCGGCTGGGTGCGGTAAAGGCGTTCGGCGGCGCGCGAGAAGCTGCCTTCGCGGGCGACGGTGAGAAATACCTGAAGTTCGCTGAGATCCATCGATTATTGGCCCTTGGCCCGAAATGCCGATAGAACAGGGCCCGCCCCAGAAGGCAGCCGCGATGCTGCTCCGGCGCATTATAAGGGAAAATTATCAAAAGTAGAATAAAGATAAATTTGACCAAATGGGGCGCTTCTGACCTACTACTAACAGGAGCACTCCATGGACGTAGTGCGCATCTTCGACACCACACTCCGCGATGGCGAGCAGTCGCCCGGCTTCTCGATGAACACCGCTGAGAAGATCCGTATGGCGCGGCAGCTGGCGAAGCTGGGCGTGGACATTATTGAAGCGGGATTTCCCATTTCTTCGCGGGGCGACCTGGAAGCGGTGCAGGCCGTGGCTCGGGAAGTGCGGGACGTGCCCGTCGCGGCGCTGGCACGCGCCAAGAAAATGGACCTGGATGCGGCAATCGAAGCGCTGCAACCCGCGGCATCCTCGCGTTTGCATATTTTTCTGGCAACGTCCGACCTGCACTTGAAGGTCAAACTCAACATGACGCGCGAACAGGCGCTCGAGGCGATCACTTCGATGGTCCGCTTTGGCCGGCAGCACGTGGCGGAAGTGGAATTTTCCGCAGAGGATGCAGGCCGCACGGAGATTGAGTATCTCTGCCAGGTTTGCAAAGCCGCCGTGGAAGCCGGCGCGACGGTTTTGAATTTGCCGGACACGGTCGGCTATGCAGTGCCGGAAGAGTACGGGGCAATGTTTTTACGCGTACGCGAGTACTTGGGCGACGCGCCTGGTGTGACGCTCAGCGCTCACTGCCATGATGACCTGGGCTTGGCGGTGGCGAACTCGCTGGCTGCCGTGCGTGCGGGCGTGCGTCAAATTGAATGCACTGTCAACGGAATCGGCGAACGGGCAGGGAATGCCTCGCTGGAAGAAATTGCCGTGGCGCTTGCCGTGCGCAAGGAAAGTTTCGGCGTCGCGACCAATATCAAGCTCGATCAACTGTTCCCGGCCAGCCGCATGCTGACGGAAATCACTGGAGCACAGGTCGCTCCCAACAAAGCGGTCGTCGGCGCGAATGCCTTCGCCCACGAAGCCGGCATTCACCAGGACGGCATCATCAAGAACCCGCTCACTTATGAGATTATTTCGCCGGAAACCGTCGGCGTGCCGGCGCGGTCTCTGGTCATGGGCAAACATTCAGGTCGCAACGCGCTGCGCGTGAGCCTGCGAGATCTGGGCTTTGAGCCGAGCGACTCTGAATTGGCGGAGATTTACCGTCGCGTGACGACTTTGGCCGATCAATCCAAGACCGTGCGACCGCGCGATATCCTCGGCATTGCTCACGAAGTGATCCGTCGAGGCGGATCTTCGGTGGCGGCTGAAGCGACATCCGCGGCGTAGCAGCGACACGAATTCGGGTACAGCGATGAAAAAAACGATAGTGCTTCTGGCGGGCGACGGCATCGGCCCGGAAGTGACGGCTGCGGCTGCCAACGTACTGAAAGAGTGCGCGCGCGAATTCCATCATCAATTTGATTTTGAGGAGCGCCCCATCGGCGGTGTGGCGATTGATTTAACGGGTACGCCCTTGCCAAACGCGACGATTGATGCTTGCCGGGCGGCCGATGCGGTGTTTCTTGGCGCCGTGGGAGGCCCGAAATGGGATTCGTTGCCGGTGGGCAAGCGGCCGGAGAGCGGTTTGCTCGGATTGCGCCAAGGTTTGGGGCTATATGTGAACGTGCGCCCCGTCAAGCTGCTCGAGCCGCTGCGGGGGATGTCACCGTTGAAGCCGGAGCGTCTGGGTGACCTAGACGTGGAAATTGTGCGGGAGCTTGCTGGCGGGATGTACTTCGGCGAGCGCGGTAATGTCACCGAAGGCGGCAAACAGCGATCGTGGGACACCGAGTCGTATTCCACGCCGGAAGTGGAACGGATCGCGGCGTTTGCTTACGCCCGTGCCGAAAATCGATCAAGGCGGTTATGCTCGGTAGACAAGGCCAACGTGCTGGCCAGTTCGCAGCTCTGGCGACGGACGGTTACCGCGATGAGTGGCGCCTACCCCAACGTCAAGCTGGAGCACATGTACGTGGACAACGCAGCCATGCAGCTAACGCTGAAGCCGTCTCAATTTGATGTGATGCTGACCACGAACATGTTTGGCGACATCTTGAGCGACGCTGCGGCAGCTCTCGTCGGCTCGATTGGATTGGTGCCGTCGGCCAGCTTTGGCTCCGGAGCGCCGTTGTTTGAGCCGATTCATGGATCAGCCCCGACCCTTGCGGGCAAGGATTCTGCGAATCCGATTGGCTCGATTCTAAGCACTACCATGATGCTGCGCGACGCTTTTGGCTTGGGGCTCGAAGCGGATTGGGTTGAACAGTCGGTCGTAAGAGTTCTCGGCGCCGGATACCGCACGCCCGATTTGGCGGCTGTTGGCTGCAAACCCATTGGAACGAATGGGTTTATGGAAATTCTTCACGAAGAGATGCAGCGCACTTTGGAGCATGCTGAGCGCTACGGCTGGGGCGTCTAGATCAGTAGTTTCGGGACTTGCAAATCTCCTTGTGCCGCGACAGAATCGTTGCCCTGCTGAGGGGCAGAATGCGCTGGCTGCGTCTATTGCTGCTGGGTCTTGCGTCCATCTATCCGCTATACTGGACGGCGCAGTTCCTGCTCTTTTTCGTCCCAGAAAGTCTGGTCGGCTATTGGCTAGGGGAGCCGGTGCGGGTGATCAGCGTTTCCTACCTGCAGGCCACCACAGTCACTCATCCTCATCCGGCGTTTCCCGCGCATTGGGAGGCGGTAATCTCCGCGCTGTTTTTTTCGTTGCTAGTCCTGGGCTTGCGCGGCGACCGATTTGTCACCGGAGGATTTTCGATCGTCGTGCTCGGCCAATCGGCGCTGCTGCCATTCTTTAATATGCTGTTCTCGCCGGGAGGATTCAGCGCGCCTGCGGTCCTGGGTGCACTTGCGGCGTTTCTGTTGATAGTCCTGGGTTTGTACCGGATTTTGGGCTGTACCGGCGGCGCCGACTTCGTCGATCGTCTGGCGCTGCTGAGCTTGCTGGCCGTGCTGCCGCAAGCGGCAATGTGGGTGGTCTTTCGCATGGCTTACCCGTTTTTCCACACCAGTTTTCTGCTGTTCTTGCTCTTACCGGTCTATCTGGGTGCGATTGTGGCGGCCCTTTTGCCAACCAGCCTGTCCGGCGAGTCGTTTTCGGGCGTTCCTTGGGCAGAAATTGTGGCCAGTTCTACCGCTGGCGTCCTGCTGTTGATCGCCATCCGGCTGAGCAGCCATTCGGGCGATATTTTTAATTCAGACGCTGGAGACCAAGTCATTCTGGCAGCCCGCGTCCTTGCAGGAATTGCTCGCGGGATGTTAACTTAGCGTTTCACAAGTATCCGTCGTCCTTCGCCGGAAAGCCAAGAAATATCAGGGATGCCTGGGCCGCCGGCGGCGGAATCCAGGCCAACAGGATCGCTTTGCCCTACGAATCGCACATCAGTGAATTTTCGCGCGCCGCGCGGAGCCGTTAGGCATACGCCCCGCCATGCCTGCCATTTCCTCCAATAAAGAAGGCTCATCAAACGCGGCATTGAGTAGGCCCGTTTACTGGCGCGTGGAAGGTTCTCTGCTGGAGCTGAGCGCGCTGCGTCAAGTGGGCTTTTTCACCTGGAACTCTCAAAGCTTCGCCGAAAGATGGCGCCGGCGCTTGGGCATGGCGTTGATGACCCTGCTGCGGCCCTTTGCCTACCTTGCCGGACGCGCGCTTGCAACGCGGCTGCTCTACACGCAGTTGCGTGGGGTCACGCGCGATCGGCTAGACCTGCTGGGCGAAGAGCACTTTGAATACGCGTTGAAGCCGAACTTGCGCGACGAGGGTGTTGCGGCATTGCGGCGCGCACGAGATATGGGACAAGCGATCGTACTGTTCGGCGAGTCTTTGGACCACGTCCTGCGGCCGCTTGCCAGGC
>Ga0247661_1000065_pt1 | contig 19998 bp, 33 predicted proteins | sample CNK02_metaG_FD_182799 | JGI IMG/M metagenome (GOLD analysis project Ga0247661, IMG submission 182799) | Soil microbial communities from Purdue University Martell Research Forest, Indiana, United States - CNK02 | ecosystem: Environmental > Terrestrial > Soil > Temperate forest > Bulk soil...
CCCAACCACAACCTAACAGCCGGGCTAGGGGCCTTTACGTTTGCCGGGCAGGCTGTGGGGCTTAGCTTTGTGCGTCGCGTAGGGGCCAACGCGGGCAGCTTTGCCGTAGCTGGTATGCCGGCAGGCTTAGTGCCCACAAGGCTGCTGCGGGCTGCTGCGGGGTCGTACGGGCTTACCGGGCAGGCTGTAACCCTAGCCCCTGTGCATAAACTGGCTGCTACCACGGGCAGTATAGTGCTTTCCGGCAAAAATATAGGGCTGTTATACGGCTACCGTTTGGTGGCAGCACTGGCCAGCTATACACTAACTGGCCAAGCCAGCTTGCTCAAGGCTGGTAGGCTGGTGGTGGCTAGTGGGGCCAGCTACACGCTCACAGGCAGGGCTATGGTACCCACGGTGCAACGCAAGCTCAGCTTGGCTCCAGGCAGCTATGTAATCACTGTGCGAGCGGGCTTGGGTGTGGGCAACAAGACAGGGCATGAGCTGGAGCTGAAGGTTACGTATGGTCCTCGCTTACAAGCTGTGCTAATTGCTGAACAGGAGTTTTGATTATGCCTAGGCGTCCTACGCTTGGTCCAGGCAATGACAACGTGGTGTATGTGCGGGGCTTAGTGGATGTAACCCAGCCTAGAAACGCTGATGGCAGCCCCAAGAACATCGATAACGCAACTGGGTCCTGGACGCTAATTGATCCAGGGGCTTACACTACAAGGGAAGACATATTGGCCAGCGGTACAGTCATAGCGACTGGCAGTACTAGCCCTGTGGGGAGTGGTGGGGCCTACCTAATCCAGCTTTCTAATAGCATTGCCATTCTTAGCGGGATGGGCTATTACTTGCACGTGGTAATGAGCAGCGGCGGCTTTCAGGCTGACATACTCGATAGCTTGTCGGCAATGACCAGAACCGGACGTACCCCAACCGGATAGCGTACATGGCGAGGCCAGTTACCAAGGACCCAGACAAGGTAGCCCTGATTATACGTATTAGGGAGCTGCTCAAGGTGTATGGGCCTAATGCGGTAAGCCGGGCTACTGGGGTTAGCCGCAGCCACGTCAGCAACATCAAAAATGGCATACGCTGCCAAGACGTGGGGGCTGTAATGCTTAAGGAGCTACAGCTACGTCGTACGACCAAGCTGTGCCGTAGGTGTGGTGAAGCCTGCCGGCTTACAACCAAGCTGGTCATGTGTGTGGAATGCACTGTACTGGAACTAGCGAAGCAAGGCTTGGTGGATATAAAAACGGAAGGGCAAGAATGAAAGAGAGTTTATGGCGAACGGAGTCCAGTCTAACGAGGAACTGCTGCGGGCTTACAGGTTAACGGGTGATCAACAAGCCTTTGGGGAGTTGTATAAACGGTTGTACGGGCTGAGGTTTGTAGCCCGTCGCATAGTAGGGCCTGATCCGGGTGAGCTGGAGGACGTGTTCCAGACGTCCATACTGCTGTTTTGGAAGTACCTAGCCAAGTTCGATGGTAGGTGTACCGTCAAAACATGGTTTAGCCGGATACTGATCAATTCAGCTACTAGCTTCTATCGCAACCGTAGGCTGTGGCATGAGCGGCAGCTACTAAGCCACCAAGAAGAAGCGGTACTGGAAGATGACCTGTTGGAAGCTGCTGAGGTGACTGTAGCGGTACGCTGTGCCTTGAGCCGGCTGGCCTTACCCTTGCAAGAGGCCTTGTGGCTGTGGTACTACAAGGGCATAAGCTACGAGCAAATAGCTCAGCTAGAAGGGGTGCCCATAGGCACCATACGTAGCCGGCTTAATAGGGCCAAGAAGAAGCTGAGCGAAGAACTGAAGAGGGTAGCCTAGTATGAAGGAGTACCGCAGTGGCCAAGAAGCGGTTCGGGCATAAGAAAGCCCCCAAGATTCCGCAGCACAAAAAGAAAATCACTCGTCAAGGAAAACACAGGCACAATGGTGAGCCTGAAGACGATAGCAACAGTGGTACAGGAGCTGGTACTGGTAGGGGAGGTGACTCCGGTCGGTTGCTGACTAACCCTAATACGGTGAACAAAGACCTACGCCTTCTTAACCGGGCTGTGCGGAGTGGGTGGAATATTCGCCGTAAGAACATGATCAAGCGTAGGCTGGAGTCGGTGCTACTGAAAGAGACAGTATCTGTGCCCACCAAGAACGGTATGGTGGAAGTTGATGGTCCAGCCGATAGCAATGCCATAGCAGCGGCTCGGGTGCTGGTGGCTATGAACGGGCAGGATCAGGCTGATGACCACTTGGCAATGAAGGTTGAGTTGGAAGCTCAGGCTAATAAGGGTGGCGTGAATGTCAATATTGACGCTAGAGAATCTACGATCCTTCAACTCGCTAAGTCCCTCGGAGCAACAGAGCTTATTATCGACGGTAGCTCCGTCCCAGTTGCCGAAGGTGCTGGGCAACCTAAGGAAGCTGGAGCTGTACAGCCACAAGCCCGAGAGTCAGTGGTGCGAGAGTCCGCCTTGGCCAAAGCAAGAGCTATTCTTGAGCCTTAAGTGCAAGGAAGCCTTCTTCGGTGGTGCTGCGGGTGGTGGCAAGAGCGACTGTCTGCTCAGGGCGGCTTTGCAGTACGTTCATGTCCCTAAGTATTCAGCCTTGATCCTACGCACCAGCACCACGGACCTGAGCCTGAGCGGTGGTCTAATCCCTAAGTCGCACCAGTGGCTTCAAGGTAAAGCCCACTGGAACGGTAACGATAAACGCTGGACGTTTCCTAGTGGGGCTACACTCCAGTTCGGGTACCTAAGCAACAGCCAAGACAAGTTCCGGTACCGTAGCTCTGAGTTTCAGTACATAGGCTTTGACGAGCTGACGGACTTCACGGAAGAGGATTACACGTTCATGTTTAGCCGTGTACGGCAAACGGTTGACATTGATGTACCTGAACGCATTCGGGGGGCCAGTAATCCTGGAGGGAAGGGACATGACTGGGTCCGCAACAGGTTTATCCCTAGGTACCTAAGCGAAGACCTAGTCAATAACAACCTGAAGGACGTGTACTGGATTGACAGTGGGGTTGAAGATGAAGGGCCTAGGGCTAGTGTGCCTAGTAAGATCCGTGATAACCCAGCTATTGACCCAGTCAAGTACCAGAAGAACCTCATGCACCTAAGCCCGGTGATGCGTGAGCGTATGATGAACGGTGACTGGACGGTTATGCCGGCTGGGCTAATCAAGGCTGACTGGCTGCGGTATTTCACCATGCTAGACAAGCGGGTGGACTTGCTGGTCAGCCGTAAGGATGACAAGGGCAACATTCTACATACTACGGAAGTGGCTTACAGCTATAACGAGAATGAAGCACGTAGGTTCATTACCATAGATACAGCGGGTGGCACCCAAGACCTAACTGCTGAAGCCAAGGGCAACAGGCAGCCTAGCTGGACAGTCATTGGGGTGTGGGACTTCAAACGCTGGGGCAGTGGCCAAGCATTGTTGCTGCGGCACGTATGGCGGGACAGGCAGGGCTTTACAGACGTAGCCAAGGCAGTGCTGGACCTGTGCAATAAGTGGAAGCCTACTAGGGTCCGGGTTGAGAACCAAACGATGGGGCCTAGCCTACAGAACCTACTCATGGGTCGCATTCCCATTGACATGATTAGCACGGAAGGCAAGAACAAAGTGGCTAGGGCTGTTACTCTAATGAACATGATGGAAGCGGGTCAGGTGTACCTACCCAAGGGTGAGAATAGCTGGCGTCCGGCTTGGGAAAGCGAAGTGCTTAGCTGGCTAGGTATTGAGGACCAAACCAACGACCAAATTGATATGAGTGCCTATGCAGCCATAGAAGCAACGGGTGGCTTTATGCAAGGTACAATAGCGTTGGACCTAGACCCCCGGGAACTAAAGGAGCTGGGCAGTGGCCGCAAAGACAACAACCTATGGTCAGCAGGAGCAGTGCGGTGGTGAATAACCGTTACCTAGTGAGCCTGTGCTTTCTAGCCGTGTTGGCTACGTTTGGCTTCGGTCTAGGCAACCTAGCAGGACTTGTACTGTACTCAACCCCTAAGAAAGCCCTTCACATGCCTGATGACAACAACCTGACCCAGGAAGTGCGTAATGACTACGGTAATATCAAGCACCGTAGCGTGAAGATCAACCGCTGTGCCAACGGCTACATTGTGGAGTACGCTCTGCTCAACCCTGAGTACGATGAAAACAGCAACCGCTATCAGCAGCAAGTGCTGCATGAAACTAGGGTGTTCCTGACCAACACAGACCTGATGGAGTGGTTGGCTGGCTACTTCCCTGATGAACCCCGTCCCTAGGAGCAGCCAATGGTCGTTCATTGTCATGTACTGCTCAAGTCTGGTGGGTTGGCTTGGATCCAAGTGGAAGCCAAGGATTTAAGAGAAGCCATTATCGTGGCTACCAACCGCCCAGACGTTGAACACGTTTATGAAGTCAGCTATGTCCCTGGAGGGGTAATTACGTAATAGGAGTTAAGCAGTGGCCGATTACTGTTTCCTAGAACGGCTGGTGGATATGCTTTCACCGCCCGACTTACGCCCAATCATTCAACTGGGGCCTATAGTTGAGCAAGTTGGACCGCTTGTATCAACTGCCAGTCCAGGTCCACATCTGTTTCACCTACACCGCAGGAGATTGCTGTTTATGTTCCCAATGACTGATAGCCAAGAAACCACCATGACCATCAAGGAGTTCCGGGACAAGAAGGACAACCCGGTGCCCAACACTGCCATCGATGGTGTACCGGAGTGGCTTACGGACAACCCCAACCTACTGGAGCTAACACCAGCGGCAGACGGGCTGAGCTGTAAGGTGCGGTCTGTGGGTCCGCTGGGCACGGCTACCGTAAGCATGAAGGCCGATGTTGACCCCAGTGTGGGCCAGTCCTTTGTTGCTGGTCGTGTGGACGTGGAAGTGACCTTTGGTACGCCCACCACAGTGGTGCTGGACCCCGGCACGCCTACCGAGCAGCCCTAGTACAATGGGCCTGTGGGGGCCTTTGGTTGACCACCTAGAATCCCTGGCAGCCTTGGGCCTCCACGCTTGTCAACGGCTTGAACGTTGTGTGGGGCATCCTTTCAAAACCAACAGCCCTGATCGTTCTTGGGCCTCCACGCTTAGTGCCATCGGCATGGAGTTCACTGAATGAGCAACGTTCAAGCTGTTGACGAGTTCTACGTAAGCAGTGCCCCGGTTCCTAGTCATTTCGTAGAGAGCTGGGCCAAGCATCACGGGTTTGATCTGGTTAGGCTACGGCTGGGCTACTACGTGGTTTCGGGTGTGAACATGGTTCGGCGTAGTACACTGTGTCTGGCCTGCCCATTCGCTACTAAGCGTGACGCTGACTATGCCGTTCACGTACTCAAGCAGAAAGGCATAACACCACGCCAGCTACTGAATATGGAAGAGGCTGAAGAGGCTGTGTTGATCAGGGAGATATTGGGGGGTCTTCAATGGTAGTACTCCATTCCACTAGAAAGGACCTAGTGTGGTTATTCCACGCTGCTGCAATTGTCATAAATGGTTTACTGAAAAACAAATCACAAGGAGTCTAAGGGCTAGGGGCCAGATGCCCAGCTACTGCTCAATAGCTTGTAAGAACGCTTGGGAACGGCTGACTGGCTATGCCAGCAACAACGTCAACCCGGCTGCTTTGGCCTTACAAGAACCCACCACGGGTAAGGAGGCCAAGGAGTTCATGGCTACCTTGGAACAGCGTAAGGTAGAAGCTAAAGCCAAGTTCCTGGAGCAAGAAGGTGTAGCCCATTTGTTCCTACCGGATGACTGCACCCCGGAGCAAGAAGTGGAGTTCCGTAAGCGTATTTGCCCCAACCCGCAAATGACTTATGCCACTAGCTCTGAAAGCAAGTACATTCAGCTGGCTCGTAACAGCGGCTACAATATAAGCAGGTCCCGTAAAAGCCTTAGCAGTGACTAACATGAACCAGCCCAAGAAAGTGTACGTCCTTATCGAAGGCGACTACGATTGGACCAAACCGTTAGTTGCCTTCAGCAGTGAGGAACAGGCTAGGCTCATTGCATCTACCTTGGCTGGTGCCTACGTGGTGTGCCCACTCAACCTGGACCCAGACGTAAGCTACTTTAGTGGTACTCCAGTCAAGACTTGGTGTGTTCGGTTCAGGTATGGCCAGCCGCCACACGTTACTCAAATAGAGCCTTGCGGGTATGACGACAAGCTCAACAAGTTCCAGGCAATTGTTCCACAGGTCAAGCAGCTTGAGCTGGCTCCTACATTACCAACCAAGGACTGGATGGTCAAGTTTAAAGTAACTTGCTTAGCCGAGGACGACGTTAAGGCAATCGAAGTGGCCAAGCAGATGCTGGCTGAACAAGGGCACACACTATGAACCCCAACATTCCTAACCGGGTGTTTCACATCCGGTCTAACAGCTTGCCCGAGTACCTGTTTGAGTACCATCCCTGGACCAAGAAAGCATACTTCATCAACGCCAGCAAGACGGTGGTACATGGTGAACAGTTAGCCCACGAGGGCAAGCTGCTCTGCGATGCTACTGTGGATGATATAATGGCCTTCAAGTCCCTAGTCCAAGCCTTTGTGGCCGGCTTCACACAGGGCTACCAAACCCCCAGCCGGTTGGTGATCAGCCCATGAGACAAAACCACTTACAAACTGATGATGCCGATGGGCTTTCGGACTACGAGATTGCCAAACAGATGGGCATCTCTCGCAGTCTTGTATTTCAAATTCGGCAGCGAGCTATGAAGAAGCTACGGCTAATGATCCTGGAAGACCCAGACCTACGAGAAGTTGTAGAAGAGATCGTTCACTGTATTGGGAGAAAACCGCAATGAAAGTCCTCTACCAAGCTGCTTGCTACGCCCCGAACACCACAGCCCAGCTAGTCTTGCCTATTGCCAAGGGTGCCTCGTTTGACTTGGCCCTAGTTACCCAAGACCTACGCCCACCCGGGACGTATGACTTCATGGGCAGTACCCGCAACCTTATGCGGGGTGTGTTTGCGGCTTACTGCAATATCCTGTTTGACAAAACAATGGCACGGGTACAGGTAGCTGAAGTGCAGACCCTGACCTTCCACAAGACCCAAGGCACGTTCAGGCTGGTGTTTACCCAGCCCAACAAGCCCAACAAGCTCCCCAAGAGCACCAGCACCCTAGCCTATAACAACGCCACACAGGCCTCGGTGGTTCTTACAGCGACCCAGATTGCCAGGGCCTTGAACACCCTGTTTGGCGGCAACGTGGTTACGGTGGTGCCTTGGTACACGCCCTACACGTACTTCGGTGGCTACAATATCCGGTTCACTGGGGCCTACGATGTTGACGAGCCTTTGCTGAATAGCAGTACAGCGGACGTGGTGGTTAGCGAACTAGTCAAGGGCGACCCCAACTTTGCCCCTAGCTTCTTGGGCAGCTTTATGTTTGGCCCCAAGTACCCCAACGGCAGGCAAGCGGTTAACACCCCCCAAGGCATTGGTCGCCTAGGGGCCTTTAACGACCTAAGCGGCGGCAGCGGTGTACGCCCGGTGGAAGTAGTGCGGGTACGTATGCTGGCCCTACAAGCGGGTACAGTGGCCTTTAAGCCCGACTTAGCCGGCTTGGCCTACCCCAATGACGATTGCTTGGTGTACGGTAACTGGGCTGCCACCCCGCCCGAGTACAGCAACGTGGACCCCAGTGAAGTTCAGCTAACCCCCTTCCCCCTAACCATTCAGTAACCATGAACAAAACCGCTATGACTGCTGCTGATGACCATGCCCTAAGCCTGAAGACCTGCCACCCGCTATGGGATTACGTACTCATGCGGGTAATCCGGGTGGACAAGACCAAGGGCGGCTTGGTGGTGCCTGATGGAGCCAAGGTGGATGAATGTGCCCGCAGCATCGTGGTGGCTGCCGGTCCAGGCATCTACAAGGACAACGGCACGTTCGTTCCTAACCCGTTGCAAGTGGGCGACGTGGTGTATCACATGGCACGGGTGAATCCCACCAAGATCATCCTAGACGGGGAGCTCCACTTGCTGGTAGCAGCTAGGGACTGCATTGCCATTGCCAACCGACCCCAGTCTATGCAGCCGCCTAATACATTCGAACTGAATGACAAAGAGCTACCCCAAATGCAGAAGAAGTACCTGGACGACAAGTTCGTTGACCCTGACTCATGGGGCAAGCGATAATGAAAATTGAAGCAACCTCGGAAGAGCTGGTCACGCATACCAAGCGACTACTTGAGCAAGTGCGAAAGGAATACAACCTAGGGTATAGTGCTGGTCATGACTGTGGGAACAGGGCTGCAAAAGCAGAACAAAACCAATTGCTGATTTTGATCGCAGACCTAGAGCGGGCTTTGCGGTTTAGCCCACCTTCACCAAGTGCCAGTACAGCCAAGGAAAGGGACAAGGCAATTGCTGACGCCCAAGCCACCTTGCAAAAGTATGGTCAACTCCAGTCTTGACTAAGGACCAGCCAGCCCGTGAACAGGTTAGACCGTATCGCAGCTTGGATAGAACGGCAAGGCTGGTACCAACCCTTGGTCAGCCTGTATGTGTTCTTGTGGAGCTGGAAAATGGTTGAGCTGCTTTGGTACGCCTACAAGGTACTGAGTAATGAGCCGGCTGGCTGACACAATCCTGAACGGATTAGCCATGGAACGTCTGTCCGACTTTCTGGCTGGTAACAAGTACAACAGCGTGGTACTGTGCCCAGCCCCTAACGACCGCAAGTGCTGCATTCTACGTACCTTGGGTGAATGGTCTGTACCCAGCTTCCCCCAGGACAATCAGCGGCCTATGCTGTTTGATTGCAGTGGTTACGGGGCTACCTATGAAGAGGCCATTACCGAAGCCCTAAGCAAATTACCCGGATGAATACACGCATCACTATCTTGCTGATTGCTATGGTCGGGCTGGTGGTGTTTGTGTGGCTAGTTAAGGGCTGGATAGACAACTGGATAGACCGTAACACAGACTGAACGGTTGTTCCAGGGTTTCCATTGTGAAACCTCCATACCCATATTTGATTATGGGTATGGCAACCCTAAAGCAACGCACTAGCTTCGGTCCGGGCATTTACCGGGGCCACCAGTTTACGGCTGACCGTCTTAGGGAGTTTGTGGATGGCACCAACAAGGCTATAGCAGCCGGGGTGCCCATTCCTCTGTTAAAGCGGCACGCTCCCATCAATGCCAGTGATGACGACACTGAGCAGTTTGCCAATAGCGACGAGGGTGCAGGCTGGATTACCAAGGTAGAGCTGGAGCCTGAAACTGGTGCTATTGCTTGGGAAGCCACAGTCCCGGACTCGGTGGTGAAAGCCAAAGAGGAAGGGACTCTTAAGTTTACAAGCCCTGAATTCCGCCCTCACTACGAATGTGAGAAGGCTGGCGTTTATACGGGGCCAGTCATTCGGCATTTTGCCTTCACGCCTAAGCCGGGCAACCCACACCAAGGGGCCATTGAAACCGTAGCCTTGGAAGAGCAAGTGGGTTGCTTCCAGTTTAGCGAAGAGGACTACGAGGGGCCTGTCAAAGCCTACGAAGAAGGTGAAGCTGAAGCCTTTGGTGAAGGCATTACTGACGAGGGCATCTGGGACAAGGCCAAGAAGGCAGCCGGTACCAAGTACAAGGGAAAGCACCGTTGGGCTGTGGTTAGCAGCATCTACAAGAAGATGGGCGGCAAGTACAAGTCCAAGGAAAACCCCCAACCCCATACGGAAGGTACTCAGCATGGGGAAGACCTAGACGAAGGTGATGATGCCAGCTCAAGCCTGCTGAAAAAGCACGGCTGGAAGTTCAAAGGCGAAGGTGTGTTTACCCACGACCAATTCCCCAAGCACAAGATTGTCTATCACGGTCCACACCTTGAGCACCATCAGGCTGGTGGCAGCAAGTACGTGCTCAATGACCATCCGGCTTTAGCTCGGCACCTAGCCAAGTTCCACAAGACTAGCCAGCACGCTGAACACCCGTTAGGCCACGTACTCAGTATGCACGGGTTCAAGCACCAGACTACTGACAACGGTAACTCAGTTTACGCACACCCAAACCATCCCGGGCACTCTATCGTAACCACGGGTGGACACGATTGGGAACATCACGTAGCTGGGGGCAAGAAAGGCTCCGTCAAGTATCATTCCGGTAATGGCACAACGGAACTAGACAAGCATCTTGGCAAGATTGGTTCAGGCCAGTACGGGGAGGACCTGGACAACGTAAAGCACGACGCCACCATTGACACGGTCCCTGACAGCGAGTACACGGGCAGTATGGACAAGCCCACCCACGACCAGCCCAACACCTTCGGCACTGGTACAGGCCAGTCGCTGGACAAGGCTGAGCTAGTGGAAGTGGAAGCGAACGGTGGTGTGCCCAAGGGTACTGACAAGAACAAGACTGACCCAGCCCTACATGAAGTTGACATCTGCCCGGAATGCGGCAGCAACCACATTGCCACCAGCCCAATGGGGCAGGGGCTAACCTGCCAAGAGTGCAATCACTACTGGCAACGCCAGTCCACACAACACAGCGAGCACGTACCTCCTTCTTACGTAACCAAGAGCAAGCATCACAAAGCCCTGCTTGCGGAAGGCTATGAGTACAACGGCACAGGTCGGGGTGATTTGGAACATCACTACGAACATCCACAAACCATGCACAGTGCCCACATTGCCTTCAAGCACAACAAGGACACTAAAGGCACACTGCATCGGCATTCCACCGACCGCATGATCACGGGGGTTCATAACTACGTTACGAACCTCAAGCGTACCCAACAGCACACAGAGGCTAACGTGGCCAAAGCAAAAGCAGACAGCAAGCCTTCCACTGAACAGCACGCTGAGTCCGAAGCGGACATTGGGGCCTTCGGCAAGTCTATGAGAACGCACGGGTACAAAGAAGATTCGGTTCGTAGTCGGGCTATGGGTCACACAGTCTATGCCCACCCAAGTGGCCATACTCTTTCATCTAACAAGGGTAAGTGGACACACAAGCAACATCCAGGTGGAGAAGTGACGGAACTGCGGTCGCTAAAAGACGTAGCAGCCCACTTGAACAAAGTGCATGGTTCCCAGCACGCTGAGAAGCCCATTGATGAACGGGAAGGTATTGACAACATTGATAGCAAGGCTGAAACCAACCCGCCTGACAATACAGACAAGCCCGAAAGCCCCCCAGTTGAAAGCACCAGCACCAACCCGGAAGACCCGAAGAACAACCCGGATATGCCGCCCAAGGCTACGGACAAGAGCAAGCTGGCAGCCATCCTAGCCGGCTTGGCACAGAAGAACGTGGTGCTGCCCAGCGATTGGGATCCGTGCAATGACGGGGCTATGGACATTTTGCTGGGCTGCCTTAACAGTGCCATCAAGGCTGAGCAAACGCCTGAAGCCCAAGAGCCTGATGAAGATGATGGTGCTGAACAGCCCAAAGACGCCCCTATGCCGTTTGCTGAAAATGAAAGCCAGTTCAGCGAAGAAGAAACTCACAAGGTACTTACCAAGCACGGGTACAAGTCCATTGACCCCAAGCGTAGCAACCGGATGTACCACCATGACATCCATCCCCACTCGTTCAAGACTTACGAGGATGGCTCCTGGACACATTACCCACACATGACCGGTCCTAAGCCCCATCCTGAAGTGGTGCATGGCAATGGGCATAGCGAGCTCAAGGCTCATTTACGGTCCATCCATGGAGCTACCCAACACACCGAGCAGTTCACCGAAGAAGAGCTGGCAGCCCTGCCGCCCAAAGCCCGAGCAGTCATTGAAGCCGGGGTCAAAGCCCTACAAGCTGAGCAGGAGGCTAAGGCCAAGGCTGAGCAGGAAGCCCTACAGTATGCCGAAGCAGCCAAGCAAGCCAAGGCTGAAGTAGCCAAGCAGAACGCGGTCAATACCATTGCCGCTCTTAAGCTGCCGCCCAAGCTAAGCAAGGACCTGATCGCCAGCTACGCCACCATCCAGTTCAACGAGGATGCTGAGCAGCCCACGTTCACGGCTACCCAAGTGGCCCAGATGGTGGCTAATGCTTTGCCCCCAGCTTTACAGTTTGAGCACACGGATACCACAGACGCCACCAAGCCCAACGCCAGCCGGGTAGTGGGCAAAGACCCCAACACAAACGAGCCTTACGTGCAAGTTGAAAAAGACAGCGAGCAGTTCTTTGAAGAGGGTGCCACCTTCATGATGACTGCCGAGAAGGCCAACGAAATTGCCAATGCCACCACACTGGGGGCACGGCGAAGCTATGGGCACCAGACCAATGGTCAACCCGGCTTTGTGCCCAGCGTAGCCACGCTGGTGGCTAAAGAGAACGCTGCCAACCCCAACAACGTCATGCGAAACTAACCCCGAAAACCCTAGAGCCTGACAACAGGCGGAGATAGGGGTAGTTTTAACCTGTAGGAGTTTGAACTATGTCTGATAGCAAGCCCGGCTTCAGTGCCATCAAGGAAACTGAAGAAGTCCAAATCTTTAGCACAGGCCCAGACAACCAGCACAAGCGGTTCGTCATGAAGGCCGACATCAAGTCCACTGTAACCGACAGTGGTAACACCCCCACAACCACGCTGCGGGGTGGTATGATCTTGGGCCTGAAGGACAGCGATGGCCTGTGCTACAAGTACGTAGCTGACGGCACGGATGGCACCCAGAAGCCCGTGGGCATTTTGCCCAAGCATCTGAGCATGTTGGACCGGGATGGCACGGCTGAAGACAAGTTCACCAAGGTGAACACAGCCGGCATTATCAAGAACGCTGCGGCTGACTTGGTGGGCAGCGACAAGTACGTACTGGGTGTGCTGGCCAGCTTGGGCTTTACCTTTGCTTCGCTGGACCCGCTGGGCAGCGTGTTCCGCCCTCCGTACTTCAAAGCCCGTTACTACAAGACGGCTGACTACACGGTGGTGGACGCCGACCACGGCTGTGCCTTCTATGCAGCCGGTAGCGGTGCTGTGAATTTCACCCTACCTAGCTTGGCTACGGTGGGCAAGGGCTTCATGGCTTACTTCTTCAACACAGTGGCCCAGAACATGGTGATCACTGGTGCTGCGGATACCATCCTGTACGGTGACGCCGCTGGTGGCTTGAGCACGAGCCTCACCTTCAGCACGTCCAACAAGCAAATCGGCGGTCAGGCTCTTATGGTTTCCGACTACGCTGCCAACGGTGGTAGCTTGGCCTGGATCCCCATGTTCCTGTCCACTGCTGTGACGAGTGCCTAGTTCAAGGACAACTGAGAGTTGTGGTGGTTTGGTAAAGGGTAGCCAGTTCAACTCCTCAAACCTGATAAACAATCCCCCAGTTTGAACCTTATTGAGGAGTGAGTATTATGGCCGGTCGTTCAGTGCAAGAGCTCATGGCTCCTGAAGTAATCCTTCGGGAAGTCAGTCGTGTCCAACTACCGGGTACAGTACTCAGCGACTTGTTCGGCTGGGGTTTGGCTGCCCGTGACCCGGACAACCAGAGCGGCAACATGGTTGACTACCCCTTGCGGGATGGCAGCTATGACGTCTTTAATCGCACCCGGCAGCTTGCTACGGCAACTGTCCCGGGTACGCCCAACGTCAACGTCAAGCCGCAAAAGGTTGGTCGTGTGCGGTTTACCATTCCGCGTATGGCTGAGCAGATCCCGCTCACCGACGAGGACTTGGTCAATCGCCGGCAGATTGGTCAGGCTGTGACCGTGGTTGACAGCATGGGTGAGAACTACATCATGCGTCAGAAGCGGTACTTGGCCGAGAAAGTGGCCAACACCATTGAGTTCCAAACGGCTGCCCTTATGCGGGGCAGCTACACCTTTGACCAAGAAGGTGATGAGCTGCGGCAAGCCTTCAGCGGTGGTCAAGACACGGTTGACTTCCAGATTCCGGCTGGCAACAAGAATCAGCTGGACATGCTGGGTGCAGGTGCGATCATTGGTGCAAGCTGGGCAACCAGTAGCACGGACATTCCGTACGACTGCTACCAAGTCAACGACGCCATGAACGCCCTGACAGGCTTGGGCATTGAGCACGCCATTTGCGATAGCTTCACGTTCCAGTACTGCTTGAACAATGACAAGATCAAGGCTCAGGCAGGCACCAGCAACACCCCGTTCCAAAGCTACGAGCGTAGCGGTCCGGGTCGGTTCACGGCTGTGCTGCGGGCTATCCCGTGGCTCCAGTGGCACATCGTGGACTACAGCCTGGACATCTGGGACGGCAGCACGTCGTTCGCTACTACCAAGCTGGTGCAGGATGACCAAGTCACGTTCATTCCGCAGCCCAGCCCGGCTTGGTGCCAGTACCTGAACGGTGGCGAAGTGATTGCTGAAGGTCCGGCTGGTCCGCGAGCCTTCCGCAATGGCTTTTACGCCTACGGCTACCAGACCTGGAACCCCAGCGGCTGGAACCTGTGCAGCAACCACAACGGCTTCCCGGCTCTGTACGTGCCGGCTGCCATTGCCAATGCCGACGTCACCCCGTAACTAGGAAGTCAACCGATGCAACTGCTCGTCATGCCGTATCTAGCCAGCTTTGTGGGTGAGTCCAGTCAATGGTCTGTGGCCTTCAAGTGGAGCTACGTTACCGACAACGAACAGTTGCAGCTTGTGCAGACGTGGTTCACTTACTGAACCTCCACGCTGTAGGTGGCACGAGGAAACCTGTCTTAGCGGTGCAGGCCGATTCTTAGATGCCCTTACAGCGTGGTTACACCGCTTAGCCGCTGACACCCTTATGTAAGGAACCGGAAAATGGCTGACAAGTGTCCCGCTCAGGTAACTGAGCTACTCAAGTACCTGAAGAACACAGGTACCGGCAAGACCAAGCTGGATGCCATTCGGGAAGTAGGTTGCCGAGTTAAAGGCACCGAGGAGTTCTTGGTGGAAGTGGCCAAGGTGGTGCCCACAGTCACGTTCGCCAAGATTGAGTCGTTCATTGAAGGACAGGTCCGCTCCGGCAACGAAGTGGAACCCGTTGACCAAGCCAAGATGGCTAAGGAAGAAGCCGAACAGGCGGCTAACACCAGCCCAGTGGCCGAGATGCACGCTGGCGAAGCCATCGAGTACATAAAGAACCTTCCCCCAGGAACCAGCGACGACTTTTTGTACAAGGTTGTTGCGTTTGATAGCCGGGTTACGGTTCAGCGTGTTGCCAAAGACAAGCTGGAGCAGAAGCCGGAAGCGGAAGAGTCTGCCTAGCACAACTGAAGACCCTTATCAGGTGTTCCCTCCGGTTCACCTGTGCCATGTGCGGCAGGTGGGCTAGTTCCTGCCTGCCGCATTTTTGTTTACACTCCATAGGTGCCCCAATGAAAGTCGCCCGACTGCTGTACTTGCTGATTGTGTTGCTGGTGCTGAGTGCCTTTGCCCCAGCCTTTTGCTTTGGCCAGATTGTTACGCTGGCCGATGCCAATGCCAGCCTGACCCTTACGCTGAGCGGGGCACCCAGCACGACCCAGCCCAACTACAGCGTCACCTGGACGGGTACAGGGGGGCCAGCGGACAGCGTAGGGGCTGCCACAGGCGCTACAGCGGCAACCATGCTTAGCGGCTTGGCTGGTGGGCCAAGGCAGGTAGAAAGCGTCCATATCTATAACGCTGATAGTGCCAGCATTACGGCTACCGTAAAGAAGGTGGTTAGCGGCACGGGTACCACCCTGCTAAGTGCCACAGTGCCAGTAGCCGGCAGCCTACGCTGGAGCAAGCTGGAAGGCATTAAGGTGCTAGACGCCAGCGGGGCAGTGGTGGCCAACAGCACGGGCAGCGTTCCAGCGGCTGTGACCAGTACTTGCGTGGCTACGGAAACTGGTAGCGGTGGCTTGCGTAGCACCAAGTTCACGTTCACCAACATGCCGGTCAGCTTACGGGACACCACAGCTCCGGCTCAGGGTGGTGGTCAGCAAATCTATGCCTTCCCGGAAGGTCGCATCTACATCATTGGGGCTACCGGCACAGTAACAGTCACCACGACCAGTGCCATCGCCACCACGCTCAACACTGGTGTATCGGCTAGGTGGGGTGTGGGTACTGTGACCCAAGCCAACACCACATTGGCCACAACCGAGCAGGACCTACTGCCGGTGACCACGTTCACCAGCGGCACGACTATCAACGTGGCTAACACAGCCACGACCGCAGCCTTGGCCAGCCCTGCCGTATTCGATGGCACCAGTACTGCCAAGCAAGCCTTCTTCAACATCAGTGTACCCACAGCCACAGACATTGACGCTGACGCTACGGTAGCAATCAATGGCACTGTGACCATCGTATGGGCGTTTCTAGGTGACTACTAACACAGGACAACCGCTATGAACGTTCCTTCCAACGACAGCATGGTTTGGCCAGTCATCCGCATGTTCTTCCTAATGATCATGCTGGGTATGTGCTTGGCCTTCAACTACAATGTTCCGTTTGACCCAATCAAAGACCCTCGGGCTATGATCATTCTGGCCATCCTGTCTTTGGGGTTTGACTATACCAAACTGGCCATCGCCCCCAACTCCAAGGACCCCAGCTAATGGCAGGCAGCATAAAGGAACCCGTTGCTCCGGCTAACTCGCCTGGAGCAGAAGTGGTCAAGCGTAGGTATGGTTCCGTCACTGGCGTGGTGGTTGACACTACTCTAGCCAATTGCGACGTGATCAACCTGAGTGAGTTTGCCTTTGTAGCCGTCAAGCCCAGTGCCAGTATCACTAGTCTTACGGTGTACACCAGCGACTCAGCCTCGGGTACGTTCGTCATCTGTGACTCGTTCGGTAGTTCGGGTGTGGTCACAGTTGTGGCCAGCAAGTACAATGTGCTGGACACAGCCAAGACGCCACCCCTAGGCTTTATGAAGCTCGTGCCCAATACCAACGGTACTGTGGACGTAATCGCCAAGACCTAATATGGCTACCACCTACTGCACCCGCTTGAACATTGAGTCCATCATTGGGGCTCCAGCGGTATTGGTCTGCATTGACGATGACCAAGACAATGTTGAAAGCCCGGCTGAAACGGTTTACATCACTGAAGCCATTACACGGGCTGCGGTGGAAATGAACGAGTCGTTGGGGGGCCAGTACAAGCTGACGGACCTGTTCAATAACGACTGGTGCAGGTGGTGCAATGCTTACTTGGCTGCTTGGTTTCTATTTGATCGTAGGGCTAATCCTGTTCCTTCCGGAGTTGAGTCTGCCGTTCAAACTTATCGTGAGCGGCTGTCAGAAATACGTTGGGGTCGGTTTCAAGTACCGGAAGTAAACCCTAGCTTCAACCCTCGGCCAGCGGTCAGCAACTTCAATCCTGAGCTGGGCAAGTTTGAGCACCCCATTCGGGTCATTACCCACGAGAGCACGGGTGGTGAGCCAGACCCCACGAACAGCAGTGTAGTCAAGCGTGAGAAAGCCTACCAAGAAGGATGGTGGTAATGCTTGACCTCCTAAGAAACTTGTTCGGTCAAGCCAACGACTACCTAGCTGGCAAGCCCACGGAAGGTAGAAGCCCCAAGTGGCCAGCCAAGCGGGCTAGTCACCTGATTGAAGACCCCCGCTGTAATGTGTGTGGTACCACCCAGAACCTAAACGTACACCACAAGAAGCCCTATCACTTGTACCCAGCCCTGGAGCTAGTGGACAGCAACCTGATTACCCTGTGTGAGGAGAATGGCTGCCACTTTCTGTATGGTCATGGTCGGGACTGGAAGGCTTACAACCCCCACGTAGATACGGACGTGGTCATTGGTCGAGACATGATTTCCGGCAGGGTGTATAAATGAAAATTGACATCACTGTGCCGCACAACTTGCCGCTGGAGCAAGCCAAAGACAAGCTACTGGCCTTGCTGCCAACCCTGAGCAACTCCAACGTCAAGCTAGTGGAATTCACTTACGTACAAGCTGCCCACACGGTCAACTTTGAACTAGACGCCTATGGCAAGACCGTGCTAGGCAGTGCCACTCTAGCCCCTAACTACCTACACCTACAAACCGAAGACATCCCGGTCAATGTGTTTGTGGGTGGCTACCTATGGCTGTTTCAAACCCGGCTTAAGGCCAAGCTGGAAGAAGCCCTGAAGTAATGGACGTTACGGTAACAACCACGAGCGACCAGAAGCCTGCCCTACGCAAGCTAGTGCGGGACTTACCCGGTATGCTATCCGGTCGGGTGCAGGACGTCTATGGCATCGCTATGGGCTTTCGTAGCCGCATTGGTTACGCCATACTGAGCCTTGTGGCACCCAACTTTGACCAGCTAGGCAGGGGCTTTACCGGGGCAGACGGAGAGAAGTGGCCCCCACTCAGTAAAGCCTATTTGGCCTATGGTCGCAGGTTTGGTCCCGGGGAAGTCAAGGAGCTAAAGGCAGCCCACGGGCTAGGCAAAGCCCACAGGTACGCTCCGGGTGATAAGAAGGGCTTACTCACCAAGGAACAGCTAAAGCACTGGCGACGTATATACGCCGACAGGCTGGCTTGGTACACCATGCGACTAAGCGATGCTAAGGCTAAGGAAGTGGCTGCCCGTATTGCTTGGTCTATCATTAAAAAGGCTGGCGGCAAAACCAAGCTGGAAGTGTACGGCAACCGGCAGGTCCAGATACTTGTGGACACTGGTCGACTGCGAGCCAGCATTCAGCCCGGCATTGTGTTTGAAGCCGGTCCAGGTGGTACCTACCAGAAGACCCACGGCAAAGGTGGTGTTGACCAAGTGTTTGAGCATACGGCTGACAGCATCACGGTAGGCACCAACGTTAAATATGCCGAGTACCACCACGAGGCCAAGACAAGACCGTTGCGTAGGCTGTGGCCCAAAGAATTTCCTAGTAGCTGGTGGCAACAGATACTAGGAGTAGCCATACAGGGCTTACAACGCATCGGCGAGCTATTCCATTCCGGCAAAGGACTCAACCAGTGATTAGCTTACTGATTTGGTTACTGTGCTTTGCCTTGGTCATTTACGTAGTGTACTTGATCCTAGGGATGCTACCAATTCCCCAGCCGGCTAAGCAAATTGTGTGCTTAATTTTGGCCTTGATTTTCCTGTTGATACTGCTCCAGTCGCTGCTAGGGCTGCCGCATATACCCTTACTGCGGTAACACACCATGAGTATGTCCTTAGCCTTAGAGCACTGCCAGCAATGGTTCAGGGAGCAGAACGATTGGAAGAACAACGAGTGCGGCGTCAATTACGATGCCTTGCCCATGTTGCAAGACGCTGGGCAGTTTTACGTAGCCATAGACGACGGAGGAGTAGAAACCGGAAACGAAACCACTGACTCCATACTGGAAGTGCTGACCCTGACTATTGGTATTTGGCGTCGTAAGGAACACCTGACCCAACGCGATAGGCTGGCCCAATTAAAGCTTCCTAGCGATAAGTACTTGCTGGGTAGCTGGACCCTAAGTGACCTAGAACGGACTGTGCTGCTGCCAAGGTTTAACGGACTCCACACAAACTATGCCTTTTTAGAAGGGCTTAACACACGGTACAATTTGCCGTCCGAAGATTACGGGGCTAGGTTCTACCGACCACTGATTTATAAGGGCCGAGGGCGGATGGAAACCTTTGGTGTGGATGACGGTGGTGCTGAACAGATTTGGTATGGGTACCGTTTACGCTTCAGGGGTTTACATAGAGAACAGAAACTTCGCAGTATAAACGACGCACAAGGATAACCAAATGATTGACCAACTGCTACTCGTACGTAAGTTCAACAGCCGCTCAGACCTGCTTGAGAAGGCTGGTATGGCCGGCTTCACCAAAGGTGACCCGCTCAACATCATGCCCGATGTGTGGGAAGACAAGGACGGGGTAAGCCACTACGGGTACATTCTGGGCATCCCCAAGCTGGATGACTTCAACAACCTACAGCAGTTTGTCAAGGACAATGAAGGCTTGACGCTGCTAGATATGGACACTAACATCACCGCTACCCTTGCTGCTGTTGGTTTACGCATCAACGAGTCAGCCTAACACCCCAGTAGGTAACACAGATGACAGTTATCAACCCGGCTATTCCCGCTGGTCCGTACACCTTCACCTGGAACGGCAATGACATCGGCTTGACGGAAGGG
>Ga0247661_1000066_pt1 | contig 19758 bp, 28 predicted proteins | sample CNK02_metaG_FD_182799 | JGI IMG/M metagenome (GOLD analysis project Ga0247661, IMG submission 182799) | Soil microbial communities from Purdue University Martell Research Forest, Indiana, United States - CNK02 | ecosystem: Environmental > Terrestrial > Soil > Temperate forest > Bulk soil...
GTGTCCAGCCCCCCCATGATCCAAAAAAACCGCGATCATGAGTCGAATCCCTGCTCAAGCGTGATCATGGGCATACGCACACCATCACTATGTGTCACATGAGTAGGGTCACTATGTGTAGTGGTAGTGGTGTGGGCTACCGACTCCAGCACTACACACAGTCCATGTGCACAGTGCTTATCGATGCTGTACGTGTAGACGTGGTGGTCCGCAGTACGCAGTACCACGTATCCCTCACTGAGCCCGAGCCACTGACCATCGGCCTCAGCCAGCACCCCGAACGAGAACACCGTGCGCCGGGCCGGCCCCGCCCCGAGCATCGGCCCCGCCTCCGTGTTGATCACGATCATGGTGTCGTCGTATCCCGCGTGGTCCGTCATCCCCAGTACCTCCGAGCCTGGTGGTGTGCGCGCTTGCGCCGCCGCCGGTCGATGAGCAGGAAGCAGATGCTGATCACCTCGTTCAGCCCGAGCGCCAGCAGCACCCCGACCATCGACGCGAGCATGGTCGTCAGGGCCGCGTTCTCCTGCCACTCGCTCATCGCTTCGCCAACCGGCAGAAGTAGCAGTACCCGGGCACCGCGCCGTCAACGCAGCGCTCAGGTGACGGAACCCATGTTCCGCCGTCCACCGTGTTCACAACTTCCCCCATCTGGTCTGTGGTTTGGGAGCCGGATCGGCGGCCGCCCGGGCGCGCGCGTGCGCGCTTGTTCCGGGCTCACCGATCCAGCGGTTGCAGGGCCCACACGCGGCGACCAGGTGCTGCTCGTCGTCGCCCGTGCGCGCCTTACCGAGCGTGTGATGCACGTGGCCGGCGTCCGGGCCGGCGAGCGCCACGCGCACCGAACAGTCGTGCGCGCCCGGTCGCTCACGCGCGCACCAGCCGTCCGCGTGCGCCCGGCACAACAGCCGGTCGCGCAAGAGCACGCGCGCGCGCAACCTACGCCACGCGCGCGTGCTCCCGCCCGACCAGCTTTTGCTCATCGTGGCTGGTGAGAGGTCATGTTGTAGGGCTCGCCCCTGGTATTCAGGTGGGTAAGCACGCCGTCGACCACGGCGATCGGAACGCCGCACATAGCGCGCTGCGAGCTCGCCCGGAATATGCACGGTCGGGCCTTGGTGGGCGCAAGTTCCGGCGCGTCGAGGTCAAGTGCGCGCGCGGTTGCGCGCGCGGTTGCGCGCGCTACCGCGACGTGAAGTTCCGCCGAACAGTCGCCCGAACAGTCGCCCGAACAGTCGGGGTTCGTATCGATGTCCATGGTGACTGTTGCAGCGTCAACAGTCGCAGGGCTCATAGGATAATCACGGTTATCCGTGGCCCGGCGAGCGACTGTTGCAGCGTCAACAGTCGCCTGTTCCTCGGTGGTGGGCAGTCGCCGCAACCGGTCGCCGAGCGGCTGCCCGGCCCCGCTGACGACACGGCTCCACAGGAAGTTTCGCTTCCCGCACCCGTGGCACGGGTGCGGCCCGTGGCCGGAGGACAACGCCTCGCCCGGCTTTGTCGGGTCGATGTGGGCCGGGAACCCGCTCGTGACGCCGCAGGGGGTGTGCAGCCACTCGACCGCGGCCGCGACCCGCTCCCGGGCCGGCGGTTCGGGCCGGGCCGGCACGGCCATGAGCGGCACGTTGACGACGCGTCCCGCCGGCCGGTTGCCGAGAGTCTCGGTCAGTTGCCGCGCGGCCAGCTCGTTCAGCAGGGTCGAGCAGGCGGAGATCATGGCCCAGTCGTCGGTCTCGATCGACTCGGTCAGCAGGGTGCGGAGCTCATGCTCAAGCCGGGGTGTGTTCGTGCGCATGGTCGCTCAGCTCTCCGGGCGGTAGTCAGCTTCGATCGGCATCTTGAAGATGATGCCGCCGGCTCCGTCGGCGTGAGCACGCGCCGAATCCTCCGGGCTCGGGCTGACGTCGGGCAGGAACCACGTGAGCTCGCTGGTGTCGGGCGTCAGCACGACGTAGGCACTGATGATGAGACCGTTCGGATTTGGTGGACGTTCAGGCACGGTGTTCCTCCTGGTGGTGGTGGTGGCTACTGATCCAGCCCATGCAGCCGCACTGGGTGCATGCCCCGCCGGAGCCGAGATGGGCGGAGTAGGGGTGCCCGCAGCACGCTCCGCGGGTCACTTGTTCGGGTCCTCGCGTACGGCCTGGCGCAGCCGCGCCTGGTCGGCTGCGCTGCGCCGGTCGTACTCCTCTTTCGCCTTGCGGATTCGCTCGGCTGCGAGCGCCTGCTCGATCTGGCGTTTGGTGCGTTCGGCTTCGCTTTCGGCCATGTGTGATTCCTTTCGGTGACAGTCGGTGACAGGGTGGTTACCCCCTCGATGGGAGGTTGGGGACGGTGCACCCCACCCCTGCTTCGAGAAAGAGAGTGCTCGAAGCAGGGATGGGGGCGGGTCTCGACGGTCGGAAGTCCGACGTTCGCAGAGCTCACCACACGTCGCATTACCGACGCGTCAGGGCGGGATGTGTCTCGGCTCTTGGTGCGGTGGCCTACCCCGTGCCGGCAGGTGTGCGGGAAACCGCAGAACGCGGACGAGCGGGACTGGTCGATTAGCCGCCCGGCACGGGGTAGGAGTCACCACCGTACGCGGCTCTGCACCGCTCAGGTTGGGCCTGCCTTCGTGGTCCCCGCACTCGCGTGTGGGGCAACACCTGACTGGCCGAAGACTCCAATACGCGGGGGTTACCTTCCGAGGGACGGGCCGCGCGGCCCGGGGACGTTGTGCGCGGGAGGTTCCCCGCGGGCGGTTGCTACCTGACTCCGCCCTGCATGCCACCGGGAGGCAACCCGGTTGCGCCATTTGAAGCGCGATTGAGCACGGACCGTGTTCGCTGGTACGGTCAGACCTAGTGTTTTGAGACTGTTCGTCATCATGATCGCTGCCCCCGGGGAAAGGCAAGTCCCCGGACGGGCAGCGTTCGTGTTTCACCGCTGCACCTCCGGGCACGGCGCGGCCGGCCCGCACCAGACGAGCCGGCGTTCGCGGTGGCGTTGCATCACGTGCCGCCAGGACATCTTCGGGTCGAAGAGATCAGCGACGTCCACGGCGACGCGGAACGCCACGCGTACGGCGCGCGGCGCGGACCAGAACGGCCTTCCGTCGCCGTTGCTCAATCCCGGCTCGAACCCATTGAAGGTCGGGCCTTTCGTGGCGGCCGCAATAGCGTGGTCCGCACGCCTCACAAGTCCGTAAGACGAGCCACAGGCCGCGTGGAGCGTTTGCTCCCGGATCAGGCGTAGGTAGCTCCATTGATCCATTATGGTCACTTTCCGCGTTTGCCCGCGACGAGGTTACGAGCGTGCTTGAATTCCTGAACTTCCGGCTTATACAGCAGCAATGGGGATTCCTCGCCTTCCGCCGCTTCCGGCCAATAGCCGGGTAGGCGCCCGTCCTCGACCATGCGCGCCACCGTGCGCACGTGAACGCCGAGCAGCGCGGCGGCCGCGCCGCGGGTCATCCATTCGGCGGCAACGGCGAGCGGTAGTTGCTGATTCATGTGAAGTATCTTGACACGGTCGCCCGTCGGCGGGCAAGGTTGTCGCCATGACGAACACCCTTTCCACCGGCACGGCCGACATCCAACCGGCCACGATGTACGGCCGCGGCGATGAGGGCCGGCCCCCGCTGCTCAAGCGCACCCCCGGCCGCGCCGCGAAGATCGCCGCTCTGCACGCGCTCGCCGACTGGTTCGCCGCGAACCCGGACCTGCCGATCGGCGACTACTTCCAGATCGGCGGCGGGGAGCTCACCCTGGCCGAGGTGCAGACCCTCGCCGACCGGTTTGGCACGTACGTCTACCCCGAGCACGACCCGCGGCAGATGAGCCACGACGTCGATCTTGGCGCGATGCGCGTGACCTATATCGCGAGCACCAACAACGGGAAGGGCCCGCTGTGAATGCGCCGTGGTTCCGCCGGCGTCGCGCGCAGCTCCCGCCCGACGCGATGAACACCGGCCGGCACGCGGCCGTGGGTGTCGGCCGGCCCGGGCAGGGTGTGGGCCGGCACCGCGCCGGCGCGGTCAACGAAACCGACGGGTACGCCATGGGTGACGCCGGCCGCGGTGGTTCCCTCGACGAACTCATGACGTCCGAAGTCGACGGCGACCGGTCCGACGGCATCTGGCGCTGACAGCTCCCGCGGCGTGGCTCGGACGGATCGCTACCCCCGATGCCAACCTGGCTCACCGAGCGCGCCGCGGGTCACCCCTTGGGAGGGACAACGTGCGAGACGACACGTGCGACATCTGTGGTCATCCGGAGAGCGGCCATTTCATCGACGGCTCGTGCTCGATATGCAGTCGCTGCGACACCGATGAGGACGACCCGTGCGCCGCGGGATGCGTGCACCCCGCGGCGCACGCCGAGGGCGGCCATGACGTGTGACTACTGCCCTCGCCCGGCGGTGGTGCACGCCCGGGCGTCCGGGCCGTGGTGGCGACGCCGGAAAACGCACCACTCGTGCAGCTTTCGTGATCATCAAATTGCCGCGGTGGGCGCGGCACAGAGAGGGGCGCATCGGTATGGATGATGAGCTGACCGTGGGCGTGAGCCCGAATTTCCTCGCGGCCGCGATTGTGGGCCTCGCGGGAGACCAGGTGATCGACGACTTTCCCGGCACCGAGGGGCCGATGTTCTCCATCGGTCTGTACCTGACGGATTCGGTCCAACGGGCGCCGAGAATGCTTCCGGCCGCGGTGCCCATGAGCGTGCTCGCCGAGCTCGAAGGGTGGCTCATAGCGGTCAAGCAGGCCATGCCTCAGCCGGTCAAGGACAAGTGGTTCCAGCTGCGGGAGGACTCCATCCTTTACGCGGACGCCAAGATCACCGAGCTGCGGGAGGCGATGAAAGAGGCGGGTCTGCCGAACGCCGCCGACCCCGACACGGTGCGAGCGCCGGTCGAGCAGGCCGCGCGCATCCTGTTCGACGCGGCCGGTCGTCCGACGGCGTCCGACGGCGTCCGACAGCGTCCGGCAGTGTCCGACGATGGCCCCGGGATGTACCTGTGACCGGGGAGGAAGCACTCGCGGCCGGCCACTCGCCGTCGTGCGACTACGTCCGGTTCCCGGACGAACCGTTGAAAGAGTGCTACTGCCCCACCCGCGCGGAGCGGGCGGAGCAGCAGCGCTACGACCGGGCCATTGCCGACGACGGCGAACCCCCCGAGCCGTACTGGGTGACGCTGTGAGCGAAAAGATCATGGACGACATGCAGTTCGTTCTGGTGCCGGCCGGGCCGTGGGTGCGCGTCGGCGACGTCGAGGTGATGAACGCTCGGGTGGCCGATGCGGTCAACGCGGTGGTGTGCTGGCACGCGAACGGCCAGATTGATCTGCCGAGCGGCGTAGGGTGCGCCTGGTCGGTCCGTCCATACCGTCGGGAGTGATCCGGTGACAAAAGGTGTGTTTACGATCAAGCGTGGTGAGCCGCGGGTGATCCCCGGCACGACCGTCGAGGTTCGGTACAACGGGCCCGAGCCGGAAGCCACCGTGCGACTGGACAAGTCGAACGCGATCTTTCTCCCGCCGGCCGCCCCGGACAACTACGACTGGATCGTGACGACCGGCGACGCCCCGGTGTTCCGCGAGGGTCAGGAAGTCGACAGCGACCGGATAGCCGATTTCAGCCTGGTCGACGGAGTGTGGCTGCCCGAGCCCAACTGAGAAGCGTCTCTCGCCTGACTCCGCCGCGCTCCAGCCCGTCGACTGCTCGGGTGCGGTGCCGACCGTGCGAGAGAGTGTGTCCCGCCAGCGCGACTGACGATCGTGTGGCCGCGGGGCAGGGAGTCTCCCGTTACCCCGTTGCGGGAGGAACGCGAACGGCCCCGGAGGTAGGTTTCCGGGGCCGTTCGTTGTCCCCCCCACGTCAAATGCTGCCGCGACTCTCGGTGGGGAAACGTGCTTTTGTGTTCCGTGTATCCCGTGGCAACCCCAACATGGAATATGGGTCTGCGCGGTAGACCTTACCCGGCCGGCTTGAGCGCGTCTTCGATGGCGTCCAGCCGCAGCACGACCTTGTCCAGCGCGGTCGCGAGGTCGACGAGCCGCTTGTGGGTGTCCTCCATGCCGACGTTGAGCACGTTCTCCATCGGCCACTCGGCGTTGGTCTGGTCGGCGCGCCAGCTCGGCGAGCGCCACACCCCGTCGCGGGTGGCCATGGCGTCGATGACCGCGGCCGCCACCTCTTTCACAGCGTCTTTGGTGAGTTCCACAGCGGCCATGATCAGCTCCAATTCGTCGATGCGGTCGAGCAGCTTGCCCCACGGGAACGTCGGCCCGGGGTCGGTGTGGGTGCCGTTGTCCTCCGGCCACGCGTTCGTGCAGTCGACGTGACCGGCGAATCCGCCGAGCCCGGCGCGCAGATCGTGCGGGGACAGCCGGCGTAGCGGGAAGCGGCCCGGGCGCTGTGCGCGCAGCTGCACGCACAGCTTCGCGACGTTCTCCAGCGTGGCCAGACTCGCCGAGTCGTTCCAGCCGGAGCTGCCTTGCCCGGCGCGGCCGCACACCTCGATCTGGATACCGACGTCGTTGCCGTGGGTGCGCGCGGCGTGCGCCTCATCGGTGGTGCGCACGCACTGCACCACCGAGTTCTGATCCACAAAGAAGTGCGTCGAGGTCCCGTCGGTGCGCCGGGCGTCGTACGCGGCCCCGTCCTCCGCGGACGTCGGGCCCTCGCTGCCCTCGGTGGTGTGGATGATGATCACCGTGGGCTGGCCCGACTTGCGGCCCGGCGTGTAGCTCTTGGGCGGGTGCAGCGTGTACCCGAGCCCCGATTCAGTGGCCACTGTCGATCTCCCCCTGCTCCGCGCGCATCTTGGCCACGGCCCTATCGATGCCTTCCTGCACCGCGGTAGCCACCACAGCCTTCAGCTCACCGTTGGTCTGTCGCGCGATCGTGTCGAGTTGCTGGCTCTGCGCGTCCGTCTTGGCTTCCACGCTGGAGGTGCGCCGGATGTTGACCAGGTGAGTCGCGACGATGCCCAGCGTCAGCGAGACGAACGCGGCGATTCCCTCGCCGGACCATCCCGCGTTGACGAGCAGCACCAGCACCGCACCCACGGTGAGCAGACCTACCACCGCGACGATGGCCGTAGGCCAGTTGTTGATCTTCACCTTTACCCCCGTATCCGCACTGGTCAGGGTCATATTTTCCCACCTCTGGGTAGGGTGCCGGCATCCTCAGAGTGGTCCGAGGTAGCGCAGCCAAAAGCGCGGAGACAGGTTGTCGCCGTTACCGTTTGTGTTCCTCGAACCGCTGGACGTCTGCCGGCAGATCATCTCGAAGTAGTCGTTCGTGGCCCCGGTCACCGGGATGGTGAACCCGTGGCCCGTCTTGTTCACCGAGTTCTGACCGGTCGACGGCAGCTGGTCGTTGCCGTACCGCTCGATCACGGTGCCGTTCTTACTGATACCCACGTCGACGTACTGCAACGCGGTGGTGAACTGCCAGTTCATGATCACCCCGGCTTCGAACCACCCCGTCATCCCGGCGGTGGTGATCGTGATCCGGTTCGGGTTGCTGCTCGGGTTGTGCCACCCCGGCACGTCGGAGGCCTCGCCCCAGTTACCGACCACCGTGTCGGTGGAGTCGGCGACCGACTGAGCGGAGGTCTGCCGCAGCTTGCACAGGTAGACCGTGTTCGCTTCCGTCAGCGCCTCGTCGACGTCCTCGGCGAGGTTCTGGATGTGCGTCCACAGGTCCACGTCCGCGGTCGGCTCGGGATAGCGGAGACTCCAATTCGTGGTGGTGCCCATCACCTGCTCCATTCGATCGAGAGGAACCATGCCGCCGGCCCCGAGCCGCGGCCGGCGAACCGCATGAACGGTGACCCGTCAGCGTCGTACACCCCGAGCCCGCCGGCGGTGCCATCCACGAACGCTTGCGCCCACGCCGTGGGCACGGTGAACGACACGTCGGCGCCCACGGCCAGGACCGGGCCGGCCGCGGTGGCGCCGACCGTCGGCGCCCCGCCGTCGTACGCGCTTTCGGTGATCCGGGCCAGCGTGGCAGTCTGCGCCGATGCGGTGCCGCCGGCCACCCGCTGCACGGTCACGCTCGCGTCGGTCACGGTCGCCCCGGCCAGCGCCGTCGGTTTGCTCCCGTAGTAGGCCACCCCCACCGCGTTGCCGTAGCCGCCGTACACCCCCTGCGACGGCTGGTCGGTGCCGGTCACCCACGACCCGTCGCGGTACGTCCCGGTGAACGTCGGCGACACGGTGAGCAGACCGGAGACCGTCGCGGTGTACGCCGGCGGGCCCGGGGTCATGCTCGGGTCCACCGTGGGAGCGGCCGCGTACGCCCGGGCCACCGCGAACCACTGCGACCGGCCGGCGTTGCCCGTCTTCACCATCACCAGCACATCGCCGACAGCGACGGTCAGATCCCGGGCCACCTGCACGGTGGTCGGGTTCCCGGCGATATCGACGCTGCACGTGCTGCCCGACTTCACCGTGAGGGCCGCGGCCAACTGTGCGCTGGCGCCCTGGTCGTCTCTCACGACAGCACCGTCCCCGCGGTCCGCAGCGTCAGCCGCATGCTGCCCCCGTCAGCGACGTACGGCAGGTCCAGCGTCTCCACCCACGTGCCGGTCGCGGCCTGACTCAGGTCCGGGTTGCCGTCGTACACGTACACCCCGTCGCGGCCGCACAGGATCGGCAGGGGCACTATCTCGGCGTCGAACCGGCGATAGGTGGTTCGCGAGCGCTGCGCCAGCAACTTGTTCGCGGCCGCCTGGCACTGCGGTCGGGTCGTCAGAAAGGGGCTCTGCAGAACGTACGGCACGGGGAACGGGTTGAACGGGCCCTTGTAGCGGGTGGCGCCCGTCGACGTGTCGTACGCGGCGGCGTAGACCTGGCCGCCGTTCGCGTCGGTCCCGCGGGCCACCACACAGTTGGTCACCCCGTCGCGGCTCGACGATTCCTGTGTCCGGATCACGGTCGCCCGGTCGAACGGCGAATCCGTCCGGTTGTACCGGAAGAGGTTCCAGTCCTGCGGTGGCGCCGCGGTGCCCGGATCAGGGGTCAGGTAGAGGTAGCCCTCGGGTTTCATCAGCATGTCCGCCGGCCACGTGTTCAGGCACTCGATCAGGCACACCAGCCGCTGCTCGTCGTAGTTGACGCCGGCGCTGCCCGGTGGGCCGGACCGGTCGGTCAGGTCCGCGGAGAACACCACCGGGATAGCCGGCTCAACCAGGTTCCTGACAATGGTTTTCATCGTGCTCGACGGCTGGTAAGGCGAGACGAAATCGGCTTCCTCGACCAGGGCGAGCAGACCGACAGCGGTCACGTGCACGACGTCGCCGTCTGACTCGCTTTCGATGATCAGGAACTCGCCGCGGTCGAACCACTCGATCCCGAACGTGCCGACGTCGACGCCCAACTGCACGTGCAGCCGCTGCCCGTACGCGGCCAGCGCAGCTTTCGGGTCGCCCGGCGCCAGGTTCACCCCGTCGACCACCCGCGGTACGTCGATCTCCACCCGCTCCGGCACGTTCAGGGAGTCGTCGAACGTCTCCCCGCCGGCCACGATCGGGATGTTCGTCGCCGTCACCTTCCCGGCGTACGACGTCCAGCAGCGGGCGTGCAGCTTGAACGAGCCGTAGCGCAGCACGTTCATGAGGTCATCCGACACGGTGATCATGAGAAGTCGCCCTGCGCCAGGTCGATCAGGGTCGCGAAATCCGCGGACAGGTCAGCCAGCGTCAGCCCGGCGTAGGCGTTCGCGACATCCTGCAACGTGAACCCTCGGGCCTCCAGCGTCGGCGCCCACCGGTCGGTCTCGGCGACGTCGAGCTGCCAGAACCGACGTTCGTCGGAACCATCCTGACTGAACCGGACGTCGGAGGCTTTCAGCACTGCCCAGTACGCGTCGACGCCGGCGTACGGGCCGGACTGCCGGGCCTGCACGATCCCGGACGTGCACGTCATGAGCAGCGCTTCGAGGGCCTGCCCGCCGGCGGTTGTCTCGGTATACAACTGCACGGTGGCCGTGTACTGGCCGAGTCCGCCGGACACCACGATGTTGTGGTTGTCGACGTTGAACACGCTCGCGATCGCCTCGCGGTCGCGCGAGGGCCACGCGGTGACGATGACCTCCGCGGCCTGCCCGCTGATCGCATCGGTGATGGCCACCTGGCCGCCGGTCAGTTCCACCGTGAGTGGGCCGGCCGTGTCGAGCACGGCGCCGGTCGCCGAGTTGAGGACCTGCCACGAGACGGGCACCCCGAACGGGAGCTCGGCGTCGACGACCGTCTCGGTGGTCGACTCCGCCGGCAGGCCACCGGCGCGCATCGTGCCGGCCGTGCCGGACACCACCCGGCGGAGCTCCAGCGTGTCCACCCCGACCGTGATCCCGGAGACCGTGAGCAGCACCCGCGGTGGCCAGGAATCCTGCTCGGTGGCGTCGATGGTGACAGCCATCAGCGGCTCCCTACGCGCGCGCGCCACGCCTGACGCTTGTTGTTGCGGGCAATCGAGGTGTCGACGCGGCGTTGCAGCGGCCGGCCGTCGAGGTTCACCGTGAGCTCGTTCGTCAGGGCGATTTGCTGCGCCCCGCCCGTGCGGGCCCCGCCCGAGCCGGGTTCGAAGCTTCCGGTGGACGCCGCATACACGCCGGACCCGTGCAGCCGGGCCAGCTGGTTTTCCACTTTCGCGATGCGGCCCTCATTAAATGCCACGTTCACGTAGACGGAACGGTCCTTGATTCCGGCCAGCTTGTCTTTCAATTCCTGAGCGTGGCGTTTCGCTTCCTCGGTGGCCACGTTCACCTTGCGGTTGACGTTCGGGATGCCCAGTAGCTCGTTCGCCAGAGCCGCGGCTTTACTCGCCGACAACCCCATCTTCTCGGCCAGCGCGATGAACTTCCCGCGGAGCTGCCCGGCCAGGGCAGATGCACCCGCGCCCGCTCCGTTGACTTTCACATAGTTGTCGTACTGGCGTTGAATCGCCGCGGCCACCTGAGCGATAGCGTCCCGGTTCTCGCGGCCTTTCTCGGTGTTCGTGTTAAGCGTTTTCCCGTTCTCTTTGATCGACTCGTTCGCTTTCGCGAACGCTCCCGCCACATCGGTTGTCGACCCGTACAGATCACGGTTCGCCTGATAGACACCCTGCACGGCCGCTTCCGCCTGTTGCATTCCCGCGGTGTAGTCGTACGTGTCGTCGGTGGCCTCTTGCATCGTGCTGGCCGCGCCCGCGGTGGCCGACACGAACGTGTGCGTGGCTTTGCTCGTGCCGCCCATGACCGTGCCGAGCGTCTGGATAACGCCCGACGTGGCGCCGAGCTCGTCGAACACTTCGTACAGCTTGGTGAGCCCGAGGATGGTCGGACCGGTGACGCGCTCGATCCCCACGATCAGGTCGGTGATGTCGCCGAGCGCCGCGGCCGCGCCGCCGCTGCCCTTGCTGATCGTGGTGAGCATGTCGCCGGTCGCGTCGCCGATGTCGTCGAGCGACTGACCGAGCTGCGCCATCACCGGGCCCGCTTGCGACACCAGCGCGTCGACGCCGCGCAGCACCCCGTCGGCGAGACCCGTCACCCCGTCGACCAGGGGGTCTATGTAGTTCGCCGAGTTGCGAAAGATGTTCGCGAGTCGCGGTTCGAGTTTGGTTTCGAAAGCGTCGCCGACGTCGTCGACACCCTTGAGCAGCGGCTTGACCATGACGCCGGCGTCTTGGGTGAGCTGGTGGCCGATGGTGTCGGCCAGCTGGGAGCCGGCCACCTTGAGCCGGGCATCCTTGCTCGCCAGCAACGCGCCACCGACCACACCACCCACGCCGGCCGCGCCGATGATCGCCGCGGACAGGGTCGCCGCGATCAACGGGGCAGCCACCACCGCACCCGCGGCCAGCGCCGGCGCGGCTGACTCGCTGGCCGCGCCGAACACGCTGGTGAGGTTTTCGCCGAGCTTCGGGGAAATCTTCGAGACGGCGCCGACCAGCGACGTCGCGAGCTTGCTTTCGAGCTGCTTGCCCTGCTTCTCGGCGTTCTTGCTCGTCTTGGCCATGCGCCGCTCGACCGACGCCAGACCCGAGCCGGTCTTGTCGCTGAGCGTGGCGTTGATCTCTACGTCACGTGCCATATGTCACCCCCGTCTTATCTCGTCGAACGCCTCATCCACGGCCTCATCGCACACCTTGCGCCACGCGTCGATGTCCCCGGCCGGCTCGGTGAACCATCCCGCGGTGACCGCTTGGGTGTGCCAGCTGGCGGCCGTCCGCCGGCCCCACGACGGCGCGCGCACGCGGCCCTGGTCGATCCGGTTGAGGTCCGACTTGTCGCGCAACGACTTGCGGGAACCGCGCAGCCTGATCCCGGCCGTCCGGGAGCTCGCGTACCGGATACGGGTGGACACGGTGGCGGCCGCCACCCACGCGCCGAGTCCCCCGCTGGACGGCAGGATGGCCACCGCGTGCGCCCGGATACGCCGGCGAATCTCCGGCACCGGTTTGTTGATCTTGCGGCGCATGGCTTTGACGACGGTCCGCCGGCCGTCGAACGCCTTGAGCTCGCGGACGAACGCGTCAATGTCGGTGGCCACCCGGGTGCCTACCTTCCCAGTTGCTGATGCAGCGCGGCCCGCGCTGCCTCCATACGAGCGGCTGACGCGTCGCGCTCGGCGAACTCAAGCCACGTGTCGAGGTCCCGCGGGTGCGCGGCCATCACGACGTCGAGCGGTTGGCCCGTCGCCCGGGCGAACGCGACTCGGAAGCGGCGCTCGTGACCGTCGGGCCAGGGGTCGCCGCCGGCGTAGGGTCCGGCTCGTCGTCGCCCTGGTCGCCACCGTCGCCGGCGGCCGCCGGCTCGTCGAGGCTGGAATCGGCTTCCTCAAGATCGACGTCGTTCCAGCGGTCCCACGCGCCGTTGTACCGGCCGTCGCGGCGCGCCGCGGAGTAGGCCAGGAAGCGCAGGTGGGTGAGCGTGCCGGTCGTGAGTTCTTTGGCTTCGGCGGCCGCCCAGTCTCGCTGATCAGCGACGACGTCGAACTCTCGCCCGTCGCTCATGGTGCAGTGGATCTTGCATTGCGTCTTGGTTGCCATGTCGGCACCTCTTTCCGGAGTGTCCGTTATTACTGTTATTACCGTTTCCCTCGAGGGATTCAGTCGGCGATTTCGGAGAACACGGGCTGTCCCTTCACCGGGAACACCATCTCCGCGGTGGGGAACGAACCCTGCTCCCCACCGAACGGCGGAAGCATGCTGATGATCGTGAACGCCGCCTGATCCTCGCCGTCCAGATTCTTCGGGGCCAGCACGCAATCGGCCTCGATACCGGAGCCCAGCGTGCGCAGCGCCCGGGCCAGACCACCGGTGTTGTTCTTCTGCACCAGCGTCAGCTCCAGCGTCCAGATCGGCGAGTCCACATCGGAGATCACCCCGTCCGGAATGAGCGTGCGCAGCTGCTGAATCGGGGTGTCCGGAACGAGCCGGGCCACCGTGATTTGGTTGTTGTACTCGACAGTTTCGAGCGTGAACGTCGCGTCTTTCACGACGTAAACACCGGTCACCGCGGCCATGGCTACTCCGATCTTCCTTGTACTTCGATCGCTTTGAAATCCCCAGCGGTCGAGGCGACAGCGACCGGCTGCATGCCGGTCACGAACAGCACCCCGTCCGTGTCATCGGTCCCGTCCTCCAGCACCGCGGCCAGCTCGTACGCCAGACGGTCCGCCTGCTCGTCAGCCGTTTGCTCGTCCTCGGAGAGCAGCACGATCAGGGCCCACGTGTTGTAGAACAGGAACCCGTCGGCGCGCTCGGCGCCGCGCCACCGCACCCACGCGTCGCCCGAGCGCAGCGTGGCCGGTCGCTTGGCGTACGCCGTGACCCCCTCGACGGTCGACGCCAGGGCGACGATGTCGGCGCGGGTCTGGTCGTTGCTCACCCCATCACCAGCCGCGGGTAGGGACGTTCTAGACGTCGCACCTCGGGATCTTGTCCGGGGAGCCGGGTCGCGTCGCCGGTATCGGCGTCGCCGGTCAACAGGCCGAGGGCATGCGCCCGGCGGGCCAGGTTGACCGCCACGCGCCGTTTGAGCGCTTGAGCGAGGGAATCCGGGTACGCGGCCGGCACCGTGCACACGTCGCGCTGAGCGGCGCTTTCGGCGTCCAGCGCGTCCTGCACGTCAGCGTCACTGAAACTGTTCTCGCCGAGGTAGCCGAAATCCTGCGTCCGGTCGCCGACAAGATCGGCCAGGGTCGGCATGCCCGTCCCCGCGGTCGGCGCGGTGGCGTACGCGGTGAACGCGGCCATGCCGTAGCCGTCGACCACCACCGTCGCGAGGTAGCGGCCCGGGTCGTCGACGTCGACCACCGCAATCCAGATCCCGGCGCTGGTGTTCTCGAACACCAGTGCGGCAGTGGTGTCGTCCGGCGCCGTCACCTGGCCCGTGATCATCGTGTCGGCCGGAGCAGCGATGCACTCTTCCTGCGCCTTGACGGAGATCACCCAGATGTCACCGGCGACGATGTCCCGCGACGTCGGCGACAACGAATAGACAGGCATGGATGTCCTCTCGATTACCGAATTGCCATTACCAGTAATCCAGTAATTCGGTGGTGACGTGGCGCGCCCGGGGACACCCCGGCGGAACCCCGGGCGCGCGACGCCGGATCAGGCGGTGGCGTCGTAGATGACCTGACGCACGCCGGCGATATCGCTGTTGGCGAACGCCTTGTAACCCCAGATCCCGAGGTCGATCATCGCGATCGGCGCGTAGCCGCCGGTCGAGTCGGTGCCGGGGAATTCCAGACGCTGCGGTGGCGTCGCCCAGCCGAACACCACCGACGGGTCGAACAGCCACGAGTTGTTGGCGGCGTCCGCCGTCGACGTCAGCGCCCACGACGGGATGCCCTCGATCCCGTCGAGGTTGAGCGTCTGGAACCGCACGGCCGCGGTGCCGTTGCGGTTCGACGGGCCGATCATCGGGAACGCCGGCTCGCCGCTGGAGTACTTCGCCGAGCCGAACTTCTTGTAGAGCGCCTTCTCGACGACGAACGCGGAGATGTCGTACCCGCGGATAAACTGAAGGTCCATGACCGCGCCTTCCCACGCGGTAATGAGGGCGGCGTCGGTCGGCGCGACACCGAGGTTGATGTCGGCCGCCGCAGTCAGCGTGTTGAGGAACGTCGCGGCCGCGGACTCCAGGCCTTCCCAGTAGCCGCGCCGCATCTGGTTGAACACCAGCGACGCGGTGGCCGGGTTGCCGCCCATGTCCCACACCTCACGCGTCAGCGAGGCCTTACCCGACAGCGCCGACGGAGTGACCGTCTGGTTGGTCGTGACCAGCGTGCCCGACGTCGGCTCGGTGCCCTCGGTGTGGTCGCCGACCAGCCCGGACGACGACGAGAACTTCGGGAAGGTGAACGGCTGCACCCCGTTGGGCGGGGCGCCGCGACCGACCAGGTCCCAGATCGGTCGCCGGTAGTCACGCTGGTCGACATACATGTCCGGGCGCTGAATGTTCGGGTTCAGCTCGTTGACGTCCGCCGTGTCGATGTCGAACGTCATCGTGCGCCGCAGCAGCCCCATCACCCGCTTGCCGGCCGGCGAGCGGCCGCCGTCCGAGCCGTCGTCGTGCATGCGCGACATTTCGAGCAGATCGGCGTGGAAGTTGTGCTCGCCGGTCGGCGAGAACTGCACCTCACCGGGGACGGTCGAGCCGGCGAACTTGTACGGCAGGGGCTCACGGACGAACGTCACCGTGCCGGCCGGAGTGTTGCCCTCCCCCGCGCCCTCGGGGTTGACGGTCGGCCGAGCCGGCGGGGCCGGGGCGATACCGACCGGCGTGCCGGCCGGGGCGTTCTGCAGAGCGGCCGCGAACGCCGGGAACATGGCGAACACCTGCTCCGCGGTGAACGTCTGGCCGGTGGCCGGCGGCGTGGTGGTCGGCGGGGCCGGCGTGCACGCGGCCTGGCCTTCCGGGTGGACGAGGCCGCAGATCGAGCAGGGCATGGCGTTTCCTTCCTGGTCGCGGCTCGCGGCCACCCTGGTCACGCGAGCATCATCGAACGAGGGCATGGCAGTCTGGCTGACTTCCACGATTTGGTAGCGGTGCACGAGCAGCACGCCGGCGTTGAGCGGGTCCGGGCCGATGTCGGAATCTTCCCAGTCGACCCCGACGGAGAACCCGTCTTTGACGCGGTCGGCCGCCAGCGACAGCATGCGGTCGCCGTGTTCACCACCGGACACGCGGGCCCGGATGAACAGGCCGTCGGGTGTCTCGGTCAAGTCCAGCGCGCGCCCGAACGCCAGCGCGTGGTTGTGATCTTCGAGCAGCTTGACCCTGCCGACTTCGGTCCACCAGCCGCCGCCGGCCGCGAACCGGTAGCGGCGGCCGCCTTTCTTCGCGATCGCCCGGGGACCGTACGGCAGGGCGATTCCTTCGAGCAGCCGCCGGCCGGTATCCGCGGCGAACCGCTCGCGGCTCACCGGGCCGGCGAACTCTTCGGCACTGTCGAATGTTGCCCGCGGGTCACCGGCCGCGGCGCGCAACGGGACGACCCGTCCCCCGCCGCCCCCCTCAGTCACGGCAGGGGAGTCCCGTTGCGCGCCCACCCGTGCTTCCGGGGGCAGCGACTCTTCCCGGGCAATCCAGTCCGGTCCGATGACGCCGAGCGATGATGCTATGTCGTAGATTTCCCACCGCGTCTTGGGGTCCGGCCGCAGATAGTCGTCGAGGTCGAACAGGGGACGCGCCCCCGGCCGGGAGACGTCCGGCATGGCCAGACGGTCAGTGATGGCCCGCATGAAGAACGAGAGCAGATCGTTGATCCGGTCGCGGCGTTTGTCGACCACGTTGGCGTACGTCATCGACGTCACCGGGGCGCCCACGTCCGACGGCTCCAGCCCGAACGCCACCGCGAGCTCGATCGTGACGCGCTCTTGCAGATCGACCAGCTGGAGCTCTGCCGGCGTGGGCACGTCGACGGCGTTGTAGTCCAGGGCGTACGGCACATAGCCGGTCGAGTGCTGACGACGCCACCGGCGCCAGTCGTTAAGGATCTTTTGAATCTCGCCGTCGCCGGCCGGATCAGGCATGCCCGGCTTCGGCGTGAAGTAGTCCGCCGGCCGCGGGTCGTTGGCGTACATCTCCGCGGCGCTATCGAGCGCCAGGGCGCGCCGCAGCGTCTTGCCCATGACCTTGCGCGCCGACTGTTTCGGCGAGTCGAACCGGATCATCCGTTTCGCGGGGACCTCGCGGCCGTCGACGTAGACGACCCCCTCGCGCGGGTCGTAGCCGCCCGGGAGCGGGTCGCGGCCGCGTTTCGTGCCGGCCGGCGGATTCAGGCTGACGTTGTTCGGGTCCCGCCGGCGAACCGCGAGCGGGAAGTCAGCGCCGTCCCACGCGACGATCTCCCACCACGAGATCCCCTCAACCCACAGGTCCTCGATCGTCTGGGTGAGGTGCACCACGTTGGGCACTTGCGGGTCCCACTGCTCATAGAGCGGGTTACCGGTGGCCCGGTTCGAGCGGTCAACTTCCGTCAGGGGAAGCGTCGCGATGTTGCAGATCATGTCCCGGGCGCGCAACGCCGCGGGGACGCTGAGCAGCTGCTCGCGGGTGACCGCTCCCCCGGCGCCGAGGAACATCTCCCGCCAGAGATCGTCCAGCGGCGTGTAGCTGCTCTGCCCCGCGGCGAACCGGTACGGCGCGGCCGCGTTGCTCGCCGTGAACAGCTCCCACGTCTTGCGCGCGAAACGTCCGACCGATCCCATGATCGAAAGTGTAAGGGCCGGTCACGCGCGCAGACGCATCCTTACGGCTCGTCATCTGCGGAAACGAGACGTATCGGACCGGTCGGCATGGGCAGCGTCCGGGCCAGGTGAGCGGCCCCGGCCGCGGCGTACACCGCGTCGCAGTGCGCCAGGTCCGGCTCGTCGTCGCGCGACACCCGCGCGAAACGCCACGTGTCGCCCGTCGTCATCTTCTCGGCCGACAGCGCATGCTCGTTGAGCAGCGGATCATCACCGTGCCGGATCACCCCGGCCCGGACGTCGACCGCGAACGCCATGCAGACCCCGGACGTCTCAGCCGCGATCTCCTGCACTTCGAGCCACGCCGGCGGCCACACAAAGAACCGGTCCTTCTTCGACCGGTCCCGCAGCGTGCTCGCCGCGGCCGCGGCCGGCCCGCCCGGGAACCACCCGAGCACCGCGGGACGCACCGTGTCGCAGAGCCCCGGGAGGTCGCGCTGCATGTCGCGCACCGCGCTGGCACCGGACCACGCTTTCACCACGTCGACCACCGCGGTATCGCCGTCCATCCCGGCCGCCACCGCGGTCACGTGCTCCAGATCGGGCGACGCGTCGAGGACCAGGGCGACGCGCTTACCGGCCAGGTTCGACGAGCCAGCGCACGCCTTCCACCGTTCGGCGTCGATGGCCGCATCGATGGCCGGCACGCGGATACACATGCGCTCCGTCTTGAAGCCGGTGAGGGTCTGGCCGCCTTTCTCCAGCGCACTGACCGCTTCGAGATAGAGCTCTTGAGGGTCGATGCGCAGCGTCCCGTCGGCGCCGCGGTGCCCGAGGTTCGGGTTCGCTTGAGCGAGCGCAGCCATGTCGGTCACGGACGACTCCAGCGGCGCCGACCACTCGAACAGCCCGAGCCGGTAGTTCGGCATGCCGGGCACGATCTGACCGGCCAGCAGCAGCTCGGCCACGCCGTCGTCGCCGTGTTCGTCCCACCACTTCACCAGCGACAGTGCCATGTCGCGCCGGTCGTTCAGCACGATCGAGCGGTCCGAGCCGGCGTTCGACAGGCAGTAGTTCTGTGCGAACGGGCGCGCGCTCATCGCACCCGTGCCGGCGTTCCACGCGTCGTACGTGTGGTGCTGGCGCAGCTCGTCTTGGATGAGCCGGTCGATCGACAGCGACCGGCCGCCGTCGTCGGTGGCCGCGCCGATCTTGTAGCGCGTCTCCAGCCGGCCGCCGTAGAAGGACGCGTACATCTCCTGCTCGCCGTTCGTGCGCCGGATACCGCCACGCGCGGGGACGTGGTTCCACAGGAACCGTGTCCGTTTGGCCGCCTTGACTGCCTTGTTCCACGATTCGCGCGCATAGTCCAACTTCGTGCTGGTGCCGAGCGTGAGCTCCCAGCGCTGGACGAATTGCCAGAACAGGGCGAGCACGACGAGCATGTGCGTCTTACCGTTCTGCCGGCTCACCAGGATCAGCACGTGGCGGAAGCGGGGCCGGCCGTCCGGCAACATCTCGCCGGCGTGGATGACACCCCACTCTTGCCATGGGTCGAACGGCATGCCGATGAGCCGGGCGAACTCCGCGGCCGCGAATCCGTACGACGTCTCAGGTGTCAGGGGCCGTAGCGGCGGCGTCCAGAGCCGCGGCGTTACGCTCCCTCTGACCGCTGACCAGTCGTAGATAGGCGGAAGTCTCGGGGTCGGCTGTGTCATCGGTCGGCCCCTCCGGCGCTTTCCGGGCCGCGGGAGTCAGGTTGAGCTGCACCAGCGCGGCGAGGTACTTCGGTCCAAGATCCATCACAGTCTGTCGCGCAGAGTGAGCTTCCGCCAATCGCTGCACGTTACGCACAGCTATGACGTCGCCCGGATTGATCTCGCGCAGCGCAGCCAGGCACGCAGCGTGAAGTTCATCGGCGGCGTCCAGCTGCGATGCGTACAGACGGGCGAGCAGCACGACGCCCTGATCCCGTTTTTCCGGCCGAAACTGACGCAGAGCCGCGTTCAAAGCCCGCATTTGGGGCCCGGAACGCGGCCTAGCCATGGTTTCCCGGCTCGGGGGGAGGGAGGACAG
>Ga0247661_1000067_pt1 | contig 19733 bp, 20 predicted proteins | sample CNK02_metaG_FD_182799 | JGI IMG/M metagenome (GOLD analysis project Ga0247661, IMG submission 182799) | Soil microbial communities from Purdue University Martell Research Forest, Indiana, United States - CNK02 | ecosystem: Environmental > Terrestrial > Soil > Temperate forest > Bulk soil...
CGACCCCCACTTCTCGGTGACAATCGTGCGGAACGAACTGTATGCACAGTGTGTGAGTCCGGGAAGGAAACCGATATCGCGAGCTACAATTTCGTCGGCAACCGTGTCATAGCCGATTTGCAGCTGCGTCGTCTGCCACTTCTGAACCCCGCCCACGTCCTGGTTCACGGTGAAAGCAGTCAGCCAGCCCGTTTGTGTCTCGTCAGTGCCAGGGACCCATACGTTCGGATCGCTTGCAGCTGGTGTTGCCGCGAGCACAGCATTGTCTGCGTCGCTCCACAGAGCTCGGCCTGTCGTGTGAGCGGCGACTGGGACCGTGACTAGTGCCGTTGAGCTTGGACACGGGGTCAGAACCCCGGGGCGCCTTGAAACAACGTTCTCGGCGACTGCACAGGAACCAGCGGGCAACGAATTTGCGTTGGGGTTCGTTGCCAAGCCACTTACTGTGACCTGACTCAATTTTGATTTTGGCATTTAGAACTGGCCCCAGCCAGATCCCCTTCCGAACCGACCCACGCGCCTACGCAAGTACGTGTTGCGCGTCTTGAACACGGACGGCTGGCCCTTCGAGCGTGGGATCGCAATGTCCACGATGTTCTTGATTGCCAGCTCAGCCTTTTGACTGAAAACTTGGGCCTTTTCTGAGTCGCCTTTCTCAGCGAGAACGACCGCGCCAACGTAGCTCACGAGCGCGTTGCAGAGTTCTTGAGGCAGAGGGATCGCAAACGTCGGCGAACCAGTGACGAAGCCGTACGCATTACTAAACGACGGGTTTTCGCCATAGATAGGACTCTGGCCCGTAGCTCGCTCAAGCATATTGGCCTCGTTCAGCGTAAGCGGGACCGTGATATTCGAGGGACTAGCAAGCGACATCCGCGCGCCGAGCACCGCAAACTCACAGTTGCCGTACGCGAACTGCACGTCTAAGTGTGAGTGTTGGTTCGCATAACCATCTAGAGCGTTGCTGCCGAAAAGAAGGTTATATATACCGCCGCCGAGACTCGTAACGGTGTACAGCGGGGCGTAATTGAATGAAATATCAGCAGCCAGCGCCAGGGCCGGGGGCCGCAAGTAGTACCACATTCGTAACGTCCAACTCGCTGTGGGCGTCGGAAAGATCTCGATGGCGTCGCCCACGTACGTGAACGCACGCGGTCTTCCCATCGTCACGAGACCTTCGTAGTCGGTTGCTTGAACGTTAGTTTGAACTGAAAGCAGGTACCACCCGCTCGAGTCCGCGTTGCCGCTCCCCTGCGCTGTTGCACATTCGATCTTCTCAAGACCCTGTACGATTGAACGCGTCGGGATTCGATATCGCGACACACCCGCGGTTGTCTGCAACGTGTAGCTATGCAGCCACGTCCCGTTACGGAGCATGATTATCGGGTGCGTGAACCGCTCGAGAAGCCCGAGATAGGCTTGCGTTAGGATGAACTCATCGGTGATGTCCTCGTCGTTATCGGGCACCTGAGCAAGGTTGCGGACTTGTGTGATGAGTTCATCCGTAAACATTTAAAGCCTGTCGTCCTCGTCGTTATCGCTACGCCCGCCAAAGTCGTCCGCGTCGGGTTCTTTGTGCTGCCAAGGAACGCCCATGGACGGGAGACTGAGACTGCCCATGCCAGCTTCTCGACTCAGATCGTCTTGAACTGGGCCACTGGCTGGGCCTCCGCCTTTGTAACGCTCTGCGACGACATCTTGAATGGGCTTCTCGCCTCCGCCAATGCCTTGCAGTAGTCCCATCGCACCGTTGAGGAGCCCACCCTTTGAGTCGCCGCCTCCACTCGAGCCTGGTGCCTGGCCCATGTATGCGGCCATCTCGGCCTGTTTGTTCTGTTCGGCTTGCTTCTGTTTGTTCTGAAGCAGGCCCGCGATAGCTGGTAGAAATTGCAACATAGTCTATTCCTGGTCTAAGCGGCTTGAAGTTGGCGAGCCGCGCGCCAAGTACGTTTGTAATCGCGGATATAGCTGAGTTGTTTGGTCCACCACACCGGATCAGCGCGCCGGGCATCAGGGAGACTCAAGTCGTGCCCGCGCTTGCACACATTACGACGAGGGCCTCTAATCCCGCCGAGCGAGATGTTGAAGCCGCTACGCGTGCTGTCGTGTTCTCGGATGAGCGCAACCTCTAAGGCGTCAGCTTCTTCCTTAGAGAGCCCATGGGCGAGTTCATAGTTAGTAAACGCAGATGCGCCATACTTTTGAATGGCGCGTCGAATGTGTAGGCACGGACTACTCGGGCGATAGTGACACTGCAACCGCAAGTCCACAGGCATACTCGTTTGCCCGACGTAGACGCGCCCAGAATCGTTATGCATGATGAGATAGACTGAATGCATGTGGAAACAAAAAGCCCCGAGTACGCACGAACAACCGCGCGCGCTCGGGGCTAAGCAAAGCTCGGAATATTAATTAGGTGAGACTGGGCACGGAATCGAACGTATTCTCGATCCCAGTGAACCAAATAGACGTGAAGAAGAAATCAGCAATCAGTGCCTGATCGCTGTAAGTACGAAGTTCGGCGCCGTTGTTAGACGGGAGCTGGAGGAAAAAGAACTCGTCGGGGTTCCCCGGCAAAGTCGCAGTGATGTCACTTGACCCAACTCGATGCCAAACATCCATGGGGATGAAGGCTGCGTTGCCTTGCTTCATGTACTGGTACGGCTTGATGTTAATTACACCTGAAGCTGTAATGAACTCGAGTTCCTTAAAACCAGGACTCGCCTTGCCGCCCATCGCGTCGCCAAAGTAACGTCGCAGCGCAACCTCGTCGTTCAAGAGGTCAGTCCAAGTACGATTGCAGATATAGAGTTTCCCGCCGCGCTTCAGCCCATTGTCTGCAGCGATAGACAGAGCACCACTTACGTTATCGAAAGTTAGGGGTCCGTTTACAGCGAAGTTGATAACCTTCCACTGCGGATAGGTGATGTTCGAGATGCCAAAAATAGAACCGCTCGTGAGCGCGATGGGCTCGACACCGACCATGCTGTTGCCGGTTGCGCCGTGGAACTCGATGTAGTTACCGACTGCGCCTGTGCCGCCAGAAGCGATCGCCGTGATATCGGTAAGATTGCCCGCTAGCGCTAGCCGACACTTCTGAACGTCCACGCCTACCACCTGAAGCGCGGCGTTCGTGTTGCGCAAGGTTGCGCCATTGTAGAGGTCGATCAACCCGTTCTGGAAGTTCTGCCAGAAACCGGGGACGAAGCTCGCGCGGGTGATCGTCAGGAAGACCTGACCAGTAGCAGGCCCATTGAGCGCGCCAGTAACAGCGACTACGCCAATGTTGCCGACGGGAGGGCTCGCGCTACCTGGCCCGTACCACAGCTGCATCTCTCGAAACAGCTCGTGACCCTGGGTCATGCCGAGAATCTTGATCGCAACGCCCTGGTCGTAGGCCTTTGCGCTGTCACCCTTACTCTCCGAGAGAGTCGACATTTGACCGTAAGAAATCTGACTGCGTACAGTCATCTCTGCCCCGGACACGGTCGCGTCCTGGTAGATTGCGTCGACGGCCTCACCGAGGGCGTACGCATTATGGGTGAGCGAGAAGCTCACGCCGAGCTCGAGACCAAGCCTCACAGGCCAGTAGTACTCACGACCGATTTTCTTACCGGTCATGAACTTCACATCACGAGCAAACGAATCTTCTGGAGCAAGCGGATCAGCGAGGTCGCCATAGACCTGCTTCAGCAGTGCTCCGGTATTAGCGGAATCAGCAGCCATAAATTATTTAAGAACCTTTAGTGTTATAAGAAACGAAACTAAGGTCTTCTTAGAGACTGCCGAGGTTATCCTGAGGCGCCTTTAGCCGGCTTGTCCTTTCGGGGCCGAGACTGACTGAGCATAACGAGGGCCTCGCGAGTACTCGCGAAGAACCATTACAGAACTAGTATAGCAGGGTCAGGAAATTACCTGATTCTCACTCCCTGACGCTCGCGCATCTCGCGCATGATCTCGTCAGTGGTCTTCTTCGGGCCGGCCTGTTTAGGTGCACGGTCTGAGACCTGCTTGCCCGCTCGAGTATCGAGAGGGGCCGCGCCTGGACGTGCCGGGGCTTGTGTTGGTATCCCCTGCGCGCGCATGAACGTGTCGATTTCTTCTTTGACGATCCGAACGGCCTCGTTCACGTCGCGCCTGGTGAGCGGTTTCTCGCTACCGTCGCGGGGCTCGGGCTTGTTGTCGTAGATGCGCTGCAGGTGTTGAGCTGCTCGGTCCCAGTACTGCGGGTGCTTGACGGGGTCGATGTTCGCAGCCTTGAACGCTTCCATCGCGACTGTCTGCACGGCCGTTGACCGTTGCTCGAACTGGCGCTGCTCTTGAACTTGCTGTTGTTGACGGCTCTGTAGCTCTTGCTTGCGCTTGTGGTTCTGCAGTTCCATCTGGGCTTGCTTGCCCTCGAGCCACTCGTCACCAGGTCCACGCTGGCCCTCCTGGATGCCCGCTTGGCGATTCAGGTAGTCACGGGTCGCGTACTGGGTAGCGAGCATCTTGGCGGCTTCCAAGACCGGCATGCCCATCGACTGCATCGAGTACAGGAACTGTTCGGGGCTCTCTTTGAGGCCACGGAGGTCCTCCACGAACTGATTGCGCTCGCCGTAGAACCCGTCACGCTCTTGCTTGAGCTGATTCATCTGCTGCGAGAACTTCTCACGCATCATCGCCCCATTGCGCATGGACGCGACCGAGCCCTCCCACTCGTGATCACCGTCTTTCAGGTTGAGCATGAGCTTGTCGTGAAGCGCGTCGGGGAGGCGGCCCTCGCTGATAGCTTGCAGAAGGTCTTGGACGGGTACGCCGTGCACGCCTTCCTTGTAGTTGTCGAGCCAGCTATAGTCCGCTGGTCCTTGATGCTGCGACTGTGCGTCAGGCTCGTCACTCGGACCGTTACTGAATAACTTGTCGCTGAGTTCGGCCGTAGTACTACGGACGGGTGCTGGTGACGTCGGTACGGACGAGGGGGACGGGGTTGAAGATGGGACTGAGGCGGGCGCTGTTGATGGTGCGCTTGTCGCCGGGGCGATATCAGGCATTGTCTAAGTAGAGAGATTAGGCGGCTGCAGCGCCTGCGGGTGGTTCTGCGGGTTTAGGCAGCTTTGTTACGCTATCGTCCGCGGTATCTGCTTGCGGAGGCGTAGCGTTTTGTTCGAGACGCTTTTTATCGGCGTCACTTTGAGGTTGTTCGCCGGGAGCTTGGGCTTGCTCGGGCGGGGGCTGGCCGGGTTGCTGTTGCGGAGGCGGGTTACCAAGCAACTGTGCGAGGAAGATGTCGCCGTTACGCGCAATCTGTACGTGCTGCATAATATGCGCGAGTACTGCGCCCGAAATCTTGGGATCTTGCATCGCTGCGGGCGAGTTGAGGACCTCGAGGTGCCCGAAAATGTGACTTGCTGCGTTGTCGGTCGCGAGCACTGGCACGGCTGGCACAGACTGGCTCGGCTGGCCCGTCATCGGGTCCATGTCCTGTTTGATCTCGGGACCCTTGAACAGCTCCTCGTTCTCGTAGCGGATACGGAGCTCGCTCGTGCGCGTGGACTGAATCATCGGCTTGAATGTGCCGCTGTTCACGAACTCGACGATTTGCTGTGGATCCTTGAACGGTAGGCCAGGGAACTTCTGCAGCAGCTCAACCATCTGCATGCGCCCCGCCTGATTCTTCATCATCGGGTTTGCAGTCTTGATCTTTACGCGCTTAATCCCGTCCCAGTCCTTCTGTTCGAAGTACTGCATGTACGGGCGCTCATCGATGCCAGCGACGGCCACGAGTTGAGGGTGCTTCGCGTAATGCTTCAGAAGCTGTATGATAAGATTGCCAACACGTTCTCGATGTAGGTCAAGTGCCAGGGAGCGCTCGGACTGAGCCTCGATAGCAATCTGACTATAAAGTGCAGCATGCGCACCTGACGTAATGTTAGTGCTGGTGTCGCCACGTGCGATTGCATTGAGACCAGACAGTGACTGTTTGAACTGCCGGAACATCTCGATCGCTTTGAGCGACAGTTGCGGCATCTCGGGGAACTTGATCGGTTGCGGTTGCGCGTCTTTTCCGGGCGGAACGAACACGATCTTCGCGCCATTCGCGAGTGCGTCGATGTCGACGTCGCTTCCTTCGACGAGCGCCAGACTTGGTCGGCCAAACGACTCGAGGTTGGTCGCGACATCTGACATAACCTGATTCTGTAACTGATCTAACGGTATCAGATTCCACAGTTCACTGATGCCCATGCTCGTTCCATGCAACTCGCACGTCATGAACGGGATGAGTGGAATCTCAGCAGTCGGCACTGGCTCGTTACGAGCAAGGTTGTCGTCGACCATGATGTCGTTGACGAAAATGACCTTGCGACCGAGCGGCATCGCCATTGAACGCTTGTAGTAAAAGATGCGAACGGCGCAGAGGTCGAGCGGCTCTTGCTGGAGCGGGTCACAGCCTGGCACGCTGTACTCGTACAGGTTCGGGACGAGGCTCGAACTCTCGATCTGCTTCGCGTACAGCGGATAGCGGGCCTGCAGCTCGACCTTCGACCGTTTGGGCAAGATGAGTAGTCGCCACTGGTGATCGTCGAACTCGGACCTGTACGGTTCGCAAGCGACGTCCCACCAATACATCCGGTCAATCGTGAGCTTGCCAGCGCGCCCAGTCTTCTGGACGGGATGGCTCATGTTCGTAGCGGGGTCGAACTCGTCTTCCTCGTACTGAATGACCTCGCCGTCGTCCGGGTCCCAGCCCACGTGCGTGTACGCCTTGCCGTAGAGCTCCTCGATCTTGACGATCTCACGCTCCTTACGCTCGCCGTACGCGTCCTCGTAGAAGTACATTACGAGGCTATCGCTGGCGTTTACTTGGGCGAGTGACTTGTAATCAGTGTTAACGACTTGCGCTTGGAACGCCGGACGATTCCGGCAAGCCATGTTCGTAATCTGGTCAACAAACGACCGATACTCGTTGATGGTGACTTCGAGCAGTTCTTGGTTGTCACCACCGTAAGAGACCGACTGCGTTTGCCACTGTCCATAAGTCCCTTGAGTGTTAGTCGTACCGTAATAGGTCGAGAAGCTCAGGCGCGCGACGTTGAATAAGCCTCGACGCGCGCAGGCATCAAAGTACTCTTCCTCCTTGTCACGGCACGTGCCCCAGAACTTCAGAGGATCGCGCTCGTTCGCCCAAAACTTCGATAGATAGTCTTGGACGTCTTGGATAGTCGCGTACTTTTCGCCCGTGTTGTCACGGGCTTGTACAAGCTTCTCGTCTTCCATTAAGTTCCGCGTATCTGCCGCAAAGCGTGAAGCGCATTTTCAGCTTCTCGCTCGAGTCTGGGGATGCGACTCTGCAGTTCTTCGGGGAGCCGTGTTTTGAGTTCAAGCAGTTGCTCAACTGTGAACTTCCGTAGAACGTCGGTCACGGTCCACACGGGCGGCTGGCTAAGCCCGTAGATATCGCCAATGCAATTGCTTGTGGTTGCGATCATTAAGTCTTACAAGTATAGCAGACCGCTATTTACGCCCGAATCTGCGCCCGACCTTGATACGGCTCGTGAACAGCTTCTTCGCGACTTCGACTAGACTGTGCTCGCTCTTGAAATGCTCAGGTAGTGAGTGCATCTCGTGCAGGGGCACGGTCCGATTGAGAACCACGCCGTAGGGAGGGAACGGGCTCATCTGCTGATTGACCCCCCGCCATAGATACTTGAGCGCGTCGACGATATCGCAGTGACCCAGCACCTCAGACCGCACATAGTCAGTGCGTTGCGCGTTCCAGATCGCCCCCTCCAGGTGCAAAATCGAGTTCTGAGCCGTTGGGAGGACGATAATTCGGTGCTGGTGGAAGGCGTTTCGCAAATTATTAAGCGAAGCCTCTTTTCCGTCAGTTTTATCAGCGCTACCGACCTTCAAGTCGTGCTGGACGTTGAGGTCGTGGATTAGCCGGGGCTCAGTATCTGACAGGCGCAGGAAGGGGTTCATCTTCCACCTGTCGTGGTCCCAGTAGAAGCTCTCACCGAACGCCTGCGTCTCACAATCGCGGACTGCCTTGGCTATTTCGGCCGTGCTTGCGTTGCGTTTCGCCCAGTCGCTTGCAACGATGAGCTTGGCTGCGCTGAAATCGTAGTAAGCGCAGACTACGGCGCAGAGGTCGCGCGAGCCGGGGTCGATGGCGGTGTAACCGAGGTAGTACTCAGGCGCCTGCCACTCCATAATATGCAGGGCTGCGTTGAACTCAGGTATGACCGTGCGTGATTCAGAGCGAACGTCGATGCACAGCAGCTCGCGCTTGCACTGTTCGCTGTCAATGCCGCCGAGAGTCGAGATGAACTCGTCACGCTCAGCTGGACTGATACGCGGGTTGTCGAAAATCGTCTTGTGCTGATACGCGCCGCGAGTAATCGCGTCGGGGACAAAATCGACCTTCCACGGGTGCGCGGGCTCGTCGCTTGGCGTCGAGTTGAGCATCAGTGTCGCGGCCAGGTGGCCCATGAACTGAGGCATTACAACGCTTGTGACGACGTACTTGAGCTTGTCACAGTAGCTAGCCTCACTGATGGTAAAGCCGTCGCTGGCTCGACCACGGAGGCCGTTCGGGTTCGTGTCGATACCAACTAAGCGAATGATCGAGCCATTAGGGAAGAACAGGCCGGCCTCAGTACCCTGATAGCTCTGTCTGTAGAGCGGCTTGAGTGACTCGGGGCAGTCTTCTACTAATTGATCGAAAAGTGGTAGGACGATCGACGCGATGTCCTTCGCGTATGCGGTCGCGTACGTATACGTCGAGCCGGGGTTGCGTAGCCCGTCCTCGAGCCGAATCAGCAGCGACATAAAGTCCTTGCCGAAACGACGACCGCAGTTTATCGCGTAGACACGCGGCCAGTACCCGTTCTGACTCTCGCCACGTTTACGCGCTTCGTGAGATTGTTTCTCCCACGTGCGGTAGTGGTCATAGATGTCACGCTGGCCTGAGTGAAGCTTGTATCTAAGTCGCGCAGCTCGCCAAAGTTTCGCGGAGTCGGCAGTTACGGTCAATCGTCACTATCGTCAGGGTGCCTCTTCATGAGTTTCTTGACGTCTGTTTTCTTGGCTCCACTAGTGGGGCGCTTGGACGAGAGCTCGAATTCACCGAACTTTGCGGGGGCCGTCTTACCGTCTCCGTGTTGAGGATGTCCCTCGGGGAACTCGCTTTGGTAGCCGCCTGTCGGACGCGACGGGCGCTTGTACTCAGACGGCGTCTTCGGATCTGGCCCTGCGAGCTGGTCTGCGTCGAACATGGACTGCCCAGAACGCTCGGGTCGTGGCCGCCATTGATGACCAGGGGCGTTGCCTTGTGCTTCGTTGAGAGCCGCACGATCTTCTACGTCTTGGAGGAGAATTCGTGTACGCATCTGCTTGTCTGTCTCACCAGGCAAGCGTTCAAAATTCGTAACAGCGGGGCGCATGCGACCTGTCATCTCGGTCGGGATGCGTTGCTCTGGTAATCCCGAGATCAGCGAACGGTCGAGCGCCTCATCGGTCGAAGGCGGGAGCATTGCATTTCGCGCACGCTCGCGCGCGATGGGTGCGGTCTGGTCATAGGTCAGTGCACCGGGGGGACGAGTGAGACGATCATGTCCTTCGATCACGTCCTCTGGTGGAAGCGTTGGCGCGCGCTCACCCTGCAGAGCTGCACGTGCTTCGGGCGAGACTGCGTCTGGTGGAACAGTAGGCGGCCCGTTCGGTTCGACGAACGGTACCTTTGGGCCTTTGACAGCGAGCGCCGCAGATGGAACGGTCGGCCGGCCGGGTAGCGGTGGCTCGAGGGGCATCGGCGCTTCCGGTGTCATCAATCCGCGCACGTTCATTCGTGGAGCATTTGTTGCACCAGGAGGAGGTGTTGCTTCGTCAAGGACCGGTGAAGTTGTTCTATCGAAGTCAAAGTGCTCGATCTTCGGTAGTCTCTGAGACTTGGGGATGTTGACGTCAGCGACCCTGCTGCCCCTCGGGGGTGGTATCGCTTTCGCGTGGGTAACGTTCTCTTCGGGGCCGACCTTGCGCCCTCCAGCGGCTTCCGTGTCGACCATGCTTGTCTTGCCTCGACGAGGCGGAGGCACGGTTCGAGCGGGCGGTGAACCACCAGGCGCCAGGGGTGGTGTTTCCGTGCGCTTTAGGAGCGAACCACCAGCCGTAGTGCCAGCGGTACGAGCAGCTTGCGCGCCTCGAGCGACTTCGCGAGCGGAAGGCTGAGCACCAGAACCAACTGTGGCCATCGCAGGCGCTAGGGGTCCGGGGGGACCGCCCTTGAACAGATCCTTGACGACCTTCGCGGCTGCTGGTGCTGCTGCGCCTGCCATGCCGAGTGCGGCAGAAGGGGCGGCTGCGCGAGCTGCAGCGTTTAGGCGGTTCCCGTCCTCAGCGAGACCAGCGCCTTCGATACCGCCTCGAGCACCCGCTGCTAGCCCGCCAGCTGCGACGCGAGCTGCGAGATTCGGCGCACCAGCACCCAGACCGCTCATCGCAATCGAGCTTGGGATGCCTCCAGCGATCTGGCCCGCACGATAGGTCGTGGGATAGGCACGCTCTGACTCTGCGTTCTCGCGGCGTTCGGTGTTGCGCATATCGTCGTACGCAGAACCGGCCGCATACTCACGAGGGATGCCAGTCTGATCACCCAAACCGAGCCAGCCTGTAACTTTGTCTGCGGCACTAACAAGTCCCGGACTGAGATCGTCGTTCAAACCAAGCGACGCGCCCTGTCCGAGCCCTCGCATTAGCGCTTCAATTCTAGAAGACACTGTCTTGTTCCTCTTTCTTGTCCTCGTCCGAAGTAAACGGATCGGGTTTGTCTTCGGTCTTGGGCGGAGTTTGTGTCTCGGGCGCTTGACCTGTGTTACTACCCTGGCCGGCTACTGAACCGGTGGGTTGCGCGGGAAGCGCGGGTGCGGGCGTTGCAGCTTGTGTCGCTGTCTGTTGCGTCGGAGACGTGGTCGCGTTCGACGTTTGCTGGAGCGTGCCTGCACCAGTGGGTTGTGCGCCAGTCGGTTGTGTACCAGTCGGTTGTGCACCAGCCGGTTGGGCGACAACTGGATTGCCAGATGCGTCGGTTTCTGGCTTGGGTTTTTCTTCTTTTTCAGCTGGTGACTCGTAGCCGGAAGTGACCGAGCTCGTGTCGACTGGCTCAGACGAAGGCTTCGCGATCTCTGTGCTAACAGTTGTCTGGTTGGGCTGGGTGTACCCAATGAGCGTTGCTACGTCCTCGTCGATCTTGGGGGCTTCGGCGTATTGACGAGTCGGCGCAGCTCCTTGAAACTGGCCAGGGTCCTTCACCTCTTCCGGCGCAACGAGTGCGTCTGGCACGCGCATGTTAGGCCGCAGATTCCCCGCGTTTACTTGCTTGCGAAGTTCTTCGATCTCGTTGATGCCCGCGCCTTGCGCCATAAACTGATAAGGATTAACGGCATAACGACCTGCATCAATATCCGCCTGACGATCCTTACTGTCTTGATCATACATAGCCTTCTTCGCTTCCCACATCTTGAAGGCAGCGTAATCCTTGTCGTGTTGGGTCACTGCGTTGTTGTACGCCGCCCTCGCTTCTTCGTACTCCCTGTCCAGCCGCTTTTGCTCGTCCACGTTGGCCCCCAAATTCGATACAGTGCCCATAGCTCTGTTATATCGATCCTCCATGGGCGCTCTGAACTCGTCGCGAGCCTTCTTTCGGGTCGCGTCGTGGCCTTGTGTCATCGTGGAGATCTTACCCGGTAGCGTCCAAAGACTTGCAGCTGCTGTCTGTTCTTCCTCACTCGGAGGAAACTGCTCGTCATAGTACGAATCGGGGAAATTAAGGCCCTGACTGCTATTCAGCGCCTTCGCGTTGCTAATCTTTTGCTCACGCGCGCCCCGCAAACGCGTAAAGTTGGTAGACGCAGTTTCCAGTTCATTCTGCATCACCTTTAGATCGTTGTCGTATTTGGCGTCCCATTCCTGCCCCCAACGAGTTACTTCGCTGTTGATCCGTGTGCGTTCTCGAGTGAGAGCGTTCGCGTACGGGTTGCGAGGGTCATAGGGCGCTTCGGCGGCGGGAGCTAGTCGTTCTGCGGTCGAAGCTGGAGCCGCAACCTTCGACGTTTGCTGTGGAGTAGCGATCGTCGCGCCCCAGCTGCGAACACCCGATGTATTCGTCGGGGGAGTGTACGGTTGCTGCTGCCGGCTGACGACAGGGCCAAGAAGCGCATTGATCTGGGCTTGGGTCAGCGACATCGTTTACCGATTTACTAGTTGAATCGTCGCTTCCGTGAAATCAGCTTTATGAAACCCGCTCAGGAATGGAGCGAAGAACCAGCCCGCGGGGTCGTTCTTCGTGTCACGCATCATCGCCTGAACGATCAAGCTGAAATCGACGATCTTCGCGCCTCGACGAGGACTGGTCGTGCATTCTGCACCGACATCGATCGGTCCGCTGATATGCAGGTCAACCGCCTTCTTCCAAACGTCGCGACCAGAACGGTCCTTCGTCTTGCGCTTGGTGCGAATCGGATGCGCGACGTACAAAATGCTGTCCTGCGAGATTTCCGCGACCTTGAGCGCTTTCGACAGAACGGGCGGGTCCTCGAATCGTTCCGCAAACTGTTCACGCACGTAGTTCTCGTGCTTGGAGTTTTGAGGGATTAGAACTGTGACGAAACGTCCGCCGTGATCGAAGGGCTTGGTTCCTGGGGTGCCGAGTACTGGGGCGATTGCTTCGGCTGCTTTAGCCATGTAGAGATTGCTTCAAACGTTGAAAGGTTGAACTTGACTGTCTTACCGCTTCCTTTTTGCGGATATGACAGCCAGTAATTTGCGAGATGTTTACCCTTCTCGCCGGGAATGATTGGTTTGAGCCAGACTTCAACTGGGTGTTTCCAGTTGCCGTATGGGAAGCGCTTGTCGACCTTCTCGATTACGTTCGCAGTGTCGATGCCAGCGGCTTGTACTGCTTCGAAGAGTACAGAACGTTGCTGGAGCACCCAGTTAGTGATGTTCAAGGCGCGACTCCGCAGCAGCTAGATCCTCTTCGGCCTCTGCCTGATCAACAGCACTGAGCACTTCCTCCTGAACGCGATCTTCGATAGCGTAGATGCGCTCAGCGAAGCGTTCCTCGTCCTTCTGGATTCGGTGCTTGTAGATGAACTTGACTGCATCGAGGTTGCCCTCGAGGAACGCAGCCTTGTAGAGATACTCGAGCGTGATTTCGGAGAGCTTCGCGCGTTCCTCATCGAGCATCTCAACGAACGGCACATAATCGCCTGCACCTCGACGGCCGAGCTCGATCCATCGGAGCATCGTCTTCTGCGGGACCTTACACATGGTCGCAGCCGTCTCGAGCGCCATGCATCGTTTCAGTTCGACTCGGAACGCTTCGATGAGACGTGGGCTCGGAGGCGGCGGGGGGGCTTTACCGTGAAAGGCCATTAACTATTATAACACGCCCGTGTTAGTTCACGTCCGTGGACATCGGCACGTCCGGGTCCCGTTGCGCGGCTGTGACGAGCGCGATGTTCACGCACGCGAGCAGCTCATCGTTGGTGAGGCTTGGCATCGTCCGAATGAAGCACGCGAGCACGGCGGTCATGAGCTTGCTCTGGAGCCGGTACTGGCGATCGGTGTCACTGGGCGCGTGCTCGACGAACCTTGCACCGGCCTCGTCGATCTGCGCAGCGATTAGGTAGTACGCGTCCACGAGGAGGGCAGCGTCGGCGTGTTCGTTCATTCGGGTACTGGTTCCTCAATCAACACGAGCTCGTCACCGAGACCGCGAAGATACTCAACGTCAGGATCATGTTCATCACAGCCCGATTCAATCAGCAGCCACAGTGCGACGTTCGCCGGTAGATAGAGCGACTTGCTCTCTTGTACGTCCATGGTCTATCTTAGCATGATGGCAAAGTGTCTACTTTGTGGGTCCGGCGTCTGGTACGTCGGGCTAGTCAGCGCGGATTGTGAGAACGCAGGCTGCGCGAACTATCGTGAGCCGCCACGAAAGAAGGGGAACGAGTACGGCACGTGGGCTTGGGCGCGGAGGCTACAGAGCGAGGGCTGGAGGCTCGAATGGTCAAGAGAGCCAGGTGTGTGGCACCTGCTCGTTCGGAAGCTGGAAGAGACCGGATCTGACATTTTTCGCTTTCGCATCGATCAGGACTGGTACTCGGCGTCGAGTGAGTTCAAGCGGGGCACGCCCCAGTGGGCGACAGAAATGCAATTCAAAGGATGCCGCGTGCGCTTCAACGGGGACGAGTATGAACTTATACCGTAATGCTAGCGCCAAACCGTGACTTGGGCGTAATGCTAAACTAGAGGGTGGCGAATCCCACCCCCAAACCTACTTCTACTCGCGTTCAATTACCAGTTGGCCTCTCGGGGGCCGAGCCCACAGTCGTGCCCGTCGGCTCGCTCGCGTTTGCGAGTGATACCGATCAAGTTCGAGTGCAGACGTCAGACGGGTGGGTGGACGTTGGTGGGGGTGACGCGTCAACACCACTATCCCGCCCCCCAACGTCGCCGACCCCGAACTTCAGCGACGACTTCGATTCGCTCGATTCGTTGAGCAATTATGTAGTTTGGAATCCCAACACGAGCACAGTAATGACGCGTGTTGGCGATGTGAGCTTCACTTCGAACACGCTCACTGCCAATCAGTTTCGCGCGTCGATCTACGGTGGCGTGTTCTACCTGCAGCTGCCCGCGATCAGCCAGTCCGCTTACCTCTATCGCGCAGTCACAGCGGGCGATCACATGTACACGGCACATGTCGCCCCGCAAATCGCAGGCGCGCAACCTGCAGGTGCTGCTGGCGCGAACTGCTACTTCTTCGTCTCGGCTAGCCTTGCTGGGCGTCCAGACGGTGAAAATGCAACAGTACTCGGAAACATAAGTTCAGACGCGAACTGGCATTCGATCACGCGCATCGCCGGCTTCAACACGAACGACTCGACGCGCGCATATGACATTCCGAGTGCTGTTGGTACTGCTGATCAGTTCGTCGGAACTGTGCGCACGAGCTGGGTTTACAACCTCGACGATGGACGAGCGATGCGATTTCAAACGGGCGCACCGTTCACGCCCACGCGCGCGTTCTTCGGTTTTGCGTTTACGACCACGACTCGACAAGACGACTGCATTTTTAGCCTGTACTTCCTGCGCGAGCTTCCTGCGCCCACGAGTTGGTGGGTGTCAACAGCGCCGAGCACGGGCGGTGGTGGTGGTGGCGGTGGAGGCGGCGACATTGTTGAGATCGTCGCTGGCACTGGCATCACGGTCACGAACGGGACTGGGCCCGTGGTCACAGTCGCTGCGACAGGTGGAGGGGGCGGGGGGACCTTGGCTGGCGACGCGAATGGGCCTGCAGCGTCGAATACCGTAAACGCAATACACGAGACGTCGGGGCCTACGCAGTTGTCGTTCGGGCCGATTAACGATTTTCAGTTACTGCAACGCGTGGGAGCCACTGTCGTGGGTACCGCGTACCCGCCGACGACTTTGGTGGGTGACGTTAACGGGGCGATGACTTCTAACCAGGTCAACGCGATACATGAGACGTCGGGGCCTACGCAACTGACTTTGGGTGCGATCGCGAACGGGCAGGTACTTCAACGTGTCGGGAACACGATCGTCGGGGTCGCGGGAGGCTTGCCGACTGGGAACCCGTACATAGACCCGCCGCTAGTGGCTAACGCGTTCGACGACGAGTTCGATTCGGGTTCGCCTGACCTCGCCATCAGAGGTTGGACGGTCAAAACCACAGCGGGTGTTACCTTGACGCGCGCAGGCGATATCGATCCATGGAACTCATCCGGTCCAGCGGCTGGTACGTATTGGTCGACGCTGAAAGGCTCTCAGATACTGCTTCAGTTTCCCACGTCGACGACATCGACCCTGATCTTCAAGGCGATTAGTCTATCGCCCGGTGACACGTATTTCACACGCATCGGCGGCTCAGCTCGTGCAGACGGGACTAGCGTTGCTCAGGGCGCAGATGTTGGGCTGAGCGCGAACTCAGCGGGCCTGCCTGACTTAGCAAACAACGTCTACGTGACGTCCTACTCGACAAACACGGGCGGCGAAAACGTCGACATGGCTCGTACGACGGGGGGTGCATTCAGCGGCATCACCAAAACCGTAGGTATCGGCGCGCTCGGTGACATTCGCGGTGTGCATTGGACCTCAGGCACGAGCTTCTACCCATTTCTTGCGAACAGCAGTAACGGGGACACGATGACCTCCGCGCCTGCAGGTGCCGTGAACGGGTCGACTATCGAGTGGTTTACGATCCGCTATAACCCTATCACTACAGCCTTCGCGGGCACGCTTCCGTGGATTCTGAGTATCGATTTCGCGCGCAAAACCACGGGAACCGCATGGATCGCGCAGACGCCCAAGGTCTCGGTCACGGGCACGTACGCGGGCTTGCCTTCCGGTAATCCCTACATCGATCCGCCTGCAGTCGCGAGCTCGTTCGACGACGAGTTCGAGAGTGGGAGCGCGGACCTAGCGACTCGCGGTTGGACCGTGCGTAATACGAGTGTGGGCACGTCGATGTCACGCGTAGGCGATATCGATCCTTTCGACACGTCGTTGACTTCGGGGCAATACCGATCGCGGCTCGTAGGCTCGCAGCTTCTCATCCAACTACCACAGGGAGCCGATGTCGCCGTCTACAAAGCATTCACAACAACAGGCTGTTATTTGTGGGTTCGAGGTGGTGCACCGCTAAGCACGGCGGGCACTACAGCACAGAATCTGTTTGGCGTTGCAACTTGGGGTAACTCGGGCGGCGTCATTGATACGAACAATCGCACGTACACAGGCGTGATTCGAGGTACGAGCGCGCCCTCGATGATTGGTGCTTCGATCGTCGGCGGTTCCTACTCAGAAGGCTTGTTTACTGATGGTAACCTGCACATTCCCGATATTTGCATTCAGCGTTGCTCGAGTACTAGCACGTACAGGCACATGTTCGCGGCGAGCTCTGCGGGAAGTAACTCAGTCGTAGAACGCTCTGGCTCGTCGCCGAATCTGAGTAACATCGCGTATGCGGGCTTCTTGTTGTGGAAGCCGTCGACGACAGGCTCGACCACTGATACGCAGATCTTCTCGATCGACTTCTTTCGCGTCATTCAGAGCACCGCAAACACGTGGATCGCGAACACGCCCCGGCCCGTGCTCTGGAACGTGGTCAACGGCAACATTACTGATTACACAGCCAAGCCCGCGCCAGTTGCAGCCGACCAGATTTATATCGCGGACTCAGCGGCATCGAATGCGATAAGACGGTCAACACTCGGGGTCGCGGCCCCGTCGAACATGTTCTGGGCACCAGGACCAAGCACTGACCCCTTCGACGACTTCTTCGCGGACGGCTCACCCGATTTAGCGATCCGTGGTTGGCTTGCCGTGAACGGTAGCACGGGTGCTACGATGACGCGGGTCGGTGATATTCTGCCAATGATTGGCCCTTCGACTCTCGCGACTAACACCTACAGGTCAACGCTCACGCGGTCAGGCTTACTGATTCAATGTAAAGATGAATTCGTCATCGCAAAAGCTGTGTCGGGGTCCTTTGTTCTGCTCGTGAATATTAGCACCTCGATATCTTCAACCACGACGATGTATCGGTTTCTGATGCTCTCATCCACGCTCAGCAACCTCGGGGGCGGAACGTCGTTCTATCGAACTCAGGAATACAACGGCCAGCTCCAAGGATTTCTACAAAACGCGGGCAGCAATAGCGTAGCGTGGGCGCAATCGCAACCTGCAGGCGTGCAAGGCATAAACAGCACGTCTTCTTTCGTAACGGACTGGGATGCAAGCACGCACTCGTGGACGTCAAGCACATGGGACCCGACTAACTGTTGGGCCGGAGCCATTGCTGGTGCCGCTCAACCGGCCCTAACGGTGAACTATGCTGGCGTCGGGATGAACGCCAACGAGAATGCGGCCTACAGGTGGTGTGTCCTTCGGGCGATGCGAAAACTACCGCAAGGCTCGTTCCCTGGCCTGAGCTAACAGCCCAAGTTCGCTTTCGTTCGCCCCGTTTTCTTAGCTAGCTTCGGGTCGAGCTTCTCGTAGCTCAGGTTCGACATTTTCTTGGAAGGCTTGGACTTCGGTTTGCTGGTGCCCTTGGGCAGCGTTTTTTTCATAGTCAGATTCTAGCACATAGGACTCGTCAACCCCGTCCTCAGCGCACTTCCGAACAAACTCGAGCGAGTCGAGCACGTCCGTGTCGTGAACTTCCCACGAGGCGATCGACCGCCCGTCTCGAGTCGTTGCTGCGACCACGACACTAACTAGTTCGTTGCGTTTTGCTGCTACGAGGAAGTCTTCGAGTTCGTCGATGATGTAGTGGTTCATAGTTCTCGTACTCGGCGCGGCTGGTACTAGTGCTTGGGTGAGTCCCTGTATACGGACGCGAACCAGTTGCGTCAAGCGCGTACACGTCTTAATGTCGGGACATGCATCCACGCATCTTCCGTGATGACCTGCTAGCTATTCAACGCACGTGTGCTGCTCGTGCGCTTCTCAATAACGAACGACGCACCAAACCGGCCGCGCTTGAGCTCGGCGTGAGCGTGAGGACCTTGCTCATTTGGATGAGGAGGCAAGATCTGCGCACGCTCGACGCACTCGTCGCAGCTGCAGCCGATACCAGCCTCGTTCCCCACGGCACGAAGGTCCTGCGCGCGTACAAGCTCTACGAGCGGGCTAAACTTGAGCGCGCGCTCGACGAGAATGGACACAACCAGTCACGCACGGCTAAGGCACTGGGCGTGTCTCGACGCGCGCTCATAGCGAAACTGAGCCAGTACAAGTTACGGCGGATAGACAAGAACAAGTCGGCCCTAGCACTTAGCGCTAGTCAATAGACGGGCCGCCCCTGGTACTAGAACGGTAGGAGTCTCATCCAAGTGTATCCCCCCTTGTTCTAAGTACCAGGGCGTCGATACCCGTAAAGGTCCGACTCAGCGTGAGGGAGCTCGACCACTGCAGGTAACTTCGCGAAGTCAGTGTCTGGTTGCTCGTAGAGCCACTCGAGGAACGGCTCGAACATCGGGCACACCCATATCTTGTGCTTGTTGAGATCGGCGCGAGCGAGCCCGCCCAAGCGGAAACAGCCACCTTCGCCCGTCTGCAAGTCGAGGACCCAGAGATGGCCCGCGCCCCAACCGATCTCACGTAATAGCGGCTGGCCTGATTCACTCACGACAGAGCGATAACTTGCTTCCTGCTCGTCAAAGCGCCCGAGTAGGAACTTGCCCCAGTTGAACCCGTTGGTCGCCTCGATGATCTTCGTGTGCATGGCCCGCCATACTCGCCGAGAACTCGCACTGGGGCTAGTACGGGCGCGAGGGCGAGCACGAGATCTTGGACTGGGACTTGTACGCGCTGACGATGGGCTGGCGCGAGATCTTGGGCTGGGACTTGTACGCGCGAAATGGCGCGTAGGCGCGCGCTAGAACCAGGGGCGGCCCAAGTGTACCCCCACCCCCCTCGTGCCCGCTGCGCGTCCCCTCGTCGAGCTCGAGGGTGTAGGTGCCGCTGCGCACGTCACACCTAGCCGGGTGTAGGTTGCGCTGCGCACACCACGCACGTGCACGTGCGCAGAGGCACGCACTCGCGCGCGCTCAGTTCGCGCTCAGTTTGTGGAAGAGACCGAGGTCGCTCGCGAGCGCTGCGCGCTAAGTACGCATGACCGCTCACTACGCGCCGAGGGACGCATGCTCGCCAAGCATGAGGTC